>Ga0302140_10013211_pt1 | contig 10104 bp, 6 predicted proteins | sample I_Bog_E1_1_FD_202095 | JGI IMG/M metagenome (GOLD analysis project Ga0302140, IMG submission 202095) | Peat permafrost microbial communities from Stordalen Mire near Abisko, Sweden - I_Bog_E1_1 | ecosystem: Environmental > Terrestrial > Soil > Wetlands > Peat | place: Sweden: Abisko, Stordalen...
AAACGCTTTATTGAAAAGATGGCCATTCTGCAACCGATATGCGTCGACCACGAGTTTCACCGCGTCCGCGTCACCTTCGAAATCAACGCGCGAATGCATAAGCGTAGATTCCACGATGGGCGTTTGAACCGGGAGAACCGTTTGATCAGCCAAGGTTCGCATTCGCTGCACTCGATCAGCCTGCGGCTTCGCTTTGCCGTTCTCCCACCTGTTCACCGTGGCAAATGAGACCCCCAGCGCAGCTGCGAATGCCTGCTGTGACATCTTGAGGAGGGTTCGAAGTTCGCGAATTTGATCGGCATCCATAAATTTACTTTCGCTATATAGCGTATGCTATATCCATCGGCTTAGCAAGCTAATATTTCCGAGCATCTGTTGGGGCTTACGCTTTGACGCAATTAATAGAATACAAATTTTCATTGTTTTAGCGGAATTATATGAAGCCATATAATTGACAAATTGTTTGCGAAGCTAGTAGATTGATTGATATGGAACAGGATAGGCGTAATTGTCTCTCTTGTACAAGTTTATATGATGCCAAACAAGCAATTAGACGAGCTCTGCGACGGCTTGGCGAGCGGGAAGCTGCTACCCACGAATGTTCAGGCCCGTCTCCTCTATCGCGACAAGCCGCTGATGGCTGAAGGCAGAGCGATTGATGTGGATGCTCTTATCGAATTTCGTCTCGGAGAAATGCCACAGGAACCGATCACGGCTGTCCTCGAATTTAAGTCTCGATTGACCCCGCTGATTCTTGAAGGAGCCATCCATCAAGTTCTGGGACTCTCGAACTCCTTACGCGCTGCAACCCAATACAAGAACGTATACCCGATGGTTGGCGCACCGTACATCTCCGAGTCGATCCAGAACCGATGCAAGGAATTAGGCATCGGTTATGTGGACCTCAATGGAACCCTTCTGCTGGCTCGCAACAATATCTATGTGGACGTCGTCCGGCCCGCAACCTCAAATAAAAACCCCCAAGGTATAAAACGGATTTTTTCGGGCAGATCGCGCCGCATTGCCAGGGTGCTGCTGGTTCATCCTTTCAAACCATTTCGACTGGGAGAGATTGCTACCGAAGCCCAGCTCAGCGTTGGCCAAGTGTATCAAGTAACAAAGCGGCTTCATGAGGATGGATTCCTCGAGCGAACACCAGATGGCCGTATGCTGACGAAGCCCCGCCAATTCCTCAGGCTTTTCGCAAAAGAATTGCGCGCCGATTACCGAGAAGGCATGTGCGTATTCAGAGGATTCACCGAATTACCACCATCACAAATAGCGCAGGAGCTGGCAAATCTCTGTGAAAAGAGACGAATCAGGTGTGCTTTTACACTTAGCAGCGGGCTGGAACCACATGAGCGGAATTTGAGGGAAGATGTCACCGCCGCATACGTGGATATTGACCCCAATGAGATTAGGGACGAACTGCGGCTCGAAGCGGTCGGGAAAGGGGCCAATGTCATTTTGATGACACCCCCGGAGTCGGACAATACTGATGCTGGCGGAGTCTTCTACCAAACACGCAAATTGGCCAACGGCCTTCAGGGCGTGAATCCCATTCAGCTAGTCATCGATTTCAGCTTGCAGGGCGGCCGGGGGGAAGAACAGGCAGAATTTCTGATGGAACATGTTCTGGGGCTTCGCCAATAATGCAAACTGCGATCGACATCACGAATCGTTTCCCACCCACACGAGAAAGGACCGTGCTGCTGGAGCTATTTCGAGTGGTGCGCAACCTGCAGACCGCCGGCATTGAGACGGTGATCTGTGGTGGTTGGGTTCCTTTCTTGAAACAACTTGCAAGAGAAAGTGAGACAGCTCATTCAATGAGCCTGGACATTGATTTGCTGTTTCGGCAGGCGGCCCGCGAGCGCGATGCCATCGACAGGATCAGAACCCTGCTGGTTGGCAACATGGAGTTCGAACGCAGTAGAACGCACAGTTTCCGCTACGAAAAGACGGTGGAGGGCAACGCAGTCCAGCTCGACCTTCTAGTGGATCTTCCGCGCACGGACAACGATGAGCCAGTACGACGAATACAGGGAATCAGCAGTTCTCTTGACCTATGTTTGGTTGACGGTGCCGAAGACCTAGCGGGTCACGTCGAGACGATCCGACTCAGATGGCTAGAAGATGGCCAAGAGAACGTGTGCGATATCACAGTCCCGAATCCCGTAGGATTTCTCATGCTCAAGGCTGAAGTCTGCCGCTATCGAGAGACGACCAAAGACCCGTACGACATTTACTACTACTGCCGCTTTTCCGAAGATCCGGGTTTCATCCGTGAGAAGCTCGAGGCGTCCATTGGCGAGCCTGCCGTGCGACGAATAGTTGACGCTTTGCAGCGAATGTTCCAATACGAAGACAGCAAGTGGGTAGAACTCACGTTAGATCACATGAACATCTCGGGCGAGGAACGCGACCGCGAGGCGCGATTTATCGTGCGATCAGTGGCCAGAGTCGTAGCTGGCATCTAGAGAATCTTGCATGCTACATTGCAAAAAGCTTGCGAGCCAATTCGGCCAGTGCCGGTGAGTCGAGACCCTTTTCTGGGCCGTCTTCGGTGACGATGAGCCGCCCCTCTGGGTTCTTGTTGGAGTAGGTCGCGTAGCCATTGGCGGCATAGAGCTTCAGCTTTCGCGCCCAGCGCTTGCGGTAGGAGTCGTCATCCATACGGCCGCAGTGCTCCCAGTACCAGCTCTTCCCATTTGCTTCGATGAAAAAGTCTGCCCAACGGCCGCGGCCGTCATCGAACGGAAGCTGCGGTTCGACCTGGTACTTCAAGAAGCCCTGCTTCTCCAGACCGTAGAGGATGTTCGCGATAACCATTTCGTTCTTCGAACTGACCATTTCTCCGCGAAAGGTCCGGTGAATCAGGCGCTCTTCGAGAAATCCTCTTTGCGATCCCTTGAGGCCGAGGGGCACATCGGCAACGAGCCGTGGCGCTTGGAGATTCGGCGCGTGTAGGAGGTTCGTGTAGCGACCGGCTATATCGGAAAACACGTACTGTCGCAGCGAGAGGAATTTCTCGAATGGCCCCTGATGAAGAATCCAGATGCGTCTCTTCTGGCGCGTCAGGGCCGTGTACAACATCTCGCGCGAAACGAGGCGGCTAGAAGAGGGGAGGACCAGCATGACAACGCCAAATTCACTGCCCTGCGCCTTGTGCACGGTAATTGCGTAGGCAAGCTCCAGATAGGGTTTACCATCATCGGAGAACGCTGACCGTTTGAATCCGAAACTTCGGTCGTCGCGCTCCGCAAACTCGATATTGGTGAAGGATGGAGTGCCCCTGGGCCATGTGCACTGGCCGATGACCATGCCGATTTCGCCATTCGCGAGGTACTCCCTATCCTCTTTTTGTTTTGTGGCGTAGATGTACGGCTCCCGCTTGTGATTCCGGACACAAATCACCTTGTCGCCATAGACAATCTGCTCGGCGCCGCGCGGCTTGATGAATCTCATCCAGTCGCGGTAAGCGGGCACCTTATTCGACTCGATCGCGTCCCGCAACCGCTTTGTCCGTAAGCGGTCCTTGATGCGACGGTTCAGATAGATCGAGCCTCCAGGGGCGTTTCGATTGACGCTCAAGATCTGCCAGTTGGCGGTTGCTTCGGAGCATCCAGGATCAAAATTCAGGAAGCCCTTGGCCGTGCGCGTCGCGCCGAGCGAAATCTCCAGATCGGCGACAAGGTTGTCTTTGCTGCACCCGAACTCTTCGGCAAGCGCCGCTTCTATGAGATCGGGAAGCTCAGCCACCTTTTCCCAACGGCGATAGCGAACCGTCTCGTCATCCTTGCCGGCAATCGCATTGACGACGATCTCGTCTTCTCCGGGCGGCAGTTCGCGACCGGAAAAGATAGCGCCCAGTTGGACGTCCGAACGCGCGAGGACAGGCGTTGCTTTCTTGCCCTTGCCTTGCGCAATCTCGTCTTGGCGCCGTGCCGTTCTCAGCTCGGCAACGCCTTTCCCGCCATGCGCCCGCTTCAGGTGCTCGATGATGTCGACGAAAGGGCAGCCCGCGCCGATGGGCGGAAGCTGGTAAGGATCACCCACCAGAAGGAGCCGGCAGTTCGCCGGAATGGCATCGACAATTGCCGCGAGCATGTCCTCGGTGAGCATCGACGACTCGTCCACAATACAGGTTGTTGCCTCGGTTTTCGGCGCCTCCGGATTCGTGTAATAACGCCCAGTATCGGCATCGAAGCGCGTTCCGAGCAAAAATTGAGCTACGGTCTGCACATTGCCCTGCCGCCCGGTCTGCTGGGCAAGACGCACGCGCGCTTTGCCGGTCGGCGCCAGGAGGAGCACGCGCGCGCCAACAATGTCGCTGCGGGAGAGTAAGAGCTGTATAACGGTTGTCTTGCCGGTTCCTGCCGGCCCGATCAGAACACCAACGCGATTGGCGGCGAGTGATTCGAGCGCTGCCGCCTTTTCGGCGCGGGCGCGGTCTTCGTCTGAATCGCCCTTCGCCAACGGACCGAACTTCTTGTCAACGAGCGCGCGCCAGTCGACCGATAGGGGCTTTGGCGCATTCTTGAGACGTTCGGTTACAGCTTTGCTCAGCACGCTGCCGATATACAGGTAGCGGTCTAGTTGAACGGTGATCCCGTCGCCTTTACCCGCCACCGCCACTACGGGCGCGAAGTCATCCCGGCAAATATCGACGATATCTTTGTCGAGCGGGATTTCGTGGACGACCGATAGTTCAGGCGCCACTTGCTTAACTTTGTCGATGGGCAAGAATGTGTGGCCGTCCTGTGAGCTGTTTTCGAGTATCTCCACACAGGCCGCGCGCAGCCGGTACTCGTTGTCATACTCGCCCAGGTTCTCGTTGCATTTGGTGGGCAGAGGATGCGCCGCCGCAACTTCCTTCCCCGGATATAGTCCCCGGTCGATCATTCCAAACGACATGGGATCGTACGCGGTGCGGTCATTTTCGAAAAGTACATAAGGGTTGGTGAGAACCTTGCTCGTTTCGACCTCCAGCGCACGCGTGGCCTGGTCTGCGGTCAATTCGAAACGCGCAAGCAGCTTGAGGGAGTCCATTTTCTCGGCATCTGCCCTGATCCGCTCCCAGCGCTTTCGAAACATGCCGGTGATGGGAGGCGCCGAGGCGGGAGGCTTTCGCTTCCCGGTAAAGATCTTGTCTATTACGGGCCAGGGGTCCGCGTTGATCTCAAGCTCGTCGGCGAGCGCCATGGCGAATAGTGTGCCGTTGAAGCCGGAATGCAGGGCGGACAGGACGACGCCGAGGCCCGGTGCCGGACCCTGAAGCTTCCAGAGTCGGCTCAACCGGTCGTCAATCCAGTGGATGTACCGGTCCCATGGTCCGGTCAGGATCTTTGCCGACCGGTCCAGCGCATTACGCGCGGCAACGAGCGCCGCCGCGGCAGCGCCATGGCTTACGTGCTCGCTGCCATAAGAAAACTGAATGCGGGAATCGTCCGGAGCAAAGGCAATGTAATCGATGGGATTCAGTTCTGGCCGCTGTTCCAGTTCTTTAAGTAATTCCTGGTAGGGCATCACGAAGCCGTCGACGAAACCGCCCCCTCCGCGGGCGCGCCGTATCGAATGCTGTATCGATCGTTCCCAGCCCATGGTCTTGAGCGCGGATTTCGGCGCGTCCTTATACGCGAACTCTTGCAGATCGTTTTTCTTGTTCAGCACCGCGCCACCGAGGACGACTCGCCGCTCGTCATCGCACAGAGGTGTGCGGGTGGCGTAAAAGAGGACAAGGCTTTCTTGTTCGACAAGGGGTGCGGCGAAGGCTTCCAGTAGCGCTTCCTGGTTCCCGAAACCCTGTATCCAGCTCGTACGTTTCAGCCAGTCGGGACTGTCTGGTTCGCGTTCTATGCTTGCGTCGAGCTCGAGTTCCTTGGCAATCTGGAACCCGCTCTCCTTGAGCATCCAGCGATAAGGGATGGTTAGCGCGCCCCAGGCAGGCACGTGAACCAGTCGCGGCTGGATATGCTTATGATCCTTGCTCCATGTTGAATACGCCATGACGCTTTCGAAGGAATGGGAATGTGAACTCAGGAAAGTTCCACTGGCTCGCAGGCATGGCGGTACCTGGTCTGGCGAGAGGGCATCGAAGGCTTCGTTTGGAAGTTTCTGCTCGATGTCGTCTTTGCGATTTTCTGCGATCAGTTTGAGAGCGAGGCAGGAGCTATTGCCTAGCGGGTCTGAACAAACGTGTCCGTCCCACGCCCTGTCATGCCATGGCACTCTAATCGACAGATTGCGCACAAAACCCATGTTCTCCCCCAGCGTTTATCAGGGATATTTGAGCACATTTCGCCCATCCTGCTGGTTATACCTAATTCTGCCACTCGGTATAGTCCAATCCTGCCGGCGAATATAGTCCATTGCTGCCACTCCGTACACAAGGACCCTTTCATGGGAGGGCCGAGAGAAAAGGCAGCATCATCCACGCCGGAGGCGTGCTGGAGTGTTTACCCAAATGTTACTGGCGGGGGGCGGTAATACAGGGGTAACGCTCGACTAGGCTTCCGAATGAGGCGATAAGAGCGCCTCAACTTCGCAAAGTCGTTGTTTGACTTGATCTACCCATTCTCCGTATCGCGGACGAAGGTGGTCCGGGTACCAGGTAATGACGGCAGCTTCGGCGAGGCGCATGAATTCATTGGACTCCGTGATGCTGCCAAGGAGGAGCTTAAGTAGTGCGATGTAAATGAGGCGCCGACTTGAGGAACTGGCACCATACCCGCGCATCATGGGATAGCACCAGAACAACTCCCAGTCTTTCCGCTGAAGCTGCAGGAGCGCCGATTCATAATCACGGAACAAGTCGAGCCACCCAAGTCCAGAACCGGCCAAGACCGCTGAGGCATCTTCGATTGCGTCGAATGCAGTCCTGGCCGTCTTGCAGGTTCTTGCTCCAGGCGCTAGCCAGTTCGAGATGTGGCATTCATTGACGATAGGTCTCGGCTCTCCGATTCGGTTCTTCCTGAGAAGCCCATCCTCACGCAGTGAAGGCCAGAAGACACCGACGCCAACCCGGAAAAGGCCTGCAGGCAGATTCCACGTTTTGCGCTCGTAAGGATCAACGGGAAGAAACTCAATCACTTCGACAATATGCTTGGAAACCCGATGCGCAAGGCGGTCTGTGAACTCGGAGAATCCGGCACTCTTCAACATCGGCCAGAACTGTTTCCGAGTTGAAAGGGGAATTGACGGGCTCGTGGAGCCAACTGAATCCGGCTGTTGGGTCTCTCCTGGCGCCCAAATAGGACCATTGAGACAACTGTGGCCTGGCATTGAGTTCTCGGCACATGGCGGGATCGGGCGAAACGTGCCCAGTTGCTCCCACAGTTCGCCGATCTCGGCAGCGTATCGCTCCTCGCCCGGTCTCCCACTCTGAATAGTAGAGAAATCCAAGATGTTCCCGATGGTTCGGTTTATGGAATCGAGAGCAGCTTCTGTGGAGAGTTGGGTCTGCAACTTCTGATGCTTCAGTAGAAGCAAAACACTCTCCAGCCGATTCCAATTGTATGAACCGGGACGCCCAGAGGCATCAAGGAAGGGCGCGGAACTGGATTCGTCGGAGCGCCGCATTCTGGAGAGCGTTTCGTCCAAATCATTATTGGCTTTGAACCAGAGAGGTGCAACTTCTTGACAGAGATGTTTGAGCTCATGGAAGCAATGCGCTGTTGTCCGACCTTCCGGGTCGATGTAGAAAATGTCGTCCCGTGAAAAGCCGTCCACCGGCGCGCGTTTCCTCAGTTCGCTACGAAATGAACATTCGTATTCGAACGGCTGAAGACGCCCCGCTCTGTCGCGCTTAACGCGATCTTCGCCAGTGCTTCCGATCACATAAACCCCGAGCCTAGGCGTGAAGGAGTATGTCGTGCATCCGAGCACTTCGGCGTTGTACGAATTGAATGACTGAAAGCTGACCACGTTGATGAACTGGGCCTTATAAGCGAAAGCACTCCGAGATTCGAAGACAGTGAATCCTTGGTCCCGGAGGATTGGCCACACCTCAGAACGAATGAGCTTGTTTATCGCTTTGCTGTCCATTTGGAATCATTGTCTCAGGAACATTTAGTTGGATGAGGCGTTTATTCCCGCGTCGTCGCCCACCCGTCAGTAGCACTTCGGTCAACATCCCGGAGCGGGAGCGTCGATTTTATCGACCTCCCAGTGCCCTTCTGAGAGACCGAGGCTGCGGCGGTGGCAGCAAAACAGTCTAACAGATGGCAGCAAAGCACACTATATCCAGCACCCCCATTGCCAGGGCAATCGCATTTCAAAACATCTCCAATAGGCGGCAGAGGAAGTCATCATCCCAGCCGGCGCGTTTGAACTTTCCTCTAAGGGAGCCTTTGGACCCCTCTTTCTGCATGGCGTTGAGCGCCATGTGGCGGAGCACGGCGAGATTGTGCGGCCCGTGGCCCATTCGTGTTCGGTCCTGATCCTCGTTCATCACCACATCCAACCGCCAGTGCAGGCTGTTTTCTATGCTCCAGTGTTGTCGGACAACCTGATTGAATCGCTCCGGCGTAAGCGCCGTGCTGAGCAGATAGTAAGCGGTCTCAGTGGTGGTTTTCTCCGCCGTTTCGCGCACTCGCACCACCTTTCCGATAGCTTCCAGGCCTGGCCATCGGTGCTGTTTTTGAAGCCAGCCGATCTCGGTGGAAACCGTTGCCGTGCGTGTCTCGATGCGTCCGTGATCGGCCTCTACGAGCGGTCCAGTGTGGCTGGCTTTCAACTCCGGATCCTCCAGAAGCAGGACTACATCGTCGTGCAGCGTGCCTTGATTTCCTTTCAGCGCCAACGCATAGTCGCCCTTCTGCTCCACAATTTGCTCGGCGATGGCGCGCTGGCAGTTCAGCGCGTCGGCCGTCACGATAGCGCCTTTGAGTGTCAGCATCTTGAGCAGTCTGGGAACCGCCGTAATCTCGTTCGACTTGGCATCCGTGGCGATTTGCGCCAGTACCAGCCGCTGCTGGCATCCCCAGGCCGAGACCATGTGCAAGGCCGACTTGCCGCTGACCCGATCAAACGACCGGCGCAATACCTTGCCGTCGATAGCCACTACGCCCTGCAGTTGCTCGGAGAACTGGGCCATAAATCGCTGAAACGAATCGCGAAACTGGTCCGCATCGAGATTGCGAAACAGCCGACTGAAGGTGTCGTGGCTGGGCAGACCGTTTGCCAGAGTGAGGAAGCTGCGTAGAAATGGCTCCTTGGCCTCGGCAAATAGAGCCATATCGACCGCACCCTGACCTCCACTCAGCACGCAACAGAGTGCGATGAGCAGCAACTCGTGAAAGTCGTGAAGCCCAGCATTGCCGCTGCGCGGATCCTCCAGACCCTCCCAACAGGAACCAAACTGCTCCAGTGTTTCTTTCCTCGACATGAAATCCCCCCTCAAAGGAACTTCATGCCTGCCCTCCCCACACGTAAGTGCCTACGGTGGTCCGTGCCTACCCTGGTTCTACCTAATTCTCAAATGCGATTGCCCTGCCCCCATTGCACCCGCTGGTTAAGGATCCGGACTCTGTCGCACCTGTCCTCTCTTGATCGAAACCGAGTGCACCAGACTTAAGTAGGCGCCCCCCAATCGCTCGTGTCCTGGGTTCTGAAGCCATCCAGCCAGTCCTGGCCTGTTTGTCGGCTCGGCCCCGCTGTGGCGGAAACACAACCTCAGTTCTCTTTTCTCTTCACCCTGCGCTTACCCGGAACCCTGGGGAACGCACAACATCAACCGTCCACTGCCGGCTGCGTTTGCGCCAACCAAGGCGCGAACACGCCGGCATTTCATTTTGGAGAAAAATCAATGAAATCCGCAGAAGCATTTGTTCAGGTTCTGCAACGCGGCTTAAGACCCGCAGTTGCGGCCAACTCCCTCCGTGCCTGGCGGGAGCAGAACGATGGTTCATATCACGGCGCAGATGCGCGTTCTGGTGGCGATTGAGGCGGTTGACGGGCGCAAAGGGATAGATTCGTTGGTCCGCGTATGCCAGGGTCAGCTCTGTGAAGACCCAATGACTGGTTGTGTTTTTGTGTTCCGGAGCCGGCGAGGAACATCGATTCGATTGCTCAGTTATGACGGCCAGGGATATTGGCTGGCAC
>Ga0302140_10013215_pt1 | contig 10103 bp, 15 predicted proteins | sample I_Bog_E1_1_FD_202095 | JGI IMG/M metagenome (GOLD analysis project Ga0302140, IMG submission 202095) | Peat permafrost microbial communities from Stordalen Mire near Abisko, Sweden - I_Bog_E1_1 | ecosystem: Environmental > Terrestrial > Soil > Wetlands > Peat | place: Sweden: Abisko, Stordalen...
TGAGACCTTCAATGGGAATGGCGATACCGATCAAGTCACCGAGGGCCTCGGCAAATTAACAACTGAATCTGGTGAACTCATCAGGGTGGCAACATCCGAAGATGATGCCGAGGGCTCTCAATCCACAACACGAATCAATGGGGTTTCAAGGAGGCTGTCTTACTTCGAAGCTGCGGCCGCCATTCCGGCAACACGATTCGAGGTATTCCCTCCTGTCCCTGGATCTCGGCCACGTGCTACTCCTCGGCCGTCTTCCTCCCGCCCCGCTCCTAGACCCAAGAACTCCTCCAGCTCACACCGTCCGAAACCTCGACGATCTGGTGGTGGCAGCTCATCGAGAAGAACATCGTCTGCTCGTCCGCGAAGCAGTAGTTCGCGGAGGAAGAGTGGCGGCACAGGTCGAGGGCCGGGTCGGTGGCCAAAAGGGACCAAGAAGAGTGACTTTGGTAATGCGGAAAGCGGGCCTGGCCTACCTCCCAGATTACTGAAACAAAGAAGCCGGCTGAACGAGGTTTTGCTTGGAGATGAGGAATCGGAGAACGAGGAAGATTACGAGGAAGAGGAGAGAGATGGCAGCGAAGGAGAGGAAGAAGAGGAAGAGGTAGAGGCAGAGGAAGAATCACCCGCAAGGAGAAAAAGAAGCCATCGAGATTCCGGACGGGGTAAAGGATTGGGCAAGCCTATCCTTGGAAAGGGCAAAGGTCCTCTCGGCAAAGGCATGGGGAAAAGTCTGCTGATCGAGGATGAGGATGAAGAAATGGAGGAAGTCGATGCCGAAGGCGAAGACGAATGAGCCAGAGTTATGGCCGTGACAGAGGATCAGTCATTGGATCATCGATGTCAATATTCCAGAACCTGTGGGAACACTCGACGCTGGCGAACTCTGAGTGTACTACACTAGACAGGAACGTTGAACTTGCGCTCACTCTGCGACGGAGAATTAGGCAGTCAGCGACCATGGCGTTTAGGTTTTTCGAGGTTCATGGCAGGTAGCGGCTGCTTAAAGCACTGGCGTGAGGGAGAAGATTATTATTTGGCAATCCTTACTTGTAAGATACAGTCAGTTTACGTTTGGTTGATACCAAAACGAAGCATGTTTCATCCTATCTTGACAGCTACCACAGTCCAAGCTTGTGCTCAAGCAACTATTCAGTGGAGTTCGGGTGAGTGGAACGTGGTTACAGTCTTACTGAAGCTAATGGTCTGTTGCTGAGAGAGAGAGAGAGAGAGAGAGAAAGAGTTCGCAGAGTATGCAGGCGTTAAGCAAGGCCTCGGTCAAACATCAAGATCCACACTGTTCCCGGGTTATGCTGGTAAGGGATCGCAATCTTATCACGGAGAATTATGCTGATGCGGGTAGAGCCACACTGCTCGAGTTCCTTGATTGGACCCTAAAGCTCCACATGGGCGGAAATAAAATGCATTTCGCCGTCAAGGGGGTGCGGACTCTGTGGAGAAGGCTACGGGTTACCCCTTTGGGTAGTCCCACCCAGGTCAAACGCCGCGCATGAGGCTCAAGCGCGAGAGAAACAACCTTTGGCAGCTACGCGACTTGGCGCCCGTTTCAATAAATTCAACTCTGGCTGGTCTGTTATCGAATCCCATTGCTCCACCTGACTCCAGCGGTGGGTCAAACAGAGCTCTGTCGCGGGAATAACTGCTCGCAAGTGCGGGCTTCGGCACCATATCCCTGTGGTGTATCAGATCGCCCACTGCGTGCATCTTTCGACCGTGATGTGCCATCTGATGATCTGCATTCTGACGACTGGCATGAGATGAGAGCCTTGGCAAACGTTTCTCGATTGTTTTCAGTCGGTGGACTCTCCTAGAAAGTGGTCTGCTCAAGGGAAATGATGCTGACGACTCTGTCGTTTGTGCAACAAGTGTTGTAGGACGGCAGATGTTCGGCGTTGAAATATGGCCCCATTGCTGGGCGTCTTCTCCATCGTGAAAGCTGAACAAAAAGGCTTTGGCACTTCCTGGTGCGACTTCTGGTCTTTTTCTTCCTTCATTCGATAATTACATTCATCTCAGGATCCAGGCGATTTCTGCCTATTGTTCTAACTGTCATTCATTCTTTCCGTGCCGGACACCTTATATTCCAAGATGCTTTCTTCCATTCTCTACAGTGCGGCTCTACTGTCCCTTGCAAATGCACATGGTGTGATTCTCGCTGCTCAAGGAGAGGCTGGGTCGCCCGCAAGTGTTGGTTTCCAAGGTACACAGTCTCGGACACGGGTCTAAGTCGAATGGGTACTGAAGTTCTTCTAGTTGATACCGCCATCGCGAGAAATTGCACAGGCATCAGTCCTTGCCAACAAGATACGACCATCATCCGGGATGCTGAAATCAGTGCAAATATTGTCAACGAGTGCGGCCGGACGGAATTGACTGGCAACATTGATGTTGGAGAGAACACCGAGAATGCTCTCGCAGCAGGGGCCGTGACGCAGGTCAAGGCAGGAACGCTGATGACTGTGACCATTCATCAAGTGAGTTGATCATCACATCCAGAGATTTCTATTCATACTTACATTGTCAGGTTAATGCTGATGGAGCTGGTCCGTATACATGTGACCTCGATCAAACCAGTACGTACATGATGATGATTTCTCGAATCTTAAACTCTGACTGTAGGATAGGCAACGCTGGTATCATCTCACAAAACTTGACCGTCACGAACAACGTTCCCGGCGTCAACGGCCTTTCTCAAGGCAAGACACAAGACTTCAACATTACTGTTGCCATGCCATCGAACCTTGCATGCACTGGTGGTATGTAGAACTCCTCTTGGTTCATTATCCTATGCTTACTTTCTCTCCAGCATCCACCGGTAATGTTTGCACTGTTCGGTGCAGAAATAACGCGGTTGCTGGACCTTTCGGTGGATGCTTTGCCGTTCAACAAACCGACGTTACTGCCACCGCCAACTCTGCGAATCAGAGTAAGTAATCCCAACACTCGCAGTCTCTCCAAACGAAAGACTTTGTCTCCGCTCTCGAATAGCATGACGTAGAATGAAATCAAGACCATTTACATCAAGCATTTCCTACTTTCTGCTTTTCTGCTTCATATGACGACTCAATTTGTGAATGAAGTACTGACAAAATCAAGTCTCAACCGCGCAGACCCTTGAGGGCATCACGGCACAAATCGCCGAGAACAACGTCGACCTCCCAGTCGCCGTTGCAGCAAATCAACAACAAGGAACAACCGAACAAACTCAAGCCAATGAGGCAGTCAAGGGTAAACTACTCCTCTTACCTTGCAACTAGACAGCTCTAACATACTTAAGCCCTCCTCGGCGTCACCGTCACATCTAAGGCGGCCGCCGTCCAAACTCTGTCCGTTGAGAACGTCGGTGTCAATGCTGCCGCCGCTTCAGTCGCGATCTCATCCGCCACCACAAAAGCAGGGAAGGCAGGGAAGGCAGGCAAGACGACGGCAGTGGCTGCTGCTGCTTCGACAGCCACCGCTACCCCAGCAGCCAAGAAGGGGAAGAACAACAATAAGCGCGAGTCGGGCCTGAAGTGGGCCAAGAGGGCGTTTGGAGAGTCGATATAACTGGAATGAAAAGATGGAAGGGGTTTCGAGGATATGTATGTTGTAGATAGACATAAGGTGTTGGATAGCTAGATTTTTATACCAATTTGGGTGCCATACGTTTGTCAAAGTTTCACTTGACGTGGGATATACGGAAAATGCTGAGTTGTCGCCAAAATGCCTTAAAGTGAGGGACTGGGGTCGAATGTTCCGGGAGATGTGGTACAATCCAGAAGTCAATATACCAAGGAGACAAAGCACAACTTAGAAGCAATGTGCCAGCGAACATTGGGAATCAAAATCCAATATCTCAGAATAAATGGAACAATCCGAATCCTAACAGACGACATTTTGCATGGAAATGAACCGTCCAATTTGCTGCATTGATTCTGTCAAACATAGCTGCAGCACTGTCTTCAACGTCCCACTCAATATAAGTACAATGAGGTGAATTGGATTATCCAAGTCTCGAGAGGGCGAATTGTGGAGGGTCATTGTTCCAATAGTTGCGGTACACTCGAAATCTCTCACGACACGACAACCGTTAAATCTCGAGTGTAAGAGACAATGCTCTCATCAATTATGCTAAACCCAAGTCCCTTGGGTATACCATCCACGCCATGCTGCCCACCTAACGCCTTCTAATGCCATAGTCTCAGAGACAACAATATCACTTTCCCCTCCCCTTCCCTTTAAGCCTCTTCTTCTCCTTCTCAGGCGGCAAACTCAAACTCCCACTCTCCAGCTCCCCCTTCTCCAAGCCCTCTCCCTCACCCATCTCCGCCAGCTTCTGCTGCGCACTAATACTAAAAAGCAGATCTCTATTCTCCTCCTTCAACTCCGCATTCTCAAGCTTAGCCTTCTCCAGCTCCCCGGTAATCTTCTCCACATTCCCATTCAAGAAACCAATGCGTTCCATCAGTCCCTCACCAACCCTCTTCTCCTCCATCAAACTCCTTCCAAACCCCCTCGCTACCTCAGCACTCCTCTCGCCCTTCTTTTTTTCTTTCTCTAAGTCCCGTTCTAGACTCTTCACCGTCTCCTTCAGATGGATGTTCTCTTTTTCCAACTCGCCAAGTCTAGAGATCGCCTCGTCAGCTCGTTGCGAAGCACCGAGAGCAGCTGTAGACGCCGCACTAGCTTTCGCCACTGCCTTGCCTACCAATTCCTCAAAGTATACTCTTTGGGATTCAAGTTGACTTGTTAAGAGATGTGTATACTCCATCCCAATGCCTTCCAACTTCTCCCGTGGTACCATATCCATATCCCTTCCGCCCATCCCCATACCTGAACGAGACGAAGAGGGTAATTCAATGACCTTGCTATCCCCTTTATCACGGATGAGACGATGCACCCACATATCGCCCGCATAGTCCCACACATGCTGCGTCTCGATCTCCAGCGCAAAGTTGTGCGCTGAGTCTTTCCAGTGTTCTTTTGCGTGTCCGCCTTTGTACCGTCCGCAACCTACGTTGCCGCAGATCAAACAGATCCAGAGGTCGTCGGTGCAGTCGCAGACGCTGCAGAGAGAGGCTTCGCCGCTGCCAAAGGGCGGATTTGCTGGATCGTATGGGTATGTGCTTGTGTTTGTAGAGGAGGAGAGTGCTAGGGAGGGATTCGTGTGTCGACAGACAGGACACCCGGTTCCTCGCCACTTTTGGAGACAGTTGCAATGGAAGACGTGCTGGCAAGGAATGGTGAGTAGACCAGAGGTGTCGTCCATTCGCTCGAGGCAGACAGGACATGTTGGTAGCTCGACGAGGTTTGGTGTTGGCGGAGGAAATGGTTTCATGAAGGATGCGGAGGATGAGGGCATGAAAGGATCATGAGAGAGCTCAGGAAAGCTGGTGTTCGGCCTAGAGGAGCTGGGTGTTTGGAAGGTAATGGACTTGATGAAGGTTACGTGACATGTTTCTGGCTGGAGCTGCTGTCAGCTTTCTCTTCGAGACCAGGAGATGGATTTCAGAACTGACCTCCATACTATTGAACACCTTCCCATCCCACTCCTTCCTCCATATCCGGGCGGTATTCCCATCCCTGAACTTCATAAGAACCAGATACCTGTTCATCCTTCCCGTCATCACCATCCTGAAATGACTGACTTCCTCCCTCGTCTTCTCTCCCACAAACCCCAGGAAATCACTGGGAGTTAGATAGCTCGGCACAGCTGGAATACACAACGTAGTGCAGTCCTCTGCAGCATTCTCCTCGCCCTCATCTCCAGCAGCAGCCCCAGCACTTTGCTTCCGCTGATGACCCTGACCCTCACTCCCAGCAGTATAAACCACCTCCGTGTTCCCAAGCCCAGGAGTCTCCTCCCCATCTCGATACAAATGCACAATGCCCCAGCCAACCTCTGTATTCTTCCCCTCCAGAACCTCATATCTCGCCTTCGTGACCCTCCCCACGCCGGCAGATTCTAGCGCAAGACCAGCATTGATCCCATTACCAGCAGTTCCAGCAGAGCTGCTTTCCCCCCTTGGTCTCTGATTCGCGTTCATATCTGTATCCGCCTGCGAATTCAAGGTCGTGACCTCCCTCATATCCAAGCTCTCGATCCTCACCCTGCCAAACCGCCAGTCCTTGACCGCAGTTTTCTGATCCCTTTGTATATTCGCAGTATTCGGCGGTGGGAACTCGATTTCTTTCTCATTTGGAATCTGGACCGTGATGCGCTCTTCCTCGTCCTCGTTCAGGGTATGACTTGCTCGTGCCGGCCCGCAATCAATGACTCCTGCCCCTCCTTCAGTGGCTCGCTCTGTGGGAACAAAAGTCTGTTCTTGGCTTCCACTGCTCCCGATGCCCCTCCTATCCCTCTGCACGCCTTCGTTCTTGACCCTCTTATGCCGAGGCCACTTCGCGCTGTCAAAGATGTCCGTTCCTTCGTCCGGGAGCCAGATCTTCCTCCTGCGCTCCTCCTCCTCTTCCTTTGTCCTCTTGTGCTTGGAGGGGCTGGCAGAGCTACCGTCGTCGGCGGAAGGGTAAGGATACAGTTCAAATTTCAGGTGGTAGAAGTAAGAGGGCATTCTTTCATGTTGGAGGATGGGTGGGAAGCTTCATGGCGGGGGCTTGTCTTTCTGCCGCACGGAGAAACTAGAGTGTTTCTGGAGGCTTCTGAGTGGCGTAGGGTTGATTTTGGTTAGAGAGCTTCTACTGTAAATGAGTAGCGTCTTGTGGCGATTGTGAGAGCTGAGTTGGTCTTATCATGTCTTCAGCGGGAGGCACTTGGGAAGCAAGACGAAGGTTTACAGCCTTGTATGGGGGGCACCCACTAATAGAGCAAAAGATCGTCTCAGAACCCGATTTTTATTATTCGAAATAGAATTAATGTCAGTCACAGTTTACAGTTGCACAATAAATTTGTCCTAATGTTTTTCCATTGGACTATCCACTATTTGTGGTGGTATCTCGACAATGCATCATTTCCCATGCGTATGTACGAGCTATGGTCATGAAGCCCAGCCGTATACCAGAACGCCATCGCAAATCCCAGATATCCCGCAAGTCATGCACATCACCGCGTATTTACTGTCCACCACGAAGACGAAGCACCAAGTGCAGTGTTGACTCCTTTTGGATGTTGTAGTCGCTCAACGTACGGCCATCCTCCAACTGCTTACCAGCAAAGATCAATCGCTGCTGGTCCGGTGGGATACCCTCCTTGTCCTGGATCTTTGACTTGACGTTGTCAATTGTGTCCGAAGACTCAACCTCCAACGTAATTGTCTTGCCAGTCAAGGTCTTGACAAAAATCTGCATGCCACCACGGAGACGAAGGACCAAGTGAAGAGTAGATTCCTTTTGGATGTTGTAGTCGGACAGGGTTCGGCCATCTTCAAGTTGCTTGCCAGCAAAGATGAGTCGCTGCTGATCTGGTGGGATACCCTCCTTGTCTTGAATCTTCGACTTCACATTATCGATGGTATCAGATGACTCAACCTCGAGGGTGATAGTCTTGCCGGTGAGAGTCTTGACGAAAATTTGCATACCACCACGGAGACGGAGAACGAGATGAAGGGTAGACTCCTTCTGGATGTTATAGTCGGAGAGAGTGCGGCCGTCCTCGAGTTGCTTGCCTGCGAAGATCAAGCGTTGCTGGTCCGGGGGAATGCCTTCCTTGTCTTGAATCTTTGACTTAACATTGTCGATGGTGTCAGAGGATTCGACTTCGAGAGTAATAGTCTTGCCAGTGAGGGTCTTGACGACTGTTTCAAATGTTAGAAATTGAAATAACGCGGAGTGGCAAAGGTGGCAACTTACAGATTTGCATACCGCCACGAAGACGGAGAACGAGATGCAGAGTGGACTCCTTCTGGATATTGTAATCAGAGAGAGTGCGACCATCCTCGAGCTGCTTGCCAGCGAAGATCAGGCGTTGCTGGTCCGGGGGAATTCCTTCCTTGTCCTGGATCTTGCTCTTGACATTGTCGATGGTGTCGGAAGACTCGACCTCGAGGGTGATGGTCTTGCCGGTGACTGCGAAGATGTTAGTTGATATTGAAGCTGAGGTGGCGTCACGTTAGGCGCCAGGACTGGAAAGCAACTTACGGGTCTTGACGAAGATTTGCATCTTGACGATGTGATGGGATGTATGAGTATGTGTATTGACGAAGGATCTTGATGATCGAGAGAGTGGTTGATGGTTCGGGACGACGAAGTTGTGTTTTGGAAGTGGGATGTAGAAAGGAAGGAGGAGGGAGGTCGGCTGAGGTTATGTAGGAAGAAACCGCGCTAGCGGAGGCAGGAAGGTTCGCTTAGATTCCAGCCAGCATGATTCAGACGGGGAATTTAGCAAGGCGCAGGGCAGCTGGTATTGGTGAATCTGGAAAGTTCTCAAAGGTTCTATTGGAGCCGGGACATTCAAAACTTTCTACTTCATCATAAATCCAAATTTTCCATGTCCCTTGTTACATTCACATCAAACAAATTTACAGTTCAAAGGCGTCCGCTGCACCGCGCTGACTCTCGTGTTCTTTGTAATCGGTCATGGAATCATGCCACCAGGGCCAGGGTTGCGAAGATAGATAAGGAGCCGCCAAAGAGAGCCTAGCCGCTCGACCCCGCCTCCTCGTTGAAAGGCTGGGCGTGCCCTGCCCTCCGTGTCTCGGCCTCGCAGGAGGTTGGTCACGAGAATGCTACCTCGATGTCTCTCCCAACAGATCGAAGAAATTCAGGAGGTCAGTCAGTGCGAGAATATCATGCTCAGCTGGAAGGGAAAGCCCCTCCGAGCTGCTTGATTACTCCGTACAGACCTCTCACCTTCTGGGTGCGCCCGGAGACGCGGGCTGGCCGACGACTCCTCGTACGTCATCGAATCTCAGAATTGCGAAACAATCCGGGAAATGCCTCAATTTACCCGCGCACCGCCTGAGGGCTTGGATCTCAACCCTCTGAGCCTCTCTTACCGGTCCCGTTATCCAGACCGACATTTACATATCAATGGTTTCACACACTCAGATGAGCCAGATTGATCCAGGATTTCTTTTCATTTATGACATCCAAATCTATGTCTTGTCGTGTGTATACAACGTATACCTCAGTAACTGTCTTTCCTGTAAACATGCAAGCATGCCTCAATCAGCGGCCATGGGTTTCCAACGCCCAAGATGCTTCAGTCCCATCCTAAAATTCCTCGTAAGATAAAACATAAACCGTAAACCATAAATCCATGATCTCGTGATGAAGTCGACCATATCGTTCGTACATGTCCTGACACACAATCATAAGGGAGTCGTAAGCTGACTGTTCGCATCGCTATGCCCATCATAATGAGAAAACAAAATCCACGTAAAATGCCCTCGCTGTTGGCTTTCCTTCCCATGTTTGGAGAACAAATGAAAGTTTTGAGGTCCCAGGCTACAAATGGAAGAAGAAGTAGAGGAAATGGCCCGTGAAGGCCCTCCATCAGTAGCATCACTGCATCTGTACAGTCGAATATGCGAAGTGGGTATATAGAAGGGTATCTGCAGGAAAAGAAACTAGTTGGCGCGGATGACGAGCTTCGACAGGAACTTGTTGGACAAGGAGTCGAAGTCTCTGCGGTCAAACTTGGCGTCAGGTCGAGTTTTGAGGTAGGATTCTGTGAATATGTTAGAAACTGAGTACGACCGCGATTAGACAAGAACATACCATGCTTGATCACATGATCCTTCATTTCGGTCATGGCATCACAAACTGCGACATTGTTGTTGAGGAGCTGGCCATGACGTCTGGTATCCCATTCAGTGAAGGAAGGAAGTTTCTGAGAGATGGCGTGGAAGAGGCCAACGATGACACCCACGGGAGTGGTTTCCATGTCGTTGCAGAACTTGTTCACCGCAGCTTGATCAGGGACACGGTAATGGCAATCGAATTGCATCTCTTCCCAGACGGCAAGGAGGATGGAGGCGAGCATGAAGATGGTGGGCCAGTTCTTGAGACGGTCACCGCTGTAAACGCTGGAGTACAGTGATGACAACTCCTCGAGAATCTCTTTCTGCAGCTCGCGCCACATATCGGCCAGCGCACACTTAATCTGAAAGTTGATCATGACCGGTGCAATAATCTTTCCATTGTATCTG
>Ga0302140_10013226_pt1 | contig 10098 bp, 4 predicted proteins | sample I_Bog_E1_1_FD_202095 | JGI IMG/M metagenome (GOLD analysis project Ga0302140, IMG submission 202095) | Peat permafrost microbial communities from Stordalen Mire near Abisko, Sweden - I_Bog_E1_1 | ecosystem: Environmental > Terrestrial > Soil > Wetlands > Peat | place: Sweden: Abisko, Stordalen...
AGGTTGAAGAGGTTGTAGCCGCCCACGCTGACCCGGTCGTCGCGCGTCGCGTCCTTCCGCGCGGTATAGCTCCAGCCGGGGAGCAGGTGGAAGTCGGATAAGTGCGCGAAGCGCCGTGGCGGGGCGATGTCGGCGAAGGTGGCGGTCTTCCAGAGCGGCTGATTGAGGACCTGCTTGCCATCGTACGCGGGGGTTCCGGTGTCGCTGGAGATGGCGCGGATGCCGGCGACGGAGGCGGAGAGGCGCATCCAGCTTGTGGCTTTGCCCTGCGCCCCGAATTCTACGCCATTATGGGTTTCGTTGCCTTCCGATTCAAAGCACATTCCCGCCGAGGCGCAGGTTTGGTCGGCGGCGGTGAGCAGCTTGGGGTAGAAGAATGGCGTCTTCATGCGGAAGACCGCGGTGGTGAGCAGGATACGGCGGGTGGCCTCGTACTTTGCGCCGATCTCGGTCTGGCGGGTGAAGAAGGGCGGCAGGTACGTGCTGGGATTGGTGGGCGAGATCACTCCGTTGGTGGCCCAAAAAGGCGCCTGGGGACCGAGACTTAACATTTGGCTGTAGTTGCCGTAGAGCATGAGAGGGCCAACCGGGGTATAGGTGGCGGCATACTGCGGCAGCCAGACATCTTTCACTCCCTTGTAGTTGGCGTCGGTCACCGAGGCGTAGCGCCCTCCGGCGGTAAGGCGGATGTGCCCCGGCAAGTCCACGCGGTCCTGGACGAGGCCGGACGATTGCCGGTTGAAGTCGGCCAGCGAGAGCGGCCCGGCCTGCTGAACCGGGCTTTCGATCGCCAGCGGCACATCCGGCTTGTAGATATTTTCGACGCCGATGAGGGTGTAGACCGCGCCGGGCTGAACAGTGCCGGGGGCGTTCGGGCCGGGCAGGCCGGGCAGATCGACTCCGCGATGAAAGACTGTCCCGCCGAAAACCAAATTATGCGTCACCTGCCCTGTCTTCACGCGGCCAGAGGCGATCGCCTCGCCCAAAGCGTCGGCGCGGCGTTCGCCGGGGTCGCGGTAGTCGTAGAGGGAGTAGCTGCCGTCGGGGCAAAAGAAGTAGAGAGGCGAGTTGGGGCAGAGGGAGTTGTAGTTGCTGTCAAAGGCCGCGCCGTAGGCATACAACACGTTGTCGTCGATGAGCGAGTGGCTGTAGCTGCCGGCGAAATAGACATGCCAGACCGGGGTAACGCTGAGGTCCAGGCGGGCGTTCGTGTTGATGGAGTCGAAGATGTTGGGCTTGGACCAGGGCTGATCGCCGAGCATGACCGACGGATAGACGTGATCCGGGACGACCGTGCCTCCCAGGAGCTGGTAGCCGGAGACGGATCGCTCGCGCTTGTGCTGGTACTCGAAGTCGGTGCGAATCTGCGCCGCGCTGGAGAGCTTCCAGTCGGCGGCGAGCGCGCCCACGCCGCGCCAGCCGTTGGCGCTTTCAACATACGTATGGATGTCTTCTCCGGCCATGTTGGCGCGCAGGCCGATTTGCTTTTCCGGACCGAGGAGCAGGCCGAAGTCGGCGGCCGCGAAGGCCGAGCCGCGGTGGTCGGTGGCGAGGTCGATCGCCTTCACCGGGGTGGGCCGCTTGGTGACGTAGTTGATGAGGCCGCCGGCGGTGGTGACGCCGCTCTCAATGCCGGCGATGCCCTTGAGGAACTCGACGCGCTCCTTGTTTTCCAGCGGTACGTCCTGCTCGCCGGCAATGGTGAGGCCGTTGATCTGGAGGCCGGTGGCGAGGTCGATGGTGAAGCCGCGGATCTGGAAGTCGCCGTAGTAGCCGACGGGGGCGTAGTCTTCGCCGATGGAGGCGTCGTTCTTGATAATGTCGGAGAGGACGCGGGAGACCTGGTCGTTCATCAGGTCGCGGGTGACGACGGTGGCGGAGACGGGTGCGGCGGCGAGGGGAAGTTGGTCGAGATTTCCCGCGGTGACCTCGGTGGGCAGGTAGTCGTCGGCGACCTGGGCGTGAACGAGGACAGTGGTCGTGACGGGCTGAATCTTCTGGGCCGGCGGAGGCGCGGCCGTCTGTGCGCGGGAAGCGGCGAAAGCGCAGAGGAGCAGCGTCGGAAGCGTAAAGAGGATGCGCCGGGGCTGGGCAATTGCGGGCTGGGTCATGATTTCCCTCAAACAAAAGAAACAAGGGAAACAAGAGGCGCTCTCGCAACGGGTGCCCGAGATGAGTCGGGATTCGTTTCGGAAACTTCCCACGCCGGTATTATCCGGTTCGGGTTCGAAGGGTTTCTCTCAGCCCCGCGTTCGCGGAGCACCCCTGTTTCTGTTACAAACGTACAACAAATCGGGGTGCCGCGCGCGTGATCTGAGAGAAATTTGCGGTCAGGCGCCCGGATTGCGAGACGGCGCGCGCTCGGTGGCCAGAAGCTGGCGTTTGCGGTCCACTCCCCAGCGGTAGCCGGTGAGGGAGCCGGATGCGCCGACCACGCGGTGGCAGGGCACCAGGATGGAGACGCGATTGGTGGCGCAGGCGCGGGCGACGGCGCGGGTGGAGTTGGGAATGCCCATTTCGCGCGCGAGCTGCGAGTAGGTGCGCGTTTCGCCAGGGGGAATTTGCTGGAGCGCCTGCCAGACGCGGAGCTGAAAGGCTGTACCGCGCAGGTCGAGCGGGAGATTCGCGGTGCCGAATTGCCGGCCGATCTGTCCGAGAACTTTTTCGACGATGGCGGAGAGCGCCGGGTCGGGGTAAATGCTGGCGGCGGGAAACTCCTGGCGCAGGCTGGCCTCAGCCTGCTGGGACGAGTCAGCGAGCGCAAGCCAGCAGAGGCCGCGCGCGGTGCCGGCGATGACGATCCAACCCAGGCCGGCTGCGTTGTCGGTGCATTCGGCGATGGCGAAGCCGATTTCTTCACCGCGCCCGCCGGCCTGGAAGCGGCCAGGCGTCATGCCCAGCGGCGCGGCCTCGTACGCCCGGCTCGAGGAGCCGTAGCCCGCTTCATAGATGGCGTCGGTCACGGTGGCTCCCTGTTGAAGCTGAGTGCGGAGAGCGCTGGCGCGAAGAGCGCGCTGGTATTGCGCCGGGGTCGCGCCCATGGCCTGCTTGAAGATGCGCTGAGCGGTGAAGGGGCTGAGGCCTGTGAGCTTGCCCAGCTCGGCGAGGGAAACCTGGCGGTCAAGGGCGCGCTCAAGGCGTGCGACCATGCGAGCGACGGCCGACTGCGGCGCGGGGGCTTCCGGCTTGCATCGCATGCAGGGGCGGAATCCGGCGGCACGGGCCTCGGCTGCCGCCGGGAAGAAGCGGGTATTGGCGCGCAGAGGCAGGCGGCTCTTGCAGTTGGGGCGGCAGAAGACCCCTGTGGTCGAGACGGCGTAGAGGAAGTCGGCCGCGCCGTCGCGGGCCTGGAGTTGAAGCCAAGCCTGTTCTTCGTCGATGGGTGTGAGTACGGTGTCCATGATTGGAATCATCTCGCGGATGAGGGCCAGCACTCTATCCGGGGCTTGCGGGCAATTCTGAATCCTTACCCGTCGAGCTTCTTTGCGACCAGCTCGTTGAGCAGCGCGGGGTTGGCCTGGCCTTTGGAGAGACGCATGACCTGGCCGACGAAGAATCCTGCGACCGTTTTCTTGCCCCCGCGGTACTGCTCGACCTGTTTGGGATTCGCCGCGATCACTTCGTCGATGAGCTTTTCGATGGCGCTGGAGTCGGTGATCTGCTGGGGCTTTTCGCGTTCGTAGACGGGGCCGAAATCCTCGCTCTTCTCGAAGCAGATGTCGAGGAGCTGCTTGAGTTGTTTGGAACTGATCTTGCCGTCTTCGACCAGGTCGGCGGCCTGGACGAGTCCGGTGAGGGTGACCGGGGATGCGTCGAGCTCGATGCCTGCGGCTTTGAGGCGGCCGCCAAGCTCGCTGAGGAGCAGGTTGGCGACGCGGCGGGGGCTCCGGGCGGTGCGGGCGGCGGCCTCGAACTGGTCGGCGAACTCGCGCGCGGCGGTCAGAGTCTGGGCGTCCTGCTCGGTGAGGTCGTACTCGGCGATCATGCGCTTGCGGCGGGCCTCCGGCAGCTCGGGCATGGTGGCGGCGATCTCGGCCTGCCAGGCGGCGGAGACCACCAGCGGCGGCAGGTCGGGCTCGGGGAAGTAGCGGTAGTCGTGCGCCTGCTCTTTGCTGCGCATGGAGTAAGTGCGGCCCTCGGCCTGATTCCAGAGGCGCGTTTCCTGCTGGATGCGGCCGCCGGCTTCAACGACCTCAATCTGGCGCTCGATCTCGTACTCGAGAGCGGAGCGGATGTAGCGGAAGCTGTTGACGTTCTTAACCTCGACCTTGGTGCCGAATTTGTCCGCGCCGCGGGGCATCACGCTGACGTTGGCGTCGCAGCGGAGCGAGCCCTCTTCCATGTTGCAGTCGGAAACGCCTGCGTAGAGCAGGATTTCCTTGAGGCGGGTGAGGTATTCGTAGGCCTCTTCGGGGGTGCGGAGGTCGGGCTCCGAGACGATTTCGACCAGCGGGGTGCCGCAGCGGTTGAGGTCGACGTAGGTGCGCGTAGCCGAATCGACGAAGCCGTCGTGAATGCTCTTGCCTGCGTCTTCCTCCATGTGGGCACGGGTGACGCCAATCCGCTTCAGGCTGCCGTCGGCCGTTGGCACATCGATCCAGCCGTGTTCGGCGATGGGCTTGTCGAACTGGGAGATCTGGTAGCCCTTGGGAGAATCGGGGTAGAAGTAGTTTTTGCGGGCGAAGATGGAGCGCTCGCGGATCGTGCAGTTGATGGCGAGGCCGGTGAGCGTGGCGAGCTCGACGGCGCGGCGGTTGAGGACGGGGAGCGCGCCGGGAAGGCCGAGGCAGACTGGGCAGACGTTGGAGTTGGGAGCCGAGCCGTAGTGGTTTGGGCAGCCGCAGAAGGCTTTGGTAGCGGTGAGCAACTGCACGTGGACTTCGAGGCCGATGACGGGCTCGTACTTGGCGAGGATTTCAGGGGGCAGACCGGCGGCGGTTGGCATGGCTGCTTCCCATTTTAACGCTGCCGGGCGATTGGCGATCTGGGTAAATCAAAGGGGAGTCAATAGCGAAGTTTCATTCGCCCAGGGGGAGGTGTAATTGCACGCAAACGAAGGGGGAGTTCGGTGGAGGGGATTTGCGCTCCTAAGCGGCTCCATCGAGAATTCCATCCGTGCAAGCGCTCCAATGCTGAAATCACAAAAAACAGCGACGCATTTGTTCGATCTGGCTAAGCCGGATTGAAGAATGTATAAAATGGACCTTACTTTCGAGCATTGGGATAAGATAATTTTTGCACACAGGTGGCACACAATTGCAATTCGGGACTCCGACTCATTCTCGCGTCAATCGCCGATGCTCACGCCGCCAGTGGTTTTAGCCAGGCCTCTGCATCAGCCGTGACCCAATTACAGGCGCCTGCGGGGTCTTACGCGCATGGGTTGCGTCACGCCATCATTGGCGCAATTTCCCCTTTGTATCTTGGTGAGAGATGAAAACCAGGTCTGTGGTGAGCCGGAAAGTTCAACTCGCGTTTGGATCTGCGATTCTCGCGTTACTCGCCGTGGGCACCATTTCCTATCTGTCAGTCGTTGCGTCGAGTCAGAGCAACCGCTGGGTGCAGCACACCCATAAAGTGCTCGAACAACTCAGCGAACTGCCTGCCGCAATCGAAGGCATGGACGCAAGCTATCGAGGGTTTGCCCTCACGGGCGAAGAATCCGAATCTCGCTCCTTCCGTGACGGCGCTGAGCAGGCAATTCGAGCGGAGAAAGCCATTCGCGATCTAACCGCGGATAACTCCGGACAGCGCCTTCTCCTTTCCACTCTGGAAGGATTGATCGCACGGAAGAGCCAGTTCGGCGCCGGTGTTATCGCTCTCCGCCGGTCGGCGGGACTGGCCGCGGCGGGAGAAGCAATCCGAAACGGATCGGGCCAGCAAATCACGGATCAGGTTGAAAGCCTGGTTCGTGAAATGCAGGATGAAGAACTACGCTTATTGGTGTTGCGCAACGCGGAAGCGGAGCGGCGATTGGAGCGGACAAAGGTCATTCTGCTCCTCGGAACCGTTCTGGGAGTGATGATCGCCGTCGGCGCAGGCTGGATGGCGCAGCGCGACCATCTGGCCCTCGATCTTGCGGAGGATGCCAGACGCGAAGGTGAGGAGCGCTTCAGCAGTCTGGCGAATAACATCTCTCAGTTGGCCTGGATGGCCGATGAAAAGGGTCATATCTTCTGGTACAACCAACGTTGGTTTGACTATTTCGGGGCCACCGAAGAGGAGATGGCGACGAAGAGTTGGGAAAAGGGTGCGCATCATCCCGACCACATGCAAAGGGTGATAGAGAAGATTCGCCGTTGCTTTGAGTCCGGCGAGGTATGGGAAGATACGTTTCCTCTCCGCGGGCGGGATGGCAGTTACCGTACTTTTCTTTCCCGGGCGGTCCCCATTCGCGACAAGCAGGGGAGGATCCTGCGATGGTTTGGCACCAACACCGACATCACCGATCGGCAAGCTGCGGAAGACGAGCTTTTTGCAGAGAAAGAGCGCGCTCAAGTCACCTTGAACTCGATCGGAGACGCAGTAATCTGCACGGACCTTGACGGCAAAGTATCCTTTCTCAATCCTGTCGCGGAAGCCATGACAGGGTGGTCGCGAAGCGACGCGACGGGCAGGCCCATGTCGGAAGTATTTCGAATCAGGGACGCTGTCACGCGGGAACTGATCCCGGACCCGATGGAACTGGCGCTGGTCCAAAACCGAGCCATGAGTCTGCCTTCGGACTGCTACCTGACTAAGCGCGACGGCAGCGAAACTCCGATCGAGGACTCCGTTTCTCCGATCCACGACCGGCAAGGACGATCCACCGGGGCGGTCATTGTCTTCCGCGACGTGAGCGCGGCCCGGGCCATGGCGCAGCAAATGACGCATTCGGCTCAGCACGATTTCCTCACCGGATTGCCCAATCGAATGCTTTTGAACGACCGGGTGAATCAGGCGATCGCCCAGGCGCCACGCCACACTGGAAAAGTCGGGGTCCTATTTCTGGATTTGGACGGGTTCAAGCACGTGAACGATTCGCTGGGGCATCCAGTTGGGGACAAGCTTCTTCAATCCGTCGCCTGGCGACTGGAGGAGTGCCTTCGCGGCTCGGATACGGTAAGCCGGCTGGGCGGGGATGAATTCGTTGTGCTGCTCACGGAGATTGCGCAATCGGAAGACGCCGCGATTACCGCGAGAAGAATGCTGAACGCGATTGCCGAGGCCCACTCCATCGATGGCCATGATCTTCACATCACCACCAGCATCGGCATCAGCGTTCATCCGGAAGATGGTCAGGACGGTGAGACGCTGATCAAGAATGCAGACACCGCGATGTATCATGCCAAGGAAAATGGGCGGCAGGGCTATCAGTTCTTTGAGCCGGCCATGAACATTCGGGCCGTCGCCCGGCAATCCATCGAGGAAGGTCTGCGGCGCGCATTGGAACGGCAGGAGATTTTCCTACATTACCAGCCGAAGATCGATCTGCGAACGGGAAAGATAACCGGGGCGGAGGCACTGGTTCGCTGGAATCATCCGGCACGAGGATTAGTGCCGCCGGCGGAATTCATCCCTGTGGCGGAAGACTGCGGCCTGATCCTGCCCATCGGCAGATGGATCCTTCGGGAAGCCTGCAAGCAAGTTCTCGCCTGGCGGGGCGCGGGACTTACCTTGAATTCTATCGCGGTCAACATATCGGCGATGGAATTCCGGGACGCGAATTTCCTCGAAGGAGTATTGGAAATTCTCGGCCAGACTGGAATGGAACCCGGAATGTTGGAGTTGGAGTTAACCGAGGGTGTTTTGATGAAGAGTACCGAGTCGACCGAGTCCATCCTCAAGATACTGAGAGCGAAAGGCGTGCGGGTAGCGATCGATGACTTCGGCACGGGTTACTCCAGCCTGAGCTATCTGACGAAGTTTCCGATCGACGCCCTCAAGATCGATCAGTCGTTCATTCGCCGCATCAGTACCGAACCCCACAATAGCGCGGTTGTCGCCGCGATTATCAGCATGGCCCGAAGCCTGAAAATGAGGGTGATTGCCGAGGGAGTGGAAACGCGGGAAGAACTGGCATTTCTCCGGATGCATCGATGCGACGAGGCGCAAGGTTACTTTTTCAGCCGGCCCGTGGACGCTCGGCAATTTGCGGAATTGGTCGAGACCGGTGAATTGGATGAGGGCGGTCGCATGAAGGTTCACCGGCTTTGACCGCCTGGGAAGGGTGACTGGCAGGGAAGCTTCAATCTCCATGTGTAACACCTCGCCTATTCAAAGATCGGTATTGCACAAGGTCGAAAGTGACTTCTGGAAGAAACGGTTCCGCGAGGCTTTCCAGGCCGAAGTCTTTCCTGACCGGAGGAGCGTGGCGTCGATGCGTTTCTCCGCGCTACGCCATTCGGCCCGCTATCGGTTTGCAGTTGGCGGTTCCGCGGCGATTTCGGTGTCCGGATGATGGAGATTCCAGTAGGGCTCGACGGACGGGACAAACTCGATTGGCACTTCCGAGATGAACGTCTTGAGCCACTCGGCGCAGTACTTCATTCCGGCCTGCTCCGATCTGGCTTCGCCGAGCAGGATCATGCCTTTCTTCCGGCCCGCGGAAATCATGTCCTGAACATACTCGACGGCTTCCCACTCGTGGGTGTAGCCGGTCAGCACGACGTCCACCGGCTCATTGAGCAGGTGAAGCGCGGGCATCTGGGGGGCGTTTCCCCAGATGGCGGCCACGGATTCGACGGGCAGGCTGGGGTCGCCGACGATGCGCATCGTGCGGGAGTTGAGCTTGGCCGCGAGTTCACGCGCGAGGGACAACAGGGTGGTGGGCGGCAGCTTGAATCGGGTTGGCGTTGCCGGGTCGGCGAAGTTGTTTTCCCATCCAAGCTCTTTGGCCATGCCGAGCGCGATGCCGTCCGGACCCGAGGCCGGCCAATGGCCGTGCAAGTGGAAGCAGACCAGGTTGTAACTGCGAATGAAGTCGCGCTTGGCTTGAAATTGCCGGTTGCCCTCCATGCGGTCGAGATTGTCTTCGTCGGCCCAGAAGATCGGCTCCAGCGTAACGATGAGATTCCTGCCGGAAGCCGCGGCTGTCCGAAGGCAATCGAGCGTCGCGATGGCTGTGGTCGCGATGCCCGTAATGGCCGTGGTCGGGTCGCCGGCGATCACGTAGTCTTCCAGATTGGCGGCGGTGGGCAGGGCGCTTTTGGCACAGATGCGTTGTACGAACTGGAGCGCGGTGACCGGGCCGCTGTGCTGAGGCGGGCGGCGAAAGGTTTCCGGGGCACGCTGGGCCGGGGGCGCCTGGGCGGGAGCGGAAGCTGGGGCGTTACCTGATTCGGACAGCAACGATGTGGAAGTATCGGCCACGCGATCCTCTCAAAGTTTGGTGTTGATTTCGAAGACCGGCTCTTCGATGTTCCAGTAGGGTTCGATGTTCGGGATGAAGTGGACTGGCACCTCGGGGACGAATCCCCGGAGCCATTCGGCGCAATACTTCATGCCCCACATCTCGGAGCGGACGTGGCCGAGGATGATCAGCGCTTTCTTTCGTCCCGATGCGACGGCGTCCTGCGCGTAGGCGATCAGGTCCCAATCCTGCGCTTCGCCGATGACCATGGCATCGACATCGCTGTCCAGAAAATCCACGCCGGGGAAAGGGCTGCAATAGCCCCAGCTTTCATACACGCGTTTGACCGGCAGACTGGGATCGCCCACGACGCGCAACGTCCGGGCGCCAAGTTTTGTCTGGAACTCCCTGGCGAGGGCGAGGAGGGTGGTCGGTGGAAGGTCGTAGATCCGCTGGTTTTTGGGGTCCATGTAATCTGTCCAACCCATTTGGTCCCGGGTGCCGCGATTGATGCCGTCGACCGGGCGCAGGGCGTGCCAGTGGTCGTGAAAGTGGAAGGAGACGAGGTTGTGCTCGCGAATGTAGTCCTGTTTGACCTTGTATAACGGGTCGTCCATCAGAGAGGTGAGCGTGTCGGGATGGGACCAGAAGGTCGGTTCATGGGTGATCAGGAGGTTCGCGCCTGCCTTCACTGTGTCCTTCAGCGCGTCGAAGGTCGCCATCATCGCGGTGCCGATCCCTTTGACTTCAGAGCCGGCGGCGCCGGC
>Ga0302140_10013228_pt1 | contig 10098 bp, 9 predicted proteins | sample I_Bog_E1_1_FD_202095 | JGI IMG/M metagenome (GOLD analysis project Ga0302140, IMG submission 202095) | Peat permafrost microbial communities from Stordalen Mire near Abisko, Sweden - I_Bog_E1_1 | ecosystem: Environmental > Terrestrial > Soil > Wetlands > Peat | place: Sweden: Abisko, Stordalen...
AATGAGCCACGTGTCTGGAATGGCAGAGCAGGCAACTGATCCATCGTTGTCGATCCACCAAGAGCAGTATTTGGTTGTGTTTGGATCATACGGAAATTTCGGCTTCTCGTCTCGACGATATCTCTCGCCCTTGGTGGCAGAAGAAATTTCTACTGAGACGAAGCACAGAACAGCTATTCTCCAGAGGTTTTGGAAAAGGTACATTGTAGTATACTTGAATTAAGTCTTGGGTAACTTTAGAACTGCACGAGAAACCACTCTGATTGACGAAAGTCTAACTTTTATATCCAATATCTCACTTTATGGCAGACAGAGATAGGAGCGAAGGAAAGTAGTTCTCTGAAAGAAAGATTATTGGAAAGAGTTACTAATCAATATTCTCAGAAGGATTGAAAAGCTTGTCTCTACTTAGCTATATCTGATCATCACTGACTGCCGAGAGGAAGTTGAGCAATAAACTGTTGGTTCTGCTCCTTGTTGGTTTTCTATTCCTTGTTAACAAGGCTCTCGAACTTTGGATCTAAGCTATTAGTCATACTATGGATAAACTATGAGAGGGTGTCGTATGTTGGCAAAACTTGGTATGCCAAGGGGTTGGCGAACTCAGCCCACGCGGGGTAAACTCCACCGGATGAGGTACCGTACCTTTCGGTTGATATAATTTCGACAGTCTCCCGGAAAATATCTAACGCTAGGGCCCGCTCCTTCGTCAATTTATTTTGCTTGGCGTTGTTGGTGATAGTGTAAAGTCATGTTGCACTGCATTTAATGCTTTCGTCCCTTTGCTGAACGACATCCTCGCATCCTTCCCATACTCCCGTCATTTGAAGGTATCCCCATATGTACTGCGGGTATGTGTAGGAGTCGGCATTTTGTTACCTTGCCGAAATTACCTGCACGATCTACCTGGATATGATAATCAATTTGACCCTTCCTATGTTTTCAAGAACCCAATGTATACCTAGCGCTTGGTAGACAGGGCTACGGATTTGACTTCGGCTTACTAGACGCCATAAAAATCGTCCTTCTCGTAGTTCTAATAGCGTAGTGGAACGAGAGATTACGCAAACTTCTTTCTATGTTATGGATATGGCTTTCCTATCGTGCTCTATATAATAGAAACACGCACGTCTCTTATAGAGGCTGACAGATTAAGGCGGCTGTATACTTGTTCCACTTCGCCCTTCTCTCGTTTCTCTCTATTGTTGTTACATTCTTCGAGGATGAACGTTATTATAGCCTCCCTGATGTGGGGGGCCAGCCTCGCGCGAGCTGCCATCAACATCGACGGCAGCCAAGCCGTGCGGATGCCCCTGGATGGATCTTCGCCCATCGGTGTGCCGGAAACTTATATCCCAGACCAGCACGACTGCCCAGTTCCATGCGTCGACTACTCCAATCCGCACAGCTGGATCAGCTACCAGTCTACTATTCGTCTTTCCCATTGTCAGGAGCCCATGCTTCTACAACTTTCAGTCACTCAAGCCATTGACGACTCTGCCTCTAGTATCTTGATTCGTAGCTGTAAACTCACAGCTGGTCCGGTAGCCATCTTCAACGCAACGAATATAGAGAACCCCAAGAAAGCGAATAATCTCTACCCACAGCCCCTGACCTATGCTCCAGCATGCAAAGCCACTGGCACACAAAGCCAGGATAAGCTGGTGCTAGCAGCAAGTAGCGGCGTCAAGGGCAATGGCGACGAAGTAGCCAATCTGCTAGAAAGCATGCAGCCGTTCTTCGACGCACGGGATAACTGTAACGAGAGATTCTTGTTCGCTTCTTACAAACAGACCGTAGTGAGCATCTACATTGGCGACCAGCTTGGGAAGGCCACTGCAACTTCAGCACTCAGAGCTCTGGCTGGACGTTTGCGGACTAATGGAGCCGTTGCGAACCGCACAATTGCTCAGGTCTGCAGCAGTGGTCGCCACGCGGAGAGTGTCTTTGGTATCTTCATTGAAAACAATGGGAATTTTGCTGTCGCTCAGAAGACAACCATGGAATGGAGTGAAGGAAAGTGTGCAGCTGAGGGAAAGGGGGAGGGAAATGATGAAGTCAAGTTCAGAGACGAGCTGGACATCGAAGTGTTCGAGGTCGGGGGAGGAGAGCCAGGGGCCGACGACAGAAACAGCAACAGCACCGTCCTGAACAACAACCACACTACTATTAGCAACAGGGCTGTGTGGTCCAGGCTGCTCAGGAGTAGCTCCCATAGGAAGCTCGAGACCCGGGCAACCTACCAGACCTGTCGTTCCATCAAAGTCGTCTCGGGCAACGGTTGTGACGCACTTGTCCAGCGCTGTGGCATCTCCTCGGCCGACTTCTACCAATTCAATCCCAAGACAGGCCTCTGCGCAAATCTCATGCCCGGCGACGATATCTGCTGCTCTGCGGGGGATCCACCTGCGCCTCCGACAGTCAACAAGCCCGGGCCGAACGCAGACGGCACGTGTGCAACACACCTCATCGCGAACGGAGACACCTGCGATGCGCTTGCACGACAGTATGGGGTGACCATCGCCGACCTGGAGCGGTGGAACAAGGGCAAGACGTGGGCATGGACCGAGTGCAAAAGCATGCTCGGAGGCTACAACATGTGCCTGAGCGACGGCACCGCCCCCCTGCCACCGCCACAGCAGGGCACCGAGTGCGGCCCGCTCGTCCCCGGGACCGTGGCGTCCAGTCTCGGGCCGGGCATCTCACTTGCCGACCTCAACCCTTGTCCACTCAAAGCGTGCTGCAGCAACTGGGGCTACTGTGGCCCCTTTCCTTCTCATTGCGATATCCACGCGCCGGCCGGCGGAGGGCCAGGCACCACGGCACCGGGTTTCCAGAATACCTGCATCTCCAATTGCGGCATGGGCATCCGGAACAACTCCGGTCCACCGGCCGCGTTCCAACGCGTGGGTTACTACGAGTCCTGGAACTTGCAGCGGGACTGTTTGTGGTTAAAGGCTCAAAACGCCAATACCGACGGCAGCTACACGCACATCCATTGGGGCTTTGCCGAGATCGACCCAGCGACCTGTAGGTATTGAGGGAGAAAGCATGACATCGAGCCCTTCCTCTTGCTGACGAGTTCATGAGGATAATGGCTGACCGCTCCGTCTCGTAGGCAAGCCAGTGATCAAGGACGCCCAGAACCAGTGGGCCGACTTCAAAGCGTTGCCCGACGTCAAGCGCATCGTGTCCTTCGGTGGATGGGCCTATTCGACCGAGGCAGCAACTTATAATATCATCCGGCAAGCAATCATCAACAACAGGGACGCGTTCGCCAGCAATCTAGCCCAATTTATCAAAGATGAAGGCATCGACGGCGTGGACATTGACTGGGAGTATCCAGGCGTGAGTTACTTTGCTTTGAGTCACCCTACCCCTCTGTGGTTGATTCATGTTTGCTCCCACTGACCTAGAAAGATAATAGGCCCCTGATATTACCGTTGGAGGTCAAGTCATCGGCCAGAAAGGTGACGGCGTAAGCTTTCTCAAGTTTCTCACCGTCTTAAAACAGAAGGTGGGCGCGAATCAAACAGTATCAATTGCAGCTCCAGCGTCGTATTGGTACTTGAAAGCTTACCCTATCGACCGCATTGCCGCAGTAATTGACTATATCGTTTACATGACCTACGACCTTCACGGCCAGTGGGACTATGGTAACCCGAATTCCTTTGATGAGTGTCCGTCTGGGAAATGCATCCGAAGTCATAGTAAGTGGTTTTCGCCATTTGTTATTAACGCCGCAACGTATTGTATGCTTACTTGTGACGGCTAGTTAACTTAACCGAGACGATCAATACGCTTGGAATAAGTAAGTCCAGCTCTCATCCCTCTCCACCACTTCTTCACGGACATATCATTAACTAGAGAAAACAGTCACTAAGGCCGGTGTGCCTAATAACAAAATCTTCGTTGGTGAGGCCAGCTACGGAAGATCGTTCCACATGGCCCAGGATGGTTGTTGGGGCCCGATGTGTGAGTTTACTGGTACTAGGAACCAGTCGGATGCGACTCCAGGAAGGTGCACGAAGACAGCTGGTTATATTGCTGCCGCTGAGATCAATGAGATCATCAAAAATGGCAACGGTGCTCAGACACTCTCCGACGACGCCTCTAACACGGACATTATACTTTACAACGGTTCGTTGGCTTGCTTCCTTTTGTCTCCTCTAGCGTCCTTGCGTTGAATACTGACGAGACTCTTAATAGGGGACTGTGTGACCTACATGACCCCGACAACGAAGGACACCCGGCGTGCGAATTGGAAGAATTGGAATTTCGCTGGCACGATCGACTGGGCTCTTGACTTGCAATCTTTCACCGCAGATGATATGACCGCAGTGCCTGATAGGCCTCAATCTGGAGAGGGGTGTGTTGATGGCAATGACGACACCGTTAACACGGGAGATCTCTGCGAGTTTGCATGTACCTTCGGGTTCTGTCCGGAATCCCTGTGCACCTGCCGTGAGACGGGTCCGTTAGAGCCACTGCCAGCTGAGCAGCCTGTCACCGACGTGATAGCCTGGGATCCGCTTGACGTGGATTTGAATCGCCTTTGCAAGTTTGCCTGCAAGTATAACTACTGCCCAGATGCAATATGCACAACTGTCGCTGTCGCCTCAGACTCTGCCGATGATGATCAAACAGGAACGATTGACGACCCCAACAATCCCAATTACTTCAACTACTCCGCCGTAAATTTGGACAACTATTCGAAGTGCCCCGTCTACAAGGATCCCAAATGCCACGCCGAAAGTGTTGCTCCGTGCAAGATTGTCTGTCAGTCCCAACTCGACGAAGCTAAAACAGAGAATAGGACCTCGAATTATGGCTGCGTGGGCTCATATCCTCTTGACCAGCCAATCCCGTGGACGGATATACCTGGGTTATGTTCCTCTCTCGCCGGAGGAGTATGCATGTGTGACAATTGGGTGATGAACGAAATTGCCGACGACGTTATCAACGCATTGCCAATTATCGCCGAGGTATGTTCTCGAGCTCGCTTAATTCCAAAAAAGGGGCGATAGAGGGGAACAATAAAAAAGACTCGCTAACTATATTAGATTGGCTGCTATATCATTATGTCAGCCCTCAAGACTGTACTCGATGTAGGCGCGCAATTCATTCCCGGGGTGGGTGAAGCTATTGATGCTGGCTTAGGTACGTCTTTACATTTCAGATTTCTCTTGTTTCTTTTGCTCTTCCTCTCATGGCACCCATAACAGTGAGCAGATATGGCGACAACGGCTGCACAATTATGTTCGTATATCTACCCTAACCAAGAAGATCCGGAAGGCGCGTTTGAATGGTGGTTGAAGCCCTGTGGCGGGACCCTCTTAGTACCAGACGAGATCAAGAAAGTGTTTGGTATCCTCAGTGCGGTTACAGGTGGTGTATCGAGCTTCAAACCGCCAAAAAACATCCCTAAAGGAAGCGGTCGGAAAGGGGACGACGGCAATCCAACCGACAGATCAGGTATGCCAAAGAGCGGGAGTGGTAGTAGTTGTCCGCCAAGCAGGGTGAAAGCGCGCGAGGAAGCTGGCCAAGACATCGAAAATAAACCTCCATGCAATAACCCGAAGCCGAAGACGTCGAAGAAGTGCAAAGTCCCCGATTCTCAGTCAACCAAACGAATGGGAATAGCCAAAAACACGGTCCGGATACAGTCTTGTGTCCATGACACAACAACGACGGACGATCTCATCATCACTTCGCTCACTTACGCGGCAAACGCAGTCCCGACAAGAATAGCAAAGGATTGCAAGAAGGCGTGGTCGCAAGCTTGTTTCCACTACAGCTCAGCCATCAGTGTCAATCCGCATTGGGAGACGTTGACCTGCCCGCCCGAAGCTGCTGCCACCGCGCACAGAGAGAAAGGCAAAGCGACATCGACGTGGGTGAGCCAGCACCGCGGTGATGGTTGGCGGGACCCCAGTAACCGGGTAGCGAAAGACTGTGACCGGGACGAATATCCACCGGCATACCTCCTGGGACCGGCTGACCCGGCCCTACTCAACGGAGGCATCAACGCTCGCGGCCAACTAATTCGCTATATACCCAAGCTGGAGAATTCCGGCGCGGGCCAGATGTTCAAGGGCGCGTGCTTCGTGCCTCCAGTTAAGGCGCTGTCAGACAGGGAGTTCAGAGACAGGGCCGCTCTTGCTCCCGCGCGCGACAAGAAAGTGGTCGACACTGGGAGCTTGAGAGAGACTTTTGTCGGGATCACTGTCGACCAGCGTCCTGAATTCAGCTGGGGCTCGTGGTTTCAGGCAGGCAACCCGCCTGTGGATGATGGCATGCGTGACAACACTTGCTGGCCCAGCGTGATTGCTGCTAAAGATCCGGGCTTCCCTCTCTTGACTTATGACCCCTGGTATAAGGGCAAACCTATGCCTTACGACTATCAAAAACCATATGTCAAGGGAAAGAATGGAGAGTGAACGATAACGACAAACTTGTAATGCTATCATATATATAGAGTATATATTGCGAGCGAGCGAGTAAATTTCATTGATTCAGCTCAAGTAGTCTTACCTCTCTTGGAACTTCAAGCGAGGAGTAAAGCGCGACTTTTAACACGAGCATATCAACTCTCTCTCTCTCTCTCTGTGAGCAACATCCGCTGGTAATTTTTATTAACGCCCCGTCGCCCTTAAAAACCTGCAAGAGCTTAAGGAAGAGGACTCCTATATCAACTATGAAATACTGCACTAAGCAAAGAGCTCGGATCCAGGCTACATTGTAACAGCAACCAAGTACTCCAACCGTTATAGCAGAAAGTTTAACATGAAGGCAATTGAAGTGAGAAAAGGTGAGACCCATTCCCGGCAAATTTCCCATCCCCAAGCTGAAGAGAAACAGCGGCCATTGGTACGGTATAACGCCGGTCAAATGTTGTCACTCCATGCGGCACAGCCGTCTTGCATATGAGAGTTATAACCTGCTAGAACTAACTGAAGGATTGAGGCAAATTAGACTTAATACATTTCTATTACAGCTCGTGTTGGTAAACGTAGCATGCACTACGCCTCCGTCTAAATGGTGGGTTAACTAAACTCTCTGGTTATGTTTGTTAGATGATCTCCTCGTCCGGCGGGAGGTGGTAAGATATACTTGCCGCATAGAATGTTATTCTTTTTTATTTTTGGGAAATGAAGGCCGGCTGATTACTAATCTTACTAAGGAGTCTATAGTCCTCTAGAACTCTTTGTCGACGCTTTAGGTACTGGTGGGCTCTGCCCCTTCGGTAATATAGGATTCAGGCTATATATCTAAGGATAATAGTTAGCGAGGACAAGGAAACGAATATAAAGGCACCTAATACGCACGAAATTCTGACAGCCACGGCCCGACCCGTGCCTTTGCCTAAGTGGATATAGTGGAGATCTGTCCGCTAACTTCCATGCTATTTAACGACCAACACTTGCCGCTTCCTAGCAAAGACAACGATCTGTATTTCTCCATTTGGCTTTTGGCAGCCGTGCATTTCTCAATCCTTTCAGTCAGTCTCCTTCCCGGAAAATGCCTGAGCTCAGCGAGATTAATTATTCTCGCGACGCGTGCATCGCCGCCGTCCGCGATTACTACCGCTTCCTCACGAAACTCTATCTCAAGGAGTCGGACGTTATCGAGCCGCCAGAAGGCGGCTGGCCTAGTATCACGCCTGATGTCTTGCGAGAGATGGGCAAAACGGATGAAGTGATCTCGCTGCTTCGCCACCTGCCGTACATACGCGGAGGAGTTGCCAACCCAGCGCAAGGCGCGCCTTGGAGCGAGTTCGCCGACTGGCAAAGCGATTGCCGGTACATCTCCCTTGGTCGGGAAAACGCCAATGATCTCAAATCTCTTTCGGAAGGTGTTGCCTTCTCGGACGACGTCCCGGCTACCGTCATCGGCCTGACAAACGGCGGTCTCGATAGACCTATATTCTTGCTCGATACCGAACACGGAATTGTACACTGGCCCGAATGTCCTTTTGAGATCAGAGCTTACCCTACCCGAGAAAAGGTTAAGGATGATCCTGAAGACTACGCGCCGGAGAATGAGGTGGAGTGGCGGGCTGACTCGCCGGCCTGGGCTATCGCAGACTTCTTTGAGATGCTGAAGGATCAGTTCCGCGACCTGCATTATGTCCCGATCAGCGAGCTTTTCGTCATAGATGAGTATAGTATTCTTCGTCCCGGTAGCGATGGTATGCTGGCTATGCTGCAAGATATATATCGCAAGCATGGCTGGCCTGACCTAGAGGGTTATCGCAAAAAGGAGTGTCTGCAGGCAGTGCAAACGGCTCTTAAGGAGCGGTATCCTAGTTTTGCTAGCCCTCTTGATGATTAAGAATTATATTCTAGAAGCAATATAGGTTGGTTCTACAACAGGAGGGAATAATGTGTCTCGCATATTAGAGTGATCTTGTTAAAGTGTGAAATGCGAGACCAACAATAATTTAATTTTGATACTAGAATCTGCATTGACTTTAAACCGCTGCAAGGGTAAGATCCTTGAGACCTTGGCGTTGGAATTTTATGTTGGTGTTGGACTTTGATATTGGCTAAATGCAAGGGAAGCACCACGACAACCACCATGCTCCTCACCTTTTTTACTCGCTGACCAACTGCAAATCATTCTTCGAATTGGAATACCAGTTTCTGCTTCACCCATCGAGCATTATAAGGGTAACATTCAACGTATCTTATGTTTTCTGAGTAGTCGTGGCCGGACTCCGTGCCAACCTACATTGTTACCAGTATGAAGACAGCAACCGTGTTCCGCGCGCTCTCAGTCTTCCTATTCACGGTGAAAACCAATGCGTCTCCGTCAATTACCAGTGATAGTCTGGGAGCCCTTCTCCCCAGCACGCCGCCGTCGACCGAGACGACCGATCCATGGCGATGCGCAACAGAGAACATCACGCAATATTTCGATGTGCCAACGCCAACAGGCGCCCTACAGACAGCAATGGTATCATACGGCTCGGAGCTTCTTCAGACATGCTCATCGACGGGAACCGACCGATTAACATGCGCATTTCCCGACTCGACACTATGGTGCGCTTTCTCCACAGTAGCGCCGTCGAACGTCCTCACTGCCTACTCTGCTTATGCCAGCTTGGCATCGTCATGGTGGTCGAATCATAGCTCCGCGGCATTCTCTCTGGCAGAGAACTGCCCGATAGGCTGGTACAAGGCAGCTTCTAATTCGCTTGTTGGATTTCTGCTTTTAAACGAAACTATTATATTCAGTGGATGCTATGCCGAAGCGCATCCTACGAGTGGAAGTTCTATAGGGAGAATGCCAGCTGCTACACCTGGTTCGCGATCTTCCGTGAGTGTGACAATACCGACAAGGACACAGGTGTCAAGTATCGGGCTTGGGAGAGCAGAGAATGTTGATATGTGGATGGTTGCGGGTGGTGGATTAGCTGCAATGGCAGGCCTTGTGAATGGTCCTTGATAATTACCAATATCAAATGCTCGGAACTTTGAAACATTTGTGAACACTGATATTGGCAGCGGAGGGGAGAAGAAAGGTTGAAGGAGGAGAAGGAGATAAAGAATCTGGTACGTGGTTCGTGCTCTATCCGGGGCAAACCACAAGGAAGACGAAGCATTGGCTTGGCAGAGAGGTATAGCATTGACGTTGCTGTTGTGATGAGCGAACATGCCTTACTCGTTAGCTAGTGACATTGAGCGTCACTCGGGGTTCGTTGCTCCTCCCTCTCCCAAGAGGACTTCTTTCAAGAGAGGAAAGAAGTTCGTTTGTGCTGGCCAAGATGGTGACGAAATTGTCAATTTTCTAGCTATTTTGCCAATATTCCAAAAGATAAGAGTCAGAGTCAATCACTGTCACGATAATTACAAGTTACTTATTAGTGCTTGTGAATAAGTGATTATAACCAAAGTTCGAAGCATCCTGGTCTCTGGCATTCGGGAGCTGGTCGATGTAGCATTTATGCAAATTCACTGAACAAGTAAATATTTATAAAGATTTAGCGAAATTTAATTGGATAGAATCTGCATCTGCTCTGGTAAATTTTGCCGGCCTTTTGCTAATAACTTGCCTACTTAAACCCTCTTACAACTACCAACACTTCAACTCTTG
>Ga0302140_10013239_pt1 | contig 10091 bp, 8 predicted proteins | sample I_Bog_E1_1_FD_202095 | JGI IMG/M metagenome (GOLD analysis project Ga0302140, IMG submission 202095) | Peat permafrost microbial communities from Stordalen Mire near Abisko, Sweden - I_Bog_E1_1 | ecosystem: Environmental > Terrestrial > Soil > Wetlands > Peat | place: Sweden: Abisko, Stordalen...
TGGATGAGGTCGGCGCGGAAATGGGGAATCGCGAAGTGCGGCAGGCCGGAAGGAATTCCGCCAAAGCGCGATCCGATGGTTTCCGCCGGTAGCTTGAAGAGGACGACGGCGGCGGTGCCCAGCAGAAACGCGACAATCGCAGCCGGAATGCGATTCGAAATCGCGCGGCACAGCATCATCACTGCAACCGTGCCAGCGGCCAATGCGGTCGCGGTCAACGAAAAAGTATGGAAGCTTCCGGCGAGCGCCTCCATGCGCAGCCAGAATACGCCGGGCACCTTGGCGAGTTGCAGCCCAAAGAAATCTTTTATTTGAGTGCTGGCAATGAGGATGGCGATCCCGTTGGTGAATCCAATCACGACCGGACGCGGAATGAATTTGACGGCCGTGCCCATGCCCGCGATACCCAGGATGACCAAGAGAATGCCAGCCATCACGGTACACATGTAAAGTCCGTCGATGCCGTGGGCGGCGACGATGCCGGAGATGACGACAACGAACGCCCCGGTTGGTCCGCCAATCTGCGTTTTCGATCCGCCCAACGCCGAGATGAGAAATCCGGTGACGATGGCGCAGTAAATGCCCGCTTGCGGAGTGAGTCCGGAGGCGATGGCGAAGGCCATGGCCAGAGGCAACGCGACCAGCCCTACGGTGACGCCGGCAATCAGATCGCGCAGAAATTTATTGGCATTGTAATCGCGCAGACAGAGGATCGACTTCGGGAGCCAGCGTTCTTCAAAGACTACACGCGCCATTTTCTTATTATGCAGCAACCTCCTGTCTAAGAAAGCGAATTGCTCAGCCATGAATGCTCTAAGGAACATGGCCGAGTGAAGTAGGGGGTCGCTGGATTTCTGTATTGCGTCGCGGGGCGGGTTTCGGCACAATGCTCAACTGGATTGCTCAGATGGGCTCTGGTCCAATCCACGATCCGATTAACATTTATGGCAAAGACTCTTAAGCTGCTGGGTTGGGCGGCTCTTGCCGTGTTAGGCGCCATAGCGGTGGGCACGGTCGCAACGCGTCGGGGCGAGCCGATCAATGCAATGTGGCTGGTGGTGGCGGCGACTTGCTGCTATGCGCTGGGGTACCGCTTCTACAGCAAATTCATCGCGACTAAAGTTCTGGCGCTCGATGGCCTTCGCGCCACTCCTGCGGAACGACTGGAGAACGGCCGCGATTTTATAGTGACGAACAAATGGGTGGTGTTTGGCCACCACTTCGCTGCTATCGCGGGACCTGGTCCGCTGGTGGGGCCGGTGCTGGCGGCGCAGTTTGGTTATTTGCCGGGGACGATGTGGGTTCTTGCCGGCGCGGTGTTTGCTGGGTGCGTGCAGGATTTCGTCATCCTGTTGTTCTCGGTGCGCCGTGACGGAAAATCCCTGACCGAGATGGCGAAGGAAGAGATTGGACCCGTCGGCGGTTTCGTGGCGTACGTGGCGGTGATTTCGATTCTGATCATCCTTCTCGGCGTGGCCGCGTTGATCGTGGTCAATGCCCTCAAGTCGAGTCCATGGGGGACGTTCACGATCGCGATGACGATGCCGATTGCTTTATTGATGGGCGTCTATCTACGCAGGATTCGTCCCGGGAAAGTTCTGGAAGTTTCGGCGATTGGATTTGTGCTCGTTCTGGCTGCGATTTGGGGCGGACAGTATGTTTCACGGGATGCGGCGCTGGCGAACCTGTTTACCTTCAGCGCTCCGACACTGGCGATTCTCATCATGGTGTATGGATTTGCTGCTTCGGCTTTGCCGGTCTGGTTGCTGCTCGCGCCGCGCGATTATCTGAGCACCTTCGTTAAGTTGGGGACGGTAGCGCTGCTGGCTGTCGGCATTGTAGTTTTGCATCCCTCGTTACAGATGCCGGCGCTCACCCGATTTGTCGATGGTACGGGGCCGGTGTTTGCGGGGAAAATATTTCCCTTTGCCTTCATCACGATTGCCTGCGGAGCGATCAGCGGATTTCACGCGCTGATATCGAGTGGCACTACGCCAAAAATGATCGCGCGCGAGACTCAGACCCGCATGGTGGGCTACGGGGCGATGATGGCGGAATCCGCGGTGGCGGTCATGGCGATCATTGCGGCGTGCGTGATGCAGCCGGGAATTTATTTCGCCATCAACAGCCCGGCTGGAATTGTTGGCCAGGCGCCGGAAAAAGCGGCGGCAACCATTTCCAGTTGGGGCTTTCCGGTGACTGCGGCGGAGATGCAGGCGCTGGCTCACTCGGTGGGGGAACAGACGCTGTATAACCGCACCGGCGGCGCGCCTGCGTTTGCGGTCGGTATGGCGCACATTTTTTCGCGCAGCCTGGGCGGCGATACTCTGATGGCGTTGTGGTATCACTTCGCGATTATGTTTGAGGCGTTGTTCATACTGACCATTCTGGATGCGGGCACGCGCGTGGCGCGCTTCATGGTGCAGGACGCGCTTGGCCATATTTACCGGCCACTGGGGCGCACCAGTTGGTATCCCTCGATCCTGGGGACGAGCGCGCTGATCGTGGCGGCCTGGGGATATTTTTTGTGGCAAGGAGTGAAAGATCCGCTGGGCGGGATTAATTCGTTATGGCCGCTGTTCGGGATTTCGAATCAACTGCTGGCCACGGTGGCGCTGTGCGTCGCTACCACCATCATCATCAAGATGCATCGCGCGAAATATGCGGCGGTGACGCTGGTGCCACTGGCCTGGCTGGTCGCGGTTACTTTTACCGCATCTTGGCACAAGATGTTCGACGCGAATCCGCGCGTGGGATTTCTGGCGCAAGCGCGGGTGTTGGCTGCGGGTCCACTTCCGCTGACGAGCGTGACCGAACGGTTGATCTTCAACAACCGGCTCGACGCCGCGGTGACGGGTGTGCTGGTGGTGATGGTGACGCTGGTGCTGGTGGAATCGGCGCGGCAGTGGATGGGAATTGTGAGTGGGTCGAGAGAAGCGCGGATGAAAGAATCGCCGTTCGTGAGAACGAGATTCGCAGAGGAGCAGGGATGAAAAAAGTTTATAACTTGTTGGACGTTGTTCGTCTTTGTTTGCTGGACACACTTCGTACTCTCCGGCTGACCTTGCAGGAGATTTTCGACGAAGCTGCCTACGCGCGCTTTCTGCAACGCGCAGGAATGATTTCGTCGAGCAAGTCCTATGCCGCATTCCGCAAGGAATTTGAAGAAGCGAAGATGCGCCGGCCCAAGTGCTGTTAGGTCAGCCGAAATCAACATCAGCAAAATCACGATCGGCAAATAAAAAAGTGGCGCACCGGAGTGCGCCACTAGGGTTGAAGTCTGAATGCTCCCCGGCTTCTCGCTACTGTTGTAGAGAGAAGTAGCCGAGGGTTAGTTGGTCAGTGTCGCTTTCAATGGCCACTGCCTTGGTGTCGTCTACCAGGTAGAAGGTGAAGTTATCCGAAGAGGCGCCCGACGAAGAAATGCCGCTGACGGTGCCGGTGAAGACTCCGGTAGAGCTGGCGACAAAGTTGCCGGTCAGCGCGACATCAGGGGTTGGCGTGGATTCGTTGAGGTCCAGGAATCCGGCCAAGATATCGATGCCATCGGCGGTGATGAGGCCGTTGCCGTCCTGAGGAAAGTCGCTGTCGGAGGTAACGACCTGCCGGGCGGCAACCGCGTAGGCTCCGCTGAAGGTTGCTGCGCTGTAAGTGCCAGATTGAAGGTAAACACGGCCAGCTAGCAGGTCATCAGAGTCTACTGAGATCAGGGAGCCGTAGCCGCTACCGTTTAGGTAGAGTTGGAAGTTGAAGCTGAACGTTACCCCATCGGTAAAGTTGGAGATAGTGATCCGTCCCGGGTTGGTGGCGTCCAGGGTGTAGGTTCCACTGAAGGCGGTTCCTCCCGGCGCGTTTAGTAGGGTGCCGTCGTTATAGCTCACCGTGCCGCTAACGGTTCCGCTCGTACTGCTGCCAGAGGTTCCGGTGAAGGCGATCACACCGGCAGCTTGAAGCGGGCCATTGGCGATGTCGGCGCCGTCGGCGTCGAACACATAACTGGAACCGGAGATCGTGGCGTTGGTGAAGGTTCCGGTCTGGCCAAGAGCCACGCCGCCGGTGACGCCACCGTAGGTGTCGGCGGTTTCGACCAGCCGGAGGTGATTGACGTCCACTTCGTAACCGATCAGTTGGATCTGCTGGATGGTGGAGGCTGGGTTAAGAGTGATGGCGACGCGTCCGAAGGAGTCAGGTGACGCGCTTACGCCGCCAGAGGAGAAGGTGAGCCCAGTGAAGGCGCTGGCATAGCTGGGGTCATTGATGTCGAAGACGCTGTCGGTTGTAGACAGAGTCCCGGAATTAAAATTGAGAATGCCCCCGAGGGTAGTGGGAACGCCGTCGGCGATGGCGTTCCCGTCTGGGTCTTCTCCCGCGAGGAAGAATTCGTAGCCGCCGGCAAGCCCGGCCGTTGTGTTCTGGAGCTCCAAGGTTCCGGTCGAGGTCGCGGAGGTGTCGAACTCCGTGACCAGCGCGGATGAGGAGGAGATGAGAGTCGCGTCCACCGTTTCCGTGCCGCCCACGCCGAGATTGCTGTCTGTGGCGCTGCAGTTTGTTCCGTCACAGGTTACGAGGGTGAGAATCAGGTTGCCGTCGGTGCTGAAAGCGTAACTACTGCTACTGGAGATGTTGTCAGTAAAGTATTCTGCTATTTCCGTAGTGGCGCTGACGTCGACGAAATCCTGCTCGCCTTGAGTGATTGTGCCGTTGGCTCCAACCGTAAAGGCGCCGGCAACTGCGTAGGAGCCATTCGCGTCCAGGCCAGACAGAGAGAAGACGTAGGTGCTGCCGACGGTTAAGCCGGATGGCGGGTTGGTGATGACGATGGTGGCAGTTGCGGTGGCGGTGGGATCGGTTACCGAGGCTGCGGTGACAGTTACGGTGTTGCCTGTGGGCACAGCGGCTGGGGCAGTATAGGTGGTTTGCGCGGCGCTGGCGGTACTCGCCGGGCTAAAAGAGCCACAGACCGTCGAAGTTCCGCAGGAGACCGTCCATGCGACTCCCGCGTTGGCCGTGTCGTTCGTAACGGTCGCAACGAGGGGTGCGGTGCCGTTGATGGCCAAGGAAGCGGGCGGCAATGGAGCAGTCAGTGCGACCGTGATTGCAGTGGAAGAAGTGATTGTAATTGGGGCGGTGCTTTGCGATACGCTGGCGTCGTCGGCTACGGTCGCAGTAATAGTGACTGCGGATGGGGGCACGGCAGCGGGCGCGGTATACGTCACTGGGGTGCCGCTGGCGGTATTCGTTGGGCTAAAGGTGCCGCAAGCGTTGGCCGTGGTCGATCCACAGGTGGCGGACCAGTTGGCACCGCTGGTGTCGTTGGTGATGGTCGCGGTAATGGACGTAATTTTGCCGATTGCCAGGGAAGTGGGGGGCGTACTCAGCGAAATTGTCGGGGTGGTCGTGCCGCCGCCTGAGTTGTGGGAGCTGCCGCCGCAGGCTGCCAGTGCGCCGATCAGACTGAGAGTCGCGACAAGGAGGATCGATTTACCGATTGTCATGATGCAGTAAGTCATTGTGCACCTCCGTTGGAAGCCGTTTGAGCGGAGGCTCGAAGTCCCAGGGAGTGCAAAAGGAATCCGCGCTGGTTTCTTACTGCTATGCTCTGGCCATTAAGAATGAGCAGGCGCGCCAACAGGTAGCTCTTGCCGTGGATCGTCTCCATGGCGCCGACGATCTGCACCGGTGTGCCGGTGTGCAGGGACTCGCGCGCGTCTTTCGTTAGAAATTGACCGAGGTGAGCGTCGACGACACCTTGCGAAGCTCCCACCAACAAGTGCAGGCCGGCGGGGCTTCCGGCCGTGTGCCTGGTGACAACTTCCTGAATGGTTCCCTCGATGGTGATCTCGTGAGCTTTGTCATAACCGAAGCTCATGGGGTGAGCGGTGTGGGTATCGGGTGCGGTTTGGGCGCTGGGTTGGAGGGTGAAAATTCCGAACAGCGACGCGGTCAGCAGCACCGCGAGCAGTTGGGAGGGCTTGGGAAGACGTCTGCGACGCATAGAGTTTCTCCTGAGTTCTGATGTTCTCGGTTCGTGGTTCCTTGCAATCCCAGGCAGCGACGCGGTGCAGCCGGGAGAAGAGTGGTAGCGGAGCCAGGCGTTCAACCTCAAAGTTCTCAACCCGCAAGAATCCAGCAAAGTTGCGCGGACGGAAAATAATTTGCGAAATGGTGTGCGAGCAGACCCGACCAAGCAGGCACAAGCTGGTAATGAGCGAACAATTGACCGGCTGGCAAGCAGTGCCGCTGGAGCTCTGCGAGGTCGCAGGGCGAACAACATCCCCGCAACAAGTTTGCGAACGTGCCGCTGGTTTGTCCCTCGTGTCGCTGCTGCGACTTATTTAATCGAGCTGTTCGTACGGGGAGTAATTTAAATGGACATGCCTTCATTTCGCAGTACCGAATCTGGTTACCGAGGTTACGCTGGTAAGCGCGGGGCCTTGCAAGAGCCGGATGCCGTCAGAGGTTCAGCGAGTTCGCGCCGGCGCGGATTCCGCGATAGACTGCACTCAACATGCGAGTACTCGGCATCGATTGCGGTGGGGCGTACACCGGCTACGGCGTGGTAGAGATGAATTCGAACGGGGGCCTGGTGTGCTTGACCTGCGGAGCCATCGAACTCTCGGCGCGGGAGCCTCTGGCGCGGCGGCTGTCGCGGATCTACGACGGGCTCGGGGCGCTGATCGGCGAGCATCGTCCCGATGAAGTGGCGATTGAGGGGATTTTTTATGCGCTGAACGTGAAGTCGGCGCTGCTGTTGGGGCAGGTTCGGGGAGTGGCAATGCTGGCGGCGGCAGCGGCGGGGTTGGAGGTTGCCGAATATTCTCCTCTGACCATCAAGTCTTCGGTGGTGGGATACGGACGGGCGGAAAAGCGGCAGGTGCAACAGATGGTGACACGATTACTTAGCCTGGCGAAGGCTCCCGAGCCGATGGATGCCTCGGACGCACTGGCGATTGCGATCTGCCATTTGCATACGGCGGGGACGCTGGCGAGACAGAGGGTTGCGGCCCGGTGATGACAGATCTTTTTCTTCGAGCAAGTGGCTTTCGGAAAGCGGCGAGGATGCAGGACGGGGGAGCGACCTGGCGCTTCGGCATCTGTTTAATCTTTATCCTGATCTTTATCCCGATCCTGGCATCCGGGGCGGCGATGGCGCAGGCGGCGGGCGGGGGCGACTCGTCTTCGCCTCCGGTGGTTACGTTTACGCTGGACTTTCCAAAGTCGGACCCGACGCACTATTCGATCGCTGTCGACAATCGTGGTCATGGCACGTATGAGTGTACGGCGAGGGTGGAGGAGGGCGATGAACAAGAGTATCGGACGGAGTTTGAGGTGTCGCCGGGGAACCGCGAGCGCATCTTCGAGTGGGCGAAAGATGCGAAGTACTTCTCCGGGAAGGTTGATTCGAATAACCGCAAGCTGGCTTTTACCGGCGAAAAGATTCTGAGTTATCAGGACGGGCAGCGGTCATTTACGGCGCGCTACAATTTTTCGAGCGTGGAGCCGGTGCGCGAGTTAACCGCGCTTTTCCAGAATATGGCGAATACGCTGGATTTTGGACGACGGTTGACTTACTACCATCGATATCAGAAGTTGGCGCTGGATGAAGAGCTGAAGCGCATGGAAGCTCAGGCGCAGAATCATGAACTGAGCGAAATACAGGGGGTAGCGCCGATTCTGCGGAAAATTGTTGAAGACACTTCGGTCTTGAATGTGGTACGGGCACGGGCGCAGGCTCTCCTCCAAATGGGGACTTCGGCGGCTGGGCATTAGACGTGATGAAAGTATTTGACGTTATCCCGGTTGCATCTGCATCCATCTCCTGACGATTCTCCAAGAAATTGATTTCAAGAAATCGATTCCTCGGGACGAAGCAGAAACAGAATTCTAAGATCGATCAAGGCGTGGATTGCGATGGGCAGCCAGAGACTTCCTGTGATGAAAAAAATAACGGCCAGAAGTGCTCCCAGCAAAGCGGTTCCGATGATTCCAGTCAGGCCCTGGTAGATGTGCGCCATTCCGAAGGCGAGAGTCGAAATTCCTAATCCAATCCAGAGCGTGGTGTGCCACGGAAAATCGGATAGATACCGGATGAGAAATCCGCGATATAAAATTTCTTCGCAAACTCCGGCGGTCAAACATACGGCCAGGAACCAGCTGCGCTCTTCGCGGGTTACGGGCAAAATAAAGGCGATGCGTCGAAAGGCCAGCAACGTTTTCTCGCGCATGGCAGGGTTGCGGCGCACGAGAAATGTCTGCAGCAGCATAGCCAACAGGAACGCGAACACAAAGCCTAATAGAAAAGAGCGGCCAATTTTCTGCAGAGCGGCCTGGCGAGCATCGGGCCAGACCATGAAAATGCGGGCCCGCAGCAGGATGTAAGCAAGCAGAGATGCGACCCACTCCACGGCGACGATTCTGCGATAGGAAAGGATTTTTCTGCGCGGATTGGTGCTGGTTTTGAGGGCGCGCGTTTCGTAAAAATCCCAGACAGGCACGCCAACGAACAGAAACACCGCCAGCAGGTGCTGCCAGATAAGCATGCAGCAATTTATAACATCAATTTGAGAAGAGCAGATGCGCGGAGATTCCAGCTGCCTTTGGCGTTAAGTTGAGCGGCGGAAGTTCCCACTCCTCCGTGCATTGACCTTTGCAGAGGATTCCCCTTACCCTGTAACGTGCATCAGAAAAGTTTTGAAGTTTCCAATCTCGGGGTGGCCGACGATATTACCGACCTGGTCGGTGGAACGCCCATGTTGCGGCTGACGCGGCTGGTGCCCAGCGGATCCGCGGAAATTTTCGCCAAACTTGAATACCTTAACCCAGGTGGCAGCGTGAAGGATCGCGCGGCCATTGGTATCATCCGTCGCGCGGAGCGCGATAGCGCGTTGAAGCCCGGCGGAACCATCGTGGAGGCGACGGCGGGCAATACAGGGATTGGGCTGGCGCTGATCGGAGTGAACCGCGGATATAAAGTGAAGCTGTTTGTGCCGGAAAATTTCTCGCAGGAAAAAGTGATCATCATGCGGGCGCTGGGTGCGGAAGTGGATCGAACTCCCGACGCAGAAGGGATGCAAGGCGCGATTCGGCGCGCGAAAGAGTTGGTCGCGAGCGACGAGAACGCGTTCATGGCGGGTCAGTTTGAAAATATGGCGAACCCCGACTATCACTACGAAACCACGGCTGTGGAAATATTTGAGCAAATGGATGGGAAGATCGATGCAGTGGTTTTGGGGTGCGGGACATGCGGAACGTTTACCGGGGTTGCGCGCTATATGAAAGAGCATTTGCCGGGAGTGAAGGCGTTCGCGGTTACAACGCAAGGTTCTGTGCTCGGGGGCGGAGCGGCTGGGCCCCACAAGGTGGAAGGGATCGGGAACAATTTCATCCCGGAGACGTTCGATCCGGCGGTGTGCGATGAAGTGATTGCGGTGACGGACGAGGACGCATTTGCGATGGTGAAGCAGTTAGCGGGGCGGGAGGGTGTGCTGGCGGGATCGAGCGGCGGAGCGGCGGTTTTTGCGTCTGTGGAAGTTGCGAGGCGGCTGGGGACGGGAAAAAGGGTAGCGACGATTGTTCCGGATTCGGCGGAGAGATATTTGTCGAAGAAGATTTTTGAGGGTGGAATCTAAGCGAAGTTTTTCGATGAGCGGCGGCGAGCCCGGTTAGAAATTGAAATGAAAAAAAGACAAGACGGATTCGCGACGCGTGCGATTCACGACGGGCAGGAGCCAGATCCTTTGACCGGCGCGGTCAATGTCCCCATTTATCTAAGCTCGACGTATGTGCAGCAGGGAATCGGCGAGCATAAGGGATACGAATATTCGCGGGTTTCGAATCCCACGCGGGACCGGCTGGAACAGAACCTGGCGTCGCTCGAGGGCGGGGTGGCAGCGCGGGTATTTGGCAGCGGCATGGCGGCGATCAACGCCATTCTCAGCATGCTGAAGGCGGGCGATCATGTTGTTTGCGGTGACGATTTGTATGGTGGAACGCCGCGCCTGTTCAACCAGGTGCTGACCAATTTTGGGCTGGAGTTTTCCTACATCGATACGTCGAACGCGGAGAATGTCGAGCGGGCGATCCGCAAGAAT
>Ga0302140_10013240_pt1 | contig 10091 bp, 6 predicted proteins | sample I_Bog_E1_1_FD_202095 | JGI IMG/M metagenome (GOLD analysis project Ga0302140, IMG submission 202095) | Peat permafrost microbial communities from Stordalen Mire near Abisko, Sweden - I_Bog_E1_1 | ecosystem: Environmental > Terrestrial > Soil > Wetlands > Peat | place: Sweden: Abisko, Stordalen...
TTTTTCCTTCTCAATCGACAGCCAAGCCATATACGACCGGACTGCTTTGTCAAGGTCCACGAGCCGAGTCTTATCGGCGGCGAGGAAGACCAACATATTGCCGCAGTTCCGACCAGCCGAACCACGGTTGAGAATCTCCGCCGCCGACTGCCTGGCCGCGCTGGAATCAGTCTTCGCACTGTGCGCGTAGTCCGGGCTCAAGATAACCAGTTTTGATTCCGGCTCGTCAACCACATCACCAGCGTTTCCAGGGCATACGTGAACCTTCGCGAAATCTCCGCGATGTTTCGCCTCTTCGGCAAGCCTGCGTTTGATCTCTTCAGTAACGTCTTCGGGATGATATCGCTCGGCTCGTTCTTCGGCCAAGCGGTTCACGCTCGGTTGCGTCGCGTACCAGTAGCGGCTCCCATCAACGTAAAGATAAGTGGCTTGGTCAGCCAGCTTACGAAGCGCATCGCCAAACGTTCCAGACGTCTCGCCCGGCTGGACGCAGCCAAGCTTGATCTGGCGGTCTTCCAGACCCTTCTTCGCAGAATCCTGAGTCGGTGCCGAACCAAGATAGAGCGTGCGCGCCACCCGGCGAGCAGCCGAATAGCGGCCCAGCATTGGATTCTCGCGGTCGATCTTCAACGGCAGTGAATTCGGGCCGTCAATATCCTTCTCGATGATCGGGTCCCAGACCGGCGGCAAATAGCGGGTCAGCTCGCTTTGCACAGCGGGCGCATCCACCGGAACGCTGGCAGGCAGAATCATGAGTCCTTTGTCCTCGCGCTCCCACAGTTCATGGATGACCGCCGACATCAGACGCAGCACACCACGGGTGCGCTGAAACTTATCAAGAGTAGACCAATCGTTATAAAGCCGGTCGAACATCTCCGGATGGATCGGATATGCGGTTCGCATCCGGCGTTCATAGTCGGACTTGCCTGCATCGGAGGGAAACTCCTGCGGGTACTTACGATATTCATCCGCGAACGCTTTTACCACCGCATCTCGCGACGTGAATAGTTCGGGATCGGTGATCGGCTGAAAAAGCCGCCTTCGGACAATCTCGAAGCCCTCTTCCGCGCTGGCCGGACGCCACGAGGTTTCCACCCGCTCGATCACGTTTTTCAAACGTTCGAGCGCGGCCAAGCCACCCTCGCCACCTATTTCGTTCTGCGACGCCGGGATGCTCACCACCAGCAGGCGCTTATCGGCGAGCTTCGCCGATTCGCTCAAAGTCTGCGCAAAGGTGAAGTGCGCGTCGAAATCGCCGGCCGGCAAGTCCGACTTGTTGTAGAGCTGCCGCGCGTAAGCTACCCACTCGTCGATCAATATCAAACACGGCGAATACTTGTTGAACAGCAGCCGTAGTGAGTCGCCTGGACTGACCGCTTTCTCATCTGCGCTGCGCACCATGGCATAGCCTTCTTTGCCGCCGAGTTGCCAGGCGATCTCGCCCCACAGCGTTCGGACCACCGTCCCATCCGGCTTCTTATGAAGATCGGCTGGGGACATCCGATTACCAACAACTACGGCGCGCCGCACTTTCGGCGGCTGCGAGACTCCGGCCATTTTCGTCACGGTCTCAAGGCCCGGCAACTGCCCCACAGGCACTCCGGCAAAGAGATGCCAAAGCGCCAGCATAGAGTGTGTCTTGCCACCGCCGAAATTAGTCTGCAATTCTACGACTGGATCGCCTCCCTTACCTGCCAGCCGTTCCAACGCGTTTGCGAGTAATTTCTGCAAACCTTCCGTGATGAAAGTTCGGCGATAGAATTCGACTGGATCTTTATATTCATCCGAACCCTCCTTCAAATAGACCTGCCACAAATCAGCCGCGAATTCTGCCTGCTGATATCGCCCGGAAGCTACATCTGGGTGTGGCGTAACAATCTCCCGCCACGGCCTCAAGCCGGTAGCGGGTTTGCCCTCCACCGCAATGCTCGATTCTTTTCGCTTCTGGCTTCTGAGTTGTTCGTCAAACTTGCTACTCAATAAGTTCCGCCTTCACAGCCTCAAGCGGCGCGCCGTTCACCGACTGAACGTTAGCCTTATCGTTATCATCGAAGAAGATTTGAAGGTCGGAGTTGATTGTTAACCCTTTTTCATCGTTGTAAACCAGCCTTCGATAGAATACTAAAGCCTTCAGTGTCAACGCCTTACCATAGCCTTTACTGGGCCACCCTGCTTACTCTCCGCGCGCCTGTCGGGTCAATGCACAGGCTTTCGCAATCATTAGCAACCGCCCGCGTGGACCTGAAATCCGCACCAGGTGGACGCCGTCTTGTTTGCCATCCGGTCGCCGCTGTCCAAGGGGGTGATCCTCGCCGATGAAGTCGGGCTGGGGAAGACCATCGAAGCTTCAACAGAAATTTCTCAGCAATCTGTTGTTGGAGGGTGGGCATGTCTTTTGTCGCTTAGTTTATTCGAACGGCGGCGACGGCATTGTTTTGACATTTCACAGAGGGGATGAAATGCCAGCATCCTGCTCGACGACCATGCGCTTGGCTGCCGCCTTGATGTTGCTCCCCGAAGACCAAACGCTCATTTTTGCTGATCCTTGGGGGGCGGGATAACCCATTCGCTCTTCTCGCCCAGCTTCTTTCTGGTCTTGTTGTCTTTCTTGCCCTTTACCGCCGCATGAGACTGAAAAACCTCATCGGCGTCTTGGTTCTCCGGATCTGGATATACTTCCTGCCCATGCTCACGCATGTTTCCGGCAATGACCGCAGCAAGAAAAAAACTCGCCCATCGTCCTTGAAGGTAGTCCTCCGGCTTTTCACCATTCGCCAGAGCTATGTTCTCGGCGTAGACCGACATGGGCGTCCCATCACTGGAATCGCTGAAGTTGGCGGAGGTCGGCCTGCGCTGACCGGAGTTTTGATCCATAACGATCATGTCGGGATGTATGCGCCGAAACAGCCTCGTCGGATTCGGAATTGAGTCTGGATCATCCTTGATCTCTGGCATTTAGGCGATCCATAAAGAGGGATTTTAGTCGGCCCAGGTTCTCGGCGACTGTTCCATCCCAGTCCAGTTCATCGTTGCGGTGATCGGAGAAGACCGCATAGCCCTGTGTGGCATTTGTATCGAACTCGATCTCCAGATCGACACCTCTTTCGTGCCAATCCAGTTGCACCCCTCCCCGCGGAGTTGGTGTCCACTGGGGGGCAGAACTCGTTTCATTCATGAATTCGATCAGCGCACTGAGTGCCATTTTTATGGCGGACATCTGAATGGCCGGTGCCCCCTGCTGATCCCAGCCAGCAGACAGCGTCATCAGCCTTTCTATTCCAGGCAAACTTGCCTCTAACCATGAAGGGACTGACGCGCCATCGGGCGACAGTTCTATATAGGCAGCGTGTTGCCGACTCTTTCTGGTTGTGGAAGGTAAACTTTCGCGAATCCTATAACAACTCCAGCGCGAGACATCCATCGGGACTTCGATAATCCCGATGTCGTTATAACGATCCGTCAAACTCGAAGGGCCTGAATTACTCAACCCCGGCCAAGGCATGGTGGTGCTCATTTGCTCCGCCTCCATTCTTTATGCATTTTCTCTGTGGTGAGAGACGTGAAACCACGAACAATCCATTCGTGTTGATGATCGAAAAGCTGAAATATACCTTCAGAATCTTCCGGCTCAGGTTTGCCGCGCGCGGTGAGCTGCAACAAAACAAGGGGCTGGCGGTCTGACCTTTGAAAAGCTGGCTGGAATGCGACATGCAGGCGACCAAGGGTCTTACCTGCTTCATCGTTCATGCGGTACCGAATTGAAAAAGCCACATCTTCTGGATCAGAAAGATAATCATCCGAATATTCATTTGTCCAAACTGTGACGGTGCGAAAGGCATCGGCGCTTGCCTGTACGTGGTTGATATAGGTAATCTCACATTGAACAGGGGCAATGACTCCCAACTGTTCAGACTCCACAAAATTGTGAAGCGCTGTCAGCGCGAACTTGAATCGCTTGATAATTTGGCTGTAATGGGGGTACGTCGCCAGTTTGTCGGGCTTTCGCCAATTGACAACCAATCGATCTCTTTGAAGCTGCACCAGTTGGTTCTGCTCTTCGTCCAGAAACCAGACGCGCGGCAGCGGGGGCGCATCGTCAAAACTCCGGAGGACAATTCCAATCGGAGTTGCTGAGGGAGTCTCGTAAGTTTCGATTGCTGGCGCCAGTTCTCCATGGTCTTCAACTTTCGAAAACCCCTCACTCTTGAGGCTCTGCCAAAAGACTCCAAAATGGGCCGCCCGAAGGTGTTCTAGCGGCTTAAACTGGAGGGAGATCACCACTTCAACAACGGGCGGATTATCGTATTCGGGGAGGGCCGATTTCACGAGTAGACCCCTCGAATAAAAACCTGGAATGCAGGAAGGTTTTGCGGGTGCCGCAAAACCATGAAAGCGCCGCAAAAAGCGGGCCGGGAATAGGCTGTGAAGACAGAAAACGACCTAGTGATAAATCTCATAGAGCCGTTTTAGAAAAATTGTCCAGAGCAGGGACTACCAAAATTATAGCGTTATTCCTTTTCAAGTGAACATTCTATCTATTCTGTTTTCTGATCGGCGATTCGTCCCCGATACAATACAAAATCCTGGTGTCAACGCCTTACCACAGCCTTTACTGGGCCACCCTTCTTACCCTCCGTGCGCCTGTCGGGTCAATGGACCGGCTTTCGCAATCGCTGGCCACCGCCCGCGTGGACCTGAATCCGCACCAGGTGGACGCCGCCTTGTTTGCCATCCGTTCGCCGCTGTCCAAGGGCGTCATCCTGGCTGATGAGGTCGGGCTCGGGAAGACCATCGAAGCCAGCCTTGTCATTGCTCAGCGTTGGGCCGAGCGAAAGCGCCGGGTTCTGCTCATTGTGCCAGCCACCTTGCGCAAGCAATGGCAGCAGGAACTAATCGACAAATTCGGCATCCAGTCCGAAATACTGGAGAGCGCGGCATTCCGGCAGCGCGGGCTGATTAACGCCTTCGACCAGCCTGGCAAGGTGATGATTTGCTCGTACCAGCTTGCGTCCAACCGGGGATTTGAGCTGCGGGCAAATCCTTGGGATCTGGTGGTCATTGACGAAGCGCACCGGCTGCGAAACGTCTACAAGAAGTCCAGCAAGATCGCGGCCAACATTCAGGAAGCGACTCTCCCCTATCAGAAGATTCTCCTCACTGCCACCCCATTGCAAAACTCGCTGATGGAATTGTACGGGCTGGTGAGCATTGTGGACCCGCAGGTGTTTGGCGATGAACGTTCTTTCCGCGATCAATTCGCCGACGCCGCTCTCAATCCAACCAGCCAGGACCGGCTGCGCGAACGGCTAAAACCGCTTTGTATGCGAACGCTCCGCAAGCAGGTTTTGGAGTACGTGCCGTTTACCGAGCGCCGCTGCATTACGCGGCCGTTTTTTCCGACCAACGAAGAGCATGACCTTTATGAGCGCGTCTCGAGCTACCTGCAGCGCGAAACGCTGGTTGCCATTCCGAATGCGCAGCGCCAGCTCATCACGCTGGTTCTGCGAAAGCTACTGGCTTCTTCCACCTTTGCCATCGCCACCACATTAGAGGGCATGGCAAACCGGCTGGACGAAGAAATCAAAGCTGCGGAAGCGCCGGCTCAAATCGATCTGCCAGACGATTACGAAGCCCCCAGCGACGACGATGACAGCGAAGAGGAAGATGAACAGCCGCCGCCAGTCTTTAAAATCGACTTTGATCCCGGCGCGGCGCGCGCCGAATCACAAGAATTGCGGAGCTTCGCTGATTTGGCCAGGCGGGTTGCCATCAATGCGAAAGGCCAGGAGCTTTTGTCCGCGCTGGAAGTGGCCTTTGCCAAAGCGCAAGAGTTGGGCGCGCAACGGAAGGCCGTCATCTTCACGGAGTCGCGGCGGACGCAAGATTATCTGTTGCGTTTGCTTTCCGAACACGGCTACCAGGATCAGATCATATTGATGAACGCCACGAATGCTGACGCGGATTCGTCACGCGTTTATCGTGAGTGGCTGGAAAGACACAAGGGAACCAACGCCACATCGGGGTCGCCAACCGCTGACCGGAAAGCCGCCATCGTGGAAGAGTTCCGGGACCGCGCCACCATTTTGATTGCCACGGAATCCGCGGCGGAGGGCGTGAATCTGCAATTCTGCTCCTTGCTGGTCAATTACGATCTGCCCTGGAACCCCCAGCGGATTGAACAGCGCATTGGCCGTTGCCACCGCTATGGACAAAAGCACGATGTGGTGGTGGTCAATTTTGTCAATCAGCGAAATGCCGCGGACCAGCGTGTTTACGCCCTGTTGAAGGATAAGTTTCGTCTCTTTGAGGGCGTTTTCGGAGCCAGCGATGAGGTATTGGGCGCGCTGGAATCCGGTGTGGATCTGGAGAAGCGCATCGCGACGGTTTATCAGACGTGCCGGTCACCCGAAGAGATTGAGCGGGCCTTTTCGGAACTGCAGAAGCAATTGGACGAGACGATTCAGTTGCGCATGGCGGACACCCGACAGGCATTGCTCGAAAATTTTGACGATGAAGTTCGTGACCGGCTCCGAATGAGCAAGGAACAAGCTACTCAGGCTTTGAATGAACGTCTGCGCCTGTTTTCAAATTTATTGCGGCAGGAGCTTTCCAGCGACGCGCGCTTTGAAGATGAGGGGCTGCGGTTTACGTATACAGGTCCGCTGAGTTTTCAAGGCCGCTGGAACCTGGATTGGCAGGACGCCGAAAAGCGGAGCGAAAGCTTTCTGCGCGTCGAGCATCCGCTTGGACAAACGATGGTGAAACAAGCCCTGTCTCGACCGCTGGGTGCAGCGCGCATGAGCTTCGACTATCGGGCTTACGGACGCAAGATCGGAATGCTGGAACCGCTTTTGAACCGATCAGGCTGGTTGCGTGCTTGGAAACTGAAGGCAAAGTCATTTGATACCGAAGAGGCTATCTTGATGGCTGGTGTCGATGATGCAGGCCGGCCAGTATCCGAAGCGGAGTGTCAACGCCTCATGAGTTTACCGGCCAGCATCGAAGATTCCACGGCCAACAAACCGATCCCGGATCTGGATCAGGCTCGGGACCAATTGCTGGCCGTTCGCCTGGCGTATGTGGAATCCCAGAATGTTCGCTATCTGGATGAAGAGCAGTTGAAACTGGATCGCTGGGCGGAGGATTTGAAGCTGGGTCTGGAGCAGCAGTTGAAGGATGCAGACAAGCAGATTCAAGCCGCGAAGCGAGCATCCGGTTCCGCGACCACGCTGGAGCAAAAACTAACCGCGCAAAAGGAGATCAAGGCGCTGGAATCCGCACGCAATAAGAAGAGGCGCGAGTTGTTTGAAATGCACGACAAGATTGAAGCTGAGCGGGAAGCGTTGATTGAACGTATACAGTCGCAAATGAAGCAGACTCATGAGTTAACGCCACTGTTCGATTTTGAATGGACGCTGGTGAGTTAGGGACGGAATGGCGCAGAAGCAAAAATTGGAGCTGACTTGGATTGGTAAAGGCAATCGGCCTCATTTGGAGCCAAGAATCTTGTTGGAGGATTCGGAGAGGAGTTTTCATGCGTTGAAGCGTGCAACAGAGAACGACATTTTTGACAACGAACTAATCTTCGGCGACAACCTGCTCGCATTAAAGGCACTTGAAGACAGATTCAGAGGTAAAGTCAAATGCGCGTGTATTGATCCTCCCTACAACACCGGTTCTGCCTTCTCGCATTATGACGACGGTCTTGAGCATTCGATTTGGCTTGGCCTGATGCGGGAGCGGTTAGAGATTATCTGGCAAATGCTAACCGACGACGGCTCATTATGGGTTTTTATCGATGACCGTGAAATGGCGTATCTACGCGTTTTGCTTGACGAAGTCTGCGGAAGAAAATGTTTCCTTTGCACTATCGTTTGGCAAAAGCGTTATTCACGCGATAATAACTCCGCAATCGGAGACGTCCACGACTACATCATAGTCTTCGTGAAAGACCAGGATCTCTTCAAGGCGCAAAGGCAAAAATTGCCTATCGATGATCGAACTGCTAGGCAATACCGTAATCGGGCAATTGACTCCCGCGGTCCCTGGCGGGCTGTTCCAATGAATGGAGAAGGCTTTCGCCCAAACCAAATGTATCCAATAGAGCTCCCAAGCGGGCGAATTGTCTATCCGCCCGAAGGTCGTCACTGGTCCGTGCTTGAACCAGAGTACGAGCGCCTAAGACAGGAGGGGAGAATCTACTTCGGGCGAGATGGCAACTCCCAGCCGAACACTATCCGATATCTAAGCGAAGTACCTGGCTTGACACCCTGGTCTTGGTGGCCCTGTGAGGAGGTAGGTCATACGGACGAGGCGAAGAAAGAGAGTCAAGTGCTCTTTGGGAAGGCAAATATATTTTCGACGCCGAAGCCGGAGCGGATCATCGCAAGAATTCTCCACATTGCATCCTCGGCCGGCGACCTAGTCTTGGATTCTTTTGCGGGCTCGGGAACTACGGGTGCAGTCGCCCAGAAAATGGGCCGCCAGTGGATCATGGTGGAACTTGGTGAACACTGCCACACCCACATCATTCCTAGGCTAAGAAAAGTAATTGAGGGAACCGACCCAGGTGGCATTACAGAAGCAACGAACTGGAAAGGCGGCGGTGGGTTCCGCTATTACCGTCTGGCACCTTCGCTGCTTGAGAAGGATCGCTTTGGCAATGCAATCATTAGCAAGCAATACAATGCCGCAATGCTCGCTGAAGCAATGTGCAAGCTCATGGGTTTTCGCTATGACCCAAGCGAATCTATTTACTGGCAACAAGGCAAGTCTACTGAAGCCGACTTCATTTACGTCACCACTCAAACTCTGTCGATAGACCAGTTGCACCAGTTGAGTGATGAGGTTGGAACCGCGAGGTCGTTACTTATTTGCGGCACGGCATTTCGGAGCCGTGCCCAACAGTTTTCAAACCTGGAGCTAAAGAAGATCCCCTCATCCGTCTTGCAGCGCTGTGAGTGGGGCAAGGACGATTACAGCCTGAAGGTGGAGAACCTGCCCGCTGCCCCAGCTCCACAACAGCCGCGCGGAACTCAGCCCAGTCTGTTCGAGGCGGACAGCCAGTGAATCCCGTTGTTCATTCCCTCTCACAGCGCTTAAGCTTACGCCGCCCCCAAGTAGAATCGCTGCAAATTCTGGATCGAGTCTGCGAACTGGTGGAACCGGGCAAGAGCACAACCGTCTCCGACGCATTGCCAATCATTCAAGCCGAATTTCCAAGGGTTACCAGCTTTGAAGAGCGTGAGTTTGTATCGCTCTGTTTCGCCCTGGCGACGGGTGTGGGCAAAACTCGACTGATGGGTGCCTTTGTCTCCTACCTGCACCTGGCACATGGAGTCCGGCACTTCTTTGTTTTGGCACCGAACCTCACCATCTATAACAAGCTGATTCAGGATTTCACGCCCAACACCAAGAAATATGTCTTCCAGGGTATTGCCGCATTTGCCGTGAACGCGCCGGAACTCATTACCGGCGACAACTATGAAAGTGGGCGCGGCGTCCGGGAAGAACGGCGCAGGCAGCGTTCCCTAAACTTTCAGGATCGCAGCGCGGGCGACGATCCGATTCATATCAACATCTTCAACATTTCGAAAATCAATTCTGAAGTGCGCGGCGGCCGCAGTCCGCGGGTGAAGCGGCTGCAGGAATACATCGGCGAGAGCTACTTCGATTACCTGGCGGGGCTGGATGATTTGGTGCTGCTGATGGACGAATCTCACCGCTATCGCGCCAGCGCCGGTGTCAAGGCGATTAACGAATTAAAGCCGATTCTGGGTCTGGAACTGACCGCAACTCCGCAAATTGAGAGCGGAGGCGGCAAGACCAAGCTGTTTGAGAACGTCATCTATAGCTATCCGCTGGCAACAGCTCTGGACGATGGCTTCGTAAAGATTCCCGCCGTCGTCACTCGCGAAAACTTCAAAGCTTCAAACTATGACGACGCAGCATTGGAAGACCTGAAGCTGGAAGACGGCATCCGGGTCCATGAAGAGACAAAGGGGCAACTGGCCATTTACGCGCAAGAGAATGGCCGCCCTGTTGTGAAGCCATTCATGCTGGTGGTGGCACAGAATACTGCGGAGGCGGAT
>Ga0302140_10013244_pt1 | contig 10089 bp, 3 predicted proteins | sample I_Bog_E1_1_FD_202095 | JGI IMG/M metagenome (GOLD analysis project Ga0302140, IMG submission 202095) | Peat permafrost microbial communities from Stordalen Mire near Abisko, Sweden - I_Bog_E1_1 | ecosystem: Environmental > Terrestrial > Soil > Wetlands > Peat | place: Sweden: Abisko, Stordalen...
GAAATTTAGCAGATTTTAGTTTTTTTTAATTTTTCCAAACACGAAATTTTCTGTTAATTTTGGGATGTTAATTATCAAAATCAATATTTTTTATAATCAATTTTTTTTTTCCCCCAACTTTTTTTTTTAATTAATCTTTTATAATTTATAATAAAAATCCGAAACTATCAGATTATAAATTCAAAGCCTTAACGACTTCAGATGTCTCTTAATTATTCATTCTTCTAAAATTTCAAAAACCACCGAAACTCCAACTCCAAGCAAATTCTTTTAATTTCTAGTTTAAAAAAAAAATCATCTATCCTTCATGGAACTCATCAAATACAACGGCGACAATCCCTTTCCTCGTTTCGGTCATACTCTCTCCCAGCTCACCAAGACAAAAATTCTTCTTTTTGGAGGTGCCACCGGCAACACAGGCAAATATAGTATCAACTCTGATGTTTTCCTCTATGACCAACAATTTAAAAAATGGCGTAAACTGGACCCTTCTGGTTCCATTCCATCCCAACGTGCTGCCCACGCCTCCGCATACGTTGACCCAGGCCAGGTTTATATTTACGGAGGAGCCACTGGTGGTGGTGGGTTGTCCTCAGATGATTTGATTCTGTTGGACTTTCGAAACGGTGACGAAAAGGCCACGTGGCAATCCTTAGGGGTGATCGGCGTGACCCCTGGTAGGAGATATGGTCATTCTTTAGTGTATTACAAGCCATTTCTCTTGGTTTTCGGTGGGAATACTGGCAATGAACCTGTGAATGATGTCTGGGCTTTGAATTTGGAGAAATCTCCATTGGTTTGGAACAAGATTGACACCAAAAGTGAAAGTCCTCCAGCCAGAGTGTACCATTCAGCGAGTGTTTGCACTGTGGGATCTGCAGCTGGCATGATGGTAGTTTTTGGAGGCAGAACTACTGATGGTAGTGCTTTGGCTGACACTTGGGGGTTTAGAAGACATAGAGATGGCAGATGGGATTGGGTCAAGGCTCCATATAAAAGTGTGGGGTTGAAGCCTTTGGGCAGATATCAACATTCCACGTTGTTTTTGAACAGTTTGTTTGTGATCATCGGAGGAAGAACCAATAACACAAATGATCAGATCCCTTTAGATGTTTATGACACGCAGGCATCAGATTGGTATAGGTTTGGAAGTTTCCAAAGGTTCAGACATGCCAGTTGGATCACGGATCAATGGTTGTATTTGTTCGGAGGATTTGATCAGAAGAATCCGAACATCCCCACTGATGAATTGATCAGAATTAACATCGTAAAGGTCTTCCAACAAATACCATCAGTGTTGAAAATAGCCAATATCACAGAAGTTGCTGAACCTTTGATCACTAACAGTATCGCAACAGAACCGGAGATTTTAAAGACCTCGTTTTCTAATAACATCATGCAACAATCTATCAAGAAGAGAAGCTCCAATAACCTCCAGAACACAACTTTCCTTAAAAGCTCCACACAAAAACATTCAGTCACCCCTGTCAAAAACATCAGATTGGCATCCCAAGCCATTATTGCAACATCTTACGGTCCTGATGAAGATGGTAACAACAATGTGCTAAGACGACTTTCAATTGACAAGTTGCAAGAAGAGTCGAAAAAACTCGGGTTGGGCTTCAAAGACCAATCGCAAACCCCCACTCCTGTCTATTTGGAGAGGCTTTATAGCATGTTCATCAATCAACTATTGATCCCTAAGGAGTTTTCTTATGATCTCAAGTTTACTTTCAAGAAAGATTTGGTGATGAAACTTTGTGATGAAGTAGAGAAGATCCTCCTATGTGAGCCATTGTTAATCCGTTTGAAACCCCCATTGAAGATCTATGGCAACATCAATGGCCAATTGGGGGATCTCATGAAATTGTTCGAGCATTTCGGAGCTCCTTCTGAAGATAATCTCTTAGGTGACATCGAAGGGTTCACATATCTATTCCTAGGTGATTATGTGGACTTAGGCAAATATTCAGTGGAAGTGATGTGTCTTTTGTTGGCATTGAAATTGAAATATCCAGACGGAGTTTATCTCCTCAGAGGTCATCATGAAGACCGTGGGATCAATAGAATGTTCGGTTTTGGAGAGGAATGTGCCCGCAAATTCAATGAAGATATTGATGATAAGGACTCTGTCTTTTTCAGGATGAACAGAATATTTGATCTTATGCCTTTGGCCGCAATTGTGGATGATCGTATCTTTTGTGTTCATGGGGGGATCGGCACTACTTTGAAACAAATCGGAGAAATAGACACCTTAGAAAAACCGATTGTCATCACTACCAATATAAACAATAACCCCAGAGATCAAATCGTTTTGGATCTGCTTTATTCAGACCCAGTGGAAACCGAAACAGAAACCAATAATAAACCAAATCCAGATCGAAACTTCCTCTACACAAATATCAAAAAATTCGGGGTTGAAAGACTTCGAAATTTCATTAATGAGAACAATTTAAACTTCATCATCAGAAGCCATGAATGTTGTAAGGATGGATATGAGCGGTTTTCAAATGATTCGTTGATCACGGTGTTTTCAGCCATGGATTATTGCGCGAAGGGGGGTAACGCAGCAGCTGTGTTGATTGTGAAGAAGAATTTCGAAGTGATACCTAAGGTGGTATATCCTAATGAGAATAATCTGGGGATGGGAAGTACTAGATGGGAATTGTTGGGAGAAAATATTAATGACGAGACAGGAATTTTCCCTGTGAATTTTAATAAGGATGAAATGACGTTAAAGAAGAAGAAAAATGTGACTCCGTTAAGATTTTAAGCAATTATAAGAAATTTAAATTTTTTTTTTTCTGTTAGTTTGTTTGCCCTTAAAAAAATACAATATGATTGATAAGTTTAATGTATTTGTTAAGAATTTAGAATGAAAATTATAATTTTTTTCAAAAGATATTTTTTCTAGACTTCATGAAAAAAAGAAGAAACTTTTTACTTATGATGAGAAAATTTTTAAAGAAACCCATGTGTTTTCTAAAAGATTACAATTCCCTGAACATTTTCTACTATAAGAACATGTGAACCACGAAATCATTTATCATTTCTTTTTTTTGTTTTCGTGGCCGTTTTCAATAACACATGTGAAAAAAAAAAACCACTGTTGGTTTATTAGCCCCTTTGGAAATCATTCCAATTTGGGGCCAGTCCCCAATCAGACAAACCTTATAACAGAAAAATTGTTTTACGGTAAAACAACATTGTTTACCGTAAAACAATATTTTTTAAAGTCCTTCAAATAAAGAAATATTCAATTTTTTTTTGGAGGTCTGAAAACTGCCCCCCTCCCCCCAAAAAAAAATGACCCTACCCTGGTTCCTGGTTTGACCAACAAAAAAAAAAAAAAAAAAGAACAAGAATCTATTTTCATAAATGCGAAAATTCAACATCAATATTTAAAGAAAGCCCTCTACTTTTTTTCCTAATTAAAAATCTGAATTTTATTCCTTATTATAACATTTTCTGAATTTCGATTTTATTATCCCCAAGCAGCTTTTGACCTTCGAAAACCCTTCCATGATTTTTACCTTGATCTTTGACTTCCTCATCATGGAATCCCTGGTTCGTTTAAACACTGATACAAAATAATCACTGGCAATCAGGGCCGTGGATTTCCTTTTTTTCTTCTGGAAAAACTCCTTCTCTACTTGTGTCTTTTTTCTTTTGATTCTCACTGAGTCATTTGAAACAGATGAGCTTTTATGGTGCATTAGAGAATAGAAATTTGTCAAGGTTCTCATTCTCTTGAGTTTCTTATCGACCAATTTGTTGATTCTAACTAGAAATTCTTGGATGTTTTGATTAGGAAAATAAACTTGAAAGCTCTTCAACCCATCAATGTCATAACTGTTCTGCAAAAGGTTCAATACCTCTAAGTTAGGTTGGGATTGATATTTACCTGTCGTTTGTTCTTCCTTTTCGTCTTTTCCCTTCAAAGATGCGGAGTTTGGGTTGAGCATAGGTGATTTTTGTGAGAATTTCCTTAAAAAAATTTGTTGTTTTTCTTCTGATTTCATTGGACTTAACTGATCTATCTCTAAAGGATGGATGTGTTCGAAGGAATTGGCAGTGCCTGAATCAATATCCGATAAACTTTCAGCGTCATAAGGTTTTTCGAACAGTTCCTTTGTGATTTTTTGAGCCAGATTTTGTATAATTTTAATATCCTTCAAACTGTTTAAGACTGATTTGCGACTCTTTCTTTGAAACTTCTTCCTTTGATTGGGTACGTTATAGTTATATTTTTCCAGGGTCCTTTCAACGCAAGGGATCAAATGCAACATGGGGCAATTGACCACATTATGATTAGAGTTAGAGTTTTTGCATCCCCAACAAAACAACCCCACCCCCGTGAAATTTTTATACAGGTTTATCTCATCTTTAATGAGACAAAAACGCTCATAATCGTCAGGATTTTCCTTAAGTATATTGATGAAGTTGTCCTGTTTTATGACGAATAGTGATGAAAAAGAGATGCTTTTAGCTGAGGAGGACCTCGGCAGGTTAGAGAATAACGATAACTCACCAAAGTATGCTCCTTTCTTTAATATTTTTAATGAGTTGGTCTTTCGATCCCCACGAGTATTATCTATATAAAGCTCAATCTCCCCATCACGTACTATATATAGGTTTTGATCTTCAATGCCATTCTCTCGAAAGATCACATCCCCTGGAGTCAAGTTAATTTCCTTCATCTCGTATACCATTTTTCTTAAGGATTCTTCAGAGAAATGGTTATTTAGGAATGGTATGTCCTTTAAAAACACACCATTGGCATTTAATAATAATTCTTCTTTCAATGAACTGGATAATCTATTGATTATCTCTTGAGTTTCATGAAGGTTCTGATTCTTTTCAACCTGCCAAATATACTCTAAATAATTCCTCACCTTGATTTTAAGGTTAAAATCAATATTCTTAATTTTCATGAACCCATTGATCACATTGAGATTCCTTCTCAATTCTCTTTCATTTTTATTGATATTATGTAAGATCATGCCCACTCTGTTGATCATGTACGCGAACATCACACAAGCGAAAAATATAAAACATATAGTAAACACCCTTTCTTTGAAGGTGTTGGCAGTCACATCTCCGAACCCCACCGTATTCATCACAACGACCACAAAATATAACGAATAAATATATTGCGCGATCAATTCCATGTTATTAGCCTTATAATAAGAAATCCAACTGTTCGGATCATTCAAATATTCATATTCTCCAAGCAAAATCCAAAAACAGGCACTCCAATGAGAAAACAACAGGATACCTGAAATCAACCGGACGAAACTTATGATGTTATCAACATATTCATCAGTGAAAAGGAATTCTTCAAACCGGGACACTGTTTTGGACAGGTTGTAAATGCGGAATATGAAAAAGAACCCCGTGATTTTGACGAGAAAAGAGTCAATTGATGCTGAGAAAATCTCAGTCAACATCAAATAGCTTAAACTGAACAGATCATAAAAGAAGCGGCCTCTGAAATAATGTTTCACAATCATGGCTTTGGAGGTCATAAGTTCCCCTTTGTAATAGAAGGCAGTGTTGAAATTGAAGAAAATATCCATGAAAAATAAGATGAAAGAGAAATATTTCATTATCGGCCACTCTTTCAGAAAGTCATGACTGAATCCGATGCTTAGGGGTATGAAGATGAAATAGAAGACGCTCAAAAAGATCTGTAACAGATCCCAAATCAATCGAAAATTGCTCGTCGGATGTATGATCCATGTAGAACCGAATAATTCCTTGATAGTTTTGATCCCTCCTTTGCCAATAAACTTCAGGAAGGTCATTTGGATTCTTTGGAATCGTTCCTTTTTTTTATTCATAATTCCTGGAAAGTAAGCCCAATCGCTAATTAAGGAAAATTGCACATTTTTGAGCCATTTTTGTTGCCAATGAACGGTGTTTTGTCTTAAAATGCGAATGAACTTCTTCACGAAGTAAAATTTGATCATGGCTTTGAAAAACTTGCTATTGGTTTTGCGATAATCAAGTGTTGAAATTTCTTCTATTTTGGTGTCTTTCCGTTGGATTTTCTTATGGAAATCTTGATGGGTAGGTGAAAATCTCACCATTTTCGTGTCTAATCGGTTCGAAAGGATTTTTTCTTCAGTCTCTTTTTCATTGGAAGGCATTTCGGAATCACGATTGAATTGTTTGAAAGATCGGATTTCTAAATTCTCTATAGGGTTAGGAATGTGCACATCCTCTATATCCCAATTTTCAAGTGATGATGGAAGTGGGGGATCGGGATTCATATGAAGGTTCAAATTTTTATTAATGCCGTTTTGGAAAACCCTTTTTATAAGTAATACCAAAAAATTAAAATTATTTTCGGAGAAAAATAGTAATTTAATAGGTATTGAGGTCAGGGAAATCACACTTCAAGAAGTTTTTTTTAAGTTAAGTGAAATTTAAAAGGGGAAATTAGTAATTTATTGATCTTTTTTTGTTATTTTAATTTAAATTAAAAAATGGGGGAAATGGAAAAATGCTGTTATTTCATAATTCACATTTTTTTCTTAAAAAAGCCTCCCTCAAAGCATAAAACATTAATTTTATACAGGCCAAAATTTTTACTTTAATTAAAAATCATAATTTTTTAATTTTCCGCAATTTCCCCATTGCTTTATCGCTTCCCATTGCAAATCTCCCTCACTTTCTTACACCACCCCCTAATTTTAGAACTAATTTTCCACCCTCCCCAAAATGAATCCTTCGTTCTTTTAAAAACTGACACAAGATATTCGGCCGCTGATGCCGCAGTGGATTTTCTTTTCTTTTTCTGGAAAAATTCCTTTTCAATCACACTTTGTTTCTTCCTCCTTTTGATCCTCAAAATGCCCGTTGAACTGCCTGAGACATGGCTTTTCCTCATAAGCGCATATAAATTGGTCATGGTTCTCATTTTTTTTTGTTTCTTTTCGACCAATTTGTTGATTTTTTCGATGAATTCCTCAACATTTTGATCAGGAAAATACACCATATAGCTTTTCACAGTATCGATGTCATCTAGAATTGGTTGTGGGGCATTCAAAGACTCGTCTTTTTCGCTGGTGACAACCGGCAGATTTTGCATGGATTGAGATTTCCCATTGATTTCCTCCTCCAAGGGGTTTTCTTTTCTGTTTTTCATCTCACTTTTTAACAAGGCAGAGTTAGAATGCGACTTTTGGAAATCATGGTCAGATTTCAACATAAGCTTTTCTTCCTTTTGTTGTGATGATCTTTGGCGTAAATACGATTTTTCTTCAATTCTTATGCTTAGTTTCTCCTCTTTCTTTAGAGAAAATTTCCTCAAAGGTGATTTTTCTTCGAATTTATTAGGACTGAGCTGTTCTAATTCAAAAGATTTGATAGTCAAAGATTCAGTTTCTGAGTAACTTTCTTGAGGGATTTCGAACAGATCCTTTGTGATTTTATGTGCGACAATCTGGATCATTTTGATATTTTTCAAAGGGTTAATCAAGACTTTCTTGGTTTTCCTTCTAAAATTATGTCTTTTGTTGGGCACGCTATAATTATATTTCTCGAGTATCCTTTCGACACAGGGGACCAAATGCAAAAGTGGACAATTTAAAACATCGTGATTGAGGTTTTTGCATGCCCAACAATGTAAACCCAACCCAGTGAAGTTGTTATAAAGGTTGATCTGATCTTTGATCAGACAAAACCGTTCATAATCATCTTGGTTCTCCTGAAGGATTTTGATGAAGGTTTCCTGTTTTATCACGAATAAAGAGGAAAAAGAAAGACTTTTCGCTGATGTAGACCTTGGCAGGTTTGAGAACAAGGATAATTCACCGAAATATTCACTTTTCTTCAATATTTTCAATGAGTGAATCTTTCTTTCACCACGTATCATATCAATAAACAGCTCAATTTCTCCATCCCGGACTATATAAAGGTTCTGATCCTCTATATCATTTTCACGAAATATGATATCCCCTGGGGTCAGGTTAATTTCTTTCATTTCATAGACCATTTTCCTTAATGCTTCCTCAGAGAAATTGTTATTTAAAAAGGGTATGTCTTTCAAAAACACACCATTTGCATTTAATAGCAGTTCTTCCTTTAGAGATGATGATAATCTATCAATTATTTGTTGAGTTTCATTGAGGTTCTGATGTTTTTCAACCTGCCATTTATATTCTAAATAATTCCGCACCTTGATTTTGAGGTTGAAATCAATGTTTTTGATTTTCATAAACCCATTGATCACATTGAGATTCCTTTTCAGCTCCCTTTCACTCTTATGGATGTTATGTAGGATCATTCCGATCCTATTAATCATATAAGCGAACATCATACATGCAAATAAGATAAAGCCTATGATAAAAACTTTCTCCTTTATTGTATTGGGAGTAATATCCCCAAAACCAACCGTATTCATCACCACTACGATAAAATATAAAGAATAAACATATTTGGATGCCAGATCCAAGTTATCAGCCTTATAATATGAGATCCAATTTAATGAATCGGTCACATATTCATATTCTCCTAGCAGAACCCAAAGACATGCGCTCCAATGAGAAAACAACAGAATTCCTGAAATCAATCGTATGAAACTGATAATATTCGAGATGTATTCATCAGTGAAAAGGAATTCTTCAAATCGTGACACTGCCTTTGAAAGGTTATAGATGCGGAAAATGAATAGAAATCCAGTCAGCTTGATCAAGAACAGATCCAATGATACAGAATCAATCTCAGTCAAGACCAAATAGCTCAAACTGAAGAGGTCATAGAAGAATCGGCCGTTGAAATAATACTTAAAAATCATCATTTTTGAAATCATGAGCTCTCCTTTGTCATAGAAGGCAGTGTTGAAATTAATGAAAATATCTAATAAAAACAATCCGAAAGAAAATTCTTTCACTCCAGTCCAGTTCTTCATGAAGTTTTGACTGAACCCGATGCTCAATGGGATGAAGATGAAATAGAAGATGTTCAAAATCATTTGAATCAGATCCCATGTCAGTCTAAAGTTGCTCGTGGGATGGATGACTGCTGTGACACTTTTATTGGAAAATTGTTTGAGGGTCTTCATAAGTGCTTTCGGCACAATGATAGTGATGACCTTCAGAAAAGTATTTAGGATCTTTGCTATCGGGTTCTCATTATGGTTTTTCTTCCTCTTTAGGCCAGTGCCTGGAAAATATGTCCAATCATTAATCAAGGAAAAATGCATGGTTCTGAGACATTTTGGTTGGCGGTAAATGGTGTTGTGTCTCAATTTTCTGATGAATTTCTTCACCAGATAAAACTTTATCATGGTCTTGAAGAATTTGCTATTGATCTTGCTCGAAGGAGTCCCGGTCAGCTGCAGTTTTATCTCATCCATCACATCTTTTTTAGGAGGTTTCTTATGAATCGTGTGACTTGGAGAAAATTTGCTCGGTCCTTTATATTCCAAGTGGTTGTTAAACATCATTTTTTCCTCAGTGTCTTTCTGATGCGAATCTGAAGCTCTGGCTGAACAAGTGAGGGTCTTATCTTGATGAGGCATGTCCAAGTCATCACGTAGGAAGTTCTTAAAGGAGTGGATTTCGAGATTCTCGATGGTGTTTGGGATATGTACATCTTCGACATCCCAATTTTCTGCTGGCATGGGGTCGTTATTCATGTGATGAATGGATTTGAAAATTATAAAGAAAAAAAAAATTTTAAAGTTGTTTAATGTTTTGACAACAGAATGGACTACAAATTTGAGATAATATATATCAAAAGGATTTTTAGAAGGAAAATTTAACTAGTTTTAGATTTATTTAACGGGAAACAAAGAATGATTTGGTGAAAGAGAATCCTTTTAATTTTTTGTTTTCAAGCCAATGTAATCGAAGGAGGTATTAAGAAATTAGTTCTTGTTAAATTCTGAGCATCATTTATTTACATTATAATAATTTTTATGAAATTATAATAAAATTACTTCCAAAATGAATTTTTAATTATTTATGATTCCAAAACTGGAATCTAATTTTTTTTCATTTTCAAATCAAAAAAATAAAAGTAGACTTTTTATAAATTTTAATTTGCGAAAACTTTTTGACAATTTTTAAATTTAAAAGA
>Ga0302140_10013246_pt1 | contig 10089 bp, 6 predicted proteins | sample I_Bog_E1_1_FD_202095 | JGI IMG/M metagenome (GOLD analysis project Ga0302140, IMG submission 202095) | Peat permafrost microbial communities from Stordalen Mire near Abisko, Sweden - I_Bog_E1_1 | ecosystem: Environmental > Terrestrial > Soil > Wetlands > Peat | place: Sweden: Abisko, Stordalen...
CAATGACCGAGCGGCCGGAGTAATCGACTCGCTTGCCGAGAAGGTTCTGGCGGAAACGGCCCTGCTTGCCCTTGAGGGTGTCGGAGAGCGACTTCAGCGGACGGTTGTTCGCGCCACGAAGAACGCGACCACGGCGACCGTTGTCGAACAAAGCATCCACGGCCTCCTGCAGCATACGCTTCTCATTGCGCACGATTACCTCGGGCGCATGCAGGTCCATCAGCTTCTTCAGACGATTATTCCGGTTGATCACGCGACGGTACAGGTCATTCAGGTCCGATGTGGCGAAGCGGCCACCGTCGAGCGGAACAAGGGGACGAAGCTCTGGCGGAATCACCGGAATCACGTCGAGAATCATCCATTGGGGCAGGTTGTCGGACTTGCGAAAGGCTTCGACGATCTTGAGACGTTTGGAGTACTTGAGCTTCTTTTGCAGTGAGGTCTCGGTCTTCATGCGCTCACGCAGTTCAATACTGAGCTCTTGAATCTCGACGCGCTTCAGAAGTTCCTTGATGGCTTCGGCGCCCATCATGGCCTTGAAGCCTGATGGCCGATACTGCTGGTCGAGTTCGCGGAACTTGGTCTCGTCCTTGATGACCTCGCGCTCCTTCACGGGCGCATCGCCCGGATCGACGACGACGTAAGACTCGAAGTAAAGTACCGCTTCAAGCTCACGCAGGCTGATGTCGAGCAGATGGCCGATACGGGAGGGTAGCCCCTTGAAAAACCACACATGTGAGCAAGGGCTAGCCAATTCAATATGTCCAAGGCGCTCGCGGCGGACCTTTGAGAGCGTCACCTCCACGCCGCACTTATCGCAGATCACGCCACGGTGCTTCATGCGCTTGTACTTGCCGCAGAGACACTCCCAGTCGGTGATCGGTCCGAAGATGCGGGCGCAAAAGAGTCCGTCGCGCTCCGGCTTGAAGGTGCGATAGTTGATGGTTTCAGGCTTGGTGACTTCGCCATGAGACCAGCTGCGAATCTTCTCTGGGCTGGCGAGCTGGATCTTGATGGCGTCGAAGTCGGCGATGGGTCCGGTCAGTTCGAATGGGCTGGAGCGAAACATATTTTGCGTCTCCGTATGCAGGCTCTGGCGTTTTTTGCGCCTTGCCGCTGGTTACTGCTGCTTTGCTTCTGCTGGGCGGTGGAGGGTAGGCCACCGCCTGCTTCTATTTGTCGCTCTTGCCGTTGGCGGCCATCCTGAACGCTGAGCGTGAGCCTCGCTCAGGATGACCAGCCGGGGGATTGAGCTGAATCGGTACAACTCAGACTGCCAAAGAGCTAGTCTGCTGCTGCAATGGCGGGGAGGGTCGGCTTCTTCTGGTCGGCGAGCTTGATCAGCTCGACATCCAGGCAAAGCGACTGCAACTCGCGGATGAGAACGTTGAAAGACTCCGGAACACCAGGCTCGATGGCAGCTTCGCCCTTGACGATGGCTTCGTAGATCTTGGTACGACCGAAGACATCGTCAGACTTGGCGGTAAGCAACTCCTGCAGGATGTATGCTGCACCGTAAGCCTCCAGAGCCCAGACCTCCATCTCACCGAACCGCTGTCCGCCGAACTGCGCCTTACCACCAAGCGGCTGCTGGGTGATGAGCGAGTACGGCCCGATGGAACGAGCGTGGATCTTATCGTCGACGAGGTGAGAAAGTTTGAGCATATAGATGTAGCCAACGGTGGCGGGCTGCTCGAACGGATCGCCCAACATGCCATCGTAGAGCTGCGTCTTGCCGGAGCTCGGCAGGCCGGCTGCCTTGAGGAGCGCCTTGATCTCCGTCTCACGTGCGCCGTCGAAGACCGCCGTGCCGAACCAGATACCGCGTTTCATCCCGGCCGCGACACGCATCGTCTGCACATCGTCGAGATCGAGAAGCTGGTTAAGAGCAGCAGTGCCGGCGAAGCGCGCCTTGAAGAGCTCCCGAACCTCGTTGGCAGACTCCATGGAGGCGGCGAGTTCGGCAATCTGTTTGCCAAGCTCGTGCGCTGCCCAACCGAGGTGCGTCTCGAGAATCTGACCGACGTTCATACGCGAAGGCACGCCGAGCGGGTTGAGGACGATCTCGACGGGCGTTCCGTCGGGAAGGTAGGGCATGTCCTCTTCCGGCAGAATGCGGGCGATAACACCCTTGTTGCCGTGGCGGCCAGCCATCTTGTCACCGACTGAGAGCTTGCGCTTCATGGCGATGTAGACCTTGACCATCTTGATGACGCCAGGCGAGAGTTCGTCGCCCTTCTGCATCTTGCCGATCTTCTCGTTCGTGATCTTCCTGAGAACATCGATCTGGCGAGAGGTCATCTCCTCAATCTCATCGATCTGCTCGTTGACGCGAGGGTCCTTGTCGGCGTAGCGAATGCGCTTGAGGTTACGCGTGCTGATAAGTTCAATCGTATCCCGGTCGAGGATGTCGCCCTTGTTGAGCAGCTTCTTGTTGGTACGCTCGTCGTGCAGGTCGGCAAGAACTTCCTTTGTCCCCAGGATGGCCTCGAGACGCTTGAGGCGCTCGTCAGTGAGAATTCGAATCTCGTCTGCAAGATTGCGCTCGAGCTTCTCGATCATCTCCTGCTCGATCAGCTTAGCGCGCTCGTCTTTCTCCTGTCCCTTGCGGGAGAAGATGCGAACGTCAACAACAGTTCCCTCGATGCCTGGAGGGCAGGTCAAAGAGGCATCGCGAACATCGCCCGCCTTCTCTCCAAAGATCGCACGGAGAAGCTTCTCTTCCGGCGTCAGCTGGGTTTCACCTTTAGGCGTTACCTTACCGACGAGAATGTCGTTGTGCCCGATCTTCGCGCCGATGCGGATGATGCCCGAGTCGTCGAGATCGCGCAGGGCGTGCTCGCTGACGTTGGGGATATCGCGCGTGATCTCTTCCGGCCCAAGCTTGGTATCGCGAGCTTCGATCTCGAACTCCTCGATGTGAATCGAGGTGTAATAGTCCTCGCGGACCAGCTTCTCCGAGATCAGAATCGCGTCCTCAAAGTTGTAACCGCGCCATGGCATAAAAGCCACCAGCACGTTACGGCCGAGGCCAAGTTCACCCTGCTCGGTGCATGGGCCATCGGCAATGACCTGCCCCTTGATGACCCGGTCGCCCTTACGCACGATCGGCTTCTGGTTAATGCACGTGTTCTGGTTGGAGCGCTTAAACTTCGTGAGCTGATAGATGTCCGAACCAACCTCACGCGAGAGCTGCGTAGGGTGGTGTTCGCCTTCGACGCGCACAATGATGCGTTCGGAATCGACCGAGTCAATGATGCCGTTACGCTTGGCCAGGATGACTGCGCCGGAGTCGCGGGCAGTGACGCCCTCCATTCCAGTGCCGACAAACGGGGCCTCTGCAACGAGCAGAGGAACCGACTGCCGTTGCATGTTGGCGCCCATCAAAGCTCGATTGGCATCGTCGTGCTCAAGGAAAGGAACCAGCGAGGCGGCGACCGAGACCAGCTGCTTCGGCGAAACGTCAACATAGTCCACTTCAGCCTTGTTGACGAGGACGAAGTTGCCCTGTCGTCGGGCATCCACGACATCCTGAACAATGTTCAACTGCTCATCGAGTTCAATGTTCGCCTGCGCGATCGTGTGGCGATCCTCTTCCCATGCCGAAAGATAGAAGCTGAAAGGAGCCAGATCCATCGTGCGCTTCTTATCTTTCTTCAACTGCTCATTCTGCTTGCGGGCCTCCTCAACTTCGAGGTAGTCCCCCTGACGCAGACCAGACTCGCCTGCATTCGAAACAGAGACGTAGTCAAGCGCACGGCCATCCTTGACGCGACGGTAAGGCGACTCGATAAATCCGTATTCGTTGATGCGTGCAAAACAGGACAGCGACGAGATAAGACCGATATTCGGGCCTTCTGGCGTTTCAATCGGGCAAATGCGTCCGTAGTGGGTCGGGTGCACGTCGCGGACCTCAAAGCCCGCACGCTCACGAGAGAGACCGCCGGGCCCAAGGGCGGAGAGGCGGCGCTTGTGCGTGATCTCCGAGAGCGGGTTGGTCTGGTCCATGAACTGCGAAAGCTGTGAGGAGCCGAAGAACTCACGAATCGCAGCCATGACCGGCTTGGCATTGATGAGGTCATGCGGCATCGCGGTCGACATCTCCTGATACACCGACATCTTTTCCTTGATGGCGCGCTCCATCCGGACCAGGCCGATGCGGAACTGGTTCTCCATCAACTCGCCCACGGCGCGGACCCGGCGATTGCCAAGGTGATCGATGTCATCGACCGAACCGATGTTCTTCCGCAGCTTGAGCAGGTAGCGAATGGTTCCGTAGAAGTCCTCTGGGGTCAACGTGCGCTTGTCCAGGCCAGAAGGATCCTGATTCTCGTACAGCTTGATGTTGAACTTGAGCCGTCCGACACGCGAGAAGTCATACTTCCGGGGATCAAAGAACATACCTTCGAAGAGCGCAGTTGCGGTATCGAGCGTCGGTGGGTCGCCAGGACGCAGTTTGCGGTAGATCTCGATCAGTGCCTCTTCCGGCTTGCGCACAGAATCGCGACGGAGGGTATTGGTGATGATGTTGCCCACGTCGTCGCGCTCGGGGAAGAAAACCTCGAAGCTAGTGACGCCGGACTGGATGATCTTATGCAGCTTATCCGCGGTCAGTTCCTGATTCGCCTCATAGAGCAGCTCCCCGGTGGTGAGATCAACAACGTCGGATGCGGTCATCGCCCCATCGAATTCACTGGTCTCAACTTCAACCTGCTCGACCTTGTGGTGACGCAGGTTCTTCAGGGTGCTGGCCGAGATCTTGCGCGTCGCAACAGCGATCTCTTCTCCCTTGACGGTGATCGCGGTGGATGGACGGGTGCCTTGCAGGTTGGTCAACTGCCCATCGCCTGCAACCTTCCACGAGAGCTTGCCATCGGCCACGTTGATCGTGTCTACGGTATAGAAGGTCTTGAGGATCTCTTCATCGGTACGCAAACCAAGGGCGCGCAGAAAGATAGTTCCCAGAAACTTGCGCTTGCGATCGATACGAACATACAGGGTATTCTTCTGGTCGTACTCAAACTCTACCCAACTACCGCGGTACGGAATGATCTTGCCAAGAAAGTAGGTGCGATTGTTCGCCGTCTCGAAGAAGACGCCGGGCGACCTGTGAAGCTGGGAGACAATAACCCGCTCGGTGCCGTTGACGATGAAGGTTCCGTTCTGCGACATCAGGGGGATATCGCCGAAGAATACCTCCTGCTCCTTCATGTCGCGAAGACTCTTGACGCCCGTCTCGGGGTCCTTATCGTAGATCTTGAGGCGGATGGTGACCTTGAGAGGGGCAGAGTAGGTCATGCCGCGCTCTTCGCACTCTGCCTGGTCGTACTTCAGCTGCAGGCCGACGGGATCACCGCACTTGGTGCAGAAGTCGGGGGTGTTCTTGTTGTACGTTCCGCAAAAGTTGCAAAGCACATCGCCCGGGTGAAAGGGATCCGTGATGACCATGTGCCCGCAATGGGTACAGGCCGTGCGCAGGTGGTTCAACCCCTTAAGATAGCCGCACTTGCACTCCCAGTTGCCGATAGAGAAGTCAACAAACTCCAATTCAGAGACGTTGCGGAAGTCGGTAATCGGGAAGACGGAGGTAAACACAGACTGCAAACCATTGTCCTCACGCTCCTGCGGGAGCTTGTCCATCTGCAGGAAACGCTCATAACTACGGCGTTGAACCTCGATGAGATTAGGAATCTGAATGGAGGTTGGGATTTTAGAAAAATCTAGACGGCTACGGATCGCGCGCATTTCGCTGGGCATGCTCTCTCCTGGAAACTTTACCTTCGAGACCTCCCGGTAGCTACCGCGTGCATCTCATTGCGGGTCCACACGTGAGAGGAGGGCTTCGGTAGACCCTCCGGTTTGGTTCTAGTTTGCGCACCTGTAAGTTCTCTGGATTGAGTGCCCTCGACGGCAATCAATCCGTGCGCAGAATGTCTTGCCGCGGGTAAAGCTCGGCATCGATAAATCTTGAAACTTTCACTATCTGCCGGCGTTCGAAGCTGCTATAAAGAACGCGTGCAGGGTACAAACAAGACTCAAAGAGCCAAAAACACCTGCAAACACGGCAACGCGCTCACAAGGACAGCTTGTCCCATGAGCGCAAAGGTCGACTTGTGCACTGTTTCAATCTGATTAATGAGAATGCTTGCCGCCATTGAGGTTCGCCTACCCCAAAGTTTGCTGCTCGTTGGTACTTATTGCACTATGCGCATCCGCCGCTCGAAGCGTATAGTGGCCGGTTCCCTAACCTGTGAGTACAGGATGAACCGGAGTAAAACTAAAGTTTGTCGAATTGATCGTCCGCAACGAACACGCAGAGGCGGAACGAATCTTCCCTAAAGAGAGAATATCGCGTTCCGCCTCAACGTGCAAGCTGACCGGGTAACTACTTGATTTCTACGGTGGCGACGCCTTCGAACTTCTTTGCAATGGCAGCTGCGTCGTCCTTTGAAATGTTTTCCTTCAGAGGCTTGGGAGCGCCATCCACCAGGTCCTTCGCTTCCTTCAAGCCGAGCGCCGTCACTTCGCGTACAGCCTTGATGGTGTTGATCTTGTTCGCTCCGGCATCCTTGAGGATCACGGTGAACTCGGTCTTCTCCTCAACCGGAGCAGCAACCGCTGCACCGCCGCCCGCTGCCGGTGCAGCAACTGCTGCCGCCGCTGAAACGCCAAGACGCTCTTCGAGCTTCTTGACCAGTGCCGAGGCCTCAAGGAGGCTCAGGCTAACGATTGAATCTTCCAACTGCTGAATGTCTGCCATGTTATTTCTCCAATAGAACTGAACTTGTGGTGCCGATTAATTCCCCGAAGCCTGACGACTCTCCGGCTGCCAATGCCTTACCAGGTTTCCGTTGCGCCCAGACCAGCGCACCCGGCAAAACTAGGCGAAACTTTGCGATTATCCTTCGACCGGGTCCGCGGTCGCAGCTTCTCCAGCCTGCGATGCGGTTCCATTCTCGGGTTGAACTGACTCAGCATTCGCTCCAGGAGACTCAATCGCATGAGCCTCAGCGATCAACTGCCCATCGGTAGCTGGCGCTTCCGTTCCAGTGTGCGCCTCAACGACCGGAGCAGACGCCTTGCCAACTGCGACTGGCGCCTCAACTGCCGATGCTGCGACCGGCACCGCGGAGCCACTGAACTTTTCCTTCTCGACGCCTTGATTGATCACCACAGCCAGGTCGCGCCCGGTTGCATTGATAACCGTGGCGAGCCGCTGCGCAGGGGACTGGATCAGGAAAAGCAGCTTCGAGAAGAGCTCTTCCTTCCCTGGCATGGTCGCCAGCTCGCCAATCTCTCTCACATCGATTACCTTGCCATCGATAATGCCAAGCTTAAAGGTAAACTCTGCATTTTCCTTAACCCAAGTGGAAAGCGCCTTGGCAAGAGCGACCGGATCGCCAGAGGTATAGGCAACCGACGAAACACCTTTGAGCCCCTTCAGAGCGGCCTCGATCTTGGTGCCTTCGCCGGCGCGCGCTGCAAGTTTATTCTTCACGACATGATAGCTTCCGCCCGCGCCTCGAACTGCCTTGCGGAGTTCGAAATCCTTGGAAGCAGTGAGGCCCTTAAAGGTACCGATGATCGCGGAGGTCGAGTGCTCGAGCTCTTTCGCGAGCTTACCCACCTTCTCCGTCTTTGACGCTCTACTTAATGCCATAACTGAATCCTCTTCGCTTTCGTGCCCCACTCCTCGCTCACGCGGCCAGAGGGGTTACACAGATAGAAATATCCAAACTACGCCTTGCCGGCCAACTCCGCAGCAGTGTAATCAAGTTGAATGCCAGGACCCATCGTCGAGCTCAGAGTAACGCCCTTGATATACTTGCCCTTCGCAGCTGACGGCTTAGCTTTGACCACACTCGTGATCACGGTCATCGCATTGTCAACCAGCTTCTGCGGATCGAAAGAAAGCTTGCCCACGGGAACGTGGACAAGTGCCGTCTTGTCGGTGCGAAACTCGATCTTTCCAGCCTTGATCTCACGAACCGCAGCGGCAACGTCGGTGGTGACCGTGCCCGTCTTCGGATTTGGCATCAGGCCGCGCGGCCCGAGAACCTTACCGAGGCGACCGACAGACTTCATCATGTCCGGCGTCGCGATCAGAGCGTCGAAGGCCGTCCAGCCTTCCTTCTGTATCTTCTCGACCAATTCTTCGCCACCAAAAAACTCAGCCCCAGCTGCCTCTGCGTCCTTGATACGATCACCCGATGCAATGACAGCGACAATCTTGGATTTCCCCAGACCATGCGGAAGAACGACTGTCCCGCGAACCATCTGGTCAGCGTGCTTCGGATCGACTCCAAGACGCAGAGTCAGATCGACAGTCTCGTCGAACTTTGCATACTTTGCTTTTTGCAGGAGTGGAACCGCGTCCACCAAGAGATACTGACGGGGCTCTACGAGCACACGCGCCTTAACTAGATTCTTAGAAAGCTTCCTTGCCATTTTCCCTCGTCTCCCACCCCTCTGGAGCTATTCTCTCCGGGCGTGGTTTGCGACATTCCAACCTACGAATGCAACCTTTTAATTGTGCCTCAAGGTGCGCCATCGGTCAAGTGGTCGCAATGGATAGGAAAGCACACATAACCTGTTCACGACGCAGTTGCAGGAGCTTCCAGCATTGTGTAGGATTCGAATTCTCGCATTCGATATTTGCCTTAGACGTCCACCGCAGCTAATCGGATTAGATTCTCTCTTACAACAGCATCTCCTTTATGAGTCGTTCTTCTTAGTGCTCGCACACATTCAGCCCGCCGATAGGAGCCTGTCCTGTCAGTGCTATGTTGACAGCACTCCAAACTACAATACGTTCATGCGTTACAAGAAGACCGGAGAGAAATGCCCATCCACGCCTTAGAGGTTTTATTACCAGTCCATAACGAAGCCGAGAGCATTGAAGGTACCATTCGCGAAATCTACACAGAGTTGTCAAAGAAAGTGAATGTCGGCTTCATCATCTGTGAGGACGGAAGCAAAGACAACACACAAGAGATTCTTCGCCGTTTGGCTAATGAGTTGCCAATGCGCCTCAATCTAAGCAAGGGCAGAAAGGGATACTCTCAAGCGGTTCGCGAGGGGATGCAGATGCTGGAGTCGGACTACCTGCTTTGTCTCGACTCTGATGGGCAATGCGATCCAAAAGATTTCTGGGAGTTCTGGGCTGTACGCGAGGAGGCGGATGTGGTCTTGGGATGGCGCAAAGACCGCGCCGATACCCTCACAAGGCGCACCTTTTCGGGATTCTTCTACCTTCTCTACCAAGCCGTTCTCAGAATCCCCGTACACGACCCCAGTTGTCCTTACGTACTAATAAAGAAGTCTGTGGCGTTGCGCTTATGCGGAGAGCTTGGTGCCATGAAAGAGGGCTTTTGGTGGGAGTTTGTAGCGCGGGTCCATCGGGGGGGCTACACCATAAAGGAACTGCCGGTCCACCACCGTTTGCGAACAGCAGGCGTCACCCAGGTCTATCACTGGCGCAAAATGCCCACCATTTTTTTTCGACACGTCGCTGCCATCTTCCGCATTCGTGCAGAGACGAGCCGATAAGAAAATTGCAGCAATCCAATCTCGAAAAGGCCTGACATCCGATCCAAACAAGTTGCACATTACTGATGCCTGAAGACAATGTCTGGACCCGCCTTCGGAAGCAGGGGGCATGCCGCTTATAGGAGAAATATGGCGCTAATTGGAGCAAATCCTATCCGCGGAACCGAGAACCGCTCGCACTCAGGATTACTGAGTCCCCGCTTTGCTGTCGCGTATGGCGTTGTTGCCTTAGCTTCAGTGTTTTGGATACCAACACTCCTTCCTGTCAAGCGCGCGGTATCCGATTCATACCTTTTCGGGTATAACAACAGCGTTGGCGAACTTCTCCTGGTTGCCTTCATCGCTGGGGCAGCTTTCTTGGTTAGGCCTACATGGTTGGTCTTCGACTCTGTCACGAAATCCAGCAGGATTCCCCGCTCGACTTTGTTAGTCTTCTTGGCTATCGGCCTGGCCTGCTGTGCGAGCATGTACTTTCTGACCGGGCGCTTTCATGGCTTTGGCGAGTCCACTTATCTGATCGACCGCATTCAACAGGCGCAT
>Ga0302140_10013249_pt1 | contig 10088 bp, 6 predicted proteins | sample I_Bog_E1_1_FD_202095 | JGI IMG/M metagenome (GOLD analysis project Ga0302140, IMG submission 202095) | Peat permafrost microbial communities from Stordalen Mire near Abisko, Sweden - I_Bog_E1_1 | ecosystem: Environmental > Terrestrial > Soil > Wetlands > Peat | place: Sweden: Abisko, Stordalen...
CCACCGCGCCCGCCAGGAAGCACAGGGCCGTCACAGGCATGTGGCGGATCAGTCCGCCCATCCTCTCCATGTTGCGCGTGTGCGTAGCCTGTACGACGGAACCTGCGCCCAGGAAGAGCAGCCCCTTGAACATGGCGTGGTTGAACGTGTGATACAGGGCTGCGATCAAAGCAAGGGCGGCGAGACTCGCATACCCCAGCGAGCGAAACATCAGCGCGGCGCCGAAGCCCATCAGAATGATGCCGATGTTCTCGATGCTGTGCCATGCCAACAGGCGCTTAAGGTCGTGCTCCATCAGCGCGTAGAGCACTCCCAGCAGGGCCGAGGCCACGCCCAGCCCCAGCAACAGAGTTCCCATCCACAGCGGAGGAGGCCCGTAGAAATCGAAGAAGACGCGCGCCATACCATAGATGCCGGTCTTGATGACGATGCCCGACATCAGGGCCGAGACATTGCTGGGCGCAACCGGGTGGGCTTTCGGAAGCCAGATGTGAACCGGCACCAGCCCCGCCTTCACGCCGAATCCGAAGAGAAAGAGCAGAAAAACCGTGCCCTGCCGGATCGGCGGCAACTGCGAAGCCAGCAGGTGAAAGCTGGAGAAATCCAGACTGCCGCTGGCCGATGCCAGGACCAGGAACGCGATCAGCAGCAGACCTGTGCCCGCGTGCGACATGATCATGAAAAGCATGCCGGCGTTTCGCGTTTCCTTCTTTTCGTGCTCGAAGCTGATCAGGCAGTACGCCGCCAGCGCCATCACCTCCCACGCAACCAGGAAGAAGAAAGCGTTCGACGCCGTGAAGACCAGCGCCACGCTCAACAGTTGCAGGTTGAAGAAGAACCCAAAAGCGCCCAGGTTCCGGCGGCCTTCCATCGGTCGCAAATATCCGAAAGAGTAGAGAGAAACGGCGGAGGCCAGCGCCGCCAGAGTTGCATTGAAGAATGCCGACAGAGGGTCCATGCGAATGGCCCAGGTGAATACCGGGTTGCCGAAGGGAAGGCTGATCTCAGTGGAACTGCCGCTGAAGATAGCAGCAGCCGAACCCACCAGAACCAGAAGGGAACCCCCCAATGCCGCCCCGCAGCCAACGCTGCGAGCGGCGGACGGGTGACGCCAGAGGACCAGACTAGCCATGGCGCCCGCAAGCCAGACGATGATTCCGCTCAGGAACAGCTCAGTAATCACCGGACAGACGCCTCACTTTCCACTTCCTCAAGCATCTGAATCGCGTCGGCCAGGTTGGTCTGGAAGTACCGGCGCATGACGTCGAGAACCTCCACCAGCACCGGATTTCGGATGGAATAGAAGACCTGGTTGCCGTCCTTGCGGTTGGCCACAATCTGGCGGCTTCTCAGAATCGCCAGGTGCTGGGACAGGTTCGCCTGTTCGACGCCGAGCTTCTCCTGGATGGCCCGTGCGGAGAGTTCCCCGTCGCGCAACACCTCTAGGATGGCGATGCGGGTGGGATGGGACAGAGCCTGGAAGATACTGGCCTTGTACGTCCTCAGCTTCTCTTGCATATCATAAGAATATTCTATATTTCGAATATACACAATTGATGATGGCCAAATGATGCGACCGCGCGCTCATCGAAACATGGCCGATCATCCGGAAGGACGAGCCAGCCGATTGCCTTCTTGCCGAGCACTTAGACGGATCATATGTTTGGGAAGGCAATTCAGTAGGAACATCCAATCAGCCCTGCGACGATCAGGACCGTTATGCGTCCGACTGTTGCCCGTTGCTTCAGTCAAACGAATGTTCGGCCAGCCACTGGGCGGGCATGACGCTGAGAAGAGAGATCAGGCAGCCCAACCCGGTGAGGCCAGCGTGTCCACCGGATCAGGCGCACTCGGCTTTGCTGCTATGACCCCATACGTTCAGCGGTTTAGTCGCACTTCTCTAGACCGCCACTACGGGAAGGCCCGCATCTGCCAGCCCCGTGCGGACCGCCCGCAGGTTGGGAAAGTCCGCCCCATCATAGAACCCCAACATTATCCCGTTCATCTTGGTCTCGACCGCGATCTTCACGCCCTGCCGGATCAACTCCGGCGTCGCGCGCGGCCGCACCGCAACTCCACTGACGACATTGAATTCCGGCCCCATGTTTCCGCGCTCCTCAGTCAGCCACGAGCGCTTGCCGTTCATCGCCGCTGCCTGGCCGGTCTGCTCGGAATAGTCCTGGATGCGGAGCGCATCCAGATGCGGTTTCAGCTGCACGATATCCACGCCGAAGTCACGAGGGTTCTTCGCGTGCATGTTGTAGCGCAACACGGTGCCGGGCTTCGCCTTGTGTACCGCCGCATGCAGCATCTTGTAGAACGCCACCACCGAGTCGTAGCGGAACTGCTGCCACTGGCCGAGCTCCGGCTGCGACGCCGGATCTTTCAGCAATGCCGCCTGTATCTTCTCCAGATCGACTCCGAACCCGGGAGCAGCCTTCTTGCATGCTGCGCAAAAGCATCCGCCGCCACGCGCCGGGCTGCCGCCCACCGCCTCGTCCATCAACACGATCGCCGACTCCACCCAGTCCACGCCGTACTTCTCCACGACCTCGGAAAACGCGGCCACGGCATACTCGCGGACGTCGGGCTGGTTGGGGCAGACGGGACGAAGCCAATCGCGCACGTGGGTAATCTCGCCAAGGATATTGTGATTGGCCAGATCGGCAAACTCGCCCTCCACACGCTGCTTGTCGACCAGCGAGTGGGAGAACTCGAAACCCACGCGCAGCCCGCGTTTGCGTGCCGCATCCACGAATACGCGCGTCCAGTCGGTGTCGGCCAGCCACGCGAACTCGGAGGGCCGCGGCTTGATGCGCCCATAGCGCTTCGGATCAAAGTGCCAGTTCGCCCGAGCGTCCTCGGCCAGCCAGAACGGCCGCACCGGATTGTGCGGATATGTCGCCGAGGTCTCCGGCCTGCGCTCCGGATGCATCAGCCCAATGATGTAGACCGAGTTGACCGCTGCCATCTTCTGCACATTGTCCAGAACTTGCTCAACGCCTTCGTCGTGCAGGTCCCACGCATACAAGGCTGCTTCCACTTCAAACTGCTTCCAGGGCACCGAATCCGGAATCGCGGCAGCGCGCGCAATCTTTGCCGCGGGTGCACTCTGCGCGCGCAACCACTTGCTACCACCCAGCGCTGCGGCTCCAGCCGCCTGTACAAATTTGCGTCGATTCACACCACGCTCCTTATCAGAAAGCAAAACGCGCCCCCAATCATCCTGGTTTCTCCGTCCGCCTCGTATCGCCGCTTCAATTCTCCGACGGGCGCTCGATGTGGTCAACAACGTAGATGTTGACCGGAGCAGTCTGTTTGGCGAGGCGGAGGCCGAGTTGGGATTTGAGAGCGGCTGTGACCGATGGGCCGAAGGAGTCTGCGTCGGTGCTGGAGGCGGCTCGCCTCCAGGTAGCAACGAAACGGCGAAGCTGCTCCTCGTGCAACAGCACCAGGTCGCGTACGGCGCGAGAACGGCAGGTCAGGTCATCCGGCATGAGGAGAGCATAGCCGATTTCGAGTTTCCCCCGAATGAAGCGTGTGTCTGATAGTGTTGTCAAATGGCTAAGAAGGTCAAGCGCATTGGCATCCTCACCGCCGGCGGCGACAGCCCCGGCCTGAATGCCGCCATCCGCGGCGTCGGCAAGGCAGCGCACGGCTACTACGGCATGGAGGTCGTTGGATTTCGCGATGGATTTCGCGGCCTGGTTGAGAATAAGCGGATCAATCTGGACCACTCCGCACTTTCCGGCATTCTAACCATTGGCGGCACTATTCTTGGCACCAGCCGCGACAAGCCGCATCGCATGGTAATTAACGGACGCACCAAGGACATGACGGGGGTCATCAAAGACAACCTCAAGAAGTGGGGGATCGATTGTCTCGTCTGCCTCGGTGGAGGAGGCACACAGAAGAACGCATTCCGTTTACACCAGGCTGGCATCAACGTCATCACGTTGCCCAAGACCATCGACAACGACGTGGCTATGACCGATGCCACGTTTGGCTATGCCACGGCTTTGGGGATTGCCACCGACGCCATCGACCGTCTGCACAGCACCGCTCACAGCCATCACCGCATCATTGTGGCTGAGATTATGGGACATCGCGCTGGTTGGCTCACGCTCGGCGCGGGACTCGCCGGCGGGGCGGACGTTATTCTTATTCCCGAAATCTCCTACAACGTGGAGAGTATCGCCGAGGCCATCGGCCAACGCTGCAAGCAAGGGAGCAACTTCAGTATTGTGGCCGTCGCCGAAGGCGCGATGAGCCAGAACGACGCGCGCGTCTTTGGAATCGCCGAAAAGGCTCTCAAACGCGCCAAGACCTTGAACGAGAAGCTGGAGGCCAAGCGAGAGATCGCCGCGCTTGAGGTCCGGCATCAGGGCAACACATTGCGCCTGGCCCACCAGCTGGAGGAACTGACACATCTTGAGTCCCGCCTGACCATCCTTGGCTATGTGCAGCGAGGAGGCTCGCCCTGCGCGGAAGATCGAATCCTGGCGACGCGACTGGGCAGCGCTTGCGCCGATCTGATCAATCAGGGCCAGTTTGGCGTGATGGTGGCGGCACGCGGCGACAACACCGAACCCGTGCCGCTCGATCAAGTCGCAGGCAAGGTCAAGTTGGTGCCGCCTGACCATTCGTGGGTGGAAGCTGCTCGCAGGGTGGGGACGTGCCTTGGCAATTAGGACCGGCAGCCTGTGTTTGCGTTGCGTATTGGGATAAGCTGCGCCCAAAAACCTCCACTGCACCCGCTACGCACCCTGCACGGATCACCAGCACGGCCATGCAACCAATATCGCGCTGCCGCCAGCATCTTCGCCATCGCAACCTTCTTCAGCAAGGCCACCCAGGCTCGAGCCTTGGTGGCATAGCCAACGACAGTTACTGGCCTTCCAGCAACATCCCTTTGGCCAGTTTGCTCACATACTCCGAAGGATCATGGTCCGCGGAGCTTTTAACCAGCACGCGTGCTTCAGGGAACTGTTGCTGAGATTTCCAGATATTGGACAGAAGAACGGCGCGCGTCTTTTCGTTATCGTCGGCCAACAATGCCTTCTTTTGCGCGGCAAAGGATTCAGCAGTCATCTTGCGGTAGCTGAGTGCGTACGCCGCTTCAAGCCGAGGGGTTCCATCCGCGTCGCCAAGACCTTTCAGCAGTAACCCATCGACACCCGGTGACCGCATGAATCGCAATGCATCCAGCGCGGCCGCCCGCAGTTGGGGCGCAGGGTTCTTTGTGAATGCCGTGAGCGCCGCAATGGCAACCGCCGATTGGGTGTTCCCCAGCGCCTCGATCAAGTCGTGGGTGTGGCCCTCCGGCTGATTGACGGTGGTTTGCCGCAGCAGATCGTGGACAATCTTGCTGGAACGCGCTGGCGATTTCTTTGCCAGTCCGTGCGCCATGCTTCCTAACGCCAGCAGTGCAGTGGCGGAGATGCTGTCGTCTGCCGGGCCAGTGGACAATTGGCGGATAACAGCCTCCGCCGCTACGCTGGGATCGGGTGTTTCAGCCAGTGTCGGAATCAGGTTTGAGACGGCGACTAGATCTCCCGGGCGGGCGTTGATGGCGGCAACCAGTGCGGCCTGCGCTTGCGCATTTCCGATCGAACCCAGTGCTCGGGTCAAAATCGCAAATGTGGGACCCTGCGCGCTGGCGTTAGCCAGCAGGCCCCCGAGGCGGCCGCACGACTCTGGATGCAGGTACACGAGGGCCTTGAATTTCAGATACAACTCCGTCTGGTCACTGCTGGTTTTGGATGCTTCTACCGCGTCGAGTTGCTGGAGTAGGCTTTCCAGCGTCTCCTCTCCCAATTGTGTGCGTTGAATGCTCTGCTGCATCTCCTGTGGCGAAGGTTTTGTATAGAGCGATAGCCGGGAGCCGGCGTCTTCGAGGAATCCTGCTACATGGCGCAGTTCCGTCAACTCCTCCTGCGCCGCCGCCTTTTCGGCGATTCGCGATAGACCCACGGTTGTGACCGAATGAGCGACTTTCTTTTCTTCAATGATCGTGTCCTGTGTCCCGGTGCCGGAAAGAGAAGTCAAGTCCCCCGACTCGGGATCGAAGTGCGCTTCCAGGGAGCCGGAAGGTATCGCCTGTTTCCGCATCGGAGTTTGCCCCGGCAGGCTGGATTCACTCGGTTCCAGAAGATACTGAAGCCTGGTCTTGCGAATCGCGACCGTTCGTGCTGGATTTTGGCCACTCCGATCCGCGGGAGATGCACTGCCGAGAATCTGATAACGCGCTGAATACGCACCGGTCGGGTCTTCCTCATGGCTCTGCCAGGTGCTTGTCCCACCACCGGCAGGCAGCAAAAACTCCGTTTCCCCAAAAAGACTCAGCGCAAAATCGCTGGAAACCTTGTCGGTCGCAGGGTTCATGTAGACTGCAAGCGCCTTGCCGTCCGGGCTCCTCTCCACCACGATGCCGCGAGCTAGATTCGCCACAATGGTCTCCGCTTGCGCGGCCTGGTCTCGATCGTTCACCATCAGGCGTGCTTTGCCGTTGCGCAGCACATAAAGCGTTCTGAAGCGGCTGGTGTCGGCGTCGACAATCGTCTCCACCCATTGTCCATTCAACTCAGCGCTGACCGTGTAGACCAACGAGGAGGATTGTGCCGGCGCTTGCGGTTTTTGATTCTGGAAGAGCACGCGAAAGTCGGCATGGGCGTTGGATTCATAGTGAAGCTGGTAAACGGCGGTCTTCCCAGCCACCAGCTTATAGGCAAGCCCAGGCACGCCGCTGTGCTGGCTCCCGGCAGCCGGAGAGGCCGCCGCCGCAGTCCCGGGCGTGGATTGGGAAGGGCCTTGCCGCGCCCCGGCGATGGCTGCGATTGCAACCAGGGAAAAAGCAAGCAGTGGATGGCGGAATCGTGCTGTGTGCGGGATGCGGCGGATTGCCCGGCTTCGCGAAGCGTCCAGGCAATCTCTGAATGGCGCCATGCTTTTACGGCTGACATTTCCCAACCTGGCAGCGCTTTCCGATGCAATCACTGAGAATCCTGCACTTGTTTTCTTATTGCCCAGAAAGTGGATGGGCAGCGCTTCCACGCTGCCCAGGGAAAGTAGCGGGCAAACTCACCAGTTGAGATACATGCCGCTCTGATCGTTGAACAGCACACTGTTGTACTGCAGCCCGTTCCATGAGTATAAGTTGGCATTGTCCTGAGTAGTGCACCAGAAATCTTTGCGCCAATCGGTGCATGGATAGGAATACTTGACGTATGCGTAGACGTTGCCGCCCAGCATATTCAGGTTGGCGTCCGCATACAGGTCCGAGGCAACATAGTAGCCGTAGAACCAGCCTATGCCTGCGCTTTCACTCAGGTTCAGATTGGCGTTTTCCAGGACCATATTCACACCGACGCCGGCCTCGACGACGATGGCGTTTACACCCGCCTGGGCAAAGACGCTCGTGTTCACAAATGGACTGACGGTTCCAACCAGGTGTGTTGCATACAGGTCAAGTGAAAAGTCCACTCCAGCGGTGCCCTGCGCTCCGATGGTGAGGGCGAGATTGATCGGGCCCAGAGGAACGATCGTGCTGGCGCTGAAGTCCACACTCTTTGAAATCGTATTGTCGAGACCCCAGTATGTGTTCGCGGTTTGGTTGACGCTGTAAACGCTCTGCCCTAGAACAAAGGCCCCGAAGCTCGCGTTCACGGTGTTGTTGCTTGCGTCGCCTCCCGCGCTCCCTGTCAGGCGCAGGACGTCTCCGCCTATATGATAGATGTAGCCGCCGGCGTGGGCTTCCGCGGTCAGCGCGAACTTGCTTTGGTTCCCCGCAAAATAGTTCGCCAGGTTGGGGGGGCGGCACGCTTGTCCGTTCAACGCAATGGTTCCGTTTACATAGGCGTTGAACTTGGCAGGATCGCCGATGTCCCAGTTCCAGTTTTGGCTCTTGTTGATAAGTGTGCAGTCCACTTTCAAGTTCCCATGATTAGGCAAAAGTGTGGCAATCGCCGCCAGAGCCGGCGGATTCACCACGAAGTGGTTCACCACGGTGCCGCTGAGGCAGGAGGCATTCACCTTCGCGGTCATGGCGCTCAACTCCGCGGGCTCGACCAGCGGCTTCAGATGCAATTCCGATAGTCCAGAGGGATCGATGTGCAGGATTACAGGCGACGACAGCGTCTTGAAACTATGGGTTTGCAGCAGGTTTGCCTGCACCGGAATTGACGTTGGCTTCGGGGAGGCGTTGATCTGGCGTTGCATAAGTTGCGTATCCACGGGCATCGTTTCAAATTCGATCACTGCATGTTGCTCCGGCTGCCGAACCGTTTGTCCATGCTCGTTCAGCCACTGCTCATACTGATTCAGTTGATCGTAGTAGGCCTTTGCTGTGCCTTGCTTGCCATTGGGCAGTCGAATGATTGCGTCGGGGGCAATCGGCAGCCTGGTCTGGGGATCGAGCATCGCAAAGGGTACAAACTTGATTGGCGGATGAGTGGCGATTTGCAGCGCTCCCTGGGGAAACACAGCGGGTGCGGTCGGCAACTTGACCATTCCGGTTGGGGCTGGACGTTCAGTCGCCGAGGCCGCGTAGGTCAGGGCTGGGCGGCCAGTCGCCGGGTCCACATCGGTTGGGATTGGGCAGCTAGCCGCCGGAACCGCTTGGGTTGGGACTGGGCGCACGGGCGGTGTACCCCCTTGGATTGGCACTGGATTGCCAGTCGGCGCGACCCCTTGGGTTGCGGCTGGGCGGACGGGCGGCGTGCCCGCTCTAGTTGGGGCTGGTTTGCTGGCCGGTGTGCCCGCTTTGGTTGGGGCTGGATTGCCAGTCGAACTGCCCGCGGCTTGTGCAAAGCCAGCCGACGGCGTCAGGAGCAGAATCGCTCCCGCTACCGCAAACATCGCAAGACCCATCCGACTCGTAAGCTGAGCTAAGTACACTTTCATCGCCAACCTCCCCTTTTTGCCTGCCAATAGATGTCCTTGCGGACAAGGACACTCTTCTTTCTTTGCATAAGCGGATTACTTCGGCATGAATGCCCGCGCAGGGAATGACCAACCAATTCCTAGGAATCTGGCTGAACCTTGGGAAGCTTGTGAAATGCTTCTCGAGTGCAGGGGGAAGCCAATGTAGCTCACGGTACGGGCGGCGATGCAACCTGTCAAACAGATTATTCCAATTACTGGTGCCTGGTTGAAACCGGATGAAGAACCGCTTGGAATCGACTATGGTAAACAAAATATCCGGAACACAACTCGCGCAACTCAGCCTGTTCCTTACTCTGCTTGTCGTAGCCGCAGCGCCACGCGCATCGGCCGCCTCCGACGCGCTCAATGCCTATCAGCAGACCTGGATCGCCATCCACCAGCTCAGCTTCGTCACCGCCGCCGACATCGCCCCCTAGCTGCCGCAGAGCCAAAGACCACTACGTATCGAAGCAGGTCGGGTGTTGCTCCAATACCTGGAGAACTTTCACCAGCAGTCAACGGACGCTTGGTCTCCTGCCTTGGTAGCTCGTTAGGATTGTTGGGAACAACCACCCTCCACACCTGTATACAGCCAACACAATGGCATTACGGCACCAGCAGGATCGGTGCCTGCCAGAATGCTCCCTTCGCTCCCGTTGGATCCAGTACAGTCACCTGGCAATCGTACTTGCCGGGCGGAAGCTGGCTCAGATCGACCGTGAAGTTGAGCGGCGCTGTCTCCACCTTCGCACTTGGACTCGGCGATACCTCCACAGGCTGCGTCTCGTACACCTTCGTCTGCCCCTGATAGAAACTCACATAGCCCATCAGTGGCTGTGCGGTCGCCGACGCTTGCTCATAGGCTTGCAGATACACATACAGGCTGCGCCCCTTGCTGAACACCCGAGTCACGCTGGGGATCAGCTTCTCGCCGTTCTGTACCAACGGGTCCGCTGCGACCTCCTTGGCCTGCTCCTTCCCTTTCGTGGCGTTGTAGATGGCATTGGTCATGACCGAGCGCTCGCTCGACAGCACTACCGAGCTGATCGGTACACGCTTCGTCTCCTTGTTCAGGTTCGGAATCACGAACGTCGTCTGGAACGTCCCGATCTTCCCCGTCGCATCGTCCCGCGCTAGCACCTTGATCGTGTACTTGCCCGGCAACA
>Ga0302140_10013251_pt1 | contig 10088 bp, 9 predicted proteins | sample I_Bog_E1_1_FD_202095 | JGI IMG/M metagenome (GOLD analysis project Ga0302140, IMG submission 202095) | Peat permafrost microbial communities from Stordalen Mire near Abisko, Sweden - I_Bog_E1_1 | ecosystem: Environmental > Terrestrial > Soil > Wetlands > Peat | place: Sweden: Abisko, Stordalen...
CCGGTCCCGCGATTCGTTCACCATTATCAAACATCCTCTGCGAAATCATTAGTACGGCCACGCTGGTGTTTGGCGTTCTGGCCATCCCTTCCGGGGCAAATCTGAGCGCGCCGGGCTGGGCGACTGGTTTTGGCCCCCTGGTGGTCGGATTACTGGTTGTCGCCATCGGCATTTCGCTTGGCGGGCCGACCGGTTACGCGATCAACCCGGCCCGGGATTTTGGTCCGCGGCTGGCCCATGCCATTCTGCCCATCGCCGGCAAGGGCGTCTCGGATTGGCAATACGCATGGATTCCCATTGTCGGTCCCTTCATTGGCGGCACACTCGGTGCGCTGGCCTATCGCTTGCTTTTCACTTGAACCTGGCAACAATTCGACTTTAACTCCCCAAGATCCCATGAAATACATCCTTTCTTTGGACGCCGGAACCACCAGTGTGCGCGCCATCATTTTTGATCAAGCAGGTCAAATCCGGGCGGTGGCCCAAAAGGAGATCCGGCAAATATTTCCCAAGTTGGGCTGGGTGGAGCAGGATCCGCAAGAGATCTGGTTTACCCAGCTTAGCGTGGCAGTGGAAGCTTTGGGTCGCGCCCACATCCGCCCCAGCGATGTCGCCGCGCTGGGGATCACCAACCAGCGCGAAACAACCGTGGTGTGGGATAGCAAGACAGGTGACGCGGTTTATAATGGCATTGTCTGGCAGGATCGGCGAACGGCGGAAACCTGCGAGAAGTTAAGAGCGGCAGGACACGACCAAAAGATCAATGAACGCACGGGACTTCTGCTGGATTCTTATTTCTCAGGCACGAAAATCGCCTGGATTCTGGATAATGTCCCAGGCGTACGTGAAAGGGCGGAGGCCGGCGAGCTGTTATTTGGTACCATTGACACCTGGCTGATTTGGAAAATGACGAGCGGTCACCACGTTCACGTCACGGATCCAAGCAATGCCTCGCGCACACTGCTTTACAATATTCGCACCGGCAAATGGGACGCGGAATTGCTCGAGCTCTTCCGGATTCCCGCCAGTATGCTGCCGGAAGTTCGCACCTCGAGTGAGGTGTATGGTGAAGTCAGCACCTCACTGGGTTTGCAAAAGATGGTCATAGCGGGAATTGCCGGCGACCAGCAGTCGGCTCTCTTCGGCCAGATGTGCGTGCATCCGGGCCAGGCAAAAAACACCTATGGCACCGGTTGTTTCCTGCTGCAGAATCTTGGTTCAAAACTCATCAAGTCTCGAAACCGCCTGCTGACCAGCGCAACGTGTCAGATTGGTGAAAAGCGCGGGTACGCGCTGGAAGGCAGTGTCTTTGTTGGCGGTGCCGTGGTGCAGTGGCTACGGGATGGATTGCGGCTGGTCCGCTCCGCCGACGAAGTCAATCTGCTCGCCAATTCCACCCCGGACAATGGGGGGGTCTATCTCGTTCCTGCCTTTACCGGTCTTGGCGCGCCGCATTGGGATCCCTATGCGCGTGGTGCCATCATCGGCATCACGCGGGACACATCCGCGGCACACATTGCGCGCGCCGCGCTCGAGGGGGTGGCCTATCAGGTCGCGGATTTGATTGACGCCATGCAGGCTGACACCGGCAGGCGATTGAAAGAATTGCGGGTGGATGGCGGCGCCAGCCACAGCGCCTTCCTGATGCAGTTTCAGGCTGATCTGTTGCAGATTCCGGTTGTGCGTCCGGCGGTCACGGAAACCACGGCCTTGGGGGCAGCCTATCTCGCCGGGCTGGCGGTTGGTTATTGGGAAAACATCGAGAGCATTTCGAAGCAATGGAAGGTTGAGAAAGTGTTTGAACCGAAGATGCCGCGTTCGCAAGTGGGCGATCTGCGCGCACGCTGGAATTCTGCGCTCCAGCGGGCCAAAGATTGGGAGGTGCATGGGCCCGGACTGTCGAAAACGAAAGACACCAAACAAAAAGCTGTCCGACGTTAGTCCTGGCAGCCGCAATTGCAGCATTATGAAACGGGATGACATGTTAAAACTGGTGCGCGAACGCCGGGCACCCTGGGACATGATTATTGTCGGTGGCGGTGCCACCGGTGCCGGGGTGGCGGTTGACGCGGCCACGCGGGGTTACGCAACGCTGCTTTTGGAACAGCATGATTTTGGCAAGGGCACGTCCAGCCGGAGCACGAAATTGGTGCACGGAGGAGTGCGCTACCTCGAACAGGGCAATGTGTCGCTGGTAATGGAGGCCCTGAAGGAACGCGGGCTGCTCCGGCAAAACGCGCCGCATATTGTCAGTGAACTGGGTTGCATTGTCCCCAGCTACGCCTGGTGGGAAGGGCCGTTCTACGGAATCGGCCTCAAGCTTTACGAGCTGCTCGCAGGCAAATATGGTTTTGGGAAATCCCACACCATTTCCAAGGAGGAAACCCTCGCGCGGCTGCCGAATGTAAATCCCGAGGGACTCACAGGGGGAATCGTCTATTACGACGGCCAGTTTGACGACACGCGACTGCTTATCAACCTGGTTGCCACGGCCGCCGACCAAAGCGCAACGCTATTGAATTACGCCAAAGTCAACCGGCTCAATAAGGGCAGCGACGGAATTGTGAATGGCTTAACCTGGCAGAATGTTGAGACCGGCGAGACATTCGACGCGCAAGCAAAGGTCGTCGTCAATGCCACCGGGATATTCACAGATTCCGTGCGACGGCTGGCCGACCCGGAGGTCAATCCACTGATCGCGCCCAGCCAGGGTGCACACTTGGTGTTCGATCACTCATTTCTGCCCGGCGCGAACGCCATCCTGGTGCCGCACACCCGGGACGGACGGGTCATGTTTGCCATTCCATGGCATGGGCACACCCTGGTGGGCACGACGGATACGCCGGTAAAAGATTCGCCGCTGGAACCCGTGGCTCTCGACGATGAAATCGATTTCATTCTGGAAACAGCGGGACAATATCTGGAGAAAAAGCCGGCGCGGTCCGACATCCTGACCGTTTTTGCGGGAATCCGTCCACTTGCGAAATCGGGCGACGCCGGCAACACGGCAGCGCTGTCGCGGGATCACACCATCCACATTGATAAGAGCGGGCTGCTGAGCATTACCGGGGGCAAGTGGACCACTTATCGCAACATGGCCCAGGGCTGTGTCGATCAAGCGGCCACGCTGGCGGATTTGCCCGACAAGCCATGTGTGACTCATAATCTGAACATTCACGGATATCATCTCAACGCGGCAAATTTCGGTTCACTCTCTTATTATGGTTCCGATGCGCCGGCTATTCGCCGGCTGATTGACGAAAACAAATCTCTTGGTGGGCTGTTGGATCCGCAGCTGTCCTACGTGGAGGCTGAAGTGGTTTGGGCGGCGCGTATGGAAATGGCGCGCACCGTGGAGGATGTGCTCGCCCGACGAACCCGGGCTTTATTTTTAAATGCCAGGGCGGCCATCCGCATGGCGCCAAAAGTTGCCAGCATTCTAGCCAGGGAATTGGGCAAGGACGAAGTCTGGAAGTTCGATCAGGTCAAGGCCTTTCTTCAAGTTGCCAAGGGATATACAGCCGCGGTTTGACAGAGCCCGCGCCAGCCTTTTTGAACAAACAGTCAAGAAATGATCCCAATAGATCTCTGGCGATCCGGTGTCGCCATCCTTACAAACCGAGGCTGGTCAACCCCGGGTGATCCGCCGGGCGGGGTTTCGACGAATCCCACCTGAATTTACGTTCGGATTCCTTAATGGGCAGATCATTTATGCAAGCATGACGATGATGCATGAGTCCGTTGGAATCAAAATCCCAATTCTCGTTGCCATAGGAGCGAAACCATTGATCGGAATCATCGTGCCACTCATAGGCAAAACGAACGGCAATTCTGCTGCCTGTGCAGGCCCACAATTCTTTGATGAGACGATAATCTAATTCCTTTTTCCATTTTCGGGTGAGGAACGCTATGATGGCGGGCCTGCCCTGAATAAACTCGGCGCGGTTGCGCCACCAGCTATCAATGGTATATGCCAGGGCAACTTTTTCCGGTTCGCGACTGTTCCAGCCATTCTCTGCCATCCGGACTTTTTCAACCGCTGTCTCATTGGTAAAGGGAGGAAAAGGCGGGCGCTGGGCTGTTTCTTTTGGCGTATCCATAGTCAAAAAGATGATTGCATTTGTCAGGCCAATTTGCAATTCGTGGCCTGCCGAAGTAGAGGGGTGCCCGCAATGAATTGGAAATAAATGGGTTTTCACGTAAAAGCCCCAAGCGTTGCCTTTACCATCTTCATTAAACTGCGACGAAGGGGCGACAGTGCGTCCAGATTTAGTCACGGCTCCAAAATGATTTGAGATTAATGGCCTGGTGAAATGCGACCTGGACAATCTGTCAAAGCTTTGATGAATTTGAGTTCGATTTGCTTTCACAATTTTGTTGAATATGCTTGAAGTCGAAAGAGGCCATTTAATGTCTGCCATCTTAAAACTGATTGCCGACCGCAAGACGGAGAATGTTCCGGCCGGCCAATTTGTCATTGAACAGGGTGCTGTTGGCGGCCCGATGTTTGTCATTCTCCATGGGGAAGTTGAAGTGTTGCGGGACGACGTGCGAGTTGCCAAGATCTCGGAACCGGGGGCCGTCTTCGGCGAGATGCATGTTCTTTTGGGCGGTCCGCATAATGCCACCATTCGCACTTTGGAACCGAGTTCCTTTGCGATCATTGAGGATCCGCAGCAGTTTCTTGCTTCATCCACGGAGGCAAGCCTCTACATTGCCAAATTACTGGCCAGCCGTCTTAATGCTCTTAACAAGTATCTCGTGAACGTGAAACAGCAATACGAAGGTCACGACCACCTTGGCATGGTGGACGATGTCATCAATTCCCTCGTGCATCATCACCCGCGATAGTCGGGCCATTAAAAGCCCCTTCAGGAACGGCGAGTTCCTGCATTGCCTGGCCATCCATCGATTCCCAATCAACACTCATGCGTTCAAAATTGAAAATCAGAAGGGTTGGATAAGGGCCGATTTGTTTACCCGGATTAAACACCCACGTCCTGCCAATGCGGTCGATCCATGATCCCTGCGCCACAAACGGCGCATTGTGAATATGGCCGGAAAGAACGAGGTCCGGTTCGAAGCGCCGAATCCATTCGACAAGAAATGGGTCTCCTCCAAACTCTTTTCCAGTCCAACTAACTGGTGAGTGATCGGCGGGCGCGTGGTGTATCCAAATCCATTTGGCTGCTTTTTTTGCCGCATCCCGCCTCAGCAACTCTTCAACGTCAGCGCGCGATATCGGACCATCCCACCAAGGGCATATCGTGATCAAAAGGCCGCCGATTTCAACCGCATCACCGTCCACTGACATCTGCCCGGATTTGACGTCATGGAGCCAGCTGCAAACCTTCTCACCATTGGCCGAGCGGACGTTGCAATCGTGATTTCCAGAACTTACGAGCAGCCGGGTCTTTTGTCGAAGTCGCGTGAGATACTTGTCCACCACAATAATCTGCACTTCAAGATCAAGAGGCGAGCCAAGATCAAGCAGATCACCGCCAATGATTACTGCGTCGAATCGGGCCGCATTGGCGGTCAGCCAGTCGAACTGCTTAAGCGCATAATGAATGTCTGCGACGAAGAGAACCTTCATTTAATTCGCTATTAAATACGCTATCTGTCTCGGCAACAATCTCTTTCGAAGGGGACCAAATCATTGCGTTTTCTAACTCTTGCCGGTCGCGGTTACGACTCAATGAAAGCCAACAGGTCTTTATTGACCTGGTCCTTGTGCGTAGTACACAGGCCGTGGGACGCACCTGGGTAAATCTTGAGGGTTGCCTTCTTTATTAGCTTGGCTGAAAGCAGTGCCGAGTTGGCGATGGGCACAATCTGATCATCGTCGCCATGGATGACCAGCGTTGGCACGTCGAATCGCTTTAAATCCCCGGTCAAATTCGTCTCGGAAAATACCTTGATGCAAAAATATGACGCCGGGAGGCCGGTCATCATCCCCTGCTGCCAAAAAGAATCACGTGCACCTTCAGAGATGGTTGCGCCCGCCCGGTTGTAACCGTAGAACGGCAGACTGAGATCTCTCCAGAACTGAGAACGATCCGCGGCGATACCGGTCCGGATTTGATCAAATACCTGAATCGGCAGACCTCCCGGATTGGACTCGGTTTTCAGCATGAGCGGTGTTATCGCTCCAATTAACGCCGCCTTGGCCACTCGACTCGTGCCATGACGGCCGATATATCGAGCAACTTCGCCCCCGCCCATGGAGTGGCCCACGTGAATCGCGTTCTTCAAGTCAAGGGCTGTCACCAGCTCCGCCAGATCGTCGGCATAAGTATCCATGTCATTGCCGCTCCATGGCTGGCTTGATCGACCGTGGCCACGCCGGTCGTGCGCGATGCAGCGGTATCCCCGGGAGGCCAAAAAAAACATCTGGTCTTCAAAGGCGTCTGCGCTGAGCGGCCAGCCATGGCTGAAGACAACCGGTTGGCCAACGCCCCAGTCTTTAAAATATATTCGGGTTCCGTCCTTGGTCGTGATGGTGTTCATTTGTTGCTTATCTCCTTATGCGCATGGTGTTTCTTGCACTATTGCCATCTGCTTCTCTGATCCGTTAATGTCGGCGAAACCAGCGAACGGGGGATAGGCAATGACTATGACTCCCTTACTGGTAACCATGAACTTGCGGCTTGAACACTCGTCGCGTAGTGAAAGCTCATTAAGTTCAGAATCAGCTTTGATGTCGTCAAGCACGGTGATTTGCATGGTTCGCATGGTCTGAATTATTTATCTGGTTTTAAAACCGTCCTTTGGCATCGCAAAAAGCAGGCCAACTTTCCAATTCTCATGAAAGAGCCGTTTAAGTACTTCCAAATCGGGCGAAAACGAATGAAAAGTCTCCTGATTAAACGAGTTCTGGTTTAGAAAAATAAATCAACAACGTCGCAAGAAAGACACCGTGTCGAAAGCCCGTCACACACGAGGCAACTCAGATGTTATTTGGTCCGCGGCACATCGTTTGTTAAATGCTTAACTTTGGCCCGGGTGAAATTCATCCGGGACTCCCATCGATATTCACGTGAGACTACCAAGGCGAAATCGATGTCGTGAGCTCGACATTCGGCTCCTGCTCCAAGCGGGATGCCAAACGAAAAACAGTACCCAAACCGGTTAGGAATTCTTGATTGCGTTGAAAATCCAGGCGCTGGCGAACGTCCAGTAATTTTTGACGGTGCCAACAGAAATACCCAGGACCTGGGCCGTCTCCTCAATGGTCATGCCGGTGAAATATCGCAACTTTACCACGTCGGCCTGGGCCGGGTGTTTCCGGGCGAGATTATCCAGCACGTCATTCACAGCCAATAATTGCTCATCGGGACCGGGTGCCGCCAAAGCCTGCTCATCCAATTCAAACCGTTCGTAACCTCCGCCATGGCGAACGGCGAGCTTGCTCCGCGCCCGGTCGATCAGGATGCGGCGCATTGCCTCGGCGGCTGCAGAAAAAAAATGGGCGCGATTTTCAAATTTGGGGTTTTCACCTCCCACCAACCGCAACCATGCCTCATGCACCAACGCAGTGGGCTGGATGGTTTGTCCCGGCGCCTCCTGGGCCATTTTACTCCTCGCGAGCCGGCGCAATTCGTCGTAAAGGAGGTCAAGCAGCCTCTCGGCGGCCTTGGGGTCTCCTTGTTCCACCGCGCTTAACAATTGCGTTGCGTCACTCATGTTTTACGATAAGCATTCGCCGCAAGGGAGCGTATCTCCCGCACTTCCTGACTGACCAGACTTTTTGGCATTACGGTTATGGCCGGTTTGGACGGCCGTTAGATGTTGAGCTACGTCGGATCAGTTCAGTGGCTTCATCCAGCGAAATTCGCGCAATCAACCAAGCCACCCATGACTCTCCCGGACTGATGTTGCCATTGCCGTGTAAGTTTCCTGGTGCCAGCTGATTTCCCCTGGTGAGCATTGCTTGAGCGGCGTCCTTTTTTCCGATTTGCCAATCAGCCATTGCCAAAATAGCGCAGGCTTTGGCTTTCGCTTCGGCATCTCCAAGGGGGTTTCCTGCGGCCCTACCTGCCCAATCAATTGCTTCGGCAAAGCGTCCTTGCCGATAGTCCGACATCGCCTTGCAACCCAGAAAATAAGCTAGGGCAGGATCGTTGGTTCCAGCTGTGACGGCCGTGTCTGCCAATTTGTCCACCGATTGCAAATCCGCTCCTGAATTCGGCAAGAGCAGGCAATCCTCGGCCAATCGCTCCGCCACATATGGGTTTTCTATGTTGGTGAAAGTTATGAGGATTCGGTGGCAGATTTGCTCGTAGGCGGGTCGGTTTTGGGTCGTCGCCAGAAGCACTGCCACCCGGCCAACTCTGCGCGGTGTGTGGCCTCAGCCCCCGACCATTTCCCTTCGGCTTCAAGCAAAGCGGCAAAATCGTTTAACGCATTCAGTGTTTGCGGATTATCATTAGCTCCCCGTCTGAGTGGCAAAGCCGACTCCGCGCGCCGAACGGCTTCTACTTCGGCCAATTTGCCTTCGGCCTCAAGGGTTTTACGTAGCGTGCCCAGCGCGTAGGATATTCCCTGGTCCTGATTTCCTGGACGGTCCAGCCACCCGTCCAACTCTTCGTGACGCAGTCTCTCAGCTTCCGCCAATTTGCCTTCGGCTTCAAGTGTCCTGCTCAAATCGCGCACTGCATACAAGGTTTGCGGATACTCATTGCCTGCCCGTTTACGCCACAGGGCCAGATTTTCCCGCCACACGACTTCGGCCTCGGTCCATTTGCGTTGGTCTTCAAGGGTCAAACCCAGGCTATGCATTGTGCCTAGCGTAGCCTGATCATCATCACCCAGCACTTTACGTTGAATTGAAAGCGCTGCGCTCAAGACGGAATACGACTCGTCCAGATTCCGCTGTTGCCGCAGGGTTTCGCCGACCAGATGAAAGGAGTCGGCCAAATCGGGATGATTCTCCGGAAGCAGCTTCGACCTCATTGCGAGGGCTTCTGCTTGCAGAGTTTCGGCTTCATTCAGGTTGCCATTGCCGTGAGCCGCCCAGGCAATATCGTCGAGCGTTGAAGCCACCCATGGATGCTCCGGACCAAGCAATTTGAGCTGAATCGCCAGAACTTCCCTTGCCTTTGCTTCGGATTGCGGCCATTTACCTTCGTCGCCCAGAATAATACATTGGTTCCTCAGTGAATCCGCCACTTCCAAGCTTTCGCGCCCGCACAATTGTTGTCTGATTTCAAGCGCTTCTCGAGCCATCGCCTCCGCGTTCGTGAGCTTTCCATCATCCCGATACAAAGAGGACAAATCATTGAGCGAGGTGGCCGTTTCCTTATTATTCCTGCCTAACAGCCGCTGGCGAATGGCAAGTGCTTGCTCATCAACCTCTTCAGCCTTGGGGTGATTGTCCTCAGCAATGAAATCCAGACCCAAGTCGTTCAGCGATGTGGCCGCCTCCGTACTTTCAGGCCCGAATTGCTTTTGATAGATCGCCAAAGCTGCCTGATGCATTGCCTGAGCCTGGAGAGGGCTCCCGATTTGCCGGTAGAGGGTACCGATGAGGTTGCGCAGTTCAGCTTCGACAGCGGGTTGATTGGTCAACTTTTTGCCAACGTTTTCAGCCGTTTGATCCAGAATCCCTCTCAATAGTCTGGTATCCTCACCAAGAGCGACTGAGGGTCCGACGCCACTGAGCATGTCTTCAAGGAACTTTGTGGTTTGCTGGCTTTTGACTGAGGCCGATTCGGCCTCAAGCCGTGATCGCCGCTCCCTGGCGAGCAGCGTGGAAACGATGATCAAGCTGGCCACAAGAAGCAGCAAGATGATGCCGATGCCGGCGAACAGCAGCTTATTGCGCAGGACCAACTTTTGAAATTTGTAGAGCTTGCTGGGAGGGCGCGCCGAAACGGGTTCCTTTTCCAAGTAACGCTGGATATCCAGCGCTAATCCATGGGCGGTTGCGTAACGTCGCGCACGGTCCTTCTCCATCGCTTTCATTGCGATCCAATCCAAGTCTCCGCGAATCGATCGGATCAGCGTGAACGGCTCGGATTTGCGATTTTGCGCCAGGGTGGTCAAATCGGTGCCCGCCATCTTCTTTAAACGCGCGGAGGGAGGCA
>Ga0302140_10013252_pt1 | contig 10087 bp, 9 predicted proteins | sample I_Bog_E1_1_FD_202095 | JGI IMG/M metagenome (GOLD analysis project Ga0302140, IMG submission 202095) | Peat permafrost microbial communities from Stordalen Mire near Abisko, Sweden - I_Bog_E1_1 | ecosystem: Environmental > Terrestrial > Soil > Wetlands > Peat | place: Sweden: Abisko, Stordalen...
CAACGAATTGCCAAAATCAAAATTTAGTTTTTACAATGCCGAGGTGATATTTTTCATCTGCACGGCAGATATTAATGCGCTGCATAATTTAAACGATTACCAGCGGCTGACCACCTATTTATCCGAAATGGATAGCGCGAGCCTGCTGCGGGCTTACTTGCAGGGCTATGTTGCGGCAAAAACGGCGCATAACGATGATGTGATCGCTTTTTTGGAGGCCGCACCAAAATCAGCCGATTATATTAAAGTACCGTCGATAGACTATATGCTAGGCTGCGCACGGCTCAACAGGCAGGATAATACGCCGCCCGCGCCGCTGTTCGATTATGTGAAGGAATTTAAGGGCATTAACTATATCAAAGATGCTTACCTGAAGCTGGCTTATTACTACCTGCTGCAAAACGACGAAGCTAAATTCAATTATTACATCAACGAGGTAAAAACGCGCGGTAATGCAACGGATGAAAAAGACCAGCAGGCGCTATGGGAAGCCAACGATGCCAAACCGGACCTGGATTTATTGAAGGCCCGCTTTTATTTTGACGGGGGTTACTACAGCAAAGCCCTGTCGCAGTTGGCAGGCAAGGACGCCAACAGTTTTAAGCTGCTGCGCGACAAGATCCAGTTTTATTACTATTTGGGACGGATATATGATAAAACCGATAAAACTACCGATGCGATAGTGAACTACCAACGGGCTATGAACATCGGGAAAGAAACGAAATACTATTTTGCGGCGAATGCGGCATTTTTTATAGGGCGGATTTATGAAGAAAAGAAAGATCGCGCACGGGCTGCCGATTTTTATGACCAGGCATTAAGTATGAAAGACCACCAATACCAAACGGATATTGATAATGACGCGAAGGCGGGGTTGAAGAGGGTGGGGGGATGATGGTATGTTCGGGCATGACGCCCGTAGGGGCGACCCTTGTGGTCGCCCGATATTTCGCGACGACAAACCGCAGTCAATTATTTTGTTAAACCGGAATGCAAGGCCATTGCGGTACGGCCCATACATTGTATTGGGCACCCACGAGGGGTGCCCCTGCGTTTTTGAACTATTGCAGACCGTTCATCTCATGAACAAAAATGAACGTATTTTGGCCCGCAGAAATATTTTTCGATGCACTTTGGATCCATTTCGTATCTGATTCGCAACCGCTTTAACGGCTTTTGATCGTGTTTCGTACCCGTTTTGAGGGGCGCTTGAAAGGTAATAAAGCGCCGCTAACTGCATGGCTTTTAAATGTAAATCCACTGCTGGTTCATTCAACAAAAGTGTAAAGAATTTTCAGGGGATGCATTCAAAAAGCGTTCATTTCAGCGTTCATGCGTGAACGCTGAAATACCAAAAATGCGCATTTTTCAGGATTTTAAAGAAATACATAAAGAACTTGTTATAAATCAATTAACCGCGTTAAGTTAAAGCAATATACTAGCGTTCATCGTGTTCACGGCGTTCATTTTTCACGATGCGTGAACACGTGAACGCTGCCGGATTTAGGGTTCCTTAGTGTACCGGATGTTCTTTTTTATTGCTTGCAGGTGATGCGCGTTGATGTTTGCTTTCAGCTTTTTGAAATCAAAATCTTTGTTGGTGCCGCAATCGAGCAGGTTAAAATAAACCGAGGGTTTAAGGCTCTCGAAGTATTCGGTCAGCACACTGCACCAGATAAGCTGGCAATTGCCCGTGGTGCGGGTTATGATCTCGTAGATGCCATCTTTAAAGTCGATATGCCGGATGTAGGCGGATTCCAACTCGCCTTGTGGGTAATAGATAAGCACGTTCCCGGGTTTATTCAGAATAGAAGCGGCGTAGTTAAGGCTTTCTCCAACCGAACGTTTGCCGGGCTCAACAGAAAAACTGCCGCTGTATTTTAGCCAGGGCTTTTTCTCCATTTGTTTTTTTACGGACATGGCGTACATGCCTTTTATCAGCGTCTTTTTATTCAGGTAATAAAAGCACAGATAATAGGCAAAAAACGCATCAAAAAAACCGAAATGATTCAGCATCAGGAGGTAGCAATGTCCGGGTTTGATGTCAATATCGTTGATGATCATCTTATTGAACCGCTTCCTGAAAAGCCAGATCACCGGCAGCATCAACCGCCGGTAAATTGGGAAGGGAATTGGTTTTGCTTCGATGATCATGCTAATAAACGGGTTAATGCGGCTGCGAAATCTTTTTTTATCATTTCGTGGCCTTCATCCAATACTACAATTTCGGCGTTTTTTACTTTCGGTATAAATTTATTGCCAATACGCGGCGGAAAAGATTTATCCTTTTTGCCAAATATAAAAATGCTTTTGATGTTTTGTTCATTCAGTGCTTTCAACAACTTTTCTTCATCGGTTTCAAAAAATCGCAAGTAAACAAAGCAGGCGTAAAAGTTAAAGCGAAGCTCGGCGGTGCCAATCTCGCTGTATAAAATCTTATAATCCTGGTCGTTAATGATATGCAGGCCTTTAAACAGTTTCAACATCCTGATCAGCGCCTTTTCATGAAGGGCGAATTTCTGAAGTATTGTATTTCCGGTTTTATTTTTGCTGAAAAAGGCAATCAACCTACCGGGATTTAAACTCGATGGCGCGGCGATAACATATTCATCTATTCGTTTGGCCATTTCTTCCGTAACTACAGTAGCATAATGCGAACCCATGGAATAACCGATGACGGAAAACCGGTTGATCCCTTCTGATTTGCATAATTCTTCGATCAATCCGACCAGTTCCTTTTTGGTGATCCCTTTTTGGATAGTGGCAAGGCTTTGGTCTTTGAGCTTGGTTTCCTTATGGAAAAACAGGTCGAACCCATAAAACGTGTATTTTTCGCCTAACGTCCCTTCCAAAAGTTTAAACTGCTTGCCGTGCATGCCGTAGCCGTGAAAACAAAGCATTGCCTTTGGCCCGTTGCCAAATTTATAATAGTGCAGGTTTACCAGGTCATTTTCGAAGTAATGCTGGGTCATAACGGGGTTATCATTCAGTGTCGACTAAAGCAATGGCCCAAACATAATCACCATCGTGCGAAATGGTTAAACTTATTTTATATCCGGAGGAATTATTATGAAGCAAAACCTGCGGTTCGCCAGCATTTTTTTTTCGGATAATCTCTATCTTTTTCCAGCCCGGGGTAGCATCGTCCAATTGTTTCAGCGCCTTATAAACGGCCTCTTTGGCGGCCCACGTTGAAGCATAATGCAAAACTGATTCGACGAATTGATCGCAATAAGCCATTTCAGCGGAAGTATAAGCTTTGTTTTTGAACGGTTCGGTAAACGACAATTGAAAATTAGGTATAAAAACCAGGTCGTTGCCAATAGCGATTTTTCTGCCCGCAGTAGCTAACTCGATTGATTTTTCAATTTGATTCTCCATCAACCCCAAGCCCCATAATGTTAAAGCCGCCGTCGACATAATGTATATTGCCGGTAACTTTTTTTGAAAGATCGGAAAAATAATACAAAGCAGTATCGCCAACGTCAGATGCAACTATATTTCCCAGCGGCGCCGTGAATTTACCCATTTTACGCAACCTGCGCACTCCGAAAATGCCGCCGGAAGAGGTTGTCATTACAAGGCCGGCTGAAATAGCGTTTACACGCACACCCAAATCCCGGAAATGGCTGGCAAGGTAGATCATGATATTTTCCAGCGCCGCTTTGTTGATAGCCATGCCCGCATAGCCGGGAAAAACCCGCTGTGACGCGTTGTAAGTAAGCGTTAAAACCGAAGCGTTTGGTGCAAAATAAGGCGCTGCTACGCGACAAACCCGCAGTAAAGAATAAGCGCTGGTATTAAAGGAGTCCATCAAATCTTCAAAGGGGATATCAAGGTAGGAGGGTGGAGGCCCGTTGCTTCCGGGCAGGCTGTAGCACATCACGCTTTGAGTACCAAAAGCAACCGCATGCAAAACGTAGTCGATCGGCCCGGCTTTTTCGCTTACAAGATGTATGAAGGTGGTTATTTGAGCCTCATTCCGTACATCAACTTCAGCCGACAAATAGCTGTCCATGCCGTTTTGCCGCATCAGGTGTAAAACCTCGTCTTTAGTGTCGGCAACATAGCTTAAAGCAACTTTGCAGCCGGATTGATGCAATTTTATGGCTATTGCCCAGGCAATGGAAGCCTCATTACGAACCCCAAAAATTGCTGCAACTTTGTTTGAATTGTCTATCATGATATGTCCCTGGCCAGCATCAAGGCACTATTTGTACCGCCGAAGCCGTAGTTTAAGCAGGCAACACGGTTTATTTCTTTTGCGAAAGCCTTTTGCGGCACCAAATCGCGGTAGGCGACTAATGGATTTTTTGGGCCGGTCCAGGTGTCAGCTTTCTGAAAGTTTTCCAACTCCGGGTTAAGGGTATTGGAGTTGAGGCAAGGTAAAACCATTTGTTTGTCCAGCATCAGCAGGGCGGCGATAAATTCCACCGAACCGGCCCCGCCAAGCATGTGCCCGAATTGTGACTTTGGTGCACACATATGGAACCCGGTTTCGCCAAGCGCATCCACCACGCTCAATAACTCAACTGAATCGCCAACAGGGGTTGATGTGCCATGCATTTTAACCACATCTGGTTTAATACCTTTATCGCCTAACAATCCTTTCCACATCCGCTGTTGTCCGCCAAAGGAAGGATAAAACATGTCGCCGTCACCATCTGAATTGTTGAAATATTCTTCTATTACACCTAAAATGTTTGCGCCGCGCGCTTTTGCCATTTCGTACTCTTCAAGCGCCACTATACCGGCCCCAAATGAGCAAACAAAACCATTGCGCTGCATATCAAATGGCCTTGAGCTTTCTTCAGGGCTGAAGCCCTTGCTCAAAATCATCATGCCGTCAAAGCCGATAAAGGTTTCAAGCGAAGTGCTTTCCAAACCGCCGCATATGATCCGGTCCTGCATGCCATATTTTATAAGCCGGTAAGCATAGCCTATATTCCCAAGCCCGGTTGCGCATGCCGAGCCAATCGCTTCACAAATGCCTTTGCTTTTGATCAGGCATGAAATATTTGCTGCATCGCGATAAAACATCGTACGGTCAACGGTGTGTGAACCTGCAACCCGCGCCTTCATCCCATTAACAAAAAAATATTGCCATGCGACCCTCAATATCACATTCCCGGCGCCGCCGGAGCCGACAACCACCCCCGTTTGCTCCGACTCGGTTTCCTGTTTGGTCCAGCCGGCCATTTTTATGCAATCCAGTGCGCCAAGCATTCCCCAGATGCTGCCCATGTCAGCTGTGGACAGGTTGGCATCGGGTATCCGTCCAAGTTTATCGACGTATGTTTCCGGGTAAGCATCTGTGATCGGGGCCAGTATGGCCTCCAGGTCCATTTCCTCTTCCGTTATATATCCGGAAACCGTAGAACGTATCTGCTTTTTATGCTCAAGCGCTTTAGGCCATTCGCGGATCAGGCTTTGGTTCGAAAATAATTTTTCTCCAAACTCGTCAACATTTTTGCAAGTGGGGAAAGCTCCGCCCATGCCTACTACCGCTACTTTTCGTCCGCCTGACTGCATAAATTATTGTTCTTCGCCTCTCTTTTTAACCATGATGATCAGGTCGATCACATCTTTTACCTTCGACCCCATGCGGTCAATGTCGTCGTCCTCAAACTCTATACCGAATTTATGTTCAACCTTTGCGGCAATATTGATCAGTTCAGTTGATGGTGTGCTTAAGTCGGTAAGGAAGTCAGTTTCTTCAGTTACGCTTTCAAGCCGTGCAGGGTCGATGGTTCTTACTGTTCTTAAAACCTCAATTATGCCATCAAGTATTTCTTGTCTTTCTTTTTCCATCTATTATTCGCTCTTTTTAAATAGTTCAATTAATATAGCTCTGCCGGTAATATCGAACAATTCGGCCACGAGTTTAAAATCTTTGCTAATATCATACTTTAATAGTCTTTCCTCGGTAAAATCTTTAAAATACTCATCCAGGTTCAGTCCCTGCGGTACTTTATATATCCGGCCATCACAAACCATTTGGCGCCATTTATAAAACTTGATGTTACCGATACAAATAAAAGTATCGCCTTGTTCCAGGTAATAATGAAAATTAACATTACCTATGCTGATAAATGCCGGGATGAATTTGTCTTTTAGTTGATTGGCGGTGCAATTTTGCTTGCGGCATTCTAAAAAAGTAGCGCAGGACACTATTGTGGCCTGTGCAAAAGCCTCTACCTGGTCAACGCCCCTGAATATCCCGAAGTGATCTTCAACATCCCGTTCGGTTGGCGAATAACTGGCCACAATGCCTTTATCAGGCAAATGCCAATGGTATTTGTCCACTAAACGCTTAGTAGGCCCATGGAGTAAAACCTTGGATGGCATAGTTTCCGTAAGGTCGCCTTCACGAATTGTTTTCATAAAAGATACCACTTCTTCTTCCGGTGCGCCTTCGGCTAAGTATAACTTTCTTTGTTCTTCGGTCATATTAAGCCACCGTTGATATGAATATTCGTGCCATTTATGTAAGATGCTTTATCTGAAAGCAAAAATGCTATGGCTTCAGCGACGTCTTCAGCACTGCCAAATCGTTTTGCCGGGATCATACCGAGATATTTTTCCTTTATTTTATCAGGAATGCCGGCGGTCATTTCGGTATCAACGAAACCCGGCGATACTGTGAGCACGCGGATGTTGTGATTTTCATTTAAAGCCGCTGCTTCTTGTGCAAGCGACCTCGAAAGGGCCGTTAAGCCGGCTTTTGTTGCAGCATAAACCGACTGAAAAGCATTTCCCGTTTCGCCTACTATGGAGCTGACATTAATGATGACGCCGCGATTTAGCAGTCCGAATATTTTCATTGCCGTTTTGCAGATCATTATAGGTGCCCGGAGGTTCGTATTCAGCATAGCATCAATTTCACGGTCGGGCTGAAAGTTAAGGGGTTTGTCAAAAGTAAGCCCGGCATTATTGATCACCGCATATAACGACTGCCCATATTCTTTTTTCAGTTGTTTGCAAAATGCCGCCACCTGCTCCTGATCCGTAAAATCGGCGCACAACATATCACTGCCGGGAATTATTTCCGTGAAACTTTCCTTTTTGGACGCATGTAGAATCAATTCATAATCAAGCGACAGCTTTTTTGAGATAGCGAGGCCCAATCCTCTACTTGCGCCGGTAACCAGTATTTTTCTTTTCTCCATTAAGAGATAATAAGCAAACGTAATAAGAAGCGTGCAATTTAATAAAATTAGTATTCCCCTTTCATCTTTAATTTATAACGCAAATAAGCCCGGATCAGCAAATATAAACTGTATTAATATTTCGTCCCCAAAGGGGTAGTTCACGCCAAATTATCACCAATTGTTAACAATAAACAGAAAATTTATGGTAGATTTAGTTCCTGAAATATCTTTCTTTATAATTTATATATCTTCTGATTAATTAAGTCTCTAAAAAGATTTCTTACTAAGCTTTTTAAATGAGATACATCAAACGATATAAATAGTGAAAGACACCCCTATTGATTTAATTATTCCTGATTAAACTTGTATAAATCATGCCTGATTTTGTTTTTCATCCCTATCTTTTTTTAAGGACGCCCGCTTTAAGTTACAGGGATTATGAAAGTGTAAAGCCCGAGAACATTATTCAAACCCGGTTTTTTCAGTCGGCAATTTTCTTTGCGAGCGACAGTCTTTACATGGAATTGTCTGGCAAAAACTTCGACTACAAAAAGCTCGACGAAAAAGTGAAATTGAGCCTGCAAAAATACTTCAACAGGATGTGTCACAGGCCTACGCCGTTCGGCATGTTCTCGGCATTCTGCTCACTCAATTGGGGCTTTGCTGAAAGCACGGATAAATGTATTTTGGAACAGAAAGGCGACGTACACGTGCACCCCGATTTTCAATTCACTGCCGAACTGGCGCGTAGAATGGAAAGATCGGGGGAATTTGTTAAAGTCAGGTATTTTCCTAATAGCTCTATTTATGGTATGAAGGGCGAAAAACGTTATTTAACCGAGCGTTTTGATGATAAACGAAAAAAGACCGAATTCTTTATAAATTCATTCGAAACTAACAGGATATTGAATGGCTTACTTAATTATTGCCGGAAGGGGAAAACCAGGACAGAACTGGTGCTATGGTTATGTGAATTTGTTGATGACCAGGACGATGCGAAAGCTTATATAAATGACCTGATAGAAGAAGGATTGCTGATTACGGAGCTTTATCCAAATATGACGGGCGGAAAGTATTTTGACCGCCTTGTTGCCATTGCCAGTGAGCACAACGAACATAGTGAACTGGCATCGGAGTTATTATTGTTTAAAGATCTTGTCGATCAAATTCGGCATGAAAGCGGCGGCGCATTAGGCGGTATAGCCGACAGCGCTTTGTACACGCAGTATAAAACGAAATTTAAATCCGTATTTTACGTTGCGTATGAAAAAACAACATCGTCGCACCTCAATAACAACTACCTTGAAAGTATTGGACACGGTTTGAATTGTTTAGCGAAAATTTCGTCAGAAACGACACCAGGATCGTTAACTAAATTTATTGACCGTTTCAGGTCGAGATTTGAAGACCAGGAAGTGCCGCTTTTGCTAGCGCTGGACCGTGAGGCAGGTGTGGGGTATGAAGGGTTGGAGGCTAATTTAATAACAAGCGAATTGCTGGATGGGATACAACTCGATTTACAGTCAAACACGCTTAATTTTAATTGGACACCTGTTCATGAATTCTTTCTTTCGAAGCTTGTGGCAAATAATATAGGTGAACCCATTTCCGTCAGTGACGATGAACTGGAAAAACTTAAGGAAAACAAGGAGTTAAAGGCGCCGCCCAGCTTTTCAGTAATCTTTAGGATATACGGCAATAAAATCTGGATTGAGCAGGCTGGTGGCTGTACCGCTGCTGCCTTGTTGGGCAGATTCAGCCTTTTCAGCGAAAAGGTTCATGACGAAGTAATGCACATTGCAAACTTTGAAGAGCAGGCAAACCAGGGTGTGATTTTTGCCGAGATATCATGTTACAATGACGAGCACGCTGCTAATATCAATTTAAATGCAGGCGTTAGAAAGTTTGAGATACCCATCGGTGTGCACTCTGAATATCCTGTTGAAAATATTATCAGCCTGTCTGATTTATTTGTGTCAGTTGTGGACAACCGCATTTTATTAAGGTCCAAAAAGCACAATAAAATAATAATACCGCGACTAAGCTCCGCCTATAATTATAGTCGCAGCGAGTTAACGGTTTTTAGGTTTTTGTGCGATCTGCAATATCAGGGCCTTAAGTTTAATTATAATTTTGATTTACGATCGCTGTTGCCCGGTTTGAGCTACTATCCGCGGGTTGAGTACAAAAAATGCATACTTTATCCGGCTACCTGGATCCTGCATCAACCGGAGATCATCGAAATGATTGATAGTTTAGAAGAAAAAGACAAATTCAATAGAGTTTGTAGCAAGATTGGCCTCAAGAAGCGGTTTGCACTTACCGAAGGGGATAATCAGCTTGTATTTGATCGGGATGCTGATGCATCGGTTGATCTGTTCATCAAGACAATAAAAAATAAGGCTTTGGTAGTGCTGACAGAGGTTTTTATAGATGATTCCTCGCAGGTGGCCAACTCCGAAGGCCAGCCGTTTGTCGGGCAGTTTATTGCCTCGGTTTTCTCTGCAAAGGAAACCTATGTGTACAAAACTTCCCCGCAAATCAATCGTCATAAAAGCAAGGTCAAGCGGGTTTACTTACCGGGTAATGAATGGGTTTATTTTAAATTGTACTGCCATCCATCGGCCGCAAACGGTATGCTGATAAAGGATATATTGAATATAATAACACGGCTCAAAAAGCAACAGGTAGTAAAAAGCTGGTTTTTTATTCGTTACGCTGACCCCGACAATCACTTAAGAATAAGAATAAAAACTAACCCGGAAGACGGGGTCAGGGTTGTGCAATATTTCGAACAAAAGATGCGGGCCCATGTTGAAAGAGGGGCGGTTAATAAACTGGTATTGGATACGTACAAAAGAGAAATTGAAAGATATGGGGCGGATAAAATTGAATATGCCGAAGTCATTTTTAATGTTAGCAGCGAATTAATAGTC
>Ga0302140_10013254_pt1 | contig 10086 bp, 7 predicted proteins | sample I_Bog_E1_1_FD_202095 | JGI IMG/M metagenome (GOLD analysis project Ga0302140, IMG submission 202095) | Peat permafrost microbial communities from Stordalen Mire near Abisko, Sweden - I_Bog_E1_1 | ecosystem: Environmental > Terrestrial > Soil > Wetlands > Peat | place: Sweden: Abisko, Stordalen...
GATCTGCGGGAAATGGCAGCGAGCATTGGCTTACGGCGCGGGCGTGAGTGGAAGGCGCTGATTGGCCCGGGCATTTTCGGATCATGGGTGACGGGCGCCATTACCGCGTCCGGCGGCGCGTGGAACTCGAGCATAGTTTCCGAGTTGGTGTCATGGGGGAACACTACGCTGCGGGCTAACGGGCTGGGAGCTTATATCTCCGAAGCAACGGGCAAAGGAGATTGGCCGCGCATTGTATTGGGAGTTGGCCTGATGAGCATTTTCGTGGTGGGATTGAATCGCCTAGTGTGGCGGCCCTTGTACGATTTGGCGGAGACGAAGTACCGGCTGGGATGAACTTATGGAACAGAACTCAAGCCTGTTGATTGCAGAGCACGTCGCTAAGAGCTTCCCGTTGCCGGCGGGCGGGGAACAGACAGTATTGGAAGAAGTGACCTTGAACATCGCTCAGGGTGAAGTGGTGGCGCTGTTGGGGCGCAGCGGTTCGGGCAAGAGCACGCTCCTGCGCATTCTAGCCGGGCTGATACAACCGAGCAGCGGGCGCGTGTTGGTAAACGGCGCGCCGCTGGAAGGGCCAAATTCGCAGGTTGCCATGGTGTTTCAGAGCTTCGCGTTATTGCCTTGGCTCACTGTGCAGGAGAATGCCGAACTGGGTCTCTTCGCCCGTGGAGAGGCCAAGGAGATTTGCGAAAAAGAGGCGACGGTCGCTTTGAGCATGGTAGGACTGGAAGGATTCGAAGGAGCATATCCGAAAGAGCTTTCTGGCGGCATGCGCCAGCGGGTGGGCTTTGCGCGCGCGTTTGTGATGAAGCCGGATGTGTTGATGATGGATGAACCGTTCAGTGCGTTGGATGTTCTCACAGCCGAAAACCTGCGCGGTGAAATTAGCGATCTTTGGGAGCGCAACGCCTTCCCGGCGAAGAGCATTCTAATTGTCACGCACAATATCGAAGAAGCAGTGCTGCTGGCGGACAGAATCGTGGTGCTGGGAGCGAATCCGGGCTGCGTACGCGGGGAGGTGAGAGTTGAGATGCCGCGGCCGCGCGATAAGAAGGCGGCAAGATTCATTTCGCTGGTGGATTACATCTATACCGTAATGACGAACCCGCAGGCACCGGTGGCAGCGCTGCCCGCGAAAGAACCGTCCAGCCGATTTCCTATGCTGCCGCATGCACGGGTAGGTGGAATTAGTGGTCTGCTGGAAATCGTGAATGATCGCGGCGGCCGGGAGGATTTGCCGAAATTGGCTGAGAGCCTGCGTCTTGAAGTGGACGACTTGCTGCCGGCGGTGGATGCGTCGGCGATGTTACGATTCGCTGAAGTCGTGCAGGGCGATGTGGTGATCACCGACGCGGGCAAAGAGTTTGCGACCGCGGGAGTGCATCGCAGCCACGAGATCTTCAAAGAACAACTGCTGGCCAATGTGCCCTTCGTGACCACCGTCATTGAAGCACTGAGTCAAAAGAAGAACGGACGCATCGGCAAAGATTTCCTACTGGATATTCTGGACGAACATTTTTCGGCCTCGGAAGCCGAACGGCAGTTCGAGACGCTAGTGGATTGGGGCCGCTATGCCCAGCTATTTGAATATGACGCGAATGACGAGCGGCTGTATGCGGCGGAAGCAGAGATCTCCGAATCGACGCTAGACGGTTGAGCGTACTATACTCCTTTGGGAGACAAAATGTACTGGCTTGGCCTGGACGTTGGGACGGGCGGTTCGCGCGCGTTGCTGGTGGACGCAAAGGGAGTGGTCCGTTATTCGTTCACGGCGCCTCATCATGAAATGCTCATGCTCAAGCCGCTATGGGCCGAGCAGGAGCCGGACGATTGGTGGCGCGCCGGACAACTGGCGATTCAAGGCGTGCTTCGGGAGGCCGGCACTCCCGGCGCGGCGATCAAGGGAATCGGCCTGACCGGGCAGATGCACGGCTTGGTTTTGCTGAATGAAGGCGGTAAGGTCATTCGCCCCGCGCTTATCTGGTGCGATCAACGGAGCCAGCCGCAAGTGGATTTCATCGAGGCAAAGCTCGGCCGAGCCGCCATTTTGCAGTACATTGCCAACCCGGTGCTGACAGGTTTCACCTTGCCGAAACTGCTGTGGGTGCGCGATCATGAACCGCAAAACTTCGCGGCGATCCGAAAGTTGCTGTTGCCGAAAGACTATTTGCGCTTCAAGCTCACCGGCGAATTTGCAACCGATGTCTCCGACGCGAGCGGCACGGCGCTGTTCGACGTGGTGAATCGGTGTTGGTCGAAAAAAATGATTAGCGGGCTTGACCTCGATAGCTCGCATTTGCCCAAAGCATTCGAGTCGCATGAGATCACCGGTGAAGTTACTCCTGCGGCGGCCGCCGTCACTGGCTTGGCCGCGGGTACGCCAGTAGTTGCCGGCGCGGGCGATCAAGCGGCCAGCGCGATAGGGAATGGGATTGTCGAACTGGGCAAAGTTTCGTGCACGATTGGCACGTCTGGCGTAGTCTTTGCGTACCTTGCTAACCCGGCTTACGACGCAGCTGGGCGTGTCCACACTTTTTGCCATGCCATGCCGAATGCCTGGCACGTGATGGGTGTGACGCAAGGCGCGGGCTTGAGCTTGCAATGGTTCCGCAATCGATTTGCGCCGGACGTGGCATACGACGATCTAACGGCCGATGCGACTCTGTCGCCGGCCGGTTCGCATGGCTTGTTTTGGCTGCCGTACCTCATGGGAGAGCGCACGCCGCACTTGGATGCGAGTGCGCGCGCGGCCTGGGTTGGCCTCACGGCGCGCCACCAAAGGGCGGATTTGATCCGTGCTTTGTTGGAAGGAGTCTGCTACAGCCAGAAAGACGGTTTGGAAATCATCAACGCTTTGGGCGCGAAGCCAAAGCAGGTGCGTTTATCCGGCGGCGGCGCCAAGAGCCCGTTCTGGCATCAGCTCTTCGCCGATATCTTTGAGCAAGACATAGCGACTCTCGAAACGCAGGAAGGGTCTGCCTATGGCGCAGCATTGCTGGCGATGGTGGGAACCGAAGAGTTTGCCGGCGCCGCCGAGGTTTGCCGAGCGGCAGTGAAAGAAGTGGAAGTCAAGAAGCCAGATGCGCGGGCCGCGGAATTCTATGCCAAGCGCTACCAGGTTTATTGTTCGCTGTATCCCTCTTTAAAACAGGCGTTTCACAGCATTGGCGAGTTGGATGGGTGAAGGCGCGTTCCGCTATTGTGATGTAGCGCTGCCGGTTCCACTGGACAGGCTCTTCACATATGAGCTGCCGATCACTCTCCGTCATCGCGTGCAACCCGGCTGCCGGGTGGTAGCTCCTTTAGGCACTCGCAAGCTCACGGGCTACGTCTTGCGGGTACATGACGATGCAGCGGCCAGCCACAACTTGCGCGAAGTGTTTAGCTTGACGGATGAAGAGCCGGTGCTGGACGGCGATCTTCTTGGACTGGCGCAATGGATTGCCGAATATTACTGTGCACCGGTTGGCGAAGTGCTCAAGGGCATGCTGCCTTTAGGCGGTGAAACGCGGCGATCGACGCAATATGCTTTGACCGATTCCGGGCGGCAAGTGGCGCGGCAATTGGTGATCCGCCCGGAGAGCGATGCGGCGTTGCGCCTGCTGGCGATGCTCGAAGAACGTCCGCGAACGGCCACCCAATTGACGGTGAAAATTCCCAATGCGCGCACGCTTTTGCGCGGTTTGCTGCAGCGCGCTTGGGTGAGCGCGGAAGAGAAGGAAGAAGAGCGCGACCCCATGCGCGCGTCGGCCGAACGTTTGGAAGCCGAGTTTGTGCGGCGCGCGGACGAAGGCGTGAAGCTCAAGAAAGCCGAGCGCGAACTGCTGGCCTTCTTAGAATTGCATCCGGGTCCGCACAATTTGGGGGAGTTGGGAGAGAAGGTGAAACGCGCCAGTGAATCGGCGCGCGCGCTGGCCAAGCGCGCATTGATTAAGCTGGAGATCTTCGGCGTGCGCCCGCCTTCGGGATACGAGCGGCCCAAGCCGGTGTTGAACGCCTTTCAGGAAACAGCCTTTCAGAGCATCGACGGCGCACTTCAGAAAGGCGAATTCAAAACATTTTTGCTCCAGGGCGTGACGGGGTCGGGCAAGACAGAAGTCTATTTACGAAGCATTGAAGCGGCGCTGGCAATAGGCAAGAACGCTCTGCTGCTGGTGCCGGAGATTGCTTTAACCCCTGCTGTCGCCGGGCAGTTTTTTCACCGTTTCGGCAAACAAGTGGCTATCTTGCATTCCGCGTTCGGCGATGCGGAACGCGCCGACCAATGGCGTCGTATCCAGCGGGGCCAGGCGCGCGTGGTGGTTGGTACGCGATCCGGTGTGTTTGCACCGGTGCAGAATTTGGGCCTCGTGATTATTGACGAAGAGCACGACGGCAGCTACAAGCAACAGGAAACGCCGCGCTACCATGGCCGCGACGTAGCGCTGGTGCGGGCGCGCAATGCCAGGGCGGTGGCGGTGCTTGGTTCGGCTACGCCGGCTGTCGAGACGCGCTACAACGCCGATCAAGACAAGTACGAAATGCTGCGCCTGCCGGAACGGATTGCGCAGCGTCCCATGCCGGAAGTGGAGATTGTGGACATGCGCGTGGAGTTTTTGGAGACAAAGCGGCAGGCTACATTTTCCCGCAGCTTGATGAACGAAATCGCCAAACGGCTGGCGCAGCAGGAGCAGACCATGCTGCTGTTGAACCGCCGCGGCTTTTCAAGTTTCATGGTTTGCCGCAAATGCGGCGACCGCATGATGTGCGAAAACTGCTCGATTGTGCTGACCTATCACCGCAGCGAACGGCGGATGCTGTGCCATATGTGCGGCTTCGCGGCCAAAGTACCCACGGTTTGCCCAAAGTGCGCTAGCGATCAGATTCAGTTTTTGGGGACAGGCTCCGAACGCGTCGAGACTGAATTGCACGAGTTTCTGCCAAAGGCACGCATTGCGCGCTTGGATCGGGACAGCGCGGGCGCTAAGGGAGCGTTCGAAAATATTCTGAGCGATTTTCGCGGCGGCGTGATCGACATTCTGGTAGGCACGCAGATGATTGCCAAGGGCCATGACATTCCGAACGTGACGCTGGTGGGGATCGTGCTGGCCGATATTGGGCTAAGCATTCCCGATTTCCGCGCGGCGGAGCGGACGTTTCAGCTTCTAACGCAAGCGGCCGGGCGTGCGGGACGCGGCGATACGCCGGGACGCGTGGTGATTCAGACGCTGAATCCCGATCATTACGCCATCCGTTTCGCGGCAGAGCAGGATTACGAAGGCTTTTATCGGAAGGAAATCGAGTTTCGCAAATGGCTGCGCTACCCGCCTTTCGCGGCGTTCGCAAATGTGATTGTTCGTGCCGATAAACAAGAGGAAGCGCTGCGCATGGCTACTGAGCTGGGCTATTTGCTCGACCCGCAACCGGAAGGCATTCGCGTGCTGGGACCGGCTGAGGCACCAGTGCTGAAGGTGAAGAGCGAGTTCCGCTATCAAATCCTGTTGAAGGCCGCACGCCGCAGCGTGTTGCGCGAGGTTTTGCAGAAGCTGCGGGCGTTTGCCGAGAAGGATAAATGGAAGGCGACGGCGCTAGTGATTGATGTGGATCCGATCAGCCTGATGTAGCGCGGCGATGTTAAGCTAAGAGGATACGGCGGCTGTAGCTCAGTCGGTAGTAGCGCCAGATTGTGGTTCTGGATGTCGTGGGTTCAAATCCCACCAGCCGCCCCAGCCTTTAGGAAGAGTTCGGGCTGCCCGCCAAAGCTGAAGAGTTGCCATGACGGTTGCCATCAAAAACAACAATAAGACTCCGCTCGTCGTACCGGCTTCCGTGAGGCGCAAGGCGGGTTTTAAGAGCGGCCAGGAAATTGAATTCAGGGCATCCGGCGGTGTGATCACCATCTTGCCGAGGCTGCAGAACGCGGATGACGAGTACACTACCGAACAGCGCCGAGTAATCGACGCCAAGCTTGACGCCGCCGAAAAAGGCCCGTTCCAAGGTCCTTTTAAGAATGCCGACGACATGATCGCTTACGTGAAGGGCACATTAAAGAAGCGCGCTGAGATCAAAAAATCAAAGCGCGTTCGATGAAGGTTGTTCTCAGTGACGCGGTAATCGATTCGCTTGAGGATGCTCCTCCAGCCGTCCGAAAGGATTTTTCAAGCAGATCAAATTTCTTGAGAGGGATCTACATCATCCGTCGCTCCGAGCCAAGAAATATGACGAGGCGAAAGACCGTTGGCAGGCGCGGGTGAATAAGGACTGGCGTTTTTATTTCAAGATCAGTGATGACTCCTACTGTAACGGGCCGCAATCTTTCCTTCCTTAGCGGCTCATTTCCCTCACATTAATTTCTGCACGGACGGGCAGGATCGAGACCGAAACCGCGAAGCAACCGTGACGATAGCAGTAGGATCGTCGGTGCAACCCCGCTATCCCGGTGTGCATTCCGGAGCAGTCGTTTTGAAGATAGGATGGCAGGGTTGGTGCGGGAGAGCTCTCAACGATTTTCAGAGATCCAAAGAGCCCGCCCGCTGAGACCAGATCTAAGAGTGGATGCTCCCAGATCGGATGATCCTATGCAAATCCTACACCCATTTCCCGGCTCCGTCCAGCAGTACGATGCAGAGCTCTCCGATCCCGAACGCTACCGGCCACGCCACTGCCCGCAATGCGAGGCCAAGCGCCCGCTGACCGCACACGGTTTTTACCGGCGCACTTTGGAAGATGTTGGTTTCGACGGCGTGATCCGCGTGCGGCGCTACTTGTGCGAAAGCTGCCGGCGCACGGTGTCGCTGTTGCCGGAGTTCGCGCTGCCGTATCTGCGCTCAAGCATCGTGCTGATCGCTTTGTTTCTGGTGGCGCGTTTGCTGCAAGGGCAAACGCTGAAGCGCGCTGCCGCAGCGATGGCCTATCAACGCGGCCAGTTCTGGCTGCGGCGTTTTCGCCGGCAGGCCGAAACGTTGTGCGCAGCACTGGCCGCTTTGACCACACCGACGCCGGCGGCGAACTTCGTGGAGCGGGCCGCCCGCATGCTGGAAGCGAGCGGCTGGATCGCATCTCACCGTTTCCTGTTCGGCCAGTTGCGCGCGCACTTGCTGGGGTGGCCGCGCAGCCTCGCTCCCAACGGCCATCGAGCCGCGCTCTCTCCGGCGGCGGCCCTGGGCTGAGGGTTCCCACACACCTCTTGTCTTTCGCGCGGCGGCGTTTCGACCTACCTTATTCCGTGGGAGGAAAAACCTCGTGAACGACAAGCCCGAAAAAATCGCCCTCTTCCGCTACGGCCTGATCGCGCCGCTGATATTAGAAACATTGCCGCGCGGCGAACTTACGCGGCGGGCCGAGGAGATTGCCGGCCGCGCCTACGACATCCCACACTCCACCAGACGCACGGTTTCCATTGACACACTGCTGGACTGGGCACTGCGTTACCGGCGCAATGGCTTGGAAGGGCTCACGCCCCAACCGCGGCAGGATCGGGGCCAGGCGCGTGTCGTCGATTCGCAAACCGCCACGCTCATCGAACGGCTGAAGCGCGAGAACCCGCATCGCACCGGCACGTCGCTGCTGCGGCAACTCGCTTCCTCCCAAGGGCAGGAGCAACCTACACTGTCCGCCTCCACGCTGTATCGTTTCCTGCGCCAGCACGGTCTCACCACCCAGCAACTGTTGAGCGAACCCACCACCGCGCGCAAGAAGTTCGAAGCGCAGTTCGCCAATCAGATCTGGCAATCCGACATGCTCTTCGGTCCGTGGGTGGAGCGGCCCGGCGGCGGCAAACGCCAAGTGTTTCTCCAGGCCACGCTCGACGACGCCAGCCGCCTCATTCCGCACGCGCAGTTCTATCCCGATCAAGGTCTCGATTCGTTTCTCGATTGTTTGCGCCAGGCCATTGCCGCACGCGGTATCCCGGTTCGCCTTTACATGGACAATGCCAAGATCTACCGCTCGCCGCAGTTGGCGCGCATTGCCGCCTCCATCGGCATTCTTATCGTGCACACGCCGCCCTATCAGCCCGAAGGGCGCGGCAAAATCGAGCGCTTTTTCCGTTCGGTGCGGGAACAGTTTCTGGCCGATTTCGAGCCGAAGACCCTGCTGACTTTGGAGCAGTTGAACGAGCGCCTGGGGCAGTGGATCGATGTTTATCACCGCGCGGAACACAGCGCTTTGCAAACCACGCCGCTGCTGCGCTGGCAGCGCGATATCGAGCAGGTCCGGCAGCTGCCGCCTGCCACCGATCTGCGCCGCTTGTTCTTTCATCGCGTGGATCGCCTGGTGCGGCGCGATTCCACCTTCCTGCTGCACAACCGGTTCTTCGAAGCGCCGCCGCAGTTGGCGGGCCAGCGCATCGAAGTGCGCTTCGATCCGCTGGAGCGGAATCAGCTGGAGATTTATTACGAAGGTCAGAGCCAAGGCATGGCACGCCTGGTGGATGCCGTTGGGAACGCGCAACTGTCATCCGTGAAACGGGAGGGCCAATAGATATGTGGGAGACGTTTTTCGGTTTTAAGAAAACGCCGTTTGCCGATAACCCCGACGGCAAACAACTCTTCGCCTCGCAGGCGTGGCAGCAGGTCAAAACGCGGCTGGAGTTTCTGGCGCAACATCGCGGCGTGGGATTGCTTACCGGCGAAGTGGGTTCCGGCAAGTCCACCGCCGCGCGCGCTTTCACCAGCGCGCTACCCGCCAATCAGTACAAGATTCTTTATGTACACTTCTCCGCCGGTTCGGCGCTCGATCTATTGCGCCAGATCGCTTTGGAACTGAACCTGACACCGGCTCGTTTGCGCGGCGACCTGGTGCGCCAGATCGCCGAAGCCGTGGTCCGTCTGAACCAAGCCAAGAAGCAGCATCCTTTGCTGATCTGCGATGAGGCGCAGCTGCTGCCTCATCCGGCGCTCGAACAACTGCCGCTGCTGTTGAACTTCGACATGGATTCTTCGCGCTACCTCACACTGCTGCTCATCGGTCAGCCCTTGTTGCGCCGGACTCTCTCGCTGCAACTGCACGAAGCTTTGCGCCAGCGCGTTAGCGTGCATTATCACTTGGAAGGAGTGACACGCGAAGAACTCGACGCCTATCTCACGCATCAGCTCAAAGCCGCCGGTGTGACGCAGCCGTTGTTCGATGAGACCGCCCGCCAAGCGCTGTATCAAGCCACGCGGGGCATCTTGCGCAAAGTGAACAAACTGGCAGTGAGCGCTCTGCGGCTGGCAGCGGAGCGCAAAGTCTCCACTGTGGACGAGGCGCTTTTGTTGGATGCGGTGGGCGAGGTGCTGCTATGAGCGCCGCCCCAAAGAAAACACCCGAGACCGTTCTCTCACTGGCGCAACTGCTCGCACAGCAGCCAGCCACGCCACCGGCGAGTTGGATCGAACCGGGCTTGCTGCCGCCGCAAGGCATTCTGTTTGTGGGCGGAGAGCCCAAGGTGGGCAAGAGTCTGCTCGTCGCCAATCTCGCGCTACTGCTGGCCGCCGGCAAGGAGCGCGCGGGCTTTTCGGCGCCCGCCGCGCGCCGTGTGTTGATGTGTCAGTTCGAGTTGCCCACACCGCAGTTTGTGGCGCGTTTGGCAGTCATGCGCCGCGCCTTCGGCTCAGCCGCCGATCAGAATCTATTGGTCGATACCCGCGCCACCGGTCATCTGCTCAGTGCGCCGCAAGGGTTGAATCACTTCCTCGCCGCTGCGCGCGCCGCCGCCGCCGAAGTCATCGTCCTCGATCCTTTGTACTCGGCGCACGATCAGGATGAGAACGACACGCGCGCCATGGCGGCGCTGTGCCAGAGCCTGCTCAAGTTACGTGAGACTTCCAAGGTCGCGCTCATCGTGGTGCATCATGTGCGTAAGTCCGTGGGCCGCGACGAAATCGGCAGCGCGTTTCGCGGCTCTTCGGCTTTGCATGCGGTGGGCGATAGTTACTTGTTACTGGCGCGCCCGTCGGCACACCTGGCTCAAGCCACTGTCGAGATGCGTTTTCAGTTTCGCTATGCGGCGCAGCAGCCGTCGCGGCTGTTGACACTCGATCCACAAACGTTGTGGTTCTCCGCGGCCGGTCTTACGCCTGCGAAAACTGCCGCACGCGCCAAGGTGGAACAGCAGGATGTGAGCAA
>Ga0302140_10013257_pt1 | contig 10086 bp, 11 predicted proteins | sample I_Bog_E1_1_FD_202095 | JGI IMG/M metagenome (GOLD analysis project Ga0302140, IMG submission 202095) | Peat permafrost microbial communities from Stordalen Mire near Abisko, Sweden - I_Bog_E1_1 | ecosystem: Environmental > Terrestrial > Soil > Wetlands > Peat | place: Sweden: Abisko, Stordalen...
AACTTCTATATTCTTAATCCTCTAGAATATATATATTTTTTTAATTGAATTTTCCTCTTTTTTTTCAAATTCATGCACCTGAATTTTTTCTTTATAAAATTCAAACAAAAAAATAAGAATTATAAATTTAAAGCTAATTTTGTTTTTTTCCTTTTTAAGAATTTCATATTAATTAAATTTTCCCAAGTTTGTTCTCTTTTTCCATCTTTTTCATTTCATCCTTTTGGTTCTCAAAAGCCGTCTTTAAGTTTTCATTTTCCTCCCATTTGACAACTTTCTCTTCCAAGCTATATATAAGCTGTTTTTTTTTTAAATCTAAAAAAATTTTTGGTTTTTTCAGAAGTTTATTTGTCATCGGCTTTTTTATAATTTCAGCATATTTCTTAAAGATTTCAAGAAAGTCTGATCGTTCGTTAACTTTAATTTCAAGACATTTGGGCAAGCTTTCCAACATAAGATTCCGATAACTATAATTATAATATGGAAATATTGTTAAATCACCGTAAATGTCATTGATTTCATCTATTCGATTTATGATTTCTTTCTGCAAATCTTTTTCTGATGTTCCTTCCTTTCGGGGCCCTGTTGACAATGTTTCCAATAGGATCAAGCTAGCAGAAAATAGGTCTGCTTTATAAGGATTTGCTATACATAATATCTTGCCTGCAGTGACTAGCTCTAATACCTCTGGAGCCATATAATTGATTTTAGGTTCATATTTCTCATTCTGCAGTCTCATCAGATCTGAAAGCCCCTTGATTAATCCAAAATCGATAATTTTCAAATCATCATCCTTATTTAGCAGAACATTTTCCGGGTTTATGTGCAAATGACTAACATTCATGGTTTGGAGAAAAACTAGCCCTTCGATCAAAGAATAGAAATACCCTGTAAAGATGGTATTGTAGAAATCCTCAGTACCGTCATTAAAGGCTCTGGCATTGGGATTATCCAAATTTTTCTTATTATCTGCTAGGTATTCATTTACAGCTTGCTTAAAGAGTTCAAAGACAAGGTAAATTTTCTTGTTTTCTATGAAATAGCCATGGTATTTCGGCATGGAAGAGGGTTTTGGCTCGATGAAACGGATGGTTTCCAGGATCTTAATATGGTCTAGGATTTGGGTTTTTGTGAAAGGGTGGTCTTCGATGAAGACTTTTAAAGAGTAGGAGTTTTTATTATGCGAGCATTTGAAAAGCTGGTTGAAATTTTGTTTGTTGGATTCTTGGAGTTGATCAAGGAAATGTTCTGGCTTCAAATGATCGAAAAGATTGTTGGTTAAGGGTGATGATGGTTCCATAGATCGTAGATAGGAATGTAGTTATGAGATAATTTTTATATTTTGATAAATTTTATTAGTAATTTTATAAAATCCTCATCAAAACAGTTGTCCTCACGAGGTAAAAAATGGAAAACCTGAAAAATTCGGTGATAATAAGAATTGCTTTTGTTAAAAATTCCTAAAAATCGAAAAGAAGAAAAAAATTCCTAATTACATTAGGGATAAAAAAATTGTTCTTTTTCATGAATTTTATATTTTCCCGAATTAATACATTTTCCGAATTAATACATTCTCCTCCCCCCCCCCCCGCCCTCTCTCTACCTAAAAAAATTCATAGAGAGAACACCTTAAAGATTGCTTTATAATCATTCATATATCCGATTCAAACTGTCATTAAATATTTTTGTGTTATTTATAATGCTTTTACTTTATTTTTCCTTGTTCTTTAATCCTCCTTCTCCTTCTCCTCCACTGCGACTTTTTCGCTTTTGCACTTTCCGCACCTTCCATATGCGATCAAATACAACAATCCTCCCACCAGCGCGATATTCTTCAACAATCTCCCCACGACCACTTGTTTCATCTCCCCATCATTGACCAACAGTGGATTATTAACGACAGCATTGAATAAAAGGAACGCCAAAGTCAGGATGGACGGGATGCATGCAGTATTAGAAAATATCATGAAAACCGCCAGAAGATTGACTGCTCCGAAGCCAACTCGGATATAATCTAAATGGACTTCCAATTGTTCGAGTGGTTTCAATGAAGGATGGAATTTTTCCAATGCGCGGAAATTGGTGTCGAAATCTCTTTTGATTGAAGGTGTGAAGATTATCAGATAACCATAGAAGATGATTGCTGAGCAAAAGATGAATTTGCCGAAATGAAAAGCCAGACGACCCATTATTTGAAAAATATTTTTTAAGATATGATTTTATCGAACAGATGATAAAATATTCAAAACACGAACAACGTGGATTTTCGAATTTATAGGCCTTTTTTATTTTTATTCAAGTTTTATTGTAAACGATCACCTTCAGCTTTAATTCTGTCTCATTGATAAGCCTTCGGATTCTATTTTAAAGAGAAATTTCCACTATGGTAAAAAATGATAAAAACTACCCCCCTGTCGATAATAAATCGATTTGCCTGGTATTCTTCAAGACCCGAAGCTTCTTCGCAAATTCCTTTTCAGGCAAATGTTTCGAATCATCCCCATCCAGGATCAAAGGCACCACTGTGCTTAAAATGCTTTCAATCTTTTAAAAAAATCAACTTAATTCTTGTTAAAAAATACAAAATCCACCATTTTTCCTTTTTGAAGCTTGGTTTCATCGCTGATCAAATCCAAAATCGGCTTGTTTTTATTGTACATTGAATCCTTCAGAAATTGGTCATGTCTCACCAAACTATGTGAATAAATATCGATGATCTTTATCAGATTCATCAACATCCGTTCGATTTCTTCTTTTTCCAAGGTGTTGCTCTTATCAGTATCATAAAAACGAAACAACGCCCCTCCTTTTTCGACGCTAGGGCTTTTCGATAATAGGAAGAAAACTGCCATCAGATTAGTGAAATTATATTCAAAACATTCATCGATGCAATCCTCATTATCGACAAAACCTTTGAGAAAAGGCACTAAAACGTGTTCTTTTTCGAGCTCATTGAACTTGAGGCCCAAGAATTCAAGACCTATGAGAACCTTTTCAAGGTTGATCTCATTTTGCGAGTTCAAATTGAAGAATTTCTAAGCATTTTGAGTTAAAATTGGGGAATTTTAAATAATTGAGACCTCTTTGATTTCGGGGATCGTATGATTATGGAGTCCCAATCGTTTTTCCCTTGAATTTATCAGGTCGTCATTAGGAAGCAGGGGAGTGGGTTGGATGCAGCCCATATAAAGAAATTTTATAAAGACTTTTGTTAAAATTATATATAGATCTCCTTTAATTAAATATATTATTTAATCCTGGGCTTTGCATTTGCACGGATCCAGTAGATTCTCATAACATAAGGCTTCTTTTGGCTTGATCAACACCCGACAGATGCATAATCCCAGAACTATCAAAATGGAGGTGACCATCACCACGAAGAAAGGGTCATCCGAATACGATCCGAACACAGAGTTTTGAGTCATATCAAAATCTATGACATCGGGCAGTTTTTGCATTTTTTTTTTTATTTTTTTTTTTTTAATATGTTTTTTTTTCTTTTTTCTGTTGAACATAAATTAAACAACATTTGTTTGATTTATTAGGTATATTGGCTTGTGATCCCTCCTAATATGGATGGATTATTTTCTCATCTGGTTTTATTGGGTTTTTATCTTGTTTTGCATACCCGCACACATATTATATATTATTCATCATCAAAATAAAATAAAATTTTTCAAATTTTCAAAATAACATAAAAAATCCCCCAAATCTCAATGTTTGTTCCATCCTTCATCATCTGGCACCCCCGCATCTCAATCCTGCTCTTCGTGATTATGTTTCCTCTGCTTTCCCCCAAGCTTCTGATGGTTATTGAATTTTCGCGTCACGGAGCCCGTGAGCCCATTTATGATTTCCTGAACGCTAAGCCATTCGATTCCAAAGGTGAACTCACAGCCGTTGGGATGAAACAAATGTATCTCCTTGGGGAAACCCTCCGTTCGCTTTATATTAACAAAGAAGGGTTATTATCCCCTACTTATGACCCAAGGGAAATCTACGTTCGTTCCACAAATTATAATAGAACCATCCTAAGTGCCAATAGTCAATTAATGGGTCTATATCCTTTAGGCACCGGACCTTCAATTCCTGATAATCTGGATAAAAAATATCTGAATCCACCTTTTAAGAGCAATTTTACAGATTTTAAAACTTTCACGCAAAATATTGATGACAAACTTCAAAATTTAGCCTTGGATCAGGGGTTCCAGCCAATTCCAGTGCATGTGTTTGCTTTAGATCAGGATCCTTTGCTAAGACCCTTCGATTTGGCGGTATGTCCCAGCAACCTTAACCTCCAAAACACTCAATACTCCTCAAAGACCTATAAAGATTGGACAGATATGTTCAAAGATAACACATTTCGTGAGCTTTCGAAACTATTAAACATCCCCTATGCCGATATGAATCTTTGGGAAGCCTTTGATATTTATGACATCTATGAGAACCTCCGTTTTTCCAATCAGCCATACCCTGCCAATTTCAGCACTGAACTATATAGAAACCTAACTTTTATCCATAACGTTATGGTATATTATGTTTATTTCGGCTCGGAGACACAAAGGAGACTTTTGAATACACCGATTTTTAATGAAATTTTGAGATATTTCGATGGCAAAATCAATAAAACGGAACAAACAAAATTTGTGTTTTATAGTGGACATGACAGAACGATCTCAATGGTGCTTTCTGGGCTGAATTATTCGACTCCTGAATGCATTTTCGAGAATTTTCTTGGGATCAAAAGCAATAAGACTGGCATTTGTCTGGAATTTGCAGCATATGCCTCAAATATCCTAATAGAGTTGCATGAAATTAATGGAAATCATGAGGTAATGATCAGATACAATGGGATTTATCTACCAATGTGTGGAAATATGACCTCTTTTTCATGCAATTATGATGTTTTCAGCCAGAAAGTGAGAGATTATATAGTGAATGATTTTGTGAAACAATGCAAGAAAGATATTGAAATGATTAATAAAACCTTAGAAAATGAAGAGAAATTCAGTTCCTCCGAAAGAAATTCGGTGGCCAAGGTTTTCGCGTTCCTTTTTGGATTGATTTTGGGTGTGTCAATAGTCGCGGGGATCGTTTATTATAAATTTTATAAGCAAAACAATGAGGTGGCAGGAAAGGATTCCGGATATATGGAATTTTAAGAGCAATGATAAAGAATTTTATAAATCAATTAAAACAATGTTTTTATTAAAACTTATTAACATTTTAAATAATTTGATGAAGTTTTTAAGTTTTTTTCATCCAAACAACAATCCGTATTCTTTACACTGTTTAAAAAGACATTGTTGGGCAAGTTTTTATTCTTTGCTAGAATCGCCAGATGCATGAAACTAGAAATCTTTGGGGAGGAATTTTCAGGAGTTAGAGTGCCGCTTTTAATTCTTTTTAAGTAAAAAAAAATTAAAAAAAAAAAAATTAATTTTAATTTTAAAGTTACTTTTCTTTTTTCCTGATTGAAGAATTCCGCCAATTGCGAAGATTTGCCTTCAAATCCATTAAATTTGCTATGAATCCGCTTTTTATATGGGTGGATTTATAATTGTTTATCTCTTTAAGGCTTCGAAGAAAAAAACTGGCTGGCACTTCAAGTTCCCTCCTTAAAGAAATTTTTAGGTATTTCAATAAAATATGAGGAAAATTACTTTGAAACATTGTTCACTTTCATTAGAACTGCTATTCGAGACAACTCTAAGACAACCTCATGGAAATTAAGGCAAAATATGTTATTATTCCGAACATCCTCATAGATCTTCAAGTTCAATAATTGGAGAAATCTCTTCCTGGTCTCGAAATCCAGCAGGTCCTTGATTTTTACCCCAAGAATTATCGCTATTCGCGAGGAAAACAGCCAAAAATCCTTATAATCAACATATCCGCAACCTTTAGGGTCATATTGTACCCATAAATTCTTAATATCATCTAATTGATAGATATTTATTGAGCTTTCCTCATGTTTTCTGATACTTCCGGAAATGTTGATCATGATTCCAACCAATAGATTGAATATCAGAAGAATAATTATATAGAAACTGAAGAAAAAAGGATAGGCCCATAATGTTCCACAGCCAGTTTGGCCATATTTTTGATAGTCTTGATAATTTGACACTGAATTACAAATGAAATTGCTCTGCAAGAGCCTGGAACTATCAGCCAAAATGTAATGCCATTCCTCAACGGTCGCTATGCGAAATAAAGTGAAAACTGAATAAAGAATATTGGTAAAGTTCATATCTTCTGAATTAATATATTTTTGTTCTTTCACATAAGAAAAAAGTTGGACCCCTGATTAAAAAAAAATTCATTTAGATAAAAAGTTAATAAATTACCTATGAGTCCATAAAAAAAAAGAACAAGAAAAAATAGAAGTATGATGGGAAATGATTTGATAATGATCCTGCGAAATGTCTTTAATATCTTCTTGAGGATTTTGACATGTTTCATGATCAGGAAGAATCTGAATATTTGAACAGAAACGAGGAAACTGTTATATAAAGAATGAGATGTTTCATAATTCGACTCAATAACATTGAAATAAAGAGAAAAAATTGAACATAAAACCAAGAAAATGTTGGCTATTTGCCAGATTTTGAACAAGGAACGAGGATGAGAAGCCACTGAAAGACAGGTTTCTAGAAGAAAAACTAGATTGATAACAAAGGATATGACATCTAATATAAAAAGATTAAGTATTAATGAAAAAAGTTTGATTTTCTAACAAATTGTGGATTCAATTTGATCGGATTGTCTGTTATAAATTAAGACATATAACGATAGATTGATGATATTAAGGAAGATCAAACAATATTTAGTGATTTTCATTTTGAGAAACTTTATGATTTTATCTTGAAATTTGAATTTGGTGAAAATCTTGAAAAACCATATTTTTACAGAAAAAAACATTAAAATTTACTTTTTTTTTAGGCTGCATCTTAAAGATCATACTTCTGATCGTTTTCCATTCTTTTTGGAAATCACTCATTAAATGTTCTTTTGCTAAACCCAATAACAATTTAATTGAATTCCATTTTTTTTTTTCTAACCTAATTTATGTTTCGCTGCGCTATATTTCTCCACCAAAATAGCAATGATAATATTGATCAACAGAAAATGTGCCAAGACCCCATAAATGAAGAAATAAATCATCCAATTCCTATTAAAATCCATTTTTGGTTGTTCTCCGCTTCCCTTTGCATCAATGGTCCAAAACCTATATAATTTAATATTTTTTAAAGAAATATATAGACATTAGTTATTGTACATCAAAGACAACCAGCCTTCAGTATTAGCAACAATGAACATCATTTCCAACGCATTGAAGATATTATCAAAATTAAAATCATTATTCATCCAATCTCCACCAAAATCAAAGCAATCTTCTCTATTTCCAATGCCTGCCATCAAAATATCATCCAACCCCTTACATTGCCAAAAGGCTCCTTGTAAGCATTTCACTCCAATTAAAGCGAAAAACACACTGATTAACAAAAAGAAGAAAAACAATTGCAAAATATCAAGAATCGATTTAAAAAATGCCTCAAATGCCAATTTGAGTTCCTTTGAGAAATTCGCTACAAGAAACAGTCGAAAAATCAACATAAACTTCAATAAATTCACCTCGAAAATAAAATAAAAGAAATATAACAGACAAATCAACACTTTCATGATGATTGGCATTGAAAAGTAGCCATTTTCATGTGGGATCAATTCAAATAATAGTTCTATCGTGAAAATTATAAAGACTGGGATATCCAAATATGTCACCAAAACGTTATATCTGGATTGAGAGGATTGATAAGGGTCATATAATGCTAGCAATATGAGTGAATAAAAGACTGAAATCAACATAAATTTTGAAAAGTAACGATGATTTCGAATTTCTAAGATTTTTTGTTTCAAAGTCTTAATATCAGTATTTTTAAATTGGGCTGAAATTTGTAGGGTTTTTCTTGATTTTTCATTAAAATCCATTGTTTTACTCTTATTTGTAACACTTTTCAAGCTAATTGTTCGAGTGAGAACCACTTCTTTCTTCTTTTTTAAACAAGAGGAACATAAAAAGCATTTGATTTTTTCTAAAAAGCCATGAAATTTGGAAAATTCAACGGTTTTTGATATAAGGATTCTTTTGACGTTTTTCGAATTTATTAAATTATTGATCAAAGAGGCCAAAAAGACTTTATTGAAGAAAATTGAACAAAAAAGCAAATTTATCACGAAATATAGACTTGCAGTGATATTGGAAAAAGTCTTCATATGGGCAAACATGATCAACTGCCATTCTTCATCAATGAAAATGAGGAAATTAGTGAAAAAAGCATTGAGGAAACTGTTGAAATTAACCCTGAGGATCAGTTCATTATCGATTTCTTTTGATATATTAGAGAATCTGAACAGATCCTTGCCTATCAGACTGAATAGGATGAGAAAAATCATTAAAATTATGAGAAAACCATGCATTTTTCTTAAAATCTTAATCAATTCCAAGATCAATATTGAAATATTGATCCAAACGCTTGAGATCAATATTCTCAAAATTCTCAGAACCTGAAATGCTCTAATTAGATCGTAAATATAGGCTGAACAAGGGATTTTCCCTTCAAGAAAGTCACAATCTATGGCTATAAAATAAATTTGTGAGCTGAGATTCAGGAGAAAAATCGCGAAATCCACTACATTTAAAAACCTCTGAAAGAATTTTTTCTGAAATAATAGTTTGATGAGAATTTCGCAATAAAAAACCATGAGTAATCCAAAATCTAGAATTCTGAGCATCTTTCGTGTTTTCCTTGAGAAATCCACCCAATCGACACATAAAACAACGGTATTCGTGGTTATCAAGATAAAGGTGAAGATTCTTAAGATCTGGAGATGTTTTTGCTGGAATTTGAGAATTCTGAGGGTATAATAGGGCAACAAGATTTTCGTGAACGATGAATGGAATTCGGACTTGGATTTTTCCAATTTTTGAGTGATGACGGGTTTTTTTTTTTGTTTGATTTTGTCCATGAATTCGTTGAGGTTGATGGAATTTATGATGTTATCTCGATTTTGGGGGATTAATGCAGGAATTTTCTCTAGTCTTTTGAAGGATTTATGCATGGTTTCGTATAATCCTGCTACCACCATGTTGATTAATATGGTTGAACTATTAAAAATTGGTTAAGGAGAAGTGAAAATAAGTGAAAATACATTAGAAAAACATAAGAAAAAGTGAAAATGCCTGTGAAAAACTTATTTGTTGATTTCCAATACTATGTAAATTATGTAAAAAAATATATATTATATATAATAGGGAGAAAATGTACAATGTCATTGATATTACTCCAGCCTGTGATACTCAATAGACTCATGCTCGTGAACACAGAATTCATAATGTTATTGAAATTAAAGATCCCATAATATAATATTGCGTTGTCATTATATTCACTTTCATTCATCCTCATGTTATATTGTGCTGGGTTCTCACAAAAACTCCTAAAAAATACTTCTTTAATATTATCAAAATTTCTATGAATTCACCCAGAAGGACATATATTTTCCCCACATAAATCCAACACATTTGGATTTATAAGCCATGAACCATTGATTGGAAATGGTGTGATTCTGCACCGATTTTCAAGTTTCCCTTGAAAGAAAAACACCCCCACAAATGCATAAGCTATTATCATGATCGAAACCACGATCAAATGGCTTGATATCTTTGCAAGACCTGAGAAAAGTTGCTCTAAATTGTTTTTGAGAACTTTTATAAAATTTTTAATTATTTTCAAAAGAAAATTTTCATTAAAACCTGGAAAAATCGTTATCAGCTTCAAAATTCTTAGGTTTTCCCAAAGCAAAATATAAGGTTTAGGTGTTGTTAAGCCAATGAAACTATAATATTTAATAATAAAATGTTAAAAAATGGTGTTTTATACCCAAAAAGTATAGCAATTAGCTCAGAAATAGTGAGGAAATTGAGTCCTTTTCGAAAAGGGGGGGGCTCTGATAATCCGATTATTATGAAATCTAATAAAAAAAAGCAGTTGCAAATAACTTTGATGACAAAAACGAAGAAATTAATCC
>Ga0302140_10013263_pt1 | contig 10083 bp, 8 predicted proteins | sample I_Bog_E1_1_FD_202095 | JGI IMG/M metagenome (GOLD analysis project Ga0302140, IMG submission 202095) | Peat permafrost microbial communities from Stordalen Mire near Abisko, Sweden - I_Bog_E1_1 | ecosystem: Environmental > Terrestrial > Soil > Wetlands > Peat | place: Sweden: Abisko, Stordalen...
TAAGATCTCCATCACTCGACCGAAATTCTTCAAGAATTCCTTATCATCTATGTCTCCTTCCAAAGCCAAATGATGGAACCAGAAAATGAAAGTCAATTCATCATCAATGGCCTCCAAATTCCTCGCAAGTTCTCCAGGTGCTTTTTTTTTTTCCGGTTTCTTCTCAGCGATCTTCTGATTGCATAATTCAACTGCCTTATCAAGAGCAATTCTTACTGATAACGCAAGATTAAGCTTGGAACAAGGGGTTTCTTTAAATAAGGGCTGAGCCAAATCTAATATTTCATTGATGGTGTTGGCAATTTTCTCCACCATTGAGCCAATTTTCTCGTTTTTTTGATATAGACCATACCCTTTGAAAAAACCAGCGGATTCTAAATTATCAATGATGGTTGAAAGGTCTTTGGATTTTGCAAGAATGCTCGAAAGCAGGGATTCTGATGCTTGCGAATAATTTTTGGAAAGACTATCATGAATGAATTCGAGATAATTCGCACAAAGCAGACTTAAATACTTCATTCCTGATTTGTTCAGGAAGTTGCTTAAAGAATCGAAGCTTTGGGTGATTTTTTTCATGATCACTTCGTTTTTCGCCATAGAATGGAACTTTTGAAAATTCTTTGAGTAATTTTTATTGTTCTTCTAATTTATTAATTTTATGGTAAAAATTAGAAAATTTATTAGTCTATAGCATTCCGAATTGATTTCTGTTCATAAAAGAAAATTACGGTAATTTTAATTAATTTATTTTTAAAAAATATGTTTGAAAAAAAATGTTTTTGTTCCCACCAAAAACAATAATTTATTATTTTATTGATTTACATGATACAGAGTTGTAAAGGGAATTGTACTCAGCGAATCTAATGCCACAAAATCACAAAATCCTCTTCTTTATCAACTCCTGAAGAGTATAATGATCAATCAAATAGATCCTCCAAATCCTAAATTTTGGTTTTAATATTTAATCTATATTTTTGAATGCACTAAACAATTTTATCATTAAATTTTATTATAAAATATTTGATTTTACGAAATATATTTTCTCTTTTAAAAAAGTTCATTTTGCACTAATATTTGAAAAATTCTTTTTATATTATTAAAAAATTTCTCTTATCAAATTTAATCCAAAAAATTCATATTTCCCTATTTCTCAAAACGCCTCAAACTTAATAATTCAATAATGTTCTTTTTTTTTAATCTCTTCTAAAATTCCTCAAAATTTCGCCTTTCTCCTCTCAAATTCAAATTCAATGCTTGATCGTCATCGTGCCCCCAAGCCTAAAATCGCTATCAAAGTCCTCACTTTTCCCAACGCCACCCCCTATTCCAATTTCAATACCCCCAATAAGCCTTCTTTAGCCTCTAGTCGTGACGATTCCCACTGTTATTCTCCAATACAAAAGCCTAAAGACCCTCCATTACGAAAGTCCCAATCAAAACAAGAGTTTAGAAGACCGATAATCAATAGTTCGAAGCTTCCTCAGGGTTTTTTCTCTAATAAGAAACCAACATCTCCTGCTTTTTCTAATAGTCCGAAGAATAAGCCGCAATTGGAGCCGATTTTCAATAGAAACCCTATAATTCCGTTGAAGAAATTCCTGGATTTCTCGAAACAAAAGGAAATAGAGTTCAAGGGCGAAACCTCTAGTCATTTCAAAAGGAAATATCAGGAGTTTCTATTGAAAAACAACGAGACTTTCAAAGAAATTGAGCTTCGAGAGCTCATTGCTATCCGAAATCTTGAGAAAAAGGGGAAATCAAGCAAAAAGCTTGTTTTTCATGCGAATTCCTTGAAATTATATGTCCTGGAGCAATTTCCCCTAAAAGATCCTATGGATTCTAAGGAAAAAATAGAGGAAATCAAGGAAATTTCTAATAAAAATCCTGGTTTCGTGAGGATATTCAAGGTTTTCTATGAGACTTCTCAAGGCCTTTGTCATGTTTTAAGGGAATATATGACTGGAGGAAGTCTTTCTGAACTATTGGATTTCTCAGGAAGTGTGAATTTTAGGTCTTCTCAGGCTATTTTCTTACAATTAGACCAAATGTTAGAGACTTTTCCTAAGAAAATAGAAGATTTTGAGCTTTTCTTCGATAAAAAAGGCAATTTAAAGCTCGAACCCAGCTTTTTTAAGACTAATAAGCCAAAAAGACAAATCAAGGACATAATTTATATGAAATGTCTATTTGGAGACTTATTTGATGAGGATTTCCTTAGGAAAAAACAAGACTTTTGTTGTTTATTTCATGGTTTTCTTGAGGAAAACTCGGTTTTCAGGCTTATTTCATCTAGATTTTCTGATAAATTAAAGAATTTCCTTAATTGTGAAGTAAAAAGCAAAAATTTCCTTAAAGAAAAGGACTTTATAGATTCAGATGTCGAATTAAAGGACTTATTGAGACTTAGTGTGAATTATAGCCGAAATAAGCCTAATAAAAAGTCGAAAGAAGAGCGATTTAACAGAATTTTGCAGGCTTTTTCAAATGGAATTTCGAAAACACAAGATTTATCGCTTATAATGGAAAAATTAGGTGAAAATAACAGGGTTGTTAAGGAAATAGCAGAAACTCTAGGATTTTCAAGGGGATTCGTAGCCAGCAAAATGAAAAACACGATTTCCCAAGGGAAAAACCTCTAATTATGTTTATTTTTTCTATAATAAATCATGAATAATCTATTAAATTCAGAATTTTTGTGTCTAGTATTCAAAATTTTCATAAAATATTTAAAATCTAGGCTTTTTCTAATAAAATCCAAATGGAAAACCCATTATTAACCAAATTCCAGGCACTTTTGGCCTGTATTCGAGGAATTGGCAATGAAAAGCCCTCAATTCGTGAGGAAAACATGCAGAAATTGCCTTCCGAAAGCCTGTTTCTCATCGAGGATCTTATCAAAGCCAAATCTGAAGACCCTTTGACTATAGAGCTTTTGGCTTCATTGAGGGATTTTCTGAGGCTTTGCTTTGAATCTTTAAGATGGGAAGATCGATTCGCAGGGCTTTTCGCTTTAGAGCATATAAACTCAAAGGGAGGACTTATTGATTTCTCATTAGAGAATTTGAATCTAATATTAGGACTTCTAGAGGAAAAAGAAACTAGATTAAGAAGCCAGGCCAGCCAATTTCTAGGCAATTTATGCAAAAATCTGGGTTTTATGAAGTTTTTTCCTTTGATTTTCGAGAAAATCATGGCGAAATGTCAAGAAGAAGCCGAAAAGCCCACTGGGAGGGTCTTGGAGGCTAATTTGGCAGTATTTTCTCTAGCTTTTTCATGTCTAAATGAAGAGATTTGTCTAGAAAGTCCTGTTTTTTTCAGAATAATTGACCTTATCAGCAAAATGCTCATGCATCCGATGAAACATATAAGAGTCCTGGTTTTAGATATATTAGAGAAACTCTTGCTTTCGCAGCCTTTGAAGGATTTCATTGAGGATTCGGACTTTATGGAGAAATTGGTCCTTTGGTTAGAAATTGCATTGGCTGATAATTTCACTGAGCCGAGGTTCCAAGGCACAAAAACCGCAGGCTTTTTCCTTTTACGACTCAAGAAGTTCGGATTCAAGAGATTAGAAGATATAGCTAAGAGACTTTTGCCTAGAATATGCTTTAATCGTTTGCATCCGGCTGAATCCTTTGGGAAAAAAAGCCAGGATATTTGGATGGATTTCGTGAAGCCGAATGGTAGACAGATTTTAGGTAGTTTGATAGCTGAATATATAGAATATAATCTAATGGAAATCAAAGAAAAAAACTGGGAAATTAGAGAAACTGCCTGTAGGGCTTTCCAAGAACTAATAGGCAAGGTTATAGTGGATAATAAGGAGGCGGCTGAGAAATTAATGAAGAAAAAAGCGGAAATTCTAGTGAAATTGATCGAGGCTACTGGGGATCAGTACCAAAGCGTCAGAGAATCTGCATATAACGCTTTAATTGTAGGCTTGAATGAGGTGTTTGAAGGGTCGACGAATGAAATTTGTGAGGGGATATATGAGAATATAGGCGAAAGCTACCCGGAGATAAGGAAACAGATCATTGAGCTGTTAGGGATTTTATGTGAAAAGGAAGGGAAAGGAGATCTTGTTCTAAGGACTTTGGGGGTATTGGAGAAGAAAATCATGTCTCATCATCATGAAGACCATGGCCATCAAAGCCATGAACATGGCCATGAAAAAGCCCATGAAAAAAGCCATGAACATGACAATAAACATGAAAATGAGCATAGTCATAGCGAATGTAAAGAAAATGAAGAGCCTCAACATAAGAAACATGAACATGAAGGCGATATATATGATGTTTTGGTGGGGTTTTATAAGGAAATAGCAAGAATCTTCGCGAAAGCTAAACCGGAAGTCGTGGAGAAATGCATAGGCATGGTCTTGACACTCCAAGGAGCTCTGAAACAGGAGAAAGTCGTATATATTAAGGAGAATATCTGGAAAAATATGGCTGATGGAATGGTGAATTCAGGGAAAAATATTGCTAAAAAACATTTGGATGAGTTTTTGAGTCTCGCTTTTGAGGAATTGGAAAACAAAGAAAATAAAGAAAAAAACGCTGTGAAAGCTTTCGTGAAGAAAATGCAGAGTTTTATTGGACCTAATATACTCAAAGGCAGGGTTGAGGCACTCGCACAGGGGAAATGGGTAAAATTATATAGTGAAATTTAATTTGAAATTAGTGGGAATTTTGAGGATAATGATTTTTTTTATTCGCACTTAAGTGCATTTTTTCTCAATTAAATGAATTTTTTCGCATATTTAAGTGCATTTTTTGAGAAATAATTTAATAAAAAAAAAAATATTTTCATATTTATCATGATTTTTTTTTTTAATTAATAAATATCTCAAATATTTATTCAAAGCTTTTGCATATGGTTTTAATCGGAATTGCAGGTCTCCCAGGTTCTGGCAAACAGGAGTTTATGTCTTTTCTTCACAATTATCACAAACTCAAAATTTATAAATTATCATTGCCAGCTTTTCTCTCAAACATTCTTTCAAATATTTGTGAAAGCCCAAAAAATGGTGAAATCTTAGAAGAAAACAAGGAGGAAATCAAGGAAAATCAGATTTTTTCGAATGAAAATGGCATAAAAGAGTATAATCTTGAAGAAATCGCTGAAATGTGGAACGAAGATATCGTGATTGGGCCTCTATATTCCTTGGAAAAGGTGAAGACTCTTAGAAAAAAGCCATATTTTCATTTGGTTTTCATCGAAAGTGCGGTTTTGCATCGTTTTGCTAATTTCCAGCGCAAATACACAAGAAACATAGACATTCTTCAATTTCTGAAGCTTGAGGAGCAAATTTCTCATGGACTCCAATTGGAGGAAATTCGAAAATTAGCCAAATTCGACATTTCTAATAGTGGTTCATTACTAAATTTCCACGAAACCGTACAAAACAACATAAAATATATCATGAGGCCTATAAAACCCACCTGGGATCAATATTTCATGAACATAGCTTTTTCAGTTCGCACACGGAGCAATTGCATGCGAAAAAAGTAGATTTTTTTAAGTATTTTCATTGATTTTTGTTTTAAGTGCAGGGGCAATTTTGGTACAGAACAATAGGATCATTTCGACTGGATATACTGGCACTCCGCAGGGATTGATGAATTGTAATGAGGGGGGGTGCCAATGTTGCAATGAGAATAAAGAGGATTTGGTTCAATGCTTATGCATTCATGCGGAAGAAAATTGTATTTTGGAGGTCGGGATCTCGGGATCAGAGGGCGCCATTTGTTATTGCACACAATTTCCATGCATTTGGTGCACGAAAGTGCTGATCCAGGGGGTAATAAAATGATTAATTAAAGATTATAATGATTTATGTAGAAAATAAAGAAGTTGGTGTATTTTAGAGAAGAAGATGATGTGGAAGAGCCATTGGCATTGGAGATTTTGAAGCAGAACAAAATTGAAAAAATACGGTTTTTAAAGGATTTCAACGTTTTTTAGAAGAACAAAAACAAAATATTTTTTTTTTTTTTACAGATAATAAAAAAAAAAAATTCAAATGATTTTTTGATAATTTTTTTTTTGTAAGCTTTTTTGTTTCTTAATTTTAAAACGACGACTAATCATCATCACCACCTTCATCTCCTCCTTCTTCTAATTCCCCATAAAGTTTCAAATCATGTTTTGGATCCCAATTCTCAAACCAATCCATGTTTCCAGCATCGAACACCAAGAAATAAAACCCAAAAAAGGCAATTGCAAACAAAGTGTATCGTTTCATCATGTCTGAAAAATAAAAGGACAGAAAAGCAACTTTTACTTAATATTGTTAAAAAAGTGATTACTTCGCGCGGTCAAATAATTCAATTCATTATGCAATGTTTCCAATTCCAAAGTATATTTGAACCTTTGTGAATCATTTGGAGAGTTTAGGATATACCATTGACGAAGGTCATAGGATTTGACTAGATTATCCCAGGAATAGGCAAAGGGGATATGATCGAAGGAAGCCTTGTCAAGTCCGGCTTGGATATTCTTGCCTCGGTTGATTTGTCGTAGGAAACGAGTGAGCATTTTTTTAGAGGAATTTAATTATTTTCTTTAAAATCTGAAAAAAAAATTTGGAATTTATAGCTTTTTAACCAAGTTTGATTGTTTTTAAGAAAATCGACATTATCGATTTTTATATAAATTCAATCATTTTAATAAAAAAGACACCATGAAACAGGCATTTCCTTCTATTTCCGAAGCCACGAAAGCCCGACTTGAAGCTAAAGGCTTCACTCCAATAAGAGCCCTTCCTCTGGAGCCATGGCAGAACCCTCATTCTGATAGCTGTATGATTTTCTCATTTCTTATTAATCTATTTTTTTCTTTTGTTTTCTCAAAGTCTTCAACACAAACCTCTTTTTGATTGGCTTGGGACTTCTTGGACGTCATCGGGCTCAAAAAGTCAAAAGTCCAACCATTTTATGGACAACATTAGTTGTTTCGGTGCCTTTCTTCACTTTGATTTCGAGAGTAAGACTTGATAGGAGAGATGCGCTTTTGGGACATAGAAAAACCCTGGAAGAGAGGCTGGATTATAACCCTTTGACAAGAAACGCGTGGGAGAAGGCTTTGAAATTGAATGAGGAATATCAGGAAGAGTTAAAGAAGGAGATCAGGAATTTGGAGTCGAAGGTTTGGATCAAAGAAGCGAAATAAAAACTTTTTAAGAAAAATCTGAAATTCATCATGAGCTTTAGTTTTAAAAATGATATTGTTTTTATTGCCATTTTGAGGGGTCAACTTTTTTTATATTAGTGATTTTTTAGTTTTATGAAGAAAAAAAAACAACAAAAAATTTCAAATAAAAGCAAATTTTAAATTTAAGCCCATTTTCGTCCTATGTTCAAATGCGGAAAAAAAAGCAAGACTCCAATCAAAACAAAGCTTTGTCCGTTACTTATTCCTTAACTAATAATATAGCTTTCTCCCATAGCTGCCACGAAGCTCGATCCCCCAGTTGAAATGACCCTCACCGACATGAATTTGAAGTTTAACCTAAACACGTTTCATTGGGAGAATAAAAAAGGTTTCTTTTACCTTACATTTTGACTTTTTCTAAATTATTATAATGAAAAGCTCTTGCAGCCTTAAAGAATGACTCCAAATTCGATAGTCATACTAAGGAAAAGGAGAATATGATGTTGAATATGGATGATGAAGTTGAGTTTCAAGAGCAAGTGCGGAAGGAAAAAGAAAAATTGATTCAGGAGCTAGAAAGCATGGAAACGGAACTGGAGGAGAAAAACAAGGAATTAATTATGATCGAGATAAAAAACGAAGTTTTGAAACGGATGCTATTTGAAGAAAGCGAAAAATACAAGAAATATGCTGAATATGACTTTTAATTCGAAGTTTCTTTTATTTATTGATTTAATTAAATGTTTTTCCCCTTAAAAACCTAAGAAGTTCAACATTAATATAGTGCCTTGATCTAAATTAACAGATGGTTCATTAATATGTTCCAATCTAATGAAATATTCAAAATTCGAGCCTTTATAATTGAAATTTTGTTGTTTTTCCTGGATGCGGAATTTGCTATAACATCCAAAAAGCACCTCTTCTTCTTCCTCCGCATATATCGATAACTCTTCAGTTATCGCAATGGCATTATTCGGCACATTATTTAATTTTATCTCTATCAGACAATTATTCGTGGATCGATAAAACTTCTCTTCATTTTTACTTGTGGATAGAAAAGATGGGATATATATCAATTCCTTTAAAGGATAAGCCTTGAACTCCTTTTCTGAGATATGCATACCTCTGAAAGTGGCCTTTATGGTCACAGGGCATTTCTTCGCTAAGGTAAAAATCGCATTTTGAAGCTGTTTTATGTATTTCGCCTCTTCTTTTAAATCCTCAGCATCACCCGCTAATAACAAATTCACCTTCGTACAATAAAAAGTGTCATGAAATGTGTATTTTTTCACGGTTTCTATCAGGTCAGAAATTTTTGGGTTTCGGTAAAATTTGACACTTTCAATAAAATTGGAAAAACTTTTGCCTGAAAATGAGAAAAATATGTTTTTTAAAGGATGATTTATTAGAAAACCTTTGGTTTTTGTTGGGTAAAAATGGGCAACTTTGGTTTCTGGGTCGTATTCGACCAGAGGAGCTCTTTTAGCAAAGGTTTCAGCGTTAATACCGGTTTTTTCCACAAAGTCACTATCAGCAAAAAGGTCTGCACATTCATAATCTTCACACATAGATAAAATAGGAATTTGAAAATCAATTTTAAGATGAGAAATTTATTTTTTGCCAAAAAAGAAGCATTTTATTGAGTTTTTGACCATAAAACCTTCATTTCATAATTTTTAATGAAAAAAAACTAGATTACCGTAAATCCTCTTGATTCTCATATAGCCCATCGGAAAAATTTCAAAAGAAAAATCTAAACATCAATTTTTAATTTCAGAAATTTTAAAAACCTTCAAAAAAGAATGAAATTCAAGAAGAAGAAAATAGTGACTTTAATCATTTAAAAAAATAAAAGATACCGATCAAAACAGCTTTATTTTGGCTTTATTAGTTTTAAAAGCAAATTATACGAGATCGTGATCCTAATCGAAGCTATCTCGGCCAATAATTTTTAGGATTTTAAAGGAATCACCTTAATTTTATGAATAATATTAATATACAAGAAAACCTAAAAATTGGCAAAAAAATACCCAAAAATAAAAACTTAAAACAGAAATTTTTCAATTTTTGAAATTGTATGAAAATTCAAAGGGCTGAAAATCTAGAGGATTTACGGTAATAAAAAAAAAAAACTTATTTTACCATTTTTTTATCCTTTTGTATTAAAAAATACTCTCTTTTTTTAATTAATAAAAAAAAATTTGAGAAAAACAAGGATAAATTTGTATTGCCGGGAAGGCAAAATAGTCGAAAATTCCAGCAAAAAAACTCCATTTTTTCCTATTCCTCACAAATTCCTGGGATGTATCAAATATTTAATATATAATTGTTTGTATTGATTTTTTTTTGGAAAAACAAACATTGATAAATATCATGCAGTGCTGGAAATGTGTTATTACATTGATAAATACCATGCAGTGCTGGAAAATGTGTTATTTTTTTTTTTCTTTTTAAATTAGGAATAAAAATGAAAGTTTTCTTATTATCATGAGAGATTTCCTTTTTTAAAAAAAGCAATAAAAATTTTTAATTATATTGAATAAAAATTAAAAATTTTCAGTTGGAAAGGCAGAAATGAGAAATATAGAGCCTCTTATATAATTCCCTTATTAAAAATTTAAAATTTTTATTTCCCCCTGAAAAGTCAGATGGCACTGCCTAAATATCATTATTTAGTGGAAATTAAACTGTTGTGCTTGATTTAATTTGATTTATAATCATATTAGTTTTTGTCTAGTGCACCTTCTTTTTTAAAAAAAAAATGTTCAAAACTGCTTCTTCCCATGCATTCCTACCGGACATTTCCTACCAAAACCCAGGTATTTCATCTTCCAGTGGATCTGAGTCAACCAATGATGAGCTTTCTTATGAATATCCAAATACCTATCAAGAGAGACTTCCTTTAGAGATAGAGTACTTTTGTCCTTTTAA
>Ga0302140_10013268_pt1 | contig 10081 bp, 7 predicted proteins | sample I_Bog_E1_1_FD_202095 | JGI IMG/M metagenome (GOLD analysis project Ga0302140, IMG submission 202095) | Peat permafrost microbial communities from Stordalen Mire near Abisko, Sweden - I_Bog_E1_1 | ecosystem: Environmental > Terrestrial > Soil > Wetlands > Peat | place: Sweden: Abisko, Stordalen...
TAAATTTTCTTTGAAACTTATATTTGATATCTTTTTTAAAAATGGACTAAATTTATGAAAATTAAAAAAAAAACCCTCAAAAAAATTTTCGGATTCGGATTTTTTAATTTTTCCCTAAAACTATTACAAAATATATTAACAACTCTATTATCCCTAAAATGGGGAATTCAATTTAGAAAATGAAGCATTTATTCCCCTTACATGAGTCACTTTTCTCCTCAAAAAGTTCGCCCCATGTTCCTCCAATAAACCCAAAGACAAAATCTCTCAATTTCCCATTATTTTTATCTTTGAACTGAATAAGGTTTTTATCCTTTTGACACGTCAGAATCACAGCTTGATTTTGATTATCTTTAATTAAAGTTTCTGAAATGAAGGCTTCGCTGATCAAACAATCTAAATAAACGCCTGATCTTTTATTTTGAAAAATGCTGCTTTTCTCCAAACTGATTTGGCCCATTCTCATATTATTCCCCTTTTTATTAAGACTTTCCCTCACTTTGAGACTTTTTTTCACTTCTTCATTTTCCCTCACGAAAATCCCATCCAAATTCTCATAAATATAGCATTTTATTATCAAAACAGGTCCTTTCATTAACCCAGTGATTCCTATTCCAAAGCCAGTATTATCAAAAATATTGCATTCATTGAGAATTATTCTAATCGGATTCGAGTAAAAATGTTTTAAATCATCAGTCTTCACATTATCAAAACCCGCTAAATTAATCCCTCCTTTTTCGTTTTGGAAAATTTCATTGTTCGAATGTTTCGATGGTGAATCAAAAATCGACATTCCGAAACCTCCACAATTGGAAATCTTGTTGTTTGAAACTTCGATTTGAGAATCCGCTTGAATATCAACGCAACTTTCAAGAGTTAAGCCGTTTTGTTTCGAATCAGAAAGATCGTTATTTTTTATTTCAATGGAATTGAAACTCAGATTCTTTAGACAAATCACATCCTTTCGTAAATTCGAGAAAATGTTCTTGCAAATTAATAAGGAGACGTTTTGATGCATTAGAGGATTCTCGCTGAAAGCCGAAATTCCATAGGAAAAACTGTTTTTGAATTCATTGTCTTTGATTATTATCGTTCGTTTGTAATTTTCTGCCATTTCTCGAGAAAAACGAAGATTTATGCATGATTTGCCGATTTTTTCAAAGGCATTTTCCTTTATTTTGCCTGCCAGCAGATTTGAAACATTTAGACAATGGCTTTTGATATCGGAAAAATGGCATTTTTCCATAGAAACAATAGAAAATGTATGGCTTTCGACTATGGAGAAGAAATTGGTGATTCTGCAGGATTTCAAGGCCAAAGAAGTTTGGTTTTTTTTGTCTTGATTTGAAACAGTGTCTCCTTTGAGAATGAAGCAAATGTCTTGGATTTCCCTTTGATTTTTAAGTTCTTCCAAAGGAGAAAATGAATGCATGCTCATGCTTTTTACCACACAATCTCTGAGTTCGAGATGCGAATTGCCTTTCACTCGGAAAAGACAAAACAGATTGTCACGATGTGTGTTGGGAGTTGAGTTATGGTTTAAACTGCTTTTATTAGAATCTGTGAAATTGTTGTTATGGACTTCAGTTTGATCTAAAAAATGTATTTTAGTGAATTTCTTTGAAAAAAAATCAATTTACTTGTTGAGAGCTTTAATTTTCCAATATCAAATGAAATGTTGCATTCGCTGAAAACGACTTTCCCAGCCTCATTTCCAACAAAATTCGATAAATCTATCAAAATTGGCCCTTCAAAGATTTCAAGCATTGTATGGACACTTCCTTTAAATATCAAAGGTTTCGTGATTTTAAGGCAAGGGAGCGAAATTTTGCTTAGGGGAAGTTGAATCACATCATTTGGTTTCGAATTGTCGATGAACTATATATGAGTTCATATTGATCAGAAAATATAGAAAAATATTGTACTTTTTGAAACTCTTCAAAGGAAATCAAATTATTAGAAAAATCATTAGATTGAGCTATTTCCGTTAATATATTCGTCTTTTGATAATTCTGAGGATAATCGACCATCGATAAATGTTTTATGATATTCACGATATTTTGCGATTCATCATTAAAGCTCTTTTGAGAATTATTAAAAGAGTAATTTTTCAATGACGGCGACATTTTTTCTTTTTTTTCAGGGTTTTTTTCTTCAGGACACTTTGGCGGGGATTGTTCCCTTTCACTATTCTTTATTAAATTATTGGAACCGGAACCGCTCAGTTTTTTAAGGATGGGCTTTTCTGTTATAATCCCCAGTTTTTTTTGAAAAGGGTTCAAAATGGGCTGTTCATTTTGCGCAGGTACTCTATTCAAATTCAAGGCTTTGCTATAAAACGAGTTCAATTTTTTGAAATTGTTGCAAGAAGCAAAATTTTCATTTATTGTGTTGAAGGAACTTTGGTTTTGAATGGTGTCAGTCCTGGCTTTTTCACGAAGAGCCTGCGAATTCCGATCTTCATCAAAATTCTTTGGCAACGAAACATGCATAGAATTGTTTTTTTCAAATTTTTTATGGGTTTTCTTAAGGATTTGTAGATCTTTATCATCAAAAATGTCTTCAAACTCTAAAACTCCGATGTTGGTATTCTCCTGTTTATTAGAAGCGTATACGTCGTTTCCGTTATAACATTGCGAGGATTGGTTTAAAAAAGACATGGATATAGAAAAAAACAATGTTTTATTAATTATATATATTTTCTTATAGTTTTTTTTACTCTTCTAGTAATTTTATGTTCAAAGAAATATAAAAAACTGCAATTTGGGAAAAATTCCATTGTTTTTAATTTTATTTTTTTATAACTTCTTTTTATTTAAAATTCAAATTCTTTAAAACTCAAATTTTTAAATTCAAAGTCGGCCATGAAAGCTTGTGATGGTGCAGATTATAATATATTTTCAAAAGAGCGATCAAAAAATTTATAAAGATTTTCTCAACAACAAAAAAAATATGTTTAAATCGTAAAAAATGTCATTTTGAATTATGAAGTTTTATTTAATTTGTTTTTCAAAAAAAACAAACATTAAATATAAATATAATCCAAAAAAACTCAAATTCCCAATAACTCCAATTTATTATTTTTTTTTCTTTCTTTCTTATGAATATCGACAAATGGATCGACATACTCCGCAAAGACCGTTGTCCTCTTCCGGAACGAGATCTTCGTCTCCTATGTGAGAAAGTTAAGGAAATCCTTATCGAAGAGAACAATGTCCAACCAGTGCGAACTCCTGTGACCGTTTGTGGAGATATCCATGGTCAATTCTATGACCTGTTGGAATTATTCCGCACAGGAGGTGAAATTCCAAATACAAATTACATTTTCATCGGGGATTTTGTGGACCGTGGCTTCAACTCAGTTGAAACCTTTGAACTTTTACTATGTTTGAAGTTGAAATATCCGAATTTGATCACTCTTTTGCGAGGTAACCATGAATCCAGACAAATCACATCTGTATATGGCTTTTATGATGAAATTCTTCGGAAATATGGTAACACGAACCCATGGAAATATTGCACTGAGCTCTTTGATTATTTGACGATTGCTGCAGTCATTGATGGGAAAATCCTATGTATTCATGGAGGCCTATCACCTGATATAAAGACTTTGGATCAAATTCGTACCATTGAAAGAAAAGCAGAAATCCCACATGAAGGTCCTTTTTGCGATTTGATGTGGTCTGACCCAGAAGACATTGAGACCTGGCAGGTAAGTCCAAGGGGTGCAGGATGGATTTTCGGCTCGAAAGTTACAAAAGAGTTCAATCAGATAAATGGATTAGATTTAGTATGCAGAGCTCATCAATTAGTTCAGGAAGGATATAAGTATTGGTTCCCGGAAAATAGTTTGGTGACGGTATGGAGTGCTCCCAATTATTGTTATAGATGCGGAAATGTCGCAGCGATCCTTGCTATTGATGAGAATTTGGAAAGAAAGTTCTCAGTGTTTAACGCGGTGCAGGAAAGCATGAAAAGTGTGAATCCAAGAAATGTGCTGCCTTATTTTTTGTAAAGAAAGGGCATGAGCTTTAAAAATTCAAGATTTTAATAGTTATAAGAAAATTTAAGTTAAAAATGAAAAAACGAAATATTAAATATAATAAAAAGAAAAGTGCAGATATTTAAAGAAAAGGAAGTATTAAAACAATTAATTCTTAAGCTCCCAAAACTTTGTTATATAATAGAAAAATACTAAAAATTAGATAATCAATGAAAAGAAGTGGTGAAGATATAGAAAGCAAGTTTTTGAATAAAACTCTCATAGCTTCTGGAAATAAATTCGCTTTTTATCTTGTAGACTTCACAGTTGGTGAGAAAGTTATCAAAAATTATGAGAGCTTAGAACCGATAAAATTTTCTCAATTGGGATTTGAGGATTGTACTTTAATTCCTCTATTGGAAAGAGGAGGCTCGCAAGTCTCTCAAAATTTATGGACTTTTCTGTTTTATGAATTTAGTCCTCCACTGGATAGATATATTGTTGAATTTCCTGGCTTTGAGATAAAAGATGACGATTTTAAGGCAAGTTTAGAACAAAAATTCAGTGAAATTACAGGATTTCCTTTGAAAACGTTTGAATTGTTGGAAAATGTGGATAAAGTTCCTAATATCTATTCTGATCCAGCCTGTTGCACTAAACGATCGAGAGCTGTCAGTGCAAAGATAAAGGTTGATGATGATGAGTTTCTGAAATTGGAAAACGATAAAAAGATAAGTTTGGTGGAAATTGAGGGAAACATTTGTGAGAAGTTCAGAAAAATTGCAAAAGAGAGAGGAGCGATACTTTCAGATAAGGCTTGGTATTGGGCTTTGGGGAAAAGTTTTCAAACCAAAGGCGTTTTTTAGTTTTTCTTTAAAGATGGTATTTTTAATGAGTTATGCAAAAAAAAAAACATAAAAAGAAAATTAATTTTTTATATTTTTCCAAAAGATTATATATATTTAATATTATAATTTTATTTTTGTTGGATTGGAAATCTGTTTGCCTAGGCTCAAAAAGGCACTATATATTTAATTATAATCAGAAATAAATTATAATTTCTTTTCCTGCAAAATATTCCTCAATCCAAAATGACCAGCCATCTATTTATCTATTTGTTCCTCTTCTCTTTCCTTTCCTTGTCCTTCTCTCAGACCTGCCAAGATTTATCCTCAGACGAAACCTGTACTTTCTATCAAACATGCTTAGAAGATGAATATTCATGCGGTCCTGATGGTTATCCAATGGGTTATGGCTATAAATATTGTGAAAAATTCCTAGAATACCTCAATGAATTTTCTGATTCGGGAAAATTATGGATTCAGAAAACTTTAGTTTGTCTGAAACAAACTCTTTTGCCATTGGCAGGGGATCCAGCAACCACTTGTCAAGAAATACATGATACGGCGTTTGATTCACATCCAAAATGTTATGCTTTGAATGGGTTCTGCGAGTTATTTTTTGACCCGGTTCATATTTTGGAAAACGTGAAAGGATTGTTGCAGGTTTATGAGATTAAGGACCTGTCGCAACCAATTTCTATTAAACAAATGGTGGAAACTGCAGGGTTGTGTGGAGAAAGCGTTGTCCAAAAGTTCAGCGATGCTATCATGAGAATTTTGGAAGGAGAAGTGGAAAGTTTTTTAGGAAATTTTTAATAAATAGAGAAAAATCAAACAAATTTATCAAAATTTCTTTGGATTTTTTTTTTAATCGAGCCTGAGAAACAAAGGAACATAACAATTTTCTTTAAATTTGTATTGAAATTATTTTTCTTTGCTAAAAAAATATATATTGACCTATTAAAATCTGATAGAAATAATAAAATTTTATTTGATTGCCTTCTTCGAAATCCATCATTCTTAATTTTAAAAAATAAATTTTTATTTGAAAAAACAACATGTACAAAGAACAAAAATCAGCCCTTCGTCACTTTTTTAAAGTTGAATCAGGCTATAAAGCTCATCAACATTATAAGTCCAAATCCCCATCCTCAGGCGATCTTTACATTAAAGGAACCAAAGAGAAAATTCCTTTGACTTCTATAGAATTCGCAATTGAGATAATTGATTCATTGGCCTTCATCTGTCTCACCCAAAATTATATCAACACAACCTCCAAACCCATTGAGACTGAATATTTCTTCTCTATTGCATCCAACGCATGTTTTTATAAATTTGAGGCTCAAATCGATGGTCAAATTCTGCTAGGACAAATCAAAGAAAAGAATGAAGCCAAGGCTGAATATATTGAGAATAAAGCAAAGGGGAACACTGTTGCCTATGCTGAATCCAATGAGAAAGTTCAAGATGTCATGAAGTTCAACATTGGTAATATCCCGCCCAACAAACCAATCCAAATAACTTTCGGATATTTACATGAGCTTGATGTGTGCTTAAATAAATTTTGGAAATTAGTAATTCCTTCAACCCTCACTCCAAGATATCAATCAAAGCAAGGACCCAACACAAAAAAACAATTGGCTCGCAACAGCAGCAAGAATGAAGAGAAAATTGAGGAGAATTTGAACTTCCCACAGGTGGAAAAAGGATATAATTGGAAGGTGATGGTGATATTAAACTCCTCATCAGAAACCAATTTCATTAGATCAACAAGTCATGAAATCACAGTAGAAAAATTAGATCCAGCAGGCACACAATTCTTAATCAATTTAAAGAATGAAAATGAGCTACCAAATAAAGATTTCACCTTGATCTTTCGATATGCTTCCATAAATGAAACGAATTGTTTATTATCTCAAATTGATGATATTCAATACCCTTATTGTTCTATGGTGAGCTTTTTCCCAAATTTCAATGACAGCAATGATGAAGATACTTTTCAGGCTATCATGAAGGATTCAGTCAAAGATAATTATGAAGTAAACTTGCTTAAAGCCAAAGGAGAATTCATCTTTATTTTGGATAGAAGTGGATCTATGAGCGGCCACAGAATCGATATGGCCAAGAAAGCCCTCAAACTATTCGTCAAATCACTTCCACCAGACTCTTATTTAAATATCATCGGATTTGGTAACGATTATCAATGTCTTTTCGATAAGAGTCAGAAAATAGATGAAGATTTGCTTGATCACGTCCTTAACCATGATATTCCCAAAATTAAAGCTGATTTGGGAGGGACAGAGCTTTATAAACCGTTGCTTTTTGCTTTGGAATCCAAGAAAATAAATAAACATCCAAAGAATATCTTCATGTTGACTGATGGAGAAGTGGGGAATGTTGATACTCTTTTAAGCTTGATTTTGCGGAATAATGAAGAAAGTCGAATTTATACGATAGGGATAGGCAATGGATGTTCAAGAGAAATCATTATGGAAGGGGCTAGATTAGGCAAAGGAAAATATGAGTTCATAGCTGATAATGAAGACATGAATCAGAAGATCATCACCCTCTTGGAAGATTCAATAACTCCTTTCCTGAGTGAATTTTCTGTTAGTTATGATAAGGAATTGATTGAAATGATCTCACCTGCCCCAGAATCAATTTCTTTTATTAGGAAAAATGAAGAAATGAGAATGTTCTTGTTTTTAAATGAGAAGCTTCATGAACAAAAAAACACAATGTTGAAACTCAATTATTATGATAATCATTTACAAAAGACAATCTCTAAAGAAATTGCTATTAGTGTTGATGGATTTATCTTAAAAAATGATTATCTTCATCGATATGGAGCTTTCCAACTCATCAAACGAATCCAAAGGAATCTGATTTGTGACAAAGAAATTGATTCAGACCTTTATCTCGCAAAAAAACAAGATTTGGAGCCTTTTTGTTTGAATCTCGCATTGAAATATCAGATACTTACACCTTTCACAGCTTTCATCTGTGTCATTAAAGAAAACAAAAACCAAATCCAGGAAAAATCTGAAAAAATTACAGTTCCTTCCTTGGTTTCTGAAGATTATAATCCCCATAAACTGAGAGATTCCTCTTCAGATTCCAGTGATCTATTAAGTGATCGCAAAAATTCAATTAAATGCATGAAGAAGAAAAAAAGATCAAGCTCAAAAAGTAGTTCAAGATCAAATAAACAAAAAAAATGTGAAAAGAAGATAAAAGAAGTTTCAAATAAACAAAAAAAATGTTGTGTTATGAGTGATTCTGATTCCGATAGTAAGATGAAGAAGAAGAAAGAAGCTTCAAATAAAAAAAAAAAATTATGTTTGAGTGATTCTGATTCCGATAGTAACATGAAGAAAAAGAAAGAAGCTATGCCTAATATGAAAATGAAAAAAAAGCAGAGTAGTTCAGATGATGAAACTAAAAAGAAAGCCAAGAAAATAGCAATTGATGAGAGTGATTCTGATTCCGATACTATGCTTAAGATGAAAATGAAAAAAAAGCAGAGTAGTTCAGATGAGGCCACTCCAAAGAAAGCCATGAAAAAAGCAATTCAGTCCGATTATGAGGAAGAATGCGAAGACGGAAAAATTTTGTACTCGGATGAAGATGAAAAAACATTAAAAAAAAATTTGAAAAAAGAAGAAAAAAAAGAGTTCTCTGAGAAAAAACAAAACCTGTTGGAATCATTGATTGAAAATCAGAAAATGCAAGGTTTTTGGGAAATGAAAGCCAATTTGAATTTGATCAGCAGTAAAGATCTTTCTTATTTCCAAGGGTCAATTCCGGGTAGTTTCAAAGATCAACCTGAAGTTTTATGGATAACTTGTCTCATCCTTTTCCATTTAGATTTTTTCCAATCCGACAAAATAGGGTCATGGAAGCTCATTTTCAAGAAGGGAACACAATTTCTTGAAAGCAAAGGAGTGAATTATGAACAATTCAAAGAAGAGGCAAAGAAATTCTTTTATGGGGGATCAATCAAACCAAAAAATCAAGAAAAAATGCTGAAAAAATGTGATAAATGCAAAGAAGAACTAAAATATTTGAACAATCTTGAATCCTATAAAACTGGCCATTTTGAATGCGATAGATGTGGAGCCATTAATTTGATTAAAGGAGGAATTAATCATTGCGAGGATTGCGGTTTTGATTTATGCGAAGAATGCAACGATTCAACACAGATAAAATGTGGTTTTTGTGTAGACGTTTTGAAATGGGGCGGCAAAGAAAATGGCACATGCAATGTTTGTTCTCAAATGATGAACAAAGAAATCTATCTTTGTAATGAGAAAAGTTGTGGATTTAAGATGTGTTTGAATTGCAAGGCACAAAGATAAATTAAGTTATTGATTTAAAAGAAATTCGAAGAAAAATTTATGATGTTTTAAGTGTTTTTTAAGTCAATAAATCAATTCTAATTTAATTAAAAGAAAAGTTTCTGGAATTTTTTTTTTAGAAAAAAAACTTTATAAGGTCATAGAAAATAAATTTATCAGTTGATGAGTCATGAAATTCTGCTTTTAGATTTTCTTGAGAATGCAAAATATAGAGAGAAAAAAATTATGAATTAATAAAGGAATGCTTTGTTACAAAAAATTGTATTTTATTCTGAAAAAGTCAAAAAAACTATTAAGTCTATTAATGGGGGAGAAAAGAAAGAAGGAAGTGGCAGTGGTGCTGTGGCTACCTAAGATGCGAGATATACTAAAGATTTCAATATAATTTTAAACTACACTTTTTTTAATTAAATTTTCCCAGTTCACATTCTAAATCAGATGAGTTCTTTTGATTTTCGGTTGACGTTATTTGGGGAGGTTTGTATTGGGATTGATTATCATGATTCTCATTGAAGGGTTGGTTCTCATCGTTAAGAGTTTGATTATGATTACGACTTTCCTGTGGAATGAATTGGGAAGTTGGAAATTCTAGAAGAGTGCAGCCATCCTGATTATTGATTATGGTCCATACAAGCGGCACATTGTTAGGATTTACATTGAACCTTAGTTTCATAGAGAGTTTATTGATCATTTGAGACTCTATCACAACCCCTGGATAAAGTATTCTTTTCCTCATGTAAAACCAATCAAAAAATGTTCGGAGAAATCCTTCGGTGTGTTTTAACTTTTCATTGTCACCACTAAAGCAACAGTTGAAACATTTCCAAGAGTTCCAATATTTGAAACATTTCCAAGAGTTCCAATCTTTGAAACATTTCCAATCCCTCTCAAAATAAAGC
>Ga0302140_10013271_pt1 | contig 10080 bp, 2 predicted proteins | sample I_Bog_E1_1_FD_202095 | JGI IMG/M metagenome (GOLD analysis project Ga0302140, IMG submission 202095) | Peat permafrost microbial communities from Stordalen Mire near Abisko, Sweden - I_Bog_E1_1 | ecosystem: Environmental > Terrestrial > Soil > Wetlands > Peat | place: Sweden: Abisko, Stordalen...
TTGCTGAGTTGACATCGTTAGAGTTATCCCGGTGGTGTTGGAAACCATTGAAAATTGCAATTGTTTAGTAGAATCGCTGTTATCGGCAAACAAACACGTCGAGGCGTTAAAAGTTTTATTGGTTAAAGTCATGGTATCAGTGGTACCAACTACTACTCCAGTTGGCACAGCCTTCGAAGTAAGGAAACTACTTCCACCATTACCTTGGAGAAAATATCCACTTGAAAAAGTAGTTGCCCCAGTACCACCATTTCCTATTCCGAGAGTACCAGTGATCTGTGTTCCACTTAAAGTAACGGCTGCTGTTATTAAGTTTTTATTTGCATCTAATTGGATAGGTAAACTGGCTGTTCCAGTAGTGAAATTGGCACGATTAAATCCAACATTTCCACCATTATCAATTTGAACCCCTCCATAATAAATAACATAGGCTTGAGAGGAAACAGTTTGAGATTGTTGGACAGTTAATACTGTCGCTGATGTATAGGCAGTAATAAATGCTTGAGTTCCATTAGCGTAGACGATAACTCCTCCAACCATTCCTGAAGTAAAAGTCGTTCCTACACCAGTTGCAGTGGTAGTAGCCTGAGACACTGTTCCAGTAGAATAAATCGAAGACCCCGCGTAAATTGCTCCTACATTTTGGAGAGTTTTAGATCCAGTTATAACTTGACTTGTTGCTAGGGTTACAATCGTGTCGGTTCCAGTAATATTTGGAATATTTAGACTTTGGCTGGTGCTTTGCTGAGTAGCAATTGTTAACGTGGTGGCGGTTGTGGCACTCGTCGTCGATAAATTAATTCTTTTAGTGTTATCAGTTCCGTCTACGAAGTAACAATTGCTATTATTAAGAGATTTGTTTGATAGAGTGTCGGTAGTAGCTCTCCCCACTAAAGTGTCGGTTGAAGTTGGAAGAGTTAGGGTTCCAGTGTTGGTGATGGTTGAAATCACCGGGGCAGTTGAGAAAGTTTTAACACTGCTAATGGTTTGGGCTAATCCTAAGGTCATAAGAGTGTCGGTAGCTGTTATTGCTGGAATATTCAGAGTCTGAGAAGTAGCTTGTTGAACAACAACCGTTAAAGTAGTGCTAGTAGTGGATGACGCAAGAGAATAATTTAATCTCTTAGTATTATCAGAATTATCAGCGATGTAAAGACTGTTGGCAATAAGAGTTTTGTTTGAAAGAGTGTCAGTAGTAGCCCGACCGACTAGAGTGTCAGTCGTGGTTGGTAAAGTCAAAGTTCCAGTGTTAGTAATTGAAGAGATAACGGGAGCCGCCGAGAAAGTCTTAACACCGGTGATAGTTTGAGCTAAGCCGAGAGTTACAATAGTATCGGTTCCACTAATTGCTGGAATGTTCAAAGTTTGGCTAGTGGCTTGTTGAACCGAAATTGTTAGAGTAGTACTAGTCGTAGATCCGCTAGAAGAGAAAGAAATTTTCTTAGTTACGTCGGATCCATCAACCAAAGAGCATGAAGTCGTAACCAGAGATTTATTAGAAAGGGTGTCAGTGGTTGAGCGACCAACCAAAGTGTCGGTCGAGGTAGGAAGAGTGAGAGTTCCAGTGTTAGTGATTGAAGATATAACGGGAGCGGTTGAAAAGGTTTTTACTCCTGTAATAGTTTGAGCTAGTCCGAGAGTCATTAAAGTGTCACTTCCAGTAATATTTGGGAAACTAAGAGTTTGAGAAGTTGATTGCTGAGAGGAAAGAGTTAGAGTTATAGCGGTTGTATTGCTACTACAAGAATAAGCAATTCGTTTAGTGGCGTCAGTTCCATCAACAAAGTAGCAAGAAGCAGTAGTGAGAGATTTGTTTGATAAAGTGTCGGTAGTAGATCGTCCAACCAAGGTATCAGTCGAAGTTGGAAGAGTCAAGGTCCCAGTATTGGTAATTGACGATATTACCGGAGATGACGAGAAAGTTTTTACTGCTGTGATAGTCTGGGCTACTCCCAAAGTCATGATAGTATCACCAGCCGTAATGTTAGGAATATTTAAAGTTTGACTAGTCGTTTGCTGAGTAGCAATTGTTAAAGTTCTACCAGTAGTATTAGAGCTTGTCGAGAATAATAACTGCTTAGTTGAATCAGTGTTATCGGCAAAAACACAATTAGCAGTATTCAAAGTTTTGTTGGTGAGGGTCATTGTATCAGTAGTTCCTACTACTACTCCACTAGGAATTGCTTTAGTTGCTGAAACGGGAGATGATCCATTTCCTTGGAGAAAATATCCAGAAGCAAAAGTAATGGCACCAGTTCCGCCATTTGCTACTCCAAGAGTACCGCTAACCTGAGACGAAATATTCAATGCAGCCGTAATCAAATTATTGTTAGAATCTAATTGAAGAGGCATTGAGGGCGTTCCACTTGAAAAATTAAGATGATTAAAACTAATGTCACCGTTACTATCAATCTGAGTCCCAGCGTAATAAATAACATAGGCTTGGGAGGAAACAGTTTGGGATTGTTGAACGGTTAACGAAGTAGCAGAAATAAAAGCAGTGATAAAAGCTTGAGTTCCATTAGTGTAGACGATAACTCCTCCCACCATTGATGAGGTGAAGGTTGTTCCAGTTCCTGTGACAGTAGTAGTTGCTTGAACAATCGTACCGGTAGAATAAGTCGAAGAACCGGAAAAGAAAGATGTTACATTTTGTAAAATTTTTGCACCAGTGATGGTTTGAACCGATCCAGTGGTGACAAAAGTATCATTAGATGTTCCAATATTAGGAATATAAAAGGTTTGACTGGTGGTCTGCTGAGAAGCAATCGTTAAAGTTGTTCCAGTGGTGGCAGTTCCACACATAAAATTAATTCGCTTAGTGGCATCACCTGAATCAATAACATAAAAACTATTATCAATAAGATTTTTATTAGAGAGGGTGTCGCTAGTTGCTCTCCCCATTAGAGTGTCAGTAGAGGTAGGGAGGGTTAAAATTGCGGAACCGTTAGTAATACTAGAAATTACGGGAGCCGACGAAAAGGTCTTGACACTGCTGATGGTTTGAGCTAATCCTAAAGTCATAACTGTATCACTACTGGTAATATTAGGAAGATTTAAAGTTTGACTAGTAGATTGTGATGCAGATATAGTGAGAGTGGTAGAAGTGGTTAATGATCCTAGCGAAAGAGACAATTTCTTAGTAGCATCACTACTATTAATGAAAGAACAAGATCCATCTACTAACGATTTATTAGTTAAGGTATCAGTAGTGGATCTTCCAACTAGAGTATCAGTTGAAGTCGGTAAAGTTAAAGTTCCAGTGTTAGTAATTGAAGAGATAACGGGAGCTGACGAGAAGGTCTTTACTCCTGAAATGGTTTGAGTAGTGGCAGTTGTTACTATCGTATCGGTTCCAGCAATGTTTGGAACATTTAAGGTTTGGCTAGTTGATTGCTGAGAAGAAATAGTTAGAGTTACTCCAGTGGTATTAGAAGAAGTAGAAAAATTAAGTCGCTTAGTAGCATCACTATTATCAATAAAATAACAAGAAGCAGTAATGAGAGACTTGTTTGATAGAGTATCGGTAGTGGCTCGTCCAACTAGAGTATCAGTCGAAGTTGGTAGGGTTAGAGTTGCCGCACCATTACTGATTGAAGAAATAAAAGGAGCAGATGAAAAAGTCTTCACTCCAGTGATCGATTGAGTTGTCCCTAAAGTCATAATCGTATCGGTTGAAGTAATAATTGGAACATTCAGAGTTTGAGAGTTAGCTTGCTGAATTGAAATCGTTAACGTGGTAGTAGTCGACGATGATGAAGAAGAAAATGCTATTTTCTTGCTGTTATCTGAACTATCAACAAAATAGCAAGAAGAATTATTTAAAGATTTATTAGTGAGAGTATCGGTGGTAGCTCTTCCGACTAAGGTATCGGTTGAAGTAGGTAAAGTTAGAGTTCCAGTATTGGTGATGGTTGAGATCACCGGAGCCGATGAGAAGGTCTTTACACTTGAAATGGTTTGAGCTAGTCCGAGAGTCATTAAAGTGTCACTACCGCTGATATTCGGGAAACTAAGAGTTTGACTGGTGCTTTGCTGAGATGAAAGGGTAAGGGTTATGCCGGTCGTTGCGGCCGAAGAAGAAAAACTAATCTTTTTGGTAGCATCGGTTCCATCAACAAAAGAACAAGAGGTGGTGACTAGTGACTTATTGGTAAGGGTATCGGTAGTGGCACGACCAACCAGAGTATCAGTTGAACCGGGAAAAGATAAGGTTGCTGAACCATTAGTAATCGAAGAGATAACGGGAGACGCCGAGAAAGTCTTAACACCAGTGATAGTTTGAGCTAAGCCGAGAGTCATTAAAGTGTCAGTTGTACCAATGTTTGGGATGTAAATTGTTTGACTACTTCCTTGCTGAGAGGCGATTGTTAAAGTGATTCCAGTAGTATTACCAGACGAAGAATGTCCTATCTTCTTAGTTGCGTCAGTACTATCGGTGAAAAAGCAAGAAGAATTATTAAAAGATTTATTGGTGAGAGTATCGGTAGTAGCTCTTCCCACTAAAGTGTCGGTTGAAGTCGGAAGAGTTAGAGTTCCGGAACCATTAGTAATTGAAGATATTACGGGAGCAGTAGAGAAAGTCTTTATGCCGCTAATCGATTGAGAAGTTCCCAAAGTTACTATCGTATCGGTTGCACTGATAGCTGGGATATTTAAGGTCTGAGATGACGTTTGTTGAATAGAGATTGTTAAAATGGTTGAAGTACTCGAAGATGAAGAAGAGAAAGATAACTTTTTGGTAGCGTCGGTTCCATCAACAAAAGAACAAGACGAAGCAACCAAAGATTTGTTTGATAGAGTATCGGTAGTGGTTCTCCCAACCAGAGTATCAGTCGTAGTGGGCAAAGTTAAAGTCCCAGTGTTGCTGATGGTTGATATCACCGGAGCTGATGAGAAAGTCTTAACAGCGGTAATAGTTTGAGTAGTTGCCAAGGTCATAATCGTATCACTACCAGTAATATTAGGGATTGAAAGGCTTTGAGTAGTGGTTTGTTGAGATAGAATGGTTAAGGTTCTACCGCTAGTATTGGAAGAAAGCGAGAAAATTAATTGTTTGGTTGCGTCGCTTCCATCGATAAAAACACAAGAAGCTGCAATAAAGGATTTATTAGAAAGGGTATCGGTGGTGGCTCTTCCAACTAAAGTATCAGTTGAAGTTGGGAGAGTTAAAGTTCCACTTCCATTAGTAATGGTTGAAATGACGGGAGCGGTAGAAAAAGTCTTGGCTCCAGTAACAGTTTGAGCTAAACCTAATGTCATAATAGTATCTCCGGCAGTAATATTAGGAATATTAAGAGTTTGACTAGTTGATTGCTGAACATTGATAGTAAGACTTTTACCAGTTACCATACTAGATAAAGAAAACCCTAATAGTTTAGTGTTGTCAGCATTGTCAGCGATATAACAATTATTGGCAATTAAAGTTTTATTGCTGAGATTGGCAGTAGTAGATTGTCCAACCAAAGTATCAGTCGTAGTTGGTAAAGTCAAAGTTCCAGTATTGCTAATGGTAGAAATCACGGGAGCCGTTGAAAAGGTTTTCACTCCTGTTACAGTCTGGGCTAATCCCAAGGTCATGAAGGTATCACTTCCTGTAATGTTTGGGACACTTATCGTTTGACTGGTGGTTTGTTGAGAAGCAATTGTCAAGGTTTTACCTGTCGTATTTCCACTAGACGAGAAACTAATTTGTTTGGTAGGGTCTGAATTATCAGTAAAGAAACAACTAGAAGTATTGAAACTCTTATTGGTGAGAGTCATTGTATCAGTGGTTCCTACTACTGTGCCAGTTGGAGCTCCATAAAGATTTTGAATATTAATGTTTGCAGTGTATTGAGTTACACTACTCTGAGAAATCTGAGCATTGGCAAACTGTCCAGATGTTATGTTAGATGCTGCTATAACTACTACACCGGTCATTCCATTAACAGATGAGACCGTTGCTGAGCTTGCACTTCTTTGCCAAACCGTTCCATTAAATAAAATCCAATCACCAACGTTCCAGGTACTATTGCCATCGATAGTTGTTGTTCCAGAAGTAGAGACAATATAAAACCATCCTGGAGTCCCTACACCACTTGTAATTGTTGGACTATTAGTGCTAGCATTCCATGTTCCCTGATATTCTAAACTTCCTAAAGGCAATTGTGAAGCAGGAATATGACCGGTTCCATCTAGTGTAGCTAAACCGCTCGCTTGTCCAGCTTGAGTAGCTATGACAGCATTAACGGCAGAAGTAAAATTCGTAACATCGGTTGCAACGTGAGTATGGACAGTATTGGCCTTTCCATTGAGCTGGGTTTGAACATTGGATGTCACCGAGTTAATATATGATAACTGCGTAGCATTAACATCCCCGTTTCCTATCTTGGTTGGATTGATGGCTGCGCTTACCGCAACGTTAGTATCGGCTATTCCAGTTATGGTATTACTACCAGCAGCGATAGTTTTATTACTAATAGTTTGGGTAGATGAATCGCCTAAAGGTGTAATATTCATATCTGGCCAGGTCACCGTCCTTGTTGTCCCTGTTGTTATTCCTGATACTACCATTTGGATCTTCTTAGTTTGATCGGTATTATCTACTATATATAGAGGGGTTATAATGTTACCAATTTGCCTAGAAGAGCTACCACTCATGATTAGAGATTTGTTTTCCTTTTATTAAAATTTTATTTTAATAAATCCTTCTTATTTATAAGATTTTTTAAAAGTGTTTAGAGAGACTAGACCATATTGATGTTGCATACTGCTCGCCAAAGAATTTGTTTAGCCGCTTCGCCTGTTGCTGTGATTAGAATATCAGTTCCACTCTCAGAGACGGTTGAACAAACATACCATGGCCAATCGGTTGAAATATCTAGTTTATCATCAGCAGTTTTTGTCACAACACCATTAACATTAATAAACAAACACTGAATATCATATGCTCCTACCTCTCCGAGAACATCAGTTCTTTTGGCAACAACTTGACATTCAATATAATATGCTTTATTCACTACCGTACTAATATCGATAAGAGTGACAGTGTTGGCACCAGTACTGCTAACGTTTGCGACTATAGGTTGTTGATAATAAATTGGTTGAGAAATTATTCTGGTCCAGACTGCATAATTAGCCGTATTGTCGAGACACACAAACATGTTATTGGATGCTTGAAGGACTGAATCATTAATCCAGAATGAGCCTACGACGTAGCCTTGAGTAGAATCGTTACTAGGCAATGGTTCTACTTGCCCATTATAATTATTTAAAATATTTTGAACATTTTCTAAGCCTACTTGTGCAGCAGTAACCTGATGGGGGTTGTTATGATTAAGAGCGTGACTAGAAGTAGAAACTCCATTATTAAAATCAGAAATGGTTGCACAAAGTTGAGTGCCAGTATGCGTGGCTCTATTTCTAAGATTAGCATCGGTATCATTAATGGTAGCTAGAACGGTAAGCATTGCAGTTGAATTACCTTCATTAGTTATTACAATTCCACCAGCTGGGGCATAAAAATCCAATGCTAAAGTTGGAGTTCCTGGAACATTATTACCCATGTATTTAACTATTATTCCACTTCCGCCTCCACCACCTCCTCCTCCGCCAACAGTGGTTGTAGCTGTCCATATAGCATTGGCAGGAGAGGGACTCAAACAAACATATTCTTGTTGATAGGTAACATCTATCCATCTAGAACCTACTTGATAATGTTGAGTTGAATCATCAGTCGAACCAGGAGGTCCATTGCCATTAAAATTACTATAGGGAACAATTGCAGAAATATTTGTAATGTCTGGCCATAAATGAGTGTGAGTAATATTTGATTTTCCATTTAATTGATACTGTAAATTTGATGTCACCCCAATCAAACAATCTAATTGAGAACTTGTAACATTTCCACTACCAATCTTAGCCAAACTGATTCCCGAACTCAACTGATTATTTCCAATGTTTAGAATGGTGTTAGAGTTAGCATCAATTGTTTTATTAGTTAGAGTTTGGATATCACTGATTCCTACCACCATTGAAACTGGAGATCCTTGAAGTCTATTAATGTTAATGGCGCTTTGATATTGTAAAACACTAGCTTGCGATATTAAACTACTAGAAAACTGACCAGAAATTATGTCAGTTGCGACATGAGTATGGCCAATGTTAGTTTTATTATTTAATTGCCCTTGAATATTAAAACTAACACCATTCAAACATATAAACATTGAATTGGTTATACTACCATCTGCCAATTTATTGACATTAATTTGTGCAGTAGTAGAAATACTAGCATCAGCGATGTTGAGGAGAGTATTGTAATTAGAATCAATAGTTTTATAGGTTAGAGTTTGAATATCGGTCGTTCCTACTACATTTCCTAGAGGAGCATTCATAAAACCTCTTATATCTATTTGTCCTTGATATTGAACGATATTTGATAAGGAAATAAGGCTGTTAGAGAATTGACCGGACGTAATATCGGACGCTGTAAGCGTAACAACACCAATTTTACCTGCTACTGAATTAACAAGATTTGATGAAGGACTTCTTTGCCATACTCCTCCAAATCCTGTTACTCCTTCAAAAACTATCCAATCTCCAATATTCCAAGTACCATTTCCATCAATGCTAGTCGTTCCAGCTACAGCTACAATATAAAAATATCCTGCTGTTCCTTCACCGCTAACTATATCTGGAGTGTTGGTAGTTGCATTCCAGGTACCTTGATAACTTGTTCCAGTAAAAGGTAATTGTGACGCTGGTATTTTTCCAGCAGAATCTAAAGTAGCCAAACCATTATTTACTCCTTTTTGTAAAGTAATTCTATTATCAACGGCGGTATTAAAATCAGAAACATCACCTGAGACGATCATATGATTAGTTGTTAAAGAATCAACGTATTGTTTGGTAGCAATTCCTAATGGCTGTGAAGGATCGGCATTGACTAAAACTTGTCCAGATCCATTTGGTAACAACATCATATTCTGATTAACTCCAGTAGTTGTTATTACATTTTGTTCAATATATAAATCACCCATAGTGGCATTTGTTACTGTATAGCCATCCTCTATAATTTCTGTAAATCGAAAGTCCCACTTTCTATTAAAATCGTAATCCAAATCAAAGGACTTATCTCTCTGTTGTCTCATTCTGTCTTTTTATTCTATTATATTGCCTTCCTTTTAATAAACTGTTGATTTATTTTTAAATACAAAACTAAAAGAAATGAAAAACGAGACGATAAAAAATGAGATATACTAATGATTTTGTTGAAGATCGTTGGAACGTTGTGGCTCAATCACCCTTTAAAGGTGCAGATTATAAAACAGAAAAGGAGAAAAGAAGAATAAATATCGATGTATGTTTAGTAGAAAACCCTAACATTATTGTTCCTATTGGTGATGTTCCTGTTAACACCCCTCAACAACAAAATAGACAAACTCTTAGAAGTGTTCTAACAGAAATAGTAAATGAATCTAAAATTACTACTAGTGAGACAATTCAAAATAGAGCTATTAGCAATACCATCGAAGTAAAAACAAATCATGAATTAAGGGAACGTCATGAATTAAGGGAACATCTGAAGATTTTAGATCCTGTAACAGGGCAGACTTATGAAATAGGATTTTGTCCTTTATGTGGAGTAGCAACTTTTCATGATGGTGGATGTAATTATATGAAATGCGATGATGCTGATCGTTCAATGATTCCTCAAGAACTAAGACCTCCTAAAGAAGAATTATGTCAGCAACAGTGGTGCTTTGTTGAAGGCCTTCCGAAATATAGACCAATTCCAGGAAAAGAATACCTAGGATATTGCGATGATAAAAGTCACAATTCCCATTAAAAATAAAAATTAAATAAACCATAAAAATAACAAAACGTAAATAAACCATAATAAAATTTGAAAAAGTTGGTATGTCGATTTCTTTGGTTTATGTTTTAAAAGTTGATATCAACAAAGAAACAGAGAGGATAACAAACAAGAAAAAGGAGAAAATAGATCCTGATGAAGTCATTGTTGGTTTAGGTATGAAAATTGAAACTCTTGTTAATGCGTTTGAAATGCCTGTTCTTAACAAATGGGAAGATTTTAAA
>Ga0302140_10013278_pt1 | contig 10076 bp, 7 predicted proteins | sample I_Bog_E1_1_FD_202095 | JGI IMG/M metagenome (GOLD analysis project Ga0302140, IMG submission 202095) | Peat permafrost microbial communities from Stordalen Mire near Abisko, Sweden - I_Bog_E1_1 | ecosystem: Environmental > Terrestrial > Soil > Wetlands > Peat | place: Sweden: Abisko, Stordalen...
CATGTTCTATTGGGTATGGGGGTTCGGAGGGGGGAAGCGCTTGGACTCAAGGTCGAAAACATAGACCTCCGGCAGAACCAAGTTCTCATTGCACGGAATGCGGATGATCCTTTGGACCCTCGCAGGCAGCAACCATTAGCTAAGACCCTTGATCGAATCCTGCCGATTGAGGACAGCCTTGCGGAAATGCTTCGACATTACATCGTCTACATTCGCAGCAAATTCCTCAAGGCACGAAGGCACCCCTTCCTCTTCGTGTCGCACCAAGACGGGTCCCCACTCGCTCTGAATTCAGCCAACAAGGTGCTGCGAACCCTTCGAGAGAAGGTTCCGGGCCTTCCTTCTGATCTCTCGCCTCACCTGCTGCGCCATGCTTGGAATGATGCCTTCAGTCAGCGCATGGACACGTTGCATGTTGACCACGCAAGGGAAGAACAATTACGATCCGCCATGATGGGGTGGAAACCACAATCCGGGACCTCAGCCTTATACAATGTGCGCCACGTCAGGAAAGCTGCGGAAGCCCTGTCAATCAAGGGCCAGGAGGATCTGAATGGGAGGCGTGATGGCTGAAGTTAATATGCTGTTCCCAGACGAGTTGCAACTTGCCGTCTGGGAAACGACACGGGATGGGGTTCGTTGGAAACCGAATGACCCCAACTGGCTAATCATCTCACCGTCAATGAAACACAATTTTGGATTTGAAAAGGCTGAGGGGATCGCTTCGCCAAGGTTTATAGCGACTTTTAAGCATGTAATAACGAATTATTTGAAATTACATTCAATTTCACACGCATTTAATCAGTTTAATCGCATGATAGCATTTTTGCGGTTCTCCAAGAGGGATCGTCTCATTGATGAGATTGACGATCAAATGGTTTTATGTTTTCGAACCAGCCTTTCTAAACGCAATGAACATCATCTTGGCGCAATGCGAGGCATGTTGGAGACATGGGTGCGCCTTGGGTATCCGGGTGTCGATCCGAACGTAATAAAATTATTTAAGGAGCTGAGACTTAAAGGCAACACCAAAGGAGAGGCCGTCCAGACAATGGACCCCGAAAGAGGGCCATTCTCCGATCTAGAATTTGAGGCGATTATAGGAAGGCTGAATGATCAGTTCGCCGCTGGCTCCATCGAGCTGGATGAGTTTATCCTCGTATGGATTTATCTTGCTCTTGGTTCACGCTCCGTCCAATTGGCGTGCCTGAAGTTGAAAGATTTTCAATCCGCTCATGTCGAGAGCGGAGCCTCAGTCTATTTCATAAAGGTGCCAAGGGCCAAGCAGCGGGGTACTTCGCCACGCTCCGAATTCAAGAACCGCAGGATCATCCCGGAGATTGGGAAGTTGGTGGAGCAACATGTTGCTTTAATGCGCTCAAAACATGCGGATCTTGTAGCCCCAGCAGATGAGTTGCCCTTCTTTCTTAACCTCGCAAATGATTCCCAGGCGATGCCGGACCTGCGCTTTCATTGCACCTCTGTTGATCTCGATGGCATCCTTGAATCAGTTTTCAAAAGACTGGCGATACAAAGTGAACGCACGGGGCGGGATCTCCTGGTGACCTCTCGCCGGTTCCGTTACACCAGGGGCACCCGAGCGGCGGCGGAAGGAGCCAGCGAGTTGGTAATTGCTGAGCTGCTTGACCATTCGGATACCCAGCAGGTGGGTGTATACGTCAAATATGTTCCCAAGATTCTTGAACGTATTGATCGGGCCATGGCTGTATATCTTGCCCCAGTCGCCCAGGCCTTTGCTGGGCAATTGATTGAAGACGAAAGCCAGGCCCGGCGCAAGGGCGACCCTCGGTCAAAAATCGTGACGCCGGAGGCCATGGCCCACCCGGTGGGGAATTGCGGAAGCTTCGGCTTCTGCGGTGCCAATGCTCCAATTGCGTGCTACACCTGCCGAAATTTCCAGCCTTGGAAGGATGGACCGCACGAGGCCGTTCTTGAGTCGTTGCTCCAGGAGCGGAAACGCGTTTACGAGGCCACTGGGGACTTAACAATCGCATCAATCAATGATCGAACCATCTTCGCCTGCGCCGAAGTGGTGCGTCGCTGCGGGGTGGACGCGCTATGAATAAAATTATCCACTTCGTTCCAAAAGATGGGGCCACCGCCCAGAGTAACATCTCGAATTTCATTGCTGCCTGCCGCCCATTGCTGGCGTCCTATCCGAAGGTTCACTCATGGGAAATGAACGACTGGGATCTTGATGGGGTTGTTCGCCTGGTTGGTCGAGGAACCTCGCGGGTTGCTGCTGTATTTAACAGATTCAAAAATGGCCCCAGCGACGGTCAAGTGCCGATGTCCATGCCTATTCTTGAGTTTGCAAAGGCGTACTTTCTTTATCGCCAGGCACTTCGACCAACCAATGCCTTTCATGTTCGACTTGTGGCTGTCCGCGCTCTTGAGCAAGCCCTTCTTGCAACCGTGGGTACATCGCAGGTTGAACTTTCGACTGCCGCGGTTTTCCAAGTGGCCGACAATCTACTCCGTGAAAACTACGGTGAAGGTGCTTCGTATCGCTTTGGTCGAGAATTGACAATCCTCGCCGGATTTCTTTCCGAAAAACGGTTGGTCGCAGTTCCTTTCCAATTTCAAAGCAGCATTGCCAGGGCGCAAGACCGCAATCGCGTTGGGGTAGAGGCCGACCTCGACAGAAAACGTAAGTTACCATCGGAGGCCGCTCTAGAAGCGCTCCCACAGTGCTTTCGATATGCCACCGACCCAGTAGACGTCATGGTTTCGTCGGTTGCGGCCATATTAATGGCCGCCCCGGATCGGATCAGTGAGGTATTCAAACTGCCGGTCGATTGCGAGGTGGAACAGCAGATGGACGGCAAGCCCTGTTATGGCCTTCGCTGGTGGCCGAGCAAAGGCGCTGAACCCATGGTTAAATGGATTCCGCAGGCTATGGTGGACATCGTCAAGGAGGCCATCGCCAGGCTCCGACGAGTAACCCAACCAGCGCGCGACGTTGCGATATGGTATGAATTGAATCCAACCAAACTATTCATCAACCCAGAATTGGAAGGACTCAGAGAAAAAGAGTATTTGAGCCCAAATGAAGTCCAGGCTCTTCTGGGTCTTAAACAAACTGGTATGCTCCCTATTTTAGGCCAATCAGAACATAAAGTAAGGTCCTATAATGTGGGCAAATCTCAACGACTTTGTATGAAATATGCTGATGTTGAACAGTTTGTCCTCAGTATGCTTCCTTCTGGTTTCCCTTATTATAATGAAGCCATTGATCTTAAATATGGGAAAGCCTTGCTTGTTTTTCGTCACAATGAATGGAATTCAGGCAAGGCCACCTCGCCCTGTATGATTATTCCTGTTGGAACAAATAAAATCAACGATTTGCTCGGTGCCCGCGCGAATTGTAAACCGCCTGTCGATTCAATATTCTCAAAGATGGGCTTCACCGAACAAGATGGGTCTCCCATCCAGATTACAACCCATCAGTTTCGTCATTGGCTGAACACCCTGGCCCATCGGGGGGGCATGTCCCAGTTGGACATAGCCAAGTGGTCAGGACGGAAGGATATAAGGCAAAACCAAGCATATGACCACATGACCGGAGGAGAACTCCTGGAGATGGCTCGGACGTTGACTCAGGACGATCCGCGGTTGTTCGGTTCCCTGGCAGAATTGGCGGCCCAGGCCCCTGTTTTCCGGAGTGAATTCATGGAGCTGCAGTTCCCTACTGCCCACGTTACCGAGATCGGCTTCTGCATCCATGACTACACTATGCTCCCTTGTCAGAAGCATCGCGATTGCATCAATTGTACTGAACATATCTGCGTAAAGGGTGATCACCAGAAGACCGAGCGGGTCAGGCTCCAGCTTGAACTGGCTGAGGAGCAATTGCGCCGCGCTGAGGAAGCCCTGGCGGATGGCACGTACGGCTCAGAGCGCTGGCGCGAGCACCACCAAGCCAGTGTCAAGCGGCTACGGGAGCTATTCCGGGTGCTGGTTGATCCTGCGATTCCCGAAGGAGCTTTGATCCGGACCCTGAACGCCGATGAATTTTCGCCGATCCAGATGGCTATCCAAGATCGGCTGGGCAATTCACACCTCGAAGTAGTGGATGAACTGCGCGGTCTACTGCCAGCGCTTTCCGGAGGCCAATAATGGCCAAGCATCTGACTGAATCCAACGTCAAGGCCATCTGTGGCCTGATGGATGGCTGGCGTGGGACGTTGACCTGGGAGGGGCTGGTGGCAGCCGTGGAAGCTTTAACTGGCGAACGCTACTCCCGGCAAGCCCTAAACGCACACGCGGAAATTCTGCTGGCCTACAAGGTCCGAAGGAATCTTCTGCGGGATGAACGGCCCGAGCAGGTCGGTGCCACAGTAGAGGCCCAGGCAACTAAGGATCGCCTGGCCCGGCTTGAAGCCGAAAATGTTCGACTTGCGGCAGAAAACAATCGGTTGCTGGGCGTCTTTGCTACCTGGGCCTATAACGCCTCGCTCCATGGTATGGACAAGGAGCAGCTGGACCACCCGCTACCTGCCACAGATCGGGACCGAACACGGGTTCCGCACTTACAAACCAGGAAAAGGTCATGACATGAGCGAATCCGCCCAGCCCGGCAAAGGAGGCCAGCAAGTTGGCCAGGCATACGTGGCTGCCCTGGAGATCTATCTCCAGGGGCTCCGTGGCGAGGGCAAGGGGCTCCCCGCCAGGGGTGGCAAGGTGTCCACCTCAGCCATTGCCCTGGCGGCGGGGGTGGACCGCCAATCCCTCTACAAGAACCCAAGCTGCCGGGCCTTGCTGGAGTCGGCGGCCCAGGAAATGGGCCTCGCAGGGATCGAATCCAGAGATATGGCCATGACCAGCGACGATGGCAAGGACAAGCGAATTCAGTCCCTTGAAACCATGGTGGCCTCCCTCCAGGCTGAGGTCCACGGACTTCGGCGACAGCTTGTCCAGTTTGGCCACATTGAGGCCCACATGACGGCCACGGGGCGGCGGGTGATCCCATGACGGACCTAACCCTGACGGTCCGCAAGGTCTGGCCGGGACGGCAAGGCGGAGCCATCTTCACCGGCCAGGACGAGGCGGGGACCTTGCACCGGGTAGTGGCCGACACCGCCATCCTGCTCCGTCCGCCAGGGATCGGGGAGCGATGGGAGGTGGCGGGCCCGGTCCGGGTCCACCCCCACTACGGGAAACAGGTTCACGCCGACCGAGCAGTGCCAGTCCGGCCTCCCGGGGAACTGCTGCGGCGGTTCCTGGCCCGAAACAAGGCCTTCCAGGGGGTGGGCGAGGCCAGGGCACTCCGCCTGTGGGACGCCTTCGGGGAAGGCCTCCACGACCTCCTGGACGCCGGGAACTCCGTCCGGTTGGCCGAGGTGCTGGGAGCCGATCTCGCGGCTTCCCTGGTGGACAATTGGAGGGAGTCCCAGGGCGAGGCCAAGGTAGTCCGTTGGCTGGAGGGCCACCAGTTCCCGGTGACCCTGGCCGTCAAGGTCATGCGCCTGTGGGGTGTAGACGCCGCCGACAAGATAGCCGGAAATCCATACCGAATGCTGGCGGTGGCGGGCTGGATCAGGGTGGACGCGGCGGCGCTGGACGCCGGGGCCGACCCGGACTGCCCGGAGCGGCGGATCGCCGCCGTGGAAGCCATCTGCTACCGCGCCCTGGCCGACCAGCACACCACCATCCCCGAACCCCAGCTTCTGGCAGGGGTCCAGGGACTGCTGCGCTGCCCGCCCCAGGTGGCCCAGAACGCTTTGGCTTTGGCGGAAAGGGATCAGGCCGTGGTTCGGACCCCGGACGGGCTCTGGCAGCCCTTCGGCCCCGCCGTCATGGAATCCTTCGTCAAGGACCGAATCCAGGAGCGGGTAGCGGCGGAATATTCCCCTTCCGGATGCCTGCTTTGGTCCCGACCCGACGACAACCGGGTTCGGTGCCTGATTGCGGACTTCGAGGGCCAGGAATGTTTCGTTCTGACTGAGGAACAGCGGCACGCCGTATGGCTCGCCATGACCCAGCGGTTCGCCTTGGTCCTGGGCGGGGCCGGGACTGGCAAGACATCCCTACTGAAGGCCGTCGCCTTCGCCCAGGCGGAGACCGGGGGCACCCTGCACGCCGTCGCCCTGGCGGGCCGCGCGGCCCAGCGGCTCCGGGAGGCCGCGGGATGCCCAGCCCGGACCCTGGCAGGCTTCCTGGGGGCCATGGAACGCCAGGAATTGGACCTTGGCGGCGGCGATCTGATCGTGGTGGACGAAGCCAGCATGGTGGACCTGCCGCTAGCCTACATCCTCCTGCGGCGGTTGCCGTCCGGAACACGGCTTCTGCTGGTGGGTGACCCCTACCAGCTCCCTCCCATCGGCTTCGGGCTGGTGTTCTCGGCCTTGGCCGAAGATCCTACCGTCCCCAAGGTTGAGCTGACCCGGATCCACCGACAGGCAGAGACGACCGGTATCCCCAATCTCTCTCGCCTGATCCGGGAGGGCAGGGTGCCCAACCTGCCCGCCTTCGCCGGGGCGGGACCTGGTGTCTCGTTCCTGCCCTGCCACATGGAGGACACCCAGGCCGTGGTCATCGAAACCCTGGGGGCGCTGGGCGGGATCGCCGAAACCAAGGTGCTCTCTCCCCTCAAGCGGGGTCCCGCCGGGACCATCGGGATCAACGCCGCACTGCACATCCTGCGGTCCACCAGGAAATCAGTGTGGTCTGGGCTGGCGACGGGCGACCCAATGATCCACCTTGAAAACGACTACGAGGACATGGTGTTCAATGGCACCCTGGGTATGGTCGAGGAGGCCCTGCCGGATGGTGCGCGGATCCTGTGGGACGGTCATGACCAGCCCCTGACCTACCGGCAGGACCGGCGCGAAGCCCTGGATCTGGCCTACGCCATCTCCGTCCACAAGGCCCAGGGCTCCCAATTCCGCCGGGTGATCATTCCGATTTTCGCCAGCCGTATTTTGGATCGAACCATGATCTACACGGCCCTGACCCGCGCCACGGAGCAGGTGGTTCTGGTGGGGGACCGGGACGCATTGGAGGCCTCGGTGACGGCGCTACCCGCCCATCACAGGCGGCGCACCGGAATGGGGGTAAGCGCATGGTGAGGCGGTTATTCTTTGAATGCTAGCCGGGGTGACCGAATTTTATACTGTGAGTTATCCTATGTTTCTCAAGTCAAAGCACTATCTGTAGAACGCCTGGGCCTGAAGGACGGTCTCACATGATGGTTACCCAAATAATCGGAGATTGCCCGTCCTGTGGAGGGCTTTCCACTTACGGGAATGTGGATATCCATGACCACTACGTCTTGCGTGGCTGCCGGTCATGCCGGTATTCAATCCAGCTACCCCTCCCACCAATCCGCAAAGCCATCCTCTATCTTGATCAATGCTTCTTCAGTGGGGCTTTCCGGGACAGAGAGGCGAGGTTCGCCAAACCAGCTAAGCGGATTCAAGAGCTGGCAGCCCAACAACTGTTGCTCGTTCCATACTCTTCGGCCCATGAGGATGAATCCCATCAGTGGGAGCACCGCACTGAACTAATGAAGTTCATCAAGGCGACCAGCCGTGGGCAACACTTCGAGCCGACTTACTATGTCGAACGGGTCCAGGTTCTAAAAGCCTTTGAAGCTTGGAGGAAAGGAAATACAACGGTTTACAATCTTGAAGAAAGAGATGTGCTTCTGGGAGATGTTCATTCCTGGGAGAGCTATTTCAGGATTGAAGTCGGGAAGTATCTAGGGAATATCGAACAAATTCGCGATAACAAGAGGGCCTCCCTGGAAGGTCTGCTCGACCTGTTCGAAGACTGGAGAAGGTCCACCTCAACCTTTGAGGAAGATTTGGTTCTTGAACTTACTTCCTTCGGAAGAATTTACTTTCAACCCTACTGGACCTATCTTGGCAGGATGGTCAAGGGCGACTTCGCGGCCCTTCTTGATTCCCCCATTGAATATCAGATCTTCCAGGACCTGCTTCAAATGCTTCCAAAGGAGCTGTCCCCGGATCAGGCCTTACGCCGCTGTTTTGAATTTTTCAGTTCTGAGAATTTCGCGAAGGTCCCCTACGCCTCCATAGAGGCAAGGGCTTTCGCGCAATTGAAGTCCATGGTGAGAGACGGAGCATACCCAAACAGGAAGAAAGCCGCAGTAAGACTAAATGGCTGGTTTTATGACCTGAAGCATATCGCTACCTATGCGCCTTATTGCCAAGGCATAGTGATGGACAAACCTATGGCGGAACTGATGAAACATCCCAAGGTTGCGCTAGAAGCAACCTATGGTGTGAAAGTGTTCAGCCTGAACAACCTTGACGAATTGTCGGGTTGGCTTGATGCCCTGGAAGCACGGATGTCGGATGAACACAAAGAAGGCCTTGCCTGGGCTTACCCAACAGTTGCAGCAAAGCGTCATTCTTTATGAAACACCGCCTCAAAACCTAGACCATGCTTTTGTAAGGGCATATTCTGGCCAGCCGGGGGTCAGATTTGGTGTCCCTTGACAGGGGGAACTTCCCAATCTGCCTACCTTCGCCGGGGCCAGGGGAGCCAGTTCCACCGAGTGATCCTCCCGATCTTCCCCAGCCGCCTCCTGGACCGGACCCTGATCTACACCGCCCTGACCCGCGCCACAGAGCAGGTGGTGCTGGTTGGGGACCGGGCCGCCCTGGAGGCCGCCGTGGCAGCCCCACCCGCCCACCACTGGCGGCGCACCGGCATGGGGGTGGGATGATGGGTCTTCGGTCAATTTTTGATTGCCAGCCGGGGTTCCGAGCCCAGACCTCTCCCTCTTTTCGGCATTGTTTAGGGGAACTCCCCCCTGAAATCCTTGCCGCCGTTCGTTCCATCGCCCGAGCCCCCCGCAAGGGGTGGGGCTTGGGCGGTGGACGCAAGCGAATCGCTGGTTCAATGCGGTCAGTAGAGGCTGGCACTATTCCCATCCACCCACGGACGCCCCGTAAGCCAGGACCCGAAGGGCTCGCCGTGCCGGGTGCAGTTCCCGGCGCGGTCCTGGCGGGGCGGGCCGGCCCGGAGGCTCACTTAGCTCACCAAACACACTCCAGTTGTGAGGAATTCCCTCCTCCGTCGCGAACTTGTAACCGGAAGATTTCATCACCGGACCCAGCAGTCACTTCCAGGTTTCATCATCCATGCATCCGATCCCTTCGCTCAAACGAAAGGCGAAGATCATCTCTGATCAACTGCTGAGCGGCCGCATTGAATTTGTTCTCAACAAGGTCTCTAATCTCTTTTAATATAAATCCCTTCGCTAACTGTTCCATGGTTGGTTCAAAGCACAAGATTGAAAGGGTTATCATACAAAATGACTGGGCGGTTAGAATCCCTGGCCCCTCAAGCCCTGCATTGCTTGGACCAGCGAGTAATGCGCGGTGCTGGCCATTCCCCAAGCCAAGGCGATAGGAATCTCCCCTGGGGCCAGCATGGACGTTGTCGCTGGAGCACTTGTAGTGGGGCCTAAGCGGTTCACAATTTGTAGCTTTCTCCAATTTTTCAAAAGTAATGTGCTTATCATTGATGACGCTGGCTGCCCATCCATAGCCTTTCCCAAACTGATCGCCGAATCGTTGGAGAAGGAGAATATTAATTTCTTTTAGATTTTCAAATTGAGCCACTGTTTCTGGGTCATCATAAAAATCGCTATAAGTAGCCGCTTCAAGTTTGGCGGTTCTAAATGCCTCTACGGCTTCGTGAAGTAAATACCGTTCGGCCAGTTCCTGGTTATTCTGTTTCAGAAATTCGGCGACAACAGCCATTTCATGTAGGCATCGCCACCTGGCATTTGCGCCGTCGGCAAAGCCATGTTCAAGGAGGACCAAGACTTCCTGAGACACTTGGCATGCCCTCGCGTGTAGCTTTCGTAGCGCTTCCCTCGTGTAGTCGGGGTTTTCTGGGTCGTTTACTGGCTCGATGGCATAGCGTTCTCCGATTTCAATGGAGACGCCGATAAAAATATCTAAGGCTCTAAAGGCGAGGCCCCATCTATTGGCAAGCCTCTGTTTGAAGGCTGCGCTAGCTGCTCTTCTTTCTCTCAAGACTTTCGCAGAGCTTTTATCTAGATTCTGCAAATACGA
>Ga0302140_10013279_pt1 | contig 10076 bp, 9 predicted proteins | sample I_Bog_E1_1_FD_202095 | JGI IMG/M metagenome (GOLD analysis project Ga0302140, IMG submission 202095) | Peat permafrost microbial communities from Stordalen Mire near Abisko, Sweden - I_Bog_E1_1 | ecosystem: Environmental > Terrestrial > Soil > Wetlands > Peat | place: Sweden: Abisko, Stordalen...
AACACAGTTTTGCCGTTTGCCAGTTTTGCAAATTCCGCGGCTACGTGAGCGGAATCAATGCCTTCTCCTGTAAAATCAGGTACGTAGCCCAGACGCCTTAATGTATCTTCAGAACCACTGCCCATCACCCCAAACTTGGTTTTTTTAGGAAGCAGGGGTTCCAGTTGGAAAAAATATTCGACAGCGTTTTTGCTGCTGAAAAATACCCAGTCAACATTTTTTAAAATATAGTGATCGAGCTTTGTTATCACCGGCAAAGTGCGGATAAACGATACTGCCTCGATTTCAATACCGTGTTTTTCCAAAGCTTTGCGGAAATAACTTTGCGGACTTAGCTCCCTTGAAATAAATACTTTACTTGGGAACTGACGGTCCTTATCAAAATAGGAGACAATCTTTTCCGGTAATCCTTCGGTAGTTTCCGACGCGATAAAGAGCCTGTCAGGAAATTCATCCCCGCTATTTGCCTTCGATGTAAACACCTGGTATATCCCATCCTCTTTGCGGCAATAACAGCCTAAGGGTAAATGGCACCCCCCTCCAAAAAGTTTTAGTACTTTACGCTCAACGGCTAATTCTTCCGCTACGTTGGGATAGTTAAGCGGTTGCAGCCCATCAAACAACTCTTTATCGCTTTCGCGGATTTGAATAGCCAGGGCCCCTTGTGCGGGTGCAGGCACTAATTCGGTTGGCGTTAATTCTTCAATATGGAAATCGCTTAAATCTAAACCAAGCCGGTGCACGCCAGCCTTGGCGATCATAATGGCGTCGTAATTTTCTTCGCGAAGTTTATTGACCCTTGTAGGCACGTTGCCACGAAGGTCTTGTATTTCCAGGTCGGGACGGTAAGCCAGTAACTGTGCCTTGCGTCTGTTCGATGATGTGCCAACAATGCCCCCAAACTTTACGGATAATTTTTGGTGCAGGTCCACACAGTCTTTCAGGATCAGCAACAATTCAGAGGGGTCTTCCCGTTCTGAAACTGCGGCGATGATGAGCCCGGGAGGGTTTTCAGTCGGCAGGTCCTTGTGGGAATGTACAGCTAAGTCAATGGTGCCGGCTAATAATTCTTCTTCAAGTTCTTTTGTAAAAAAACCCTTCCCTTCTAACTTGTCAAGGCTTAGATGCAAGATACGGTCGCCCTGAGTTTTTATAATTTTTAATTCGGCGGTAATATTAATCGCTGCGAGGCAGTTCTTTACAAAATTAGCCTGCCAAAGCGCCAGGTCGCTGCCGCGCGTCCCGATAATAAGTTTTCTGTCCAAAAGGATTATATTAAATGCAACCGCAAATTTAACTTTTTAAAAACAGATTTTTGGAAAAAATGAGGATATGAAAGTAGGGTGACTTTGGGTTTCAAATTGTCGTCTGTGAGACACAGACGACGGGGAATGAGACACAGACAAGGTGCAAGAAAATGCTTTCATACAATTTAAGTTGCATCTTTGCCAAATAGTGGCTACCTATTTATAGAAACATTCCCGCACCCCATTTTTTTGTCTCGTCGAGGCTACACATTATAAACATCTTACCAAGCAGGTAAAGGGTAACGCCTACGGCGCAATTTTGTCCTTTCGTTATTGCTACAAATAGGTTGCCACATCGGGGAATTTACTTAACCCAGAATAATTTTCAATTATTTCCAATAATGCTATGGCTTTGTTGTAAACAATGTCGATGAATAATTTTGAAATACAAATCATCATTTATAGGTTAAAAATAATAAATATATTAGCGTTAAATTCCTAAACTTTTACGAGCATGAATACATCCAAATATTCGGTCCTTTTCTTCGTATTAATATTTATTGGATCCCAAATCCTTTTAATAGCAAACGAGTTTGCGGCCACGAGAATAATTGAAGTGCGAAAGGAAATTTATGACGGCAATGAGAAAGATTATTTAAAAGGATATGAAATTGTAAACGCGCCTTTTGAACAATTTGATATTCTGGTAAAACCTAAAAGTTTTTGGGATTATCTTTTACTAACCAATAAAAATGGAAACCTTTTAAGTATAATATTGAAAATTGCTGCGGGTTGTTGCGTTGCATGGTATGTTTACAAATTGGACGTTAATGATATATTGTCATTAAAACACACAAAATGGATTTTTTGGTCATTCTTATTAGTCATAGCAGCAGGCTGGCTGGTTCATTCAATCGGATTAGACTACACAAGAGATTTTTGGAGAAGTACAAACAAGAACACTCCCAAAGACGAATTTGGAAATCGTTTTTATATAGAAACCAAATATGACATATTACTATATGTACTTGCGTTTTATGGAGTGATTGCTTTTTTTACAAATTTTGTCAGAATTTCTGACAAAGCACCCCAATAACTTTAAACACAAAGAATTATTGCTCGTTCAATTATTGATCAATATATCCTTCGCCATAATCATGGGCACGCTGATATATTTTTTCTCCATATAATTGATCACTTTTTCGAGTGTTTCGCGGGAGTGCTGGTCCATGTTCTGAACTTCTTCAGCAAAAACAGAGTTAATAGCAGTATTGCGGATTTCCTTTATCTTTTCAGGTACCTGGCGCATGGCCAGCTCGATCTTCCGCTGCTTTAGCTCGAGTAAAAACGTGTTTATATTTTGAATTATAATTTCCTCCGCATGGGTAAGTTCTTCATAACGTTCCTGCAGGTTCCTCTTGGCAACTTCATTTAGCGAGTGTACTTCGATAAAACTAACCGGGAATTTTTCCACTACTTCCGCGTCGGTATCGTTCGGGACTGCCAGGTCGACAATGGTTTTTCTGCTGGTATCGCCGTTCAATAATGAAGTATAAATAGCGGTGGTGATAATTGGTTCAACAGCCGAAGTACAAGTAATTATTACATCAAACCCTTTTTTGTAATCTTTTAAAGCACCTATAGAATAGGCCTCTCCGCCCAGGTCAGCCGCTAATTGTTCCGCTTTAGCCAGTGTACGGTTAAATACCGCGAAGTTGGAAAATTTGTGCTTTTGGAGGTATTTCGAAATATTCCGGTTTGTTTCACCTGCGCCAATGATAAGAATGCGGGCATTGGCGCACAGTTTAAGGTCTTTAAGCTTACGGTAAGCCAGTGATACTACCGAAATAGGGTTTTTTGAAATATTGGTATGCGTATAAACTTCCTTGGCGGTTTTTACCACGCAGTTCATAAACATGCGCAGGCAATCGCCCGTAAGCCCTGCTTCTTTGCAATTTTCATACGCTTTACGTAATTGGGCTAAAATTTCTTTTTCGCCAACAATGAGGCTCTCCAGGGAACAAGACGTACGCAGCAGGTGATCTAACGCTTCCCTGTCTTCGTAAATTACGGCAGCGTCTAAAAAAGTACTTGTTGAAACATAGCAAAGGCCTATATTCAAAGCATCCATAAATTGCCTGGCGAATGCTTTGTCAACTACGTGAGAGGTAATCATTACAAACTCAACCCTGTTACATGTTGCGAGGTAAAAAATCTCTGAAATCCCGAGTTGCGATTTAACCTGGTGAAGCTTTTCTGTTAGATTTTCCTGGCAAATAACCAATCTCCCCAATTCCTTCAGCTCAATCTGTTTATGCGTAAAAGCTATTACCTTTAGATACTTCAAAGCAGTTTTTAAATTTGACCCGACAAAAATAACAGGTTTAGCATCATGCAGTGTCAACCCTCTGTCATACAGTTGAATTTAGAATGCTTATAAATTACATTTTCGCAATTTTAAGGCATCCTGGTTACGCGGCATTTAATGTTATTTAAATAATATACCTTTATAAATGCAAAATCTTAAAAAAACCGGCCTTTTTATCCTTGTTATATTTTATTTAGTGGCCGGTGTTAATCATTTCAGAGATCCGGGTTCTTATTATAATATAATCCCTCATTACATTCCATTTCCGGTGTTTGTTAATTTACTTGCAGGTTTTTGTGAAATCGCCTTCGCGGTGTTACTTATTTTTCCAAAAACCAGAGTTATAGCAGCCTGGGGAATTATACTAATGCTCATCGCTTTTTTACCTTTACATATTAGCATGATAAGAAATGCACCGCTATATTTAGGAAAATTAAAAGTAACGCCACTTTTGGCATGGATACGGCTATTGGTATTGCAGCCTTTGCTGATTTTATGGGCATTCGTTTATACTGATTGGTTTAAGGTTGATTAGGTGAATGGTGAATGGTGAGTGGTGAGTGGTGAGTGGTGAGTGGTGAGTGGTGAGTGGTCATTTAAAGTTAATGTTTAGCTATCGAAATTCTTGGTAACAACTCAATCAACCACTCACCCAATGAACTTAATCAACCAATAAATAATAAACAATTCAAATAAAGCAGGGTTAACAAGTGTAATAAATTATGGATTTACAAACTATAGAATTGCGCAACCTGGAAGTACAGGATTACCAGGAATTGAAAAAATCGATGAAATCGGCATATCTCGATATGGACGAAGATTATTGGGATGCCAATTCGATAAGAAGACTGATACGGATTTTCCCGGAAGGTCAGATTTGTGTTACTGTTAATGAGGTGGTGGTTGGTTGTGCACTCGCTATAATTGTTGATTATAGTAAATTCGGTGATAACCACACGTATAAACAGATCACCTCCGACAGCACTTTTAAAACGCATACCGACAAAGGGGATGTTTTATACGGTATTGATATTTTTATCCATCCCAAATACCGTGGCCTGCGTTTGGCCCGGAGGTTATATGAGGCCCGGAAAGCGCTTTGCGAAAAATTAAACCTGAAGAGTATCATTGCAGGAGGCCGCATACCCAATTACCAAAAATTTCAGAATGAACTTACACCCAAGGAGTATATCGACAAAGTAAAATACAAAGAAATATACGACCCAACGCTTTCCTTCCAGCTGGCGAATGATTTCCACGTACGAAAAATATTGCGTAATTACCTGCCTGAAGACAGCCGGTCTAAAGGTTTTGCTACGCTTATAGAATGGAATAATGTTTACTATGAAGAGGAAAGTGCAATCATCAATAGTAAAACAGTAGTGCGTATTGGTTTGGTGCAGTGGCAAATGCGCCCCTACAGCAATATAAGCGAATTGATGAAACAGGCGGAATATTTTATTGACGCTGTAAGTGATTACCAGGCTGATTTTGTGTTATTTCCCGAGTTATTTAACGCGCCGCTTATGGCTGATTATAACCACCTGGATGCTGCAAAGGCCATGCGCGAACTGGCTAAATTTACCCAGCCAATTGTTGAAGAGTTTTCAAAGTTAGCCGTGTCCTATAATGTGAATATCATTTCCGGCAGTTTGCCTACCATATTTGAAGATTCATTATATAATGCATCGTACTTGTTCAGGCGCAACGGGAGCATGGAAGAAATTTATAAAATACACCCAACCCCTTCAGAAATAAGTACATGGGGCATGCGGGGCGGCGATGAAGTAAAAGTATTTGAAACCGATGCCGGGAAGATCGGGATACTGGTTTGTTACGATGTTGAATTTCCGGAACTTGCCCGCATACTGGCGAGCCAGGACATGCAAATTCTATTTGTTCCTTTTTTAACCGACACACTTAATGCCTATAACCGCGTGAAATTTTGTGCCCAGGCAAGGGCTGTCGAAAACGAATGCTTTGTGGCTATCGCCGGTTCCGTCGGTAACCTGCCCAATGTAAATAATATGGAGATTTCTTACGCCCAATCAGCCGTTTTTACGCCTTCTGATTTTGGCTTCCCTACCAATTGTATACAGTCAGAAGCTACGCCGAATAGTGAAATGATTGTAATTGCCGATGTAGATTTGAGCACCCTCGGAGAACTGCATGAATACGGAAGCGTTCAAAACTTAAAAGACAGGCGCACTGATTTGTATAATATTACTTTTAACGGGAAGAAAATATAAGGGGTACGCCGCCGTTGTCCAATCGTTCAACCCCACCCCGCAGTCTGTGTCTCACAGACGGCATTCTGTATGTTGTCTGTGAGACACAGACAACGGGGATGAGACACAGACAACGGGGATGAGACACAGACAACGGGGATGAGACACAGACAACGGGGATGTGAGACAAAGACAGCAGGACGATGCCTAATCCTAAATTTTATATGAATTTGTGGATTGTAATCCAATAATTATACTTAATTTTGGTATTATGATCCCAAGATTAATAACAAATCAAATCCAAAATGATTTATTTAAAGGTAAAGCCATTGTTGTAACAGGCCCCCGTCAGGTAGGGAAGACAACATTACTTGAAACGCTGAGAAAAGAAAACAATTTGAAAGCGTTATGGCTTAATTGCGATGAACCGGATATAAGGCTTTTATTGGAAAACACAACTTCAACCCAATTGAAAGCCTTGATAGGTGAACACCAGTTAGTTTTCATTGATGAGGCACAAAGGGTAAAGAACATCGGTTTAACATTAAAGCTTCTGGTAGATAATTTAAAAAAAGTACAGGTCATTGCAACCGGGTCTTCGGCCTTCGAACTGTCGAATGAGATCAATGAACCGTTAACTGGCCGTAAATGGGAATATAATCTCTACCCTTTATCTACTCTTGAACTGGTTAATTATTCATCGAAACTGGAAGAAGGCAGGTTATTGGAGCAAAGGCTTGTATATGGATTTTACCCTGATATTGTTATCCACTCCGCAAATGTGCAAACAGCATTAATGTCGCTCGCCAGTGATTATTTATATAAAGACATACTTTCTATCGAAAGTATCCGAAGGCCTGCCTTGTTAGAAAAAATATTGATTTCCCTTGCCTTCCAGGTAGGCAGCGAAGTTTCTTTTTCAGAATTGGCACAAAACGTTGGCGCAGATCATAAAACGCTTGAGCATTATGTGACACTATTAGAAAAATGCTTTATAGTATTCCAGGTCGGCGCATTTAGCAGAAACCTGCGCAATGAGATTAAGAAAAGCCGGAAAATTTATTTTTATGATAATGGTATACGGAATGCGATAATTAAAAACTTTAACCCGATTGCGCTAAGGCAGGATATCGGCGCTTTATGGGAAAATTTTTTAATGAGTGAACGCAGGAAGGCAAATGCGTATAATAAGCATTTTGTTAATACTTACTTTTGGAGGACCCATACACAACAGGAAATCGACCTCATTGAAGAATCTGCAGGAATATTAAAAGTAAAAGAATTTAAGTGGAACAACAAGGGAAAGGCCAAATTTCCCGGCTCGTTTTCACAGGCATATCCGGGTTCTGTATTTGAGGTTATTAATAAGGAAAATTATATGGATTTTTTGTTGTAAAGCCTGCATATAAATGTAGCGTGTGTTTCAAAGATAGCCAACCAGTTGCTTTGTAGATATGGAAAACTAAATTGGAAAAAGAACTTGTCGTTTATTAAGTTCTTTGACATATCTTCAAACCCGCCGTCTGTGTCTCACAGACGGCATTCTGTATGTTGTCTGTGAGACACACAGACAACGGGGATTGGACAGGTGCATTTAATTTTTGCCATTCTTATTTTTTTGTTGTGATAATGAGTTACATTGCAGATGTAATTGCCGGTTATGAAATTTTATACAGTTACCCCTAAACCCTATTTAAAATTGCGCAGCATTGCTACTATTATCGATTACGGTATTTTTTTTATTCTATTTTATTTTTTTGTTCGTTCATTTGGTGAAGAAACAGAAGATGGTAGCTGGCAAGTGACCGGCTCTTTAACATTGGTGATCCCATTTTTTTGGTTTTTATATTTTGTTGTAATGGAAAGTATAAACCAAGCTACACCAGGTCATGATATTTGCAAATTGAAGGTAGTTAAACCAGACGGTCATAAAATTTCGTTAGGGGACGCCTTAAAGCGCAGGATATGTGATCCTATCGATATTTTCATATACGGAATACCTGCATTTATATGCATTTCAAAAACTACTAAGCACCAAAGACTGGGCGACCTTTTAGCAAATACCTTAGTAGTAAAATCGACTGATATTACAGAAACAGAAGTGATATTTTAATCATGATAAAAAAACAAAACTTCAACATCCCCGGCGCAAAAGGCCGTGGCATGCTGATGGATATAACTTTCGACGACACCCTGGTAAACGCGCCTGTGGTGATCTTCGCACATGGCTTTAAAGGTTTTAAGGATTGGGGCGCCCATAACCTTATTGCCCGGTATTTTGCCGAAAATGGGTTCCGGTACTTGAAATTTAACTTTTCACATAACGGGACTACAACCGACAACCCGCTTGAATTTAGAGACCTTATTGCATTTAGCGATAACACTTTTACTATCGAACTTGATGACCTTAAAGCAGTAATTGACTTTGTTTGTGAAGGCCCCGCTATGCCAGCTTCATCAGAAGTTTACCTGATAGGGCATAGTATGGGCGGAGGCATCAGCATCATAAAAACAGCTGAAGATCACCGGGTAAAAAAACTGGTGACCATGGCGTCAATTTCGGACTTCCGCAATTTGTGGACGAAGGAAATAGAACCCCAATGGCGACTGCAACGGATAGCGTATTTTGTAAATAAAAGGACGGGACAGCAAATGCCATTAAAAGTGAGCACGCTTGACGATCTTGATAAACACCCTATTCGCCTGAATATACTAGCCCATGCGGCAGAAATAAAACAACCATGGTTAATTGTTCATGGTGACGCCGACCCAACCGTGCCGCTGGCCTGTGCGGAGGAACTCAAAACCGCGCAACCAGACGCTGAATTATTGATTATACCTGGTGCCGATCATACTTTTGGCGGTTCGCAGCCTGAGCTTAACGACATCATCCCCGACCATTTACTTGAATTCTGTAAACAAGCCATTGCTTTCTTAAAAAATAAGCCACTATAGCAGAAATTAAGCAAAAATTTCATTTTTTAAATCATATTTATATCATTTAGCAAACTGTTAAAAAGATTAGCTAATGTTTATCTTAATTTTGCAAGCCAACTTACTTTACCTGCAATTTGCAATTAAAGGATTGGTTCGGATGATTCCCTAATAATTTTATGTACATAGAAGGATCCCACAAAAAAAGAAGCAAATTCCTGAATCCTGTGCCAACAGACATGGCGGGATTTGGTAAAATGATACCCATTTTAAAAGAATATATAAATAACAAAGCTGAAAATGTACCGCAAAAAACGCTTGGCCCTTTTAAAACGGACACCTCAATTTTCCAAACACCTCCTAAAAACGGCTTAAGAATTACCTGGGTAGGCCATTCTTCATTGTTGATTGAAATTGATGGGAAAATAATATTAACTGATCCGGTTTGGAGCGACAGGGTTTCATTTTCATCCTGGTTGGGTCCGAAAAGGTTTTTTCAACCTCCATTGTCATTAACAGAACTACCGACACCCGATGCCGTAATTATTTCACACGACCATTACGACCATCTTGATAAACAGACTATTAAATTTTTCGCCGCGACGGCTATTCCGTTCTTTTGTTCGTTAGGCGTTGGGCGATACCTTGAAAAATGGGGTATTCAAAAGAATTTTACGCACGAAATGGATTGGGGCGACAGTGCCATGATTGGCACGGATTGTGTTATTACAGCGACACCTTCGAGGCATTTTTCGGGCAGGGGAATTATCGGGCGAAATGAAACGCTTTGGTCTTCATTTGTAATCAAAGGCTCCAGGCATAATATATTTTTCGGAGCTGACTCCGGCTGGTTTCCCGGATTTGCAGACATTGGCGAAACGTTCGGCCCTTTTGACCTTACGATGCTCGAAATTGGGGCGTATGGAAAGTATTGGGCGGATATCCACATGGGGCCTGATTATGCCTCAAATGCACATATTGCCCTCAAAGGCAAACTAATGATGCCTATCCATTGGGGAACATTTAACCTGGCGCCGCATGCCTGGTATGAGCCTATCGAAAGATTGCTAAAATTCGCCGAAGAAAAGCATATTAAACTATTTGTCCCAAAGCCGGGTGAACCAACTGAAGTAAAAGGAGAATATGTTTCTGATTGGTGGAAGGAGTATTTATAGGTTTTGCATTTGAATTGAATTAGACTATTTCTATAAATTTTTGTAAGTTAAAGGGGTGGGAGACTTTCAAAAACACAACTTGTTGACCATTATGTTAAATCTTTAGGAGCGGTCCATGTTGGTG
>Ga0302140_10013281_pt1 | contig 10075 bp, 5 predicted proteins | sample I_Bog_E1_1_FD_202095 | JGI IMG/M metagenome (GOLD analysis project Ga0302140, IMG submission 202095) | Peat permafrost microbial communities from Stordalen Mire near Abisko, Sweden - I_Bog_E1_1 | ecosystem: Environmental > Terrestrial > Soil > Wetlands > Peat | place: Sweden: Abisko, Stordalen...
CGCTGGCGCAGGCGCTGGTCAGCCCCACGCCGACCGTGCCCGACGTACCTCCGCCGGTGAGACCGGCGCCGGCAGTCACGCCCGTGATGGTCCCCGTGCCTGGGAATGTTTGGCCCGCGCCGAACGTCAGCAGGCCCTTGCTATTGACCTGCAGACCGGTCTCGGCCGGTGTCCCACTGCCCGGCGCATAAAGCAGATTCAGCGTGCCCGCCGGACTGGCGGTATCGTTGCCCGCCGGCTCGGCCTGCCAGCGGAAATGCTGCGTGATAGACGCGCTGGTGCTGCTATTGAAGGATGCCGCCAGCAGATCCAACGGGTTGGAAGTAGCCCCCGCCGTGGCCGTCGCGGCACTCTTGGCGTTCATGGTTAAGGTACTCCGGAGTATGGCGGTGCCCTTCACGTCCAGCGTGGCCGCCGGCGTGGTGGTGCCGATCCCCACCTTGCCGCCCGATTCGAAAATGGCGGAAGGCTCGATCGCGCACGCCGCGGTGAATTTGGCAACCTGGTTCGCGCTGGCCGTGCCGTCGCTGGTGACTGCGGTGCAGGCGCTATCCGGTGAGACATCGCGTGCCGCGTCCGGTTTTGCGCCGGAAACCACCGCCGCCGTCGCCCGAAGGAACGCCGAAGGCGGCAGCCCGCCCAGGGTCTCCGCGTCCCCCGCCTTCAAGGCATACGGCGCGCTCACCAGCATCACCCGCGTCTGTTCGGCCTGCCCTTCCACGGTGGCCCCCAGCCAGTGGGCTTGTCGAGTGGTGAACAAATCCGCCGGCAGACCCGCGGGCTTGGTCGCTCCCAGGAAGACCCCATAGCGTCCCCCTGCTCCTAACGCGACGCTCTGCGTCTCCGTCCACAGCGCCGCGCCGCCGGTTTCCTCGGTGTACAGGGCGAACTTGATGTCGGCCTGGCCGGTTATCGGATTGCCTCTCGCATCGTTAGCCGCCCCGCTGAACCGGACGAGGCGCGGCACGGCCGGCAAATCGGAAGGTCCCTGGCCAGCGGCCGCGCCGGCCCAAAGACAACCGGCAAGCAATGCGAATACCAGTGTTCGTCTCATAATTCTCCCTTATCCACTACAGCTTGCTCACGCTGTTGCTGTCGTAGTTCGTCACCCAGACGTTGGCCCCGTCAAAGGCCAACCCGACCGGCCACGTGCCCACAGTGAACGTACCCAGCAGCGCACCGCTCGATGCCAGCAGCTTGCTGACGGTGCCGCTCGTGCTGTTCGCCACCCAGATATTGGCACCGTCGAATACAACCCATTGCGGCGTCACGCCTACGTTGTACGTGCCCACCAGCGCGCCGTTCGCGGCTAGCAACTTCGTCACGGAGTTGTTTCGGTAGTTCGACACCCAGATGTTCGTTCCATCGAAAGCCACTCCGTGCGGATCGGTTCCTACGTTGTACGTGCCCACCAGCGCCCCGGTCGCTGCCAGCAGCTTCGTCACGGTGCCGTTGTCCCCGTTGGCCACCCAGATGTTGACCCCATCGAATGCGATCCCGGACGGGCTGGTTCCTACCGGGTAGGCGCCCACCAACGCGCCGGTCGCGGCCACCAGTTTGGTCACGTTGTCGCCCTCCACATTCGTCACCCAGATATTGACTCCATCGAACGTCACCCCATACGGATCGCTACCCACGTTGTACGTACCCACCACCGCACCGGTAGCTGCCAGCAGCTTCGTAACGTTGTTGCTTCCGGAGTTCGCCACCCACAGGTTGCCCCCGTCGAATGCGATCCCCGACGGCTTGGTCCCGACATTGAACGTACCGATCACCTTGCCGGTGGATGCCGCGAACTCGGTCACGGTGTTGCTGCCGTAATTCGTCACCCAAATGTCGGCTCCGTCGAAAGCCATTGCCGACGGTTCCACGCCTACGCTAAACGCCGGGGCCGACTGGTAGGCCGGGAACCACTGCAACAGCGCCACCTGCAAGGGGTTCACCGGCGGCGATCCCGACGGGGCGGCGACGCTGGTCTGGACGGTCCCGTCCGGGAACGTCAGGGCGTTTCCAGCGCCGCTGATCTTCATGGTTCCCGCGACCTCCAGCGGCGCTCCCGGTGTCGCGGTCCCGATGCCCACGTTGCCGCCTGCCAGCACCAATTGGTTATTAGTCGTCGTCAGGCCATTAGCGGGAAGGTTCAGCGCACCGCTCAGCGTGCCGCCCGCCAGTTGCAGATAACGCCCGTCGGTGTACCCCGTGTTCAGGCTGAGCGTCGCTGCGTTTCCGCCGCTCGACGTAATGCCCGTACCCGCGGCTACCGCCAGCACGCCCGTATTCACGAGCGTGACGTTGCCGCCCGATCCGCCGCCACTGAGACCCGCGCCCGCGGTCACTCCCGTGATGGTTCCCGAAGCCGGAGTCGAGCACGCCCAGGCGCTCCCGTTCCATTGCAGTACCTGGCCGCCAGCGCAGGCATGCGTCAGCCCGAGGGTGATCGCACCGCTTGTGCCGCCGCCGGCGAGACCAGCGCCGGCAGTGATTCCCGTGATGGTCCCCGCGCCGGGAAACGTCTGGCCCGCGGCGAAGGTGACCAGCCCCTGGCTGCTGACGGCCAGCCCTGTCTCGGCAGGCGTTCCGGTGCCCGGCGCATAAAGCAGATTCAAAGTGCCCGAGGGATTGGCAGTGTCGTTGCCGGCGGCCTCGGCCTGCCAGCGGAAATGCTGGTTGATGGACGTGCTGGCGCTGCTGTCGAAGGATTCCGCCAGCAGGTCCAGAGGGTTAGAGTCGGCACCCGCGGTAGCCGTTGCAGCCGCCTTTGCGTTCATCGTTAAGGTGCTCCGCACTATGGCCGTGCCCTTCACGTCCAGCGTGGCCGCCGGTGTCGTGGTCCCGATGCCCACCTTGCCGCCCGATTCAAAAATGGCGGAAGGTTCAATCGCGCACGCCGCGGTGAACTTGGCCACCTGGTTCGCAGTGGCCGTGCCATCGCTGGTGATCCCGGCACAGGCGGCCTCGGAGGAGATATCCCGCGGCGCTTCCGTTTTGATTCCGGAAGCGGCGGACCCCGCCAATACGAACGCTGAGGCCGTCAGCCCTCCAATCGTGTCCGCGTCCCTGGCTTTCAACGCATAAGGCACCGCCACCAGTGCGACCCGCGCCTCTTCCGCCTGTCCCGCCACCTGCATCCCCAGCCATCGCGCCGCGCCATCGGCAAACAGTTGCGCCGGCAGGCCCTCGTTGGTGGTTACCCCAAGCGTCACTATGTATCGGCCCCGTTCGTCCGGCGTAACGTTTTGCGTTTCCATCCACAGCGGAGCGCCGCCCTCGCGATCCTTATAGAGAAGGAACGTGACACCCACGACCCCGGTCAAAGGTTCGCTTTTCGCGTCCCTCAGAACTCCCCCGTAGTTCACCAGCATCGGCACCGAATTCTGCGCCAGCGCCGGCAACATGAGAGCCAGGGCTACCATCAGAGCTATTCCAACCTTCGAGCTTTTCATGTGACTCGCTCCCTGCTGGAACCGAAGCTAACATCGCGGTCGATGAAAGTGATGAAATCCCGTTCAAATTCCCTTCAAATTGCCATCAAACTAAATGAAATCAATAAGATTGGGAAAAGTAGTAAGATGCCCATCAGAGGAGGGAACCGGCTGAGCAGACGAGAGCCATTCGAGAGCGGCGCACGCCGACAGTACCGGTTTGGAGAGTACGAACTGGACCTGGAACGCGGCGGGCTCCGGCGCGCCGGTGAAGAGATCACGCTGCGGGCCAAGTCCTTCGACGTGCTGGCGGTTCTGGTTGAACGGAATGGCCGGCTGGTGACTAAAGCCGATCTCATCGACGCGGTCTGGCCGGATACTTCGGTCGCGGACAACTCGCTGGCCCAGTGCATCCTTGAAATCCGGCGCGCGATCGACGACGAAGCCCAGCAAATGATCCGTACGGTGGCCCGGCGCGGCTATATCTTCGAGGCCGCGGTCACATCTCCGCCGGTGGAGTTTCCGAAGACGCCGGCGCTGGCCCCCATGTTGGTAGAGCCACCCGCGCGGCGGCTGAATCGGAGGGTTCTGGGATGGGCCGCTCTGACATTGGCGGTGGCGCTTGCTGCCATCCTGGCGCTGGCGACGATCCGCCGGCCAGTTCCCAACGCAGCGCTTTCCTTTACCCAGATCACCAGCTTCACCGATTCGGCCGTGAATCCCGTGTTGTCCCCCGACGGCAAAATGCTGGCCTTCTACCGCAGTGACCGTTCCTTCTTTACTTCAGACCAGGTCTTCGTCAAGATGCTTCCTGACGGCGAGCCGGTGCAATTGACGCACGACCCCAGACCAAAGTACGGCCTGGCATTCTCACCCGACGGCTCATTGATTGCCTACACAGCGATCAGTGACACCGGCTTCGATACATACACGGTTTCGTCTCTAGGAGGAGAGTCGCGACTATTTCTGCCCAACGCCGCGGGTCTCACCTGGCTGGACGCCCACACGCTGCTGTTCTCCGAAACGAAGCGTCTTCCCAATATGGGCATTGTCACCAGCACCGAAAGCCGGTCCGAGTCGCGGGAAATCTATTTTCCGGCATACCAGCGCGGCATGGCGCACTATTCCTACGCTTCGCCCGATCGTCAATCGGTGCTTGTGGTCGAAATGAATCCCGATTGGCTGCCCTGCCGCCTGGTTCCCTGGACGGGGTCGAGCGCGGGCCGGCAGGTGGGTCCTTCCGGAGCATGCACTTCAGCGGCCTGGTCTCCGGATGGAGAATGGATGTATTTCGGGGCGGCGGTAAATGGAAAGCGGCATTTATGGCGGCAGCATTTCCCCAACGGGCAGCCCGAACAAATCACCTTCGGGCCGGCTGAGGAGGACGGCATCGCGGTTGCTCCCGACGGCCGTTCACTCATTACGTCCGTCGCCATGAAACAGGGCGCGGTCTGGATTCACGACGCCAAAGGCGACCGCGCCGTTTCGACGGAAGGGTATGCGCATGGCGCGGACGACGACTTCAGCCCGCCATTGTTCTCCGGCGATGGTAAGCGCCTTTACTACCTTTCGAGCCACTCGCCCGATTCCGCGACCGAACTACGGCGACTGGATCTCGACTCGGGCCAAAGCGGCCCCCTGCTCCCGGGAATCTCGATCCGTACCTTTGATATCTCGCGCGACGAAAAAGAGGTGGTCTTCGCAACGCAACCTGACGGCCAAACTTCGCAGTTGTGGTTGGCGCCGCTCGATCGTAGCGGGGCCCCCCGCCGGATTGCGGCGGGGGGCGAGGCATTTCCGCATTTTGGTCCGGATGGGCAAGTGCTGTTCCGGATGAGCGATGGGAAAGCGCTCTATTTGGAACGGATGAGGTTGGATGGCAGCGGCAGTATAAAGGTTGTGCCGTTCCAGATTCTTAATTTCAAAATCGCCTCTCCCGACCGCCGTTACGCCGTAGTATTCGCGCCCGCGCTTCAGCCAAGTGCCGGACACGTGGTCGATACTCTGGCAATCCCCATCGCGGGAGGTCCGGTACGTCGAATTTGCGCGCTCTGCGAGGTCGCGTGGTCCGCCGACGGCAGGTACCTCTACCTGACCATGGGCGCGTCTTCGCGCGACGATCCGGCTGGTAAGACGCTGGCGATTCCGGTGCCGCCGGGAGAAAGCTTGCCAGCGTTACCAGAGGCGGGAATCCGCGATGGGGCGGAGGCGCTGGAGATTCCAGGGGCGAGGATCGTGGCACATTCCGACATCTCCCCCGGGCCGGACCCTTCGGTTTACGCTTACGTGCAAGCCGCGGTACACGCCAATTTGTTTCGCATCGCACTTCGGTGAGCTCCCCTGAATTTCAATAGGGGTCAGCATTCGAAGCGTCCTATCCCAAAGCCTGCAGCTTCGGCGCGCCGTCTGGAGCCAGCGTCAGTTCCTTCTCGGCGCCCACCGCATCGTGAAGAGCCTTCAACACTCGCGTATCCGTCTCGCCCGCGCCTTTGAACTCCACCGGATAGCGGGCCCGGAACTCCAGCCCCGCATTCGTCATGCGTAGACGGCACTCCGGACGCGGCGCCACCATCTCCACATCCACCGATCGCTCGAACTCGGCATGCTGCTGTTCAATCGACCCGCGGTATTGCTCGTACACCGACTCCACGGCTTTCGTGAGGGTCGCCTCAGCCACCTCGGCGTTACTATCGGCCGTCAGCACCACGGTGCAGGTGTGCCACAAATAGTTGGTGCCCGGCAATTGTTTATAGATCGCCTGCGGCTGGAACAGAACCGAATTGGAAAACACGACCACGCGGCCGGTGGCGTGCATGTCCTCACCGGACCCGGCATGCTCCATCAGGTACATCCGCACGAGACCCATCTCGATCACTTCGCCGGTGACGCCGGAAATGCTGACGCGATCTCCCACCCTCACTCCGTAACGGCCAATGAGGAAAAAGTACGCCACCACCAGGCCGGCCGTCAGGAAGCCCGCGTATGTCGCGACACTGCCAAACTCGGTGACGAAAGAAAACACCAGCAACAGCCCGATCATGCAGAAAACCACCACGCGCCGCAGTAGCTGGAACTGCCTCTTGCGGCGCGGCTCACGGATGTAACGCAAGGTAGCGCGCTGCCAGATAGCGCTGACCAGCAGCACCACCAAGATCCCGACCAATAGCATCCCGAGGCGCAGCAGAAGATAGCGCAGCGCCGCGTGGTACTGCTGGTTCACAACATTGCCCCATTCGACTAAATTGCCGCGCGTCGATTCCACAAGGAGTTGTTCTTCCCGCAGTGGCACCATCACCGTGGAGATCGATTTGAACCGGGCCGTGAGCGCCAGCACATCCTTGCGCCCCGCCGCGAGCTGCGCCACGTCATCGCCCTGGGCGGCCGCGTTCAGGTCATCGGCCTGGCGGATGGAATCCTTCACGGCGGCCAGCGTCGGCGTGCGCAATGATTCCAGTTGCTTCAGCAGCCGGTCGGTCTCGGCGATCAGATCGCGAAGATCGCCGCGCACTTTGCCGAGGGCGAAGACCTGCGAGGTGAGTCCAGCTATGCCGGCTGATTCCGGGTGCGGCGGGGCGTTTTGCCCAGCGTTTTGCCCACCCGCGGGCGCGGCCGGCACTGCCGTCTGTCCTGGCGTCCGGCGCGCTTCGGGAACGGTACGCTCCAGGTCGTTGATCTGTCCAGCCAGTTTGCCCGCGGCGCCGGTTCCGCTGTTATTGGTCCCCACGAAGGACTCGATGGCTTGAACGCTCTTCTGGATCTCTTTGACCAGGTCCAGTTGCGCTTTCATCTCGTCGCGCTGCGCTTCCATGGTGGGGCGCTTCGCCGCGGGAGCTTTGTCGATCGCGGTTTCGAGGTCCGCGATCTGGGTCTCGACGCCACTCACCCGGGCCGCCGCACGCGCCGCCACCTGCGCCATGTCCTCGCTACCGGGGACGTTACCGGAAGCGGCTGCATCGTCTGGATTGGCCCGCAGCGCCGCCTTGTAGGCAGCTTCGGCGCGCGAAAAATCAAACGCGGTTTCGAGCGCCTTCAGCGCATTGTGTTGGGTGTTCGCGAGCAACAGCGGGTCGACCGACGATCCGCTCGACTGGGTGAGCGCGCTCACGTCGCGGTACCAGGATGTGACTTGTTCCAGCGCGGCGATGATCTGCGCGCTCGGAATTTGGCCAGTCGCGGGCGGGTTCGGTTTACCCGGCTGGCCCCAGACGACCGCGGCCAACAGCACCAACAGCCAGGCCCGCCGCATTATCGCGTCGCGGCACTGGCGGCGCTCGTGGGGCTTTTCAGCTCCGCGTCGAGCACCGGCTTCAAAGCTTCCAGCGTCACGTTTGAGTTGTAGCGCTTCCCATTCACGAACAGAGTGGGCGTTCCGTTCACTCCGGCGTTATCGCCGTCCTGAATGTCCTGCACCATCATCTTCTGCACCTCGGGCGAACTCAAGTCCGCCTGGAACTTCTTCATGTCCAACCCGATCTTCGCCGCCACCGCGAAAATCGCCTCGCGCGAAAGCCGCCCTTTCAGAGCGAACAGCGCATCGTGCATTTCCCAGAATTTGCCCTGCCGGTGAGCCGCCAGCGCGGCGGCGGCCGCGAGGGCAGCCTGCGAATGGGTGTCCAGCGGATATTCCTTAAAGACCAGGCTCACCTGCGCCGGATACGCCTTCAAGATCCGTTGGACCTCCGGCGTTGCGAGGATGCAGTACGGGCATTGAAAATCCGAGAACTCCACGAGCTTGATGGGGGACATCGCGGAACCAAGCACTGGAGAACCTTCGGTGCGGATGTTTACCGCGTCGCTGAGCAACCGGCCATCGCTTTGCGGCGGATGCGCGAAGTTTGAGGCGTCGGCCGCGGCCAGCGCTTCTTTTTCGTCCTTGCCGCTTCGGATGGAATCGACAATCACCTTGGCCAGGCCCTTACTGAATCCGCAGCCCGGATCTTTCACCCGGCACTCGGCTACTTTCATGCCACAGCCGCAGGAGCAATCGCGTTCCCCGAGCAGTTTCTGTACCGTGACCTTCTGTGCGGCGGTCAAACCGGTGAGATCCACGCCGGGCAAAGCCTGGTCCACGCGAGGACCTTGAGCCCTTAAAGATGGAGCGCTTAAAGATGCGCCGAGAGCCATCGTAAACAAGGGCGGGCCCAGCACGCTCATCCAATGTAGATTCCTCATCATCTCTATTCTAAGTGGTTCTCAATGCCGAGTTTCACTGGAAACAGCTCCGCTTGCGTTCAGGTCGCCCCAGCCCAATTTCCGATGAAAGAGCTCAAAGACCAAACCCATGCACTGGCAGGCCAGAGCCGGATCGTATCGCGGACCCTCATCGCGCAGGAACGCGTGCGCGCCGTTTACCTCATGCCAGGTGTATCGCGCGCCCACTTCCTCCAGGCGCGCCCGTAACAGGGTGCGTCCTTCGATGGGAACGTGCGGGTCTTGCCGGCCCCACACGTGCAAGAGTTCGCCCTGAATTTCGCCTGCGCGCCCCAGCGAATCGTCCTTCATCCCTTTGCCGAGCCCGCCCTTATGAATGTCGGTGGCATAGAAGCATGCCGCCGCCAGCACATCCGGATTCATCGCCGCGCGAAATGCCAGGTGGCCACCTATGCAAATGCCCATCGCGCCCAAGCGGCCCGTGCAGAAATCGAACTGCTTCAAAGCATCCAGAACCGCGCGCGCGTCGGAGTCATAGGAGGCAAGCTCTTTCGTTGTCTTATGCGCGTTGCCCTGATCCGCGCCCGCCTGGTCGTAAGCCAGCACCGTTCCCGCGGGCTCCAGCTCGTGATAGATCTCGGGCGCAGCCACGACGTACCCGTGGCCGGCGAGCATCGCCGCCGTACGGCGGATGGGCCCGGTGATCTGGAAGATCTCCGAATAGAACAAAATGCCCGGATACTTACCCTGCGCGGTGGGACGGAACAACGCGGTACGCATCGGGCCGGTGGGAGTTTTGATCTCGACGGATTCTTGCTGTATCGTCATGTCAGCATTTTACTCACGCGAGCGGGAGGTCGGCCGTGGAGGCTTCCCGGCATGTGCGGATAAATTCCGGCGCCGGCAGTGCTCCACTGGCCAGGTCTTTGATGAGGCGGAAGGGCCGGAGCTCCCTGTCGTCCTTGCGGAGGCTGAAGTCTTCCCCGAGCGCAGACGTCAGTTTCCATCCCGCGTTCACCAGCATCATGGCAAAGACCGACGCCAGCGACTGCAGCACCACGCCCTTCTGCACATCGGGCGTAAACTTCCGGATGTTTACGCCCATGCTCCGGCGCGCCAGTGCGTGCCACCCCGTGACCAGGTCTGGAATATCGGCGGTGTGTTTTCCGCCGAGCACGGGCCGCAACAAAGCCGCGGTCTTCTTCCAACCGTCGGTGGCAAGGGCGTCCGAAAAATCGTCCCATCCCACCAGCTTGGAATCGCGGGCGCAATCCTCTCCCACAAGCCATTTGGTGAGCTGGCGCTCGTAAACCCAGAGATTTTCGACCAAAGTGAAACAGGGTGTGGCAGGAGTCAGTTCGATTTGCCTTGACGCCTCTGCCTTGCGGACCAGACGGGAAAATCCTTCCGCGAATGGCGGCATGCCGCCAGCCCGCAGCGCTGAGCGATAGATGGTCAGATAGGGCATCAAATAGCGCAGCGCGGGTATGATCTTCGTTCCG
>Ga0302140_10013282_pt1 | contig 10074 bp, 8 predicted proteins | sample I_Bog_E1_1_FD_202095 | JGI IMG/M metagenome (GOLD analysis project Ga0302140, IMG submission 202095) | Peat permafrost microbial communities from Stordalen Mire near Abisko, Sweden - I_Bog_E1_1 | ecosystem: Environmental > Terrestrial > Soil > Wetlands > Peat | place: Sweden: Abisko, Stordalen...
CTCCGCTTTGCTTGGCACGCTGTGCTGGATGACGATCATGAGTACAGCGGACGCCTCGCTTCATATGGCGGTCTGCACCACGACGGCCGGCTACGCCGCCGGCATTTCCGGCCGCAACGCCGGGCGCCCTTTCTTCGCGGTCGGCCAATTGACGTTCGCGACGCTGCCGATGGCCTTGGCGCTGCTCGCCTATCCCGGCTGGGTGCACAAGGCGATGGGCCTTGTGGTGCTGCTATTCATCTACGGCATGGTCGATATTACGCTGAGCATCCGCGACATTATCATGCAGGCGCTGACCATGACGCGCAAGGAGGCCAAGCTCGCCGCTCGCTTCGAGGAGCAGGCCAAGCGTTTCGACATCGCGCTCAATAATATGTCGCACGGCCTGTGCATGCTCGACCAGCAAGACCAGTTGCAGGTCTGGAACGAGCGCTTCCTGGAATTGCTGCATCTCCAGGATTCGCCGATCCGCGTCGGCATGCGGGTCCCGCAGTTGATCCGCCACAGCATCCGCGCCGGCAATTACAAATCCCACAGCGTGAAGCAGGTCATCCGCGAATTGGCCGTGGGCCTGGCGCAGAATACGTTCGAGCAGTTCCAGACCTCGCCCGATGGCGAGCGCGTCATCGCGGTGTCGCGCCGGATGATGGCCGAAGGCGGCTCCGTCATCATTCTGGAGGATGTCACCGAGCGCCAGCGCGCGCAGGAACGCATCGCCCATCTGGCCAAATTCGACGAGCTCACCGGGCTCGCCAATCGCACGCAGTTCCGCGAGCGCATCAACGTTCTGCTCGCCTCCCCGGAAGAGCGCGACAACCAAGTCACCGTCCATCTGATCGATCTCGATCGCTTCAAGGCGATCAACGACACGCTCGGTCATCCGGTCGGTGACAAGCTGCTGCAGGAAGTGGCGGCCCGCCTGAGTGCGGTCATCAAGCCGGAAGACATGATCACGCGCTTTGGCGGCGACGAATTCGTGGTGCTGCAAACCGCGACCAAGCGGCGTCAACACGCCAAATCGCTGGCGCAAAGATTGGCCAAGGCGCTCGATCGTCCGTTCGAAATCGACGGCCACCGCATGGATATCGGCGCCTCGATCGGCATCGCCATGGCGCCCAAGGACGGCACCGACGCCGACCAGATTCTCAAGAAAGCCGATATGGCGCTCTATGCTGCCAAAAACGGCGGCCGCGGCAGCCACCGCTTTTTCGCCGCCGAAATGGAAGACGCCGTTCAGGCGCGCCGCACGCTCGAACTCGATTTGCGCGATGCGCTGGCCTTGAACCAGTTCGAATTGTACTTCCAGCCGCTGGTCGATCTGCGCAGCGGGCGCATCACCACCTGCGAGGCGCTGCTGCGCTGGAAACATCCGGTGCGCGGCTGGGTGCCGCCGTCGGTATTCATTCCGGTCGCCGAGGAGACCGGCGGCATCCTCGCGCTCGGCGAGTGGGTGCTGCACCGAGCTTGCGTCGAAGCCGCGACCTGGCCGCAAGATATCAAGGTCGCCGTCAACCTGTCGCCCGTGCAATTCAAGGAACGCACGCTCGCCTTGCAAGTCGTGTCGGCGCTGGCCAAGTCCGGCCTGCCCGCGCAGCGGCTGGAACTGGAAATCACCGAACGCGTGCTGCTTGAGGAATCCGGCCGTACGCTGGCGACGATGGAACAGTTCAAGCTGCTCGGCGTCGGCACGGCGCTCGACGATTTCGGCACCGGCTATTCGTCGCTCAACTATTTGCACAAGTTCCCGTTCCACAAGATCAAAATCGACCAGTCGTTCATTCGCGATCTCGGCCAGGAGCGCGACGCGCGCGCGATCATCGGCGCGGTCGTGAGCTTGGGCGAAGGACTCGGCAAGGTCGTCGTCGCCGAAGGCATCGAGACCGAAGAACAACTGCGGCTGGTACGCTCGGAAGGCTGTCACGAGGGCCAGGGCTATCTGTTCGGCCGGCCGATGAACGCAGACGCCATGCGCGAGCGCCTGGCGCCTAAGACTGCCGAGGCAACAAAGGCGCGCGTGGTGCAGCTCTTCGCGTGAAGTCCGCCGCGACACCAACGATGTCCATCATTCCAATTGCACAATACCGAATGCAAACGTGCGTCGCTATGTCACAATCGCACAGGCCCACCGGTAAAGATCTGCCGGCAATTCAAACATGCAAATACGCGTCTGAGACATTCAGTAAATAAAGCGCATTAAAATCGACAAGACAGAATGCCTCAAACCAAAAAGTCCCGCCATCTAGTTGACGTAACTATCGCCCCAGACTTGCCAGCACTCAATTTGCGAGCGACGACCATTTTACCGAGCTGGCGCTTCCAATTTTGATTAAAATCGGATCAATCGCTTAAGCAGGTATAAATACGTGCTGGTGTATAAAATCTAGGCCAGACATAAGGGAAAACTTCCCGGAGCGCCACATGAAGCAATTTTTCTTAGATATCGTAAGTCCCCACGCCTGTTCCTATGACTACCACGGTAACAACTATAGCAGCTCAGAAAGCGCCGCCCGCGCGGCAGAATTGCTTGCCCTGGACCTTGCGTGCTCAGAGACTCACGTTTGGATTGGCACCAAAGTGCAAGTTAGGACCGCGACAGGAGATACCTTCTGCTCCGTTCCCGTTGTTATGGCCGCTTAAGCCTCAACAATTCCGACGTTTGAATAGATCCGAGTTGGACCATCACGGTCGTACAATTAAGACTCCCAGCCACTCAGTTCGCTAAGAATAGCGCTTGATTAGGGCTATAAATTCACTGCGAAAACTTCGGCATCCACATCTATTTGATTTTTATTGCGTGAGTGTTGCTGGTGCCGGTGCGACAGCCGTCTGGAACAACGCATTCATCACGGCCGTTCGCAGCGGCGCGATCGATGTGGCTTCTATCAGTTCAAACCGGCAATTTCGGTGGCGCAGTCGCTGCGAGGCGAACACTCATCAGTTCGTCAACCCCGCCCCCCCCGTCTGCTGAGTTGCCGCAAATAGAGCCTTCATCGCAGTAGTGATGCCGGGGCCATCGCTCGCTTGAAAGTAATATGTACTTGACGTGGCGCAATTCTCGAGATTTGGCGCAATTTGATTTACATAGGGCAAAACTAAGCTGGTATAGTTTGTCTCATAGCCATTTGCAGAATTGTTCTGGTTATAAATGGGCAGATAGGTCGTATAAATGACACCGACGGTCGACTTAGCCTTAAGGTTGGTGCAATAGGACGGAGAGAACGCGCCCGTGCAGTGCCCTGAAGTGCAGCCACTGCCCGGTGTATCGATCAGTCCGTCGGTGATAAGAAAAACATAGTTGAGGGGCGATGAAGCGCTGGCGCCAGAACCGTTTGCCGGAAGGATGGTATTAAATTTTGCCAGTTGGTCGGCGAAGTCCGAATCCCCATCTCCGACCGTTACGTTATTGCCGAGATCGATCGTCGCTGCGAGCGACGTCAGCGAAGTGTAATTTGAAGACGGGGTGGAAATTGTATTGAGCAGTGTTCCGGAAACCGGATTTTCGCTCATCGTATATAGCCCGATCTTGATATTTTGATTTGTTCCCGCGGCTGCTTGTGCATCGCTAATAATGCTCTGGATCGCCGAAACCGCCGAATCTATTCGCAAGGTGATGGTCGGGCTCACGTTGTGTGCAAGATATTCGTTAGTGTAGGTCTGACCGGCTGCTTTGACGTGGCAGCCGAAAACGCATCCAGTTTCCCCCTCATTTCCGTTTTTATAAGCGACTACGCGGTTATACAGATTGGACATATCGGTGGCTGTCGAGCCAATTCCCATGGACTGAGAAATGTCCACGACAATGTAATAGTTGATATACGTGAATGTAGTCGGACTTACCGTCGCGACTGCGGAGGCGGTGAGGTTCACGCTTGTCAACCCAATCAACTGTGCGAAAAAAAGTGAAAGCGCATTCCCGTTGGCTGTCGCCATTTGCGTGGTGACTTTGACGGCGTTGCAGCTTGCGCAGGATGTGCCCACGGGAACGGCTGACGTAAAACATGTCGACCCGGAGCATCCAGCTGGCCAATATCCAACCTGAATGTTGGCCGCAGGCAGCACGGTACCGTATTGGGCAGTAGGCATATTATAAGCGGCATATTGTTGAGCTATCCCGCAGACAGAGCTCGTACCGCTACTGCAGGGTAAGTTATTCTGCACGACTGTGGAGATATTTGCTGAGGCAAGGGCGGCGGATTCTGCGGTAATCTGAAGCATATCACGGGTCTGTAATACGTAGGACATATCGACAGCCAACGAGAAAAGGCCAACGAGCACTGGCAAGTAGACTGTCAGCATAACCGCGACAACGCCGCGCTGATCGCGTGCCAAACACTTGAGCCCTAACCTAAGATAGCGTTTCTGAAACCTTTTCATAGCGATCTCATATCCGACGGTAGTTGACAAATACTTATGGGCAAATTGCTAATGCCGTACAACTGGTCGGCGGACACACTACCGTCGTTGTGCTACCGGCGGCCTTACAAATGTAGCCCTTTTGCATACGGACCTGGGCCTGAAGGGTGTTTCCGGTAAACATGCCGAGATAATTGAAGACAGCAGCCGCGGTCGTCGCAACGCTCACCTGCACCGTGACATCTCCTCGGGTTTGAGTACCCACTTGGGCCGCTGTACAGGAGTCGGTAAAATTGACTGAGAAGTTCTGCGTAGAAAGATTTGGATCGTTACACGCCAGGTAATTGCAAGCGATCTGCGCGGCGGTCTGTGGCTCGCTTGGGCAGGTTGCTATAGTGCGTGCGGTATCCCTGGCCGCGTCCAACATATTAGTCTGATGAAAGAAAATCATCCCAAACTCAATGATCCCAAATACAACAAGGAGAAACAACGGGACCATTACCGTAAATTCAACCAGCGCGGCCCCACTCTCGCTTTGATCCGGCGTCGAATCCGTCAAGGCTGTGCTTACGTCATGGCACCGAACGCACAGCCACCGGTAACAATTTGACATGAAGCAGCGGGCAGACATGAGTAGCTTTCTTATCGCATCTGGCAGCATCTATCCAGCCGCACATTTTGAGAAATTATTCCAGCGGCTAAAAGTTTTGTCAACGACGGGGGATGCCAGCACGACAACGGCAAATGGTCACGCGAGCTTTTGGCTGCGGACAAGTTTGAAGACGCCGTGCGGTTCGACCAACCACGCTTTGTTATGGACAAACGGTGCTTGTAGCGGAGCCAGATATGCAAGTTAGGATCGCCGATGAACTCGTTGTTGGGCAATTCTCGATGTGCATGGTTACCTGTGCCTGGAGCGTGTTTCCTGTGAACATGCCGAGGTAGTTGAAGACAGAAGCCGTCGCCGACGGTGTTGAGATGTTTACAGAGGAGGCGGGGCAGGAATTGCTAGACGTGATGGTGTAAGTCTGTCCGGAGCCGGGTAGACAATTGCAGGCTGTCTGAGCCGCAGCCGCCGGAGTACTCCCCTGCACCGATATAGTGCGCGCAGCCGTCCTGGCTGCGTTCAGCATATTATATTGCAAAAAGAAGATCGTCCCGTACTCAATAATTCCAAATAAAATGAGAAAAAATAGCGGCATAATAACTGTAAACTCGACTAGCGTTGCACCGCTCTCGTTTTGAGCCAACGACGAATCAGCCCTTTTGACGCCACCGCCGCGCCATAAAATACGCGTTCGCCGGAAATCGAATGATAGGAAACTGCGAACTGACATGATGTATTATTACCGTGTTTGTCTAAATCGAATTCCGGTAATATCGGCGCATAGCCGGCAATCCAAGCCTGGTCAATGGGCGTCCGCTATTTCTGCGTCGATACAGGCGTTCCAAAAATCACGACGTCAACACGGCTACTCCCTGCGCCACTAATGACTATGGCACCATTCTGATCGATTGCAAATTTAGCGCCCTGTAATTTTGGAAGCCTTTCGGCCACCGCGTCGGGAATTGGCAGCGAGGCCAAAGGCGGAAGCTCATCACCCACTTTCAATCTCGGCTGTGCGCCAGGCAGCGGGGGAGCCACTTTAATAAATTCTCGGATAAACTGTATTTCGCTCTCATTAAGAGCGATCTGGATATGTGCAGGAAGGATTTTCAGCTCGCCACCACCGGAGGCTACTTCAGGCCGGGCGTTAGCAAAGCCCCTCACGGTTTTGTCCAAATCCACTAGCCGATTCTTCGTCGCGATCAGTTCCCGTTCCGAACTTGCGATCTCGCTCTTAAGTCCCCGTACCTGAATTAAAAGACCAAGGCTTATCACAATGCAAACGCTCGCAAATGCAGTGCATGCCAATACCAGAGCCGCCCCGAACCTTCCTGTTTCTTTCGGCGGAACTCTACTTAGGGGGGATGATTGTTCGCCAGCTTGGTCGCCGTGTCCGCCTTTCGGCCTTAACGTCGTCCGGCGATTGGATCCATCTATCATCGTTCTGGCCAATAGTGCGACGGCGGACCTGCCTGCGCGGCAGGCGCCGATAAAGGCAGGGAAGCAACTTGCGGCTTTGCCTACAGAACATTTATATTGCTTGCCAAGCGTGCGGACGACATGTTTTTGATTGTGCGATATCGGAATTTGGTCCGAAACTCTAATACGCGACTTTAGAAAGGGCGGACTGGCGATGTCGGCGCATTCACGCGTTATGACTGGTCTAAAATTCATCATGACTGAAGCCACCAGCGACAGGAAAATTACCATTTAAGCCACGTCAGACGGCGCAATTAGCTTGCCGAGCCGCTTTTTATTTCCCCGTTTCGCGCACAATAGCCCTTCCGCTAGAATTCAATAGATTTAGATTGTTAACAATTACAGGATTATTGGGATCACGTTGATCGGCGGCGACAAGCTTTCTTCTCGCTTCCACGAGATTACCCCGCAACATGTACGAATATCCCTCATTATTTAATATTTGCGTGGTCTCACCAACCAATCTGATGGCTTGCTTATAGGCGCGATCAGCGAGGTCAAAGCGTCCGACCCGATCATAACTCGCGGCCAATCCAATCCAAGCCGTTGCGTCTTCGTGCGCTCTCGTCACCGCGTCTTCATAATACTTAGCGGCGATTCCGAAATTCCCTCGACTATAATTTTCATTGGCCAGCCGGAGCGGTTCATCGGACGGATAATATTTCACATCGGCAGGGTCCTGTACCGTTAACGTGGGAGCCGGCGTTTCGCTATCAATGCTTGAATTGTTAAATGTTTTGTCAGTTTCGCAGCCAGCCAATACACAGCTGAGAAGGAAAACAATAAATATAGAACACACTCGCATTACGAACCCTCAACCACCCGCAGCTATTACTGACAAGAACCTTATGGCCACCGGCAGCATCATTACGAGTAAGATCACCGGAAAAATAAACACTCCAATTGGCACGACCATCTTGACCGGAAGTTTATTTGCCGTCTCTTCGGCGCGAAGCAAACGCTTATCGCGCATTTCATCGCTAAAGGTCCGCAACGCGTCTCCAACATCCATACCTAGTTCGAGAGACTGCCGAAGCGCAGTGACAAAAGCCCTGACCTCATCTAGGTTAACTCGGTCAGCAAAACTATCGAGGGCGTCGGCGGTGCTCCGTCCGGCACGGGTCTCGGCACCCAGCATGGCCAGATTAGCTCCTAGGGCGCGACTTCGCTTTGCCGCTTCTGGGCGAATTCGCCCGAAGGATGCCTCAAGGCTTAGGCCGGCTTCTATGCACACGACCAGCATGTCTAGCAGATCGGGAAAAATAATTCGATATTGTTGCTGCAGATGTCTCTGAGTCCGCGCGATAAAGGCATCGGGGCCGATGATTGCAACGACAGCCGAAATCGCGACAAGGACAACGTCCGCATACGCAAAGCGGTCCAAAAAGATTACGCAGAATACATATGTTAAAATCGGCAGGGCTAAAACAAGACCAATTCGCGCGAGGACATAAAGGCGTATTGACTCGTCCGAAAAGTACCCTGCCCTCACCAACTCTCGCCGCAGCTTGGTACGCAGGACACTATTAACACCGAACTTTTTTTCGTCGATCCTATTCGCCAACGATGAAAGAAATCCGCTCCCCTGGACGTTGCGACGCGGCCCCCCTGCCGCAAGCGCTGGCACGGGAAGACGTCGTTGCATTGAGGCTTGGTTTGACAAGAGGCGCCCCACGACAACGACCCCCCCCGCCACGACCGCGAAAGCAATAAAAACAACAAAAAAGGGCGTCATTTCCAACATTACAATTCACACTTTAAAGTTGACCATCCGGTACATTATGACATTCCCTACGGCTAACATAAACATGCCAATCATAGCGGCAGGCATGATGAGCGGCTGGTCGAGTATCTCACCGTAGTATCCGGGCGAAATCAAACTGACGAACCCAATGACCAAAAACGGCATCGCGGAAAGAAACAGCGCCGAAAGTCGGCCTTCCGCTGTGATAGACCTTACCTTAAGGGCTAACTTTGCACGGAGTCGAACCAGTCGAGCTAGCCGAGATAGGACTTCCGCCAAGCTGCCGCCCGTCTCGCTCTGAATCTTGGTTGCCATAGTGAAAAACAGTAAGTCCTCCAAGCCCACTCTGCGATAGAGGTTATCAAGCGCGGCGTTGATGCCCAAGCCAAAATTTATTTCGTCCGACGTCATGCCGAATTCGGTTCCAATCGGGTCCGGCATCTCTTTCGCCACAAGGCCGAGTGCGACTATAAATGGATAACCAGATTTTATGCCACGGACAATTACGTCGATTGCGTCTGGCAGTTGCTCTGAGAGCCGACGAATGCGCTTCCGGCGGACCGCTCCGAAGAAAATTAGCAACGAAATAAGGGCAATTGCCGGTGCTACGATGAAAGCGACAAGCCAGTAGCCGACAACTAAACCAATACCTACAAAATAAAGAGCGCTCAGCGAAAGTGCGCTGATAACAATCAGATTCCCGTCCAATCGCAGCCCTGTTTGCGTTAGAAAATCTCTCCAGGAGCCGAAGTAATTATTTTGGAAACCGGTAAATCCTCGCTCACGCTTTAGGGCCTCAAGGACCTGCTGCGAATTGACTCCTTGAGTGCTAAGAATAAGGCGCCGATTTATAGCGCGCACGTCTCTGCGGCCTTCGACAAAAAGCCAGTATGCACCCTGCACTGCCAAAGCCGCAGCGCAAAAGATTACTACAAATATGATCCAGAGTTCACTCAACGTCTGCGCCTCTAAAGCGGCCTGGAGGAATCGAAGTGACTGGCGGGCAACTCAATACCTAATGCCTTCAACTGCTGAAGGAAGGTCGGCCGCACACCGGTTGCGCGAAATGTGCCATGAATCCCGCTTTCATCCGAGCGATCTTTCACGAACTGATAAATTTCAAACAGCTGAATGACATCGCCTTCCATGCCGGTAATCTCGCAAATACTAGTCACCCGCCTTTTTCCGTCAGCGAGCCTTTGCAGCTGAACGACTAGATTAATGGACGATGCGATTTGACTCCTAATTGCTTCGGAATTCATTGATACCCCGCCCATCGCAACCATCTGCTCAAGGCGCTTCAACGCATCGCGCGGTGTATTGGCGTGAATCGTCGTCATGGATCCTTCGTGACCCGTATTCATTGCCTGCAACATGTCGAATGCCTCCTCGCCCCGACATTCGCCGATGATTATGCGATCAGGCCTCATTCTTAATGCGTTCTTTACTAGATCACGCTGGCGGATTTCGCCCTTTCCCTCTGGGTTGGCGGGCCTTGTTTCTAACCGGCCAACGTGAGGCTGCTGCAATTGCAGTTCCGCCGCGTCTTCGATTGTAATCAAACGCTCGTCTTCAGGTATGTAGCTCGACAGCGCATTTAGTATTGTAGTTTTTCCACTGCCCGTACCTCCCGAGATTAATATTGAAATTTTTCCCCGGACAGCCGCGCGAAGTGTATCAACCATTTGGGCTCGGACCGAACCAATTTCAATCAACTTGTCCATCGAAAATGGTCGCTCAGAAAACTTACGTATTGAAACCAGTGGCCCGTCAACCGACACAGGCTTGATCGCGATGTTAACACGCGATCCATCAGGCAATCGAGCGTCCACCATTGGCGAGGACTCATCGACGCGCCTGCCGATTCCGGCAACAATTCTGTTAATGATTC
>Ga0302140_10013284_pt1 | contig 10073 bp, 5 predicted proteins | sample I_Bog_E1_1_FD_202095 | JGI IMG/M metagenome (GOLD analysis project Ga0302140, IMG submission 202095) | Peat permafrost microbial communities from Stordalen Mire near Abisko, Sweden - I_Bog_E1_1 | ecosystem: Environmental > Terrestrial > Soil > Wetlands > Peat | place: Sweden: Abisko, Stordalen...
GTCAATCGTCGCTAAGATACACCCGGTATCTGTCTCTCCTCACTCCTCGAACTCGTAAAAATTGGCTCCCGGCGCTGTCGCGCCAGTATATGTCGATACGCCCTAGGATTCATGACCGTCTTTCACTCCCCGCATGATTCGACAATTCAATGTCTCACTTGCCTGCCGGAGCCAACATGAGGTCAGATCATGCGAGGTCGAAGCGGTCAAGGTTCATCACCTTGCTCCAGGCCGCCGCAAAGTCGTCCACGAATGCATGTTGCGAATCGGCGCAAGCATAGAATTCCGCCAGCGCCCGCAACTGGGAGTTTGAACCGAAGACAAGATCGACTAAAGTGCCCGTCCACTTCAGCTCGCCGGTCGCCCGGTCGCGCCCCTCTAAGACTCCTTCAGAGGCCGCGGACTTCTGCCACTTGGTGTTCAAGTCGAGGAGATTCACGAAGAAGTCATTGGTCAGTGTTCCGGGCCGCTTGGTAAAAATGCCATGTTGGGATTGCCCATAGTTACAATTCAGCGCGCGCAGGCCACCGATCAGGACCGTCATCTCGGGTGCCGTCAGCGTAAGCAGAATGGCCTTATCAACCAACAGCTCCGGTGACGATGCCTCTTGTCCCTTGCGGATGTAGTTGCGGAAGCCCTCCGCGGTTGGCTCCAGTACGGCGAAGGAGGCCACATCGGTCTGCTCCTGCGACGCATCCGTGCGCCCTGGCGCGAAGCCCACCTTCACGCTGTGGCCGGCCTTCTTCGCAGCTTCTTCCACAGCTGCGCAGCCGCCCAGAACGATCAGGTCAGCCAGCGAGACCTTTTTCCCGCCGGTTTGCGCGCCGTTGAAATTTTTCTGGATAGCCTCCAGCGTCCCAAGAACCTTCGCCAGTTCTGCCGGCTGGTTCACTTCCCAATCCTTCTGCGGCGCCAGGCGAATGCGCGCCCCGTTGGCTCCGCCGCGCTTGTCGCTGCCGCGGAAGGTCACAGCCGCCGCCCAGGCCGTCGTGACGAGTTGGGAGATGGTAAGTTCGGACGCAAGAATCTTAGCCTTCAGGTCAGCAATATCCTTCTCGTTGATCAAAATATGATCCACTGCGGGAACCGGGTCCTGCCAAATCAGGGGCTCGGCGGGTACCAGCGGGCCAAGGTAACGCGAGTGAGGCCCCATGTCGCGGTGCGTCAGCTTGAACCATGCCTTGGCAAAGGCATCTGCGAGCTTCTGCGGATTCTCGAGATAGTGCCTGGAAATTTTCTCGTAGATCGGGTCCATGCGCAGAGACAGATCCGTCGTGAGCATGGTCGGGGCGTGCTTCTTTTGGGGGGCGTGCGCATCCGGCACAGTACCCGCTCCAGCTCCATCCTTGGGTTTCCATTGCTGTGCGCCGGCTGGGCTCTTGGTGAGTTCCCATTCATAGCCGAAGAGGTTTTCCAGATAGTTGTTGTCCCACTTTGCCGGATTGGTGGTCCATGCTCCCTCAAGCCCGCTGCTGATGGTATCTGCGCCCTTGCCGCTGCCAAAACTGTTCTGCCAGCCCAGGCCCTGCTCTTCGATACCGGCAGCTTCGGGCACGGGGCCGCAATACTTGTTGGGATCGGCAGCGCCATGCGTTTTGCCGAAGGTGTGTCCGCCGGCGATGAGGGCAACTGTCTCCTCGTCATTCATCGCCATACGCGCGAAGGTCTCCCGAATATCCCGTGCCGCAGCTACCGGATCTGGGTTGCCATTGGGTCCTTCGGGATTCACATAGATCAGGCCCATCTGAACAGCGGCAAGAGGGTTGTCGAGATCACGGTCGCCGCTGTAGCGTTCGTCTCCTAGCCACTTGCCCTCAGGTCCCCAATAAATGTCTCCTTCCGGCTCCCAGATGTCCGGGCGCCCGCCGCCGAAGCCGAAGGTCTTCAATCCCATCGACTCCAGCGCCACGTTACCCGTGAGAACAATCAGGTCGGCCCAGGAAAGTTTCCGGCCATACTTCTGTTTGATGGGCCAAATCAACCGGCGGGCCTTGTCGAGGCTCACATTGTCCGGCCAGCTGTTGAGGGGGGCAAATCGCTGCGCTCCGGAGCCCGCGCCGCCGCGGCCATCGGCAATACGATAGGTACCCGCGCTATGCCACGCCATACGGATGAAGAACGGTCCATAGTGGCCGTAGTCCGCAGGCCACCAGCTCTGCGAGTCTGTCATCAGGGCATGGAGATCTTGGATCACCGCATCCAGGTCGAGGCTCTTGAACTCCTCGGCATAATTGAAGGACTCGCCCAGGGGGTTGGACAGTTGCGCGTGCTGGCGCAGGCCCTTCAGGTTCAGTTGATTGGGCCACCAGTCAGCGTTTGTTAGGGTTCCAGACACTGTGTGTTTGCGAGTGCCGCTCGAGAACGGGCATTTCGTTTCCTCTGACATGGTTCTCTCCTTTGGCTCTTTGCAGTTTCCAATCGGAATCAGTCTAGTGTTTGGGGCTCGAACTAGCAACTCGCTGCGATTTGCCCCGATTTGCATTCCACAGACCGTTTAGTTATGATCGAAAGATGCGCCTGGGGGATACCTCTGGGCAGTCATAGGCACCACGGCTTTTGGACTCAAACTGGCAGAGATGCGGCGACAGCAAACGTTGCCCCTCCGGCCAGGAGTTCCCCGCAAAGCGGGGCTGGCAAAAGCGGTGGGAGACGAGGAAAGAATGGCAAGAAAAGTCAGCAAAAACATTGTGAAGGCGCGCGCGGCTGTGACCAGGCCGGCGTATGCTCTGCCCGAGGCCGTAGGCCTGCTCAAGCAGGTAAAGTACGCCAAGTTCGATGAGACTGTCGATCTGACGCTGCGCCTGGGTGTGGACACGCGTCATGCCGACCAGATGGTGCGCGGAACCGTTGTGCTGCCGCACGGACTGGGCAAAACCAAGATTGTGGCCGTAATTGCTTCTGGCGACCGTCAGAAGGATGCAACTGCGGCCGGCGCCGATTTTGTGGGCGGCGAAGAGATGGTCGAGAAGATTCAGAAGGAAAGCTGGACTGACTTCGACGCGCTGATCGCCACGCCGGACATGATGAAGGTAGTGGGCCGTCTGGGCAAGATTCTCGGCCCCAAGGGCCTGATGCCGAACCCCAAGACCGGAACCGTGACCATGGATGTGGCTGCGGCTGTGAAGGAAATCAAGGCCGGTAAGGTAGAGTTCAGGGCCGACAAGACCAGCTTGGTGCATGTTCCAGTGGGCAAGCTGAGCTTTGACCCTCAGAAGCTGGTGGACAACGCGACGACCGTGATCGGCGCGATTGTGCGCAGCAAGCCTTCGGCGGCCAAGGGTAAATACATCAAGAGCGTTACGCTGAGCTCGACGATGGGGCCTGGGGTGCCGCTGGATTCGGCGGTTGCGGACGCGGCCGGCAAGCACTAATCAGAGATCAGTAGTCAGAGATCAGGGATCAGTTGGTGCTTTGATCTGATTGGCGTTGCGCCGGGTTTGAAAAGGTTTGAGTTGAACGCCCGTAAGGGCTTGAAAAGGGGAGCGGGAAGAGGAGTTCGAGGATCGAGAGTTTTTCTGATCCCTGACCCCTGATCTCTGACCCCTGTCGTAGCGGAGCGAAGACATGGCGATTTCGAAAGCGAAGAAGACAGAGAAGGTCCAGTTGCTGGCTAAGGAACTGGAGACCTCGACAACTGCAATTGTGGGTACATTTGCCAAGCTGACCGTAGCCAAGGATTTTGAGCTGCGCAAGGTAATCCGCGAAGCGGGCGGCAAGTATCGCGTGGTGAAGAACAAGCTGGCCGCCGTTTCCGGTAAGGGTACGCAGGTTGAAGCCGCGCTGAAGGGGCTCAAGGGCGTGAACTCGGTAGCGTTTACCGCAGGCGACCCGGTAGCGCTGGCTAAGGTTTTTGCCAAGTGGGCGGGCGACAATGCCGCGGAGTTCCAGTTCAAGCTGGGAATCGTCGACGGCAAGCTGCTCACCGTGGATGAAGTAAAGTCGCTGGCGACCATGCCGGGCAAGGAAGAGTTGTTCTCGAAGCTTCTGTTCCTTATCAATGCTCCCGCGCAGCGTCTGGTTACCGTTCTCAATGCCACGGGCCGCGATTTGGCGGTGGTGTTGGGCCAGGGCGTAGAGAAGGAAAAGTTTGCCGGAGAGGCTGCGGCCTAACTTCGGCGCGCTCCCGCGGGGAGTGCGAATTTTTGTAAAGAGATTGGGTCGAGGGACAGGCAGGAAGTGCGCGGGTCTGGCGCATCGGAAACTTCTAGCGTGGGCCGTCGGCTGGTAAGAGCAATACAAACGACTTTGGTCAAACGATTTTTGAATGGAGAAGAAAATGGCGGATCTGATGCAGTTGGAAGAGCAAATTGTAGCCCTGAGCCTACTGGAAGCAGCGGCTTTGGTGAAGAGGCTGGAAGAGCGTCTCGGCGTTTCGGCAGCGGCGGCGGCTCCGGTGGCAGCAGCGGCAGGCGGCGGTGCGGCAGCTCCAGTGGCTGAGGAAAAGACCGAGTTCCAAGTGATCCTGAAGGATTTCGGCGCGAACAAGATCAGCACCATCAAGGCTGTGCGCGAGGTTACCTCGCTGGGTCTGAAGGAAGCCAAGGATCTTGTGGACGGAGCTCCGAAGGCGATCAAAGAGAGCGCGACCAAGGACGAGGCCGAGGCCATCCGGAAGAAGTTCGAAGGAATCGCTACCATCGAGATCAAGTAAGCGCAATCAATTCAGTAGGCACTTGCAAGCACAGCCGGGACGCGCTACGATACTTGTTGCGCGTCTTTTCGGCTCATCCTCGGCTATGCGAGGAACGGAGCGGGGCTGGCGGCGCGTTTTCAGTTTTTGTAGAGGGGTACGCTAGAGTTCGTTTGCCGGAGCTGTGCCAAGCGCTCTGGAGGCGGGCATTCGGCGATGTTAAGTACCCTAGAGTCAATGGATTCTGGATTACCTTGGGTCAGGCAGGCAAATCCTTTGACGAGTGATCAGTGGTTGGCGAATCGCGGCAGAAGCGAGTTTTGGGATCGGCGAGAGCAATGCAAAACAATTCGGATGGGGGCACAGGCGACAGGCCGATGCTCGTGAGGCGTTGTGTCCTCGCGGGCTTTTTGTGTGTCCCAGTCTCATCAGGTGGAACATTTTGAACAAATTCCATCCTGAGCGCACAAACATCTTTTGACGGGTTTACCCGTTGCGCTTGTTTCTCTCAGTTGTGCGCAGTCTAGCGCACTTGCCGGATGCGCGGCAATGCCCATAACGCGATTTTGACGCGGCTCTCACGAAACCGCTTGGCAAGGGTGACGCGAAGGGTAGTCGCGGTCTGTTTGAAGATTTACCTCGGACCTGCCGGGGCACATGGGTTGGGACTGGAATCAAGAGTGATTCTCAGTCTGGTTTTTGGTCTTGCTTTTGGTTTTTCTTACCGCAATCAGCCGGCGCCCAAGAGACTCGGGCCCTGGCCCGGTGCCTCAGGGAGCCGGATTTGACGAGCCTCAGGAGTGAACATGCCCAACGAGAAGCGCGCGATTCGCAGCAGGCTCGATTTTTCAAAGATTCCCACCGCGACCCAGATTCCCAACCTGATTGAAGTGCAGCGGCGCTCCTATGAGCGCTTCTTGCAGATGGACAAGCTGCCCAACGAGCGCGACGACTCGGGGTTGCAGTCGGTGTTTGTGTCGGTCTTTCCGATCACCGATTTCCGCGGCATTTCGCAGTTGGATTTTGTGGACTTCGCGATTGGCAACTGGGAGTGCAAGTGCGGCCACTTGAAAGGGCTGCATCACCTGCGCACGGCCTGCGTCCATTGCGGGGCGATGGTGATTACCGATCCCTTCCTCCCTGGCGATGTGCTTTGCCAGAAGTGCGGAACCTACAACAAGAACACACCCGATTTCTGCAATAAGTGCGGCGATCCGGTAAGCCTCCAATTGAAGTACGACCAGCAGGAGTGCGAAGAACGGGGCATGACCTTCTCCGCGCCGTTGAAGGTGACCGTGCGTCTCACCATCTATGAAAAGGATGCGGAGACCGGCACCAAGAGCATCAAGGACATCAAGGAGCAGGAGGTGTTTTTCGGCGACATTCCGCTGATGACGCCGAATGGCACCTTTATCGTCAACGGCACCGAGCGTGTGATTGTTTCGCAGTTGCACCGCTCCCCTGGCGTCTTCTTTGAGACGGCGAACAACCGCACCTACTTCCTGGGCAAGATCATTCCCTATCGCGGTTCGTGGGTTGAGTTCGAATACGACCAGAAGAACACGCTCTATGTGCGCATCGACCGCAAGCGCAAGTTCCTGGGCACCATCTTCCTGCGCGCGTTGGGACTGCGCTCGGACGAAGAGATTCTCAAGACCTTCTACACCGTTGATCGGCTGCATATTGCCGACGGCAAGCTGAACTGGGCGGTGCCGCAGGACGCCAAGGCAGGCACGCATCTGGTAGGCGCCAAGCCGGCGCATGCAGTGCTGGTCAATGGCGAGGAGATTGCGCACTCGGGCCGGAAGATCACGCCGCACATCATGAAGGCGATTCGTGCCGCCGCGATCGACAGGATCGAGGTAGAGGCGGCCGAGCTGGATGGCGCGCTCACTGCGGCCGATGTGGTGGATTTGAATACGGGTGAAGTGGTGGTTGAGGCCAACGTCGAATTGACCGCCGACCGCCTTCACAAGGTGTTGTCCAGCGGCGCGGCCAGCTTCGAAGTCTTCTTCCCGGACCGCGATGACGTAGGCAACATCATCTCGAACACGCTGAAGCGCGACTCGATTCGCAAGCCCGAAGAGGCGCTGATCGAGATCTATCGCAAGCTCAGGCCGGGCGATCCGCCCACGCTGGACACCGCGACAGCGCTGTTTGAAGGCATGTTCTTCGATGCGCGCAAGTACGATTTCTCGCGTGTGGGCCGGCTGAAGTTCAACATCAAGCTCTATGAGAACCAGGACGCCACGCACCTTGACCGCCGCACACTGACGCCAGAGGATTTTTACGCAACCATCCGCTATCTGCTGAAGCTGCGCAAGAACATCGGCATGGTCGACGACATCGATCACCTCGGCAACCGGCGCGTGCGCGCGGTGGGCGAGCTGATGGAGAACCAGTTCCGCATTGGACTGGTGCGCATGGAGCGCGCCATCAAGGAAAAGATGAGCGTCTATCAGGAGCTTTCGACGGCGATGCCGCACGACCTGATCAACGCCAAGCCGGTGATGGCGGCCATTCGCGAGTTCTTCGGTTCGTCGCAGCTTTCGCAGTTCATGGATCAGACCAATCCGCTGTCTGAGATCACGCACAAGAGGCGCCTCTCGGCACTTGGACCGGGCGGTTTGTCTCGTGAGCGCGCGGGCTTTGAGGTGCGCGACGTGCATCCCACGCACTACGGGCGCATCTGCCCCATTGAGACGCCAGAAGGTCCGAACATCGGCCTCATCAGCTCGTTGAGCTGCTTTGCACGGATCAATGAATATGGGTTCATCGAGTCGCCCTATCGCAAGGTGAAGGACTCGCGGATTCTGGACTTTGTTGAGATCGTCAACGCCGGCGAAAGCGGTCTGCGCGTGGGCGATCACATTGAGAAGGAAGAGGCCGCGCGCCTGAATGAAGGCCTGAAAAAGGCCGGCAAGCGGGTGATCGACAACATTCCCTTCAGCTTCTATCTTTCCGCATGGGAAGAGGACAAGCACACCATTGCGCAGGCCAACATCGAGTTCAACGAGCATGGCGAAATCACCGAAGATCTGGTGAATGCGCGCCGCCAGGGGAACTTTGTGCTGGTGAACCGCACTGACGTGGACTACATCGATGTTAGCCCCAAGCAGCTTGTTTCTGTGGCCGCGTCGCTGGTTCCCTTCCTTGAGCATGACGATGCTAACCGCGCGCTGATGGGCGCCAACATGCAACGGCAGAGTGTGCCGCTGTTGGTAGCCGAAGCTCCGCTGGTGGGCACGGGCATGGAGGGCGTCACAGCGCGCGACTCCGGAGCCGTGATTCTGGCCAAGCGCAACGGTATTGTGGACTCGGTCGATTCCGAGCGCATCATCGTGCGTGTCGAGGGCGAGCACCATCCCACGCAGCTTTCGCGCGAGGTCGGCTCGGACATCTATCAGCTCATCAAGTTCAAGCGGTCTAACCAGAACACCTGCATCAATCAGAAGCCTGTTGTCCGTGAGGGCGACCGGGTGGTCAAGGGCCAGGTCATCGCCGACGGACCTTGCACGGAGCAGGGCGAACTGGCGCTGGGGCGAAACGTTCTTGTCGCCTTCATGCCCTGGCGCGGGTACAACTTCGAGGACGCAATCCTCATCAGCGAAAAGCTGGTGCGCGAGGACTACTACACATCGGTTCACATCGAAGAATTCGAGATCGAAGCGCGGGATACGAAGCTCGGGCCCGAGGAGATTACGCGCGATATTCCCAACGTCAGCGAACATGCGCTGCGCGATCTGGACGAGAGCGGCGTGATCCGCATCGGCGCTCAGATCAAGCACGGCGACATTCTGGTGGGCAAAGTCACGCCGAAGGGCGAGACGCAGCTCACTCCAGAAGAAAAGCTGCTGCGCGCTATCTTCGGTGAAAAGGCCGGCGATGTGCGCGATGCTTCGCTCACCTGCCCTCCGGGCATCGAGGGTACGGTCGTAGGCGTACGCATCTTCAGCCGCAAGGGTCAGGAGAAGGATGAGCGCGCCAAGCTGATCGAGGGCGAGTACATTGCCAAGCTCGAAAAGAACCTGGGCGACGAGATTCGCATTCTTACCGACGAGCGCCTCAAGCGCTTGGACGGCATCCTGGGCCGCAAGGAAGTGTTGGCCGATCTGCACGACGAGCGGACCAACAAGCGCTTGCTCACCAAGGGCGCCCTGCTCGACCGCGAGACCATCGAGCGGATCTCCACCAAGAATCTCAAGCGTATCCGCTACGCCGACAAGGACCCCCGCGTCAACGAGCAGATCGACGAGATCGAAGAGATGACTTCGCGGCAGATCGAAGTGCTGCGCAAGATCACCAACGAGAAGATCCTCAAGCTGCAAAAGGGCGACGAACTGCCTCCGGGCGTGATCAAGCTGGTAAAGGTCTATGTGGCCATGAAGCGCAAGCTCTCAGTGGGCGACAAGATGGCCGGCCGTCACGGCAACAAGGGCGTGATCGCGCGCATTCTTCCTGAGGAAGACATGCCGTATCTGCCCGATGGAACCCCCGTGGAGATCGTGCTCAATCCGCTGGGCGTGCCTTCCCGTATGAATGTGGGCCAGATTCTTGAGACGCACCTGGGCTGGGCCGCTCATGCGCTTGGCAAGAAGATTGCCGACCTGATCAAGGCGAATACAGATGCGGAGTACACGCGCGAACTGATGAAGAAGGAGTTCGCGGGAACCGCCACGCTGCGGCAATTGCTGGAACTGGATGACGAGATGCTTTTGCGCGTGGGCGCGGGCATGAAGCGCGGCATCTGGTTTGGCACCGCGGTCTTCGACGGCGCGCAGGAGAGCGAGATCAAGGCTCTGCTGGCTTCGGCCGGACTGCCTTCCTCGGGCAAGACGCCGCTGTTTGACGGCATGACGGGCGACCAGTTCGAGCAGCCCGTCACCGTTGGCTACATCTACATGCTCAAGCTCTCTCACCTGGTCGACGACAAGATTCACGCAAGGTCGATTGGGCCGTACTCGCTGATTACGCAACAGCCGCTGGGCGGCAAGGCGCAGTTCGGCGGGCAACGGTTCGGCGAAATGGAAGTGTGGGCGCTTGAAGCGTATGGCGCTGCCTACATCCTGCAAGAGCTGCTGACCGCAAAGTCCGACGATGTGTATGGCCGAACTAAGATTTACGAGGCCATCGTGAAGGGCGAAGCGGCGATCGAGCCTGGAGTGCCGGAGTCGTTCAACGTGTTGATTCGCGAATTGCAGTCGCTGTGCCTGGACGTGGAGTTGATCAAGCGCGCAGATCTGATCAAGAAGCTGCCTGCGCCAGACTTGGCCGCAGTGGCCGATTGAAGCAAGTTTTCGGTTTTCAGTTGCCAGTAGTCAGTTTGGACGAGTCGAACTGAAAACTGACAACTGATCTCTGACCACTGTTTTTAGGGTTCTTCTTGAAAGCGGCAAACACCGCTTCCCGGGAAGGAAGAGCCCTTCAAGAATCCCGGGAAAAG
>Ga0302140_10013289_pt1 | contig 10071 bp, 17 predicted proteins | sample I_Bog_E1_1_FD_202095 | JGI IMG/M metagenome (GOLD analysis project Ga0302140, IMG submission 202095) | Peat permafrost microbial communities from Stordalen Mire near Abisko, Sweden - I_Bog_E1_1 | ecosystem: Environmental > Terrestrial > Soil > Wetlands > Peat | place: Sweden: Abisko, Stordalen...
ATCAACACATTGGATATCAATCACTTGCGATGGGGCTTGTCTGACTGCCAACATTTCTTTTTGAGCTTTCTCAAGCCCTTCCTTTCCCCGCGCAAGGAGGAGGATGTTGGCACCTTCCAGATTAGCAGATTGCCAAGAAGACAGGAACAATTCTGAGGTACCTTTTCTCACAAGTTTGAGACCCAACGCCTTCCCTAAGCCACGAGAGCCTCCAGCAATAACAACATGCTACGTGACAGATCAGCTAAAGTGATTTGAACAAAATTGAGGACGTACTTTGTTCTTGACCTCGAAGTTCACCATGATCGGAGGGCTTTCTAAACTCAAACTGATTGACTCGAGGCCTAACCTGCAGGACTGATCTGGTATGAAAGCAAAACGCAACAATGCCAATTGATAGCTTTCAGATATCCGATAATTATTGTCAAGCTGGACTGCAATTCAACAGCTTGAAAGACATAAAATGCTTTGTGGGTGTTGATTGTCTGCTGACGTTGAACCTCCCGAGTTCACTATCTCAGAAGATTCAGGCGCGATTTTTCTTTGAAGGTATATCTCGTTGAAATGATTTTTAAACAAAAAAATGAAGATGGGGAAGTCGCCCGTTGAAGTCATGCCGACCCCGTGTGGAGAACTCGGGATGTGAACCCCTGCAAGTCTCGGCCAAAGCCCCTGTTCTCAAGTATGATGAAAAGCAGCAACTTATGCGTACATCTCAGAATAGCCAACCACCCCACGTCCACTCCTTATCACTTTCAACTGTTTCTTCTAACTTTAACCTGACGCTCTCAGCCTACAAACAAACGTTATCCCGACATCGTCCAAGATATCGTACGACCACCAAGATAAATATGGTATTTTCATCCCCAGAGCCAGTCATATGCCCTGCCAATATCGAGAACTCTCACCAGCCACACTACCCAGGATAAATCCAAGGCTCATGAAAAGTCATACGACTCGGCCTCGTCCGAGTCGAATGCTCGCCTCTCACTCATGGAATAAGCGAGCAGGAGTCAGTGGGCTATAAGTTGATTTCCTTGCTCTTTCGAGTCTGGAGCTTTGGTTCCCCAGATTTTGCTTTTGTTCTCCATCTCCACTCTTCCCCATCTTCCTCCTGTTGGTTTGCCCATATCGGTTCCCCAAACGTCAAACCCCGAACACCCTGTCTTAGTTCCTATCAACAAACATAATGCCTTTCTCTTACTACAATCCATCAAGTCCGCTCGCTCGACGCACCGTCGATGGCACAGGCTTCGGAAAAGTAGCCATCGTCACCGGCTGCTCCTCCGGCGTCGGTCTCGCCACAACACAGCTATTCCTCTCACATCAATTCGAAGTCCTTGGCGTTGACATTACTGAGATCGATTACGAGAAGATTGATGCTCGAGACCAGGAACGGCTGCATTTTCATCGAGGTGATCTGGCGAAGGAGGGAGAGTGTGATGAGGTTGTGAGGATTTGTGTTGCGAAGTTTGGGTAAGTTGCGTCATGTGATTTTCTTTGTCGATTATGAGTAGTATCTTTTGCTCAAGCAGCATGGTCCTGCTTGGAAGGCAAATGAAAAAGAGAAATTGATTGTCTGGCCTTCGACCATTCAAAGTGGATTTCATGTGCGGCAATTCCACCAAGTGCTGTCCAGCCTTCCGGGACAAGAGAGGTGGTGTTTGTAGCACTGCAAATCTAGCGTATCGAAGGAGGCTTGGACTCCACCCGTTTTTTGTCCAAGGGCACTTCTTAGTCGAGATCCCTTCTATGAAATGGATGCAACAATCCCTTCCACGACCTTCCACGATTACACCTTGCAACAAAGCGTTCCCCCTGTATCTTCCTCAAGTCCACAGTTGACAAACAATTTAGGTCCAAAATCGACGTCCTAGCAAACGTAGCCGGAGTAATGGACGCCTACGAAGCCGCAGACGTAATAAGAGACCAAGAATGGGAGCGTGTAATGACAGTCAATCTCACAGTACCCACACGGATGATTCGAGCTGTGTTACCATTCATGAAAGCCAAGAAGAACGGGTCAATTATCAATGTGGCGAGTAAAGCTGCTGTGAGCGGAGCTGCGGCTGGTGTTGCTTATACAACCAGCAAGCACGGATTGGTGAGTACTCCCGGAAAGAGGAGCGATGCGAAGACTGATGAGGACAGCTTGGTGTGACGAAACATACTGCGTGGAGGTTCCATGAGGAGGGGATTAGGTGTAATGCGGTGTTACCTGGTTGTAAGTTCCCACTTTCGACTCCCTTCACGAATATATGTTAATAAATGTGTAGCAATTGACACGAACATCCTTTCCTCGGTCGATAAGGAGCATTTTGATGAAGATACGTACTCGAGACTTCAGTAAGTTTGACCTCATAGCCGAATGCAGAAACGATCTAACTTTTCAGACCTATATGGGAATTGCATAACCCAGCTGGCCAGAAACCGCAGACTTCGGCTGCGGAAGTTGCGAATGTGATCTTATTCTTGGCTAGTGATCAGGCTAGAGGGATAAATGGCGTGTCTCTGCCGATTGACAGAGCTTGGGGAGTAATCTGAAGTGTAAGTTCTCATAATTCGTGGCGTTTCAAGGATGTCGAGCAGGATTAGCGCACATATATCACAGTTTCAGAGGGTTTCGAGATTGCATTTTCATTCCTAATGGAAAAGACACTTCAATGCCGTCCCCTCAAAGAAAGCTCTGTCCTTTTCCCACCCCTTAACCACAAAATCCCTGCCAATCTCCACCACCTCCTTAACCTGCTCCTTCGTCCCCCATCCCGGGATCCTAGAAACCCAGCAAACGAAATGCACGCCAACGTGAATCGCAGTCCTGAACGCAAAGTCATCATTAATATCTCCATACCCCTGCATGAACGCCTCGATGAGCCACACGCCGGCATCGATATCCTTGAACAGCTTTAGTTGGAACAGCTCCGCAAACATCTGGCCCAGATCGAATGCTCGAGACGAGATGTGGCTCATCTCCCAATCAATGATGACTAATTTAACTGGCGTTTCCTCTTCAGTGAGTAGGATATCTGGGAGTAGTACGCTGCGATCGTCAGTAAGCAGAAAATCTTTGGACAATATGAAAACTCACTTTCCGCTCCAGAAATCCCCGTGAATCAAATGCCCCTCTCCAGAATCCAATTCTTCTCTGACTTTCTTTCCTAGTGCTTCGAATGTCGTCCGACTCCCTTCCAACATGTCGGGAAAAATGCCAATCGTGTCAATCAACCTCGAGCCGTAATTTAACCAGTATTTCAGTTCCAACATTGCTGTATTGCCTTTCATGCTCTCTCTCAACTTTTCTTGTTCTGGGGCTGCGACCCAGGTGTGGAATTCCTTCGCCCAGAGACCGATGGCGTGGCCGAAACGAAGGCATTGAGCTTGCGTTAGTGGGTGCTTCAGGATGTAGTGTTTTAGGTCCAGGGAGGACGGGAGGTCAGAGTAGATTTGTGTATCGGTTTCCGGAAAGAAATGGTAGAGTCTTGGTGTCTGAACCGTGACGCCATCTCTGATAACTGGAAGTAGCTCATGGAGAGCTGTGAGGATGGTTTCTTCGAATTCCTGTTTTACGTCTCAGTTTTATGTCGGGTAAGATTTTCGGGATACAGAGGAGTGCTCACGCATCGAGTGGCTGTCAATTTGAAATCGGGGCTTGTTGCTACGTAGGATTCGGTGTGCTTGATGACAATTGTCTTCGAGCCATCTTCCAACGGCGTCACGAGGGTTCCTCGGTAGACGAAGTTCGCTGTACCGCCAGACAGTCTGGTCAAAGAGGCACATGCGTACGGACTGTCTTTAAGGCATTCTTGGACCTTTTGCGATATCTCGTCCGCAGTCTCTTGAGACATATTTTGAACCGAAGGAAATTTGATTGAGAAGGACTTGTTTCTGCTTTCAAAGAATAGATAGAATTACTTCAATGTGACAAAAGAGAGTATTCTTTCCAGTGGAGAACCCAATTGGAAATGCTGGGAAGAAATCGCATGTCAACAGTCTCGACGTGGGGAAGGATTCACTTTTCGTGAAGTGAGTCATACCGATGGTGAAATCTTCACCTGCAGGAACATGTACTACGAACAGTCATCACTTGATAGGTACTGCAGTAAGAATCTGCCGTTGCAATAGAACTTGGGAGAAAGTAACTCCTTCCCCAGTATCACAACATTGTGTTTACATTCTTTTGAGATGAGCACAGCAAGAAGCAGACGCTGTTGCACAGCAGGGATTTGAAGCCTTCCGGAAGGCCAAAATTGCAGTGTTCATGCAGGAGGCATGGGGTCACCCCTCACTCTTGCGTAAATGTGAAGCACAATATCGGATGAGAGAAGCTCCCTATCAAGGGTGAGAAGTCGGCCATTCGATACTTCTACACACGAGAGGTTTACAAACTATAAGTTTCCTCATCTTTACGGAGATGTGGCCGATGAAGCGGGTGCAAGTTGCCATCGCTTGTCGGGGTTTGGGTCGGATTTAAGGTTCTGATGATGCAAAGTGGGGAGATATGCAGGGGCAATAGAGGGGTCGAAGCAATTCAAAAGTATTTAACCGCCGATGCGAAGTTATCTTTCGAGTCTTCGACACTAAGATCGGTCAAATCGCCCTTTCCTATCGTTGCGATCGACCTTCTCTGCAACCAAATCTGCTCTGATAGCTTCGAATCGCGCTTCAGCTCACTCATTTGTTCGTTCTACGTCTAAACCAATGGCTGAAAAATCGGCCCCAAAAATGGAGTACACCAAGCTTGGTAATTCAGGTCTGAAGATCTCCAAGGTCATCTTTGGTTGTATGTCTTTTGGCAGCTCTCAATGGCAAGATTGGGTTATCGACGAAGAAGCTGCTCTGCCTCTTCTGAAACACGCTTATGACGTCGGTCTCAATACTTGGGATACGGCCGATGTGTATTCCAATGGAAGATCCGAAGAGATTATTGGCAAAGCACTCAAACAGTACAAGATTCCCCGGAACAAGATTGTGATTTTGAGCAAATGCTATTTTGGGGTCTCAGACGATGGCTCACAGCCTCCCATTTCGGCGGCATCCACGAATGATGGCGAGATGGTAAACCGAGCCGGATTAAGCAGAAAACACATTATAGATGCTGTGGACAAGAGTGTTGAGAGATTAGGCACCTACATCGATGTCTTGCAGATCCATAGACTCGATCGTGATACTCCAAGAGATGAGATCATGAGAGCATTGAATGATGTGGTGGAAAGTGGCAAGGTTCGCTATATCGGAGCAAGCAGCGTAAGTCAATTCTAAGCAACTCAGATGACCAGAAAGCTGACCAAGAAAAGATGGCTGCATGGGAATTCCAAACTCTTCAGAATATCGCCGATAGGAAGGGATGGCACAAGTTTGTCTCAATGCAGAACTATTATAACCTGTTATATCGCGAAGAGGGTATCTGAAACCTTTCTTTATTGCTCAGAGACCAGACTGACTTTTGTAGAGCGAGAAATGATTCCGTACTGCCGCGACGCGGGAGTGGGACTCATACCATGGTCTCCTATTGCTCGAGGAGCTCTCGCACGTCCCTTTAATGACCGAACTACAACTCGCGAGAAGAGTGATAGAATGCTCAACGCAATGATTCGAAGCAAGGAGACTGAGATTGATAAGCGTATTATTACAAGAGTCGAGGAAATTGCAAAGAAGTATGGTGTTTCAATGACAACGATTGCCACAGCATGGTGCTTAAGCAAGGACAAGGTCAACCCAATCATTGGCTTGAGCAGTAAGGAGAGAATTGATCAAGCAGTGGAGAGCGTACAATTTGCGAGCTCCGGCAAATTGACTGCAGAAGATATTGCATACCTAGAGGAAGGATATGCTCCCAAGGAGAGACAAGGCTACTAGGTCTTCTGGCACAGAAGGTGCTTTTGGAGCTATATTGAAGACCAAAATGAGAATATTATGCTCGCAGTCTGATGAGGCTGATGTTGATTTAAGTTGCTTACACGAGCTACTTATACACAAAGAGAGAATAGGTTGTCCAATCAAATGAAGTCTCTTAGTGAAGGAGGCGGGCGCCAAGATCGCGTCCAGTTTCCCCTTTGGGTTTACCTTTCACCTTCTCCTTATCGGTAAGTTTAGTCCAATAGCAATGACTCGGGAACATTGACCATTGACACAAGCATAAAACATCCACACTGTTCTGCGCAACAGCCAGATTCATCCAAGACGACGCAAAACGAGAGCTTCAGTTGGTTTTCCCCGCATCTTGCAGCATATTCAGTGCATAACGTAAGGGCATCTCCCCGCACATCACATAAAGGCTGCGTGAACCTGCGGTCAAAGATCCTGGCCTTCCGTTCTCCGACGTTTCCAACCATACTCACGTGACAATTCTTCGATCAAGACTTCGAGACTTTGAATAGTCCAGGAACTCCTAGAGACATCCTTGAGCTTAAAGTGAGTCTCAAATGTCGCTACTCAATATCCCTGCTCTGGCATCTGTTGTCATCTCAGTCGCTGCCATTTACAAGTTCATCATTTACCCCACCTTCATAGCACCACTCTCCAAAATTCCGAACGCACACTGGTCTGCCCCAATTTCACCGATTTGGATACTGTGGACAAGATACCGATGTCAGGAGAACCTGAAAGTTCACGCTGCTCATCTGAAGCATGGATCCGTTGTCCGTCTTGCTCCAAATGAGCTGAGTGTGAATGACGTGGGAGGATTGAGAACGGTGTATGCAGGAGGGTTTGAGAAGGGGCAATGGTACTCGATCTTTGATAATTATGGGTAAGTATCTCCTCGAAGTTGAAGACTCTGCATTAATGTCATTATAGAGTTCCATGCATGTTCTCCTCATGGCATTCTCGCACTCACTCAGCACGAAAACGGATGATCTCGAACACCTACTCGAAGTCCAATATCCACAGCTCTACAGCTCTCGCTGAGCAAGCCAAAGTCATACTTTATGGACGACTTCTCCCCACCATCACATCTATCTCAGAATCTCCTCGGGCTTCAGAAGGCGTCGATGTTCACGACATTTGGAACGCAACGACGATGGATTTCATTACAGCATATCTCTTCGGCCTCAAGAATGGGAGCAACTTCCTTAACAATGAGTCTTATCGTCGACACTGGTTCCAGCTTTACCACAGCCGCAAAACATACACCTTCTTCTCTCAAGAACTTCCCCACCTAAGCCGCTTTTTGAAGCACTTCTTCATCCATCTCACTCCCACATGGGTTGATGATGCCAATCGAGAACTCGAAGCATGGACCAAAGATCGCTGCGAGGCTACATCTGCTTACGTTAACGACGGTTCTAGCGTTGAGGATATTAATCCAGCAAATGAGCCAGTCGTCTTCGGGTCTTTGTTGTCCGGCATCGGAAAGGAAGAGAAAAAGGGGTCCGAATCAGTCCTCAACGACACCACTCTTCGGTATCCAGAACTCAGCATAGCAAGTGAGATGATTGATCATCTTGCAGCCGGCCATGAGACTTCAGGAATCACGATGACGTATCTGTCATGGCATTTATCACAAGATCTTGGTCTCCAAGACGCTTTACGGAAAGAGCTCCTGACTTTGTCTCCGAACATGCAACTTTCGCCAGGGTCCTCGACACGGAATATTCCTAGCTCCAAAGACCTTGATGCTTTACCTCTCCTCCATGCTATTCTGATGGAAACTCTCCGCCTCCGAGCGGCAATTCCAGGAGGCCAGCCACGGATGACGCCGTATCCCTCTTGCACGCTCGGAGAGTTCACAAACATCCCCGGTGGAGTTCGAGTCGGCGCACAAGCACACAGCCTCCACCGAAACGCAGAAGCCTATCCTGATCCGGAGAGATGGGATCATATGCGGTGGCTGGATAGTGAGAACGACTATACTGAAGAGCAGAAGCGGGAGAGGGATAGACATTTTTGGGCGTTCAGTAGTGGTGGAAGGATGTGCGTTGGGAGTAATTTTGCTATGCATGGTACGTTGATGTTTTGTTCAGGAATGAGGACGGATGCTGACGATCAACAGAGCTCAAACTCATGGTAGCCGCTGTATACACAAATTTCAAAACCTATGTTGTAGATGATGAGGGGATTGAGCAGACTGATGGGTACACTTGTGGTCCTGCTTCCAATAAGCTCTTCTTGAGGTTCGAGAGAGCAATTGCCAAATAGTCTCAAGGGCTTGCCGGGAGGGGAAATGAGCCTTCACTTACAGTGCAACAAGGCCAATCATTTGGGATCATGTCTTGCTTAGCAGAAGTAGCAGCGTGCTAGTATGCATACCATATCACAGCTTTTCCAGTGGCTATGGATTGACAGCGGCTACCCCCACGTCTCGTGCACCTTTGTGATAGTTTATGTTCCTTGTAATGTCACATACCTTCCCGGTGCCATTGTACAAGAGGGTAGTCATGAGGGGGGCTATACAATTGCGTAATTCGTACAACGTGACATCTGGTTATCAAAAGTGACACAGCATCAAAGAGTCTTTCGTATGCGCTTACACACGGAACAGCCAGTACACGACGGATCATGTGGATCGTGAATTGTGCAACCAAAGCGATCTATTTAGACTCTTGCTTCTCCTTTGGAGGCCGATACTTAACATACAATTTCTCTCAAAGATACATCAACAACGTCTCCTAGTTCTCCCCAATATGTCTTCAAAACCGCAACTCCCGGTAGAAGAGCCCAAATACGATCCTAGGTTCGTTCACTCCCTCTAACCTTCACCTAACTTACATCTTCCCAGCCGCCCATTCCCCGACATCCTCCCACTCTTCAAAAATCCAGTCCCCAACTGTCCCGAGAAGACCATAGTCAACTTCCAAGTGCACCTCCCGCCCAACGGCTCCACACCACCCCACACGCACGCTGGAGCCGTCGTCTTCGGAAATGTCGTCTCCGGCCACGTCTACAACAAAATGAACGACGAGCCGATGAAGCTCTTGGGCCCAGGAGACACATTCACGGAAGCTCCGGGGTGTAAACATAAGATTAGCGATAATGCTAGCACTACGGAATCAGCTACGCTTGTAGCGACGCTGATTGTGGCTACGGAAACCGTAGAAAGGGATGGCATTGAGGGGTTGGTCGTTATTGATGAGAAGTATAGAGAGGTAGTTGCGGAGGCTCAGGCGAAGGCAAAAGCTGCGAAAGAAGCTGGTGGGAAGGTCTGAAATGGAAAGCGTGGGATCGAAGTTCTGGAATTTGAATTAGAGGGTTTGTGATATTGATATCGACGGAAGCAAACCAGACATGCTATACCATTTAGCTCTCCTTCTAGTTCGTGAAAAGCGTTTAACTTAGTACGCCGAACAAATATCTCTTAAGGATTCTATCTGATTACAGAAAAGTCCCACAGATGACCTGTAAAATGTTGATTGCATTATGCCACACGGTCTCGAGCATTGACGCGGTTCTCTAATATATTAGGTCGTTATTTAGGTGTTCCCTCGAATACGGTTATGTAATGTTCTATCTCACAGTCGCCATTTCGATATATAATAAAAAACCCGCTGTTAAATTTTTTTTTTGGGAATGTGACCCTCGTTCATCTCCTCTAAACTGCTTCACAAAATTACATTCAGAGAAGATAATCTGATAGGAGTGTAGCTCTCGACTACATTGAACAATAACTTTGATTCACAAACCCTCTCTCGAAATTATAAAAGAACACACCTATCCTAGAAAATGGAATTGCTTCACCAGCCCACAACAACTTTTTCACTTGTCAAGGCGGAACGCAGTCTTATTACACTCCTCGCGGTACTTTGGCCTTGCTCTGATAATTGAACTTACTGCATCTCAGCAGAGAGTTGCGACCAGGCTCAATGTATGGGTCTGGAGGTTCTCACTCGAACCCAACGCCTGGCTCCTCTCGACAACAGGCAACACAACATCCTCATACTACCTCTTTGCACCCAGATGGAGGGAAAATCTCAGGCCACCACAGTAAACCAGGTCAATCTTCACTTGAGAAGCCCAACCTTTCTCATCACCCTTCTATTTTGAAAGCAGGACACTACAAAAAATCTCTTCAACCTTCCTGGAAGGCTTCCGACAATGAGCTTTTCTTTGAGGAACCTAAGACTTCTTTTCAGCCTC
>Ga0302140_10013292_pt1 | contig 10071 bp, 10 predicted proteins | sample I_Bog_E1_1_FD_202095 | JGI IMG/M metagenome (GOLD analysis project Ga0302140, IMG submission 202095) | Peat permafrost microbial communities from Stordalen Mire near Abisko, Sweden - I_Bog_E1_1 | ecosystem: Environmental > Terrestrial > Soil > Wetlands > Peat | place: Sweden: Abisko, Stordalen...
AGGGCAGAAGGATTCTTCCGTGGTATAAACCTGAGGAAGGAAAGGCGCCATCGGATTGGAATACAAAATGGAAGAAATTGCGCGACCGTTTTGAAAAAATTGTCGACGCCGGGTGTAAGATGGAGTGCTTCCTAATCCAGCGCCGAATTCCACAATCAAAAGCCGGGCACCAAGAATATCCTGGCTTTCTGCAACGCCACAATGTTTTTCGAGCGTGCAATGGATTGTGGATTGAGCCATCAAGGCTGTTTGCACCCTCTGGCGAACCGTTAACCGGACTATTTCCTTTCAAAAACGTCCGGGGTGAGCCTATGCTCAACAGCCAGAACCAACCGGTTGCATTCCGGCTAGGTCTATTTCACCATTTTTTAGTTTACAATGAAATGGGATCAAAATCCGAATCAACCTTTCAAACAATGACTCAATTAATTCAATTGGCAAAAGATGCCACAAATTTAATTTATCAATTACCATCCGGAATAGCCTGTTCGATCTGGCGCAATGTTCAGTCCGGATTTTCAAGAACGCAAAATGCAGATGATTCACTTTGGTTTGATGCCCTTTTCCAGCTTTCGTTGCAGCAAAAGCCGGGCAGTCCACTTCATACTACACGTTATGATTGGCAGGACAATGGCTCTATTGGGCTTGTTGGGAACGGATTGTTTCCACGCTTGCCAGATTTCGATTTCACTACGTCTCTTGATGCTCCAAGAATGCCAAAAGACGAAGATTATCCGATGGCCTATTACGCAAAACTCCCAGATTTGGCAAGGGCTTCAATAGCTGCCATTGATGAAATTCTGCAGCGTGAAAGCATTTTCAGGAGGGCACCCTCCAAACGCTTTGGCGTCGGCCTATCGTTTTCCGGTGAGCATCGAGAATTTATCGGACAACTTGCCAAAGCTCTCTCAGAAAAGCTCGGAAAGGATCGTGTACTATATGATAAATTTCATGAGGCTGAATTTGCCCGACCCAACCTCGACGTTTATTTGCCGAATCTTTACCGCTCTGATTGCGATTTAATCACAGTTTTCATTTGCTCTGATTACGCTACGAAGCGGTGGTGCAAACTTGAGTGGCGCTTTATTCGACAACTCATTGAAACGACAGATGCCGGTAGAATTATGTTCTTAAATTTCGATAACAAAGCCGGTGTTATTGAGTTGGGAATTGTCGAAGGAGATGGGTATGTTTTTATCGGCAAACGTCCGCCTGAAGAAATAGCCTTATTGATTCTACAAAGGCTTGATCACGTTTTGGAGCGAGAAGAAAAGGCCTTGCAAACAAATGCTGACAACAAGCACCAGAAGGAAATTGAAATGAAAGAAGAAGAAATTCGAAATCTGATGTCGAAACTGGATGAAGTATCAGCCGTGGTCCAAGAATCCAATCTGGTGTGCAAATTTTGTGGTGCCCCACTTTTAAAGAGGTCCTTCGGAACGGAATATGGTCATGACGCCAAAGGGCATGAAGTTGATTACGAAGTTGAATACACGGAATATGAGTGCGGTCATTCACTCCAAGACGGCAAGCAAACATCCCCTTGTAAACATGTCGCGAAAGTGTCGTTCCGCGAATAGTGCTACCTATCCATTATAGCGCGCAAGGCACCAAATGAAAAAAATTGGCTCGGATTCTCGGCTACGAACGAAATCAGAGCTCACCCGCATCGGACTGAACCGCGAAAGCCCCCGCCCGCCTAGTAGCGCTGTCGCCGTTGATAGATCGAATAAGCTTGCATAGTGTTGGTGTATTTGAATAATAGCTCCAAGGTTGGTGCGGCGGTGCTCAAAATTCCACATGGAAACTAGATGGAAAATCGCGTGATGGTTGTTGTTTAACAAAACGATAGCAAACACATGAAAAGGAAACGGGAAAAGAAAATTGTGCGGCCTGGGTTTGGACGCTCAGACTTACATGTTCCGAGGAAGCACAGGGCGGCAGCGCCTGCCGCGTACCTTCCCACACGCTGGGTGGCATTTGCCAGCTGGAAAAACTACGGAGCGGACCCCATTACACTCTTTCAAGCAAGCTGGCCGGTTCCCCCAGCCCCAGCCGGGAACCCACCGTCCTCGTTTTTTCTTTTCAGCGGACTCCAGGTAACCGACCCCACTGAACCACCCAATCCGGCCAACCAGATTGTGCAGCCTGTGTTGCAATGGGATGGCGCCAATGGTGGTTGGTCGGTGGCATTATGGACAGCCGGTGTTCCCGGCGCCGGCGGTACACCACAGGAAAAAATGCCCATCAAAACCGGAACCGTGCTCACCGGCAGGATAACCAACACCAACGTGGGTTCCTATCAATGTGATTTTTTTGTGGGCGACATTTCCGGTGCGGTTGCCCTGGCAACCAATACGTTTACGGGCCTTCCGCTGATGACATCCTGCGTGATTGCTTTGGAAGCCATAAACGTGATCCGGAGTTCCGACTATCCGTACGGTCCCGGAAACCGGACTCCAGTCGTATTCAGCAATATCGTGGTGCAAACGGGTGCTGGCAACGTGGTGGTCCCGCATTGGGTGGTTCAGGCCATTCCGACTCCTGGGATCGGTGAAAATTGTGGCGCTCCGCCGAACGGCAACATTAACATTGGATTTCGCAGCTAAACCACCTCACCAAACTTATTATTATGGGCACCAAAAGATGCTGGTTTCACTTGCTTGCGGGTTTGCTCTTGCCGTATTTTATGCTCGGATGCGTAAGTCCGGCCCTGGTTTCAAAACGTATCAGCTTGGACGAACTGCCCAAGGCACGCGCCAAACCGACTCCCGGAAATTCGTTCTATTTCCTGCCCAAAGTCGAATTGATGCTCACGGCCGTACTCACCAGTGCGCCGTCCAACACGAGTGTGCTTATCCCAACGGTTAGTGTGGTGGTATCAAATATCTCGCTCATCACGGTCTCGAATTGTTTTGGCCAAACCGTTGGATCCAAGACGGTAGCCCAGCCGCTGATGTTGGCGGTCAATGCCACCTCACTGACGCTGGGAACTGCGGACACCAACTTCGTCAGTTTGAAGTCGACCACCAATATGGTGACTCTGACTGCCCAGACCAATGGGGTCATCCTGACCGCAAATAACAACGCCACCGTCAGCTTGATGTTGCCACAGGGCACCAATGTTATCGACAATATCACGTTCATTACCGCTACGAATTCAGTCACGATGACGGATGATGTAGAGGGGTCTTTGTCACTGGTGGCGGGTACAAATTATTTGCATCTCAGCCCTCAGGGGGGTAATTCTTATGCGGGAGTGTCGTACTTGACGACAAATTCCGGACCACCGGCTTGGACGGAAGCCAAGAGCTTTCTGACGCTCCATCCCGGAACCAATACGATTGCCGCACCGGCGCCAGGGTTGACACCGCCCGTGACCACCACGTTATCACAAATGCTAAGCCTCGGCAGCACAAATTGGACGACCGTATCTGCGACCAACTGGTTTTACCTCGTCACGGTAACCAATTTTTTCACTCCGGAACCGCAGGGCATGTTCGGGCTCAACATCAGCGCCGACCATTTGGGCCATTATTCGGAAACCTACGGAATACAGGTGGACAACAATGGTTTCATTCAATCTGTTAACGCCAGTAATGCGGATCAAACGGTACAAATCCTTACGGAATTGGCCCAGACCGCTGCTAGTATCGCGAGTTCCCCGGGCGGCGGAGGAGTGGCTGTTCCATCGGCCTATTCAGGCTCCGTCTCCAACCCTCCACCAACTGCCCAACTTCTCCCCACTATAGTATCCGTGGCTTTTGACCCCACGTCAGATCGAAGCATCGGAGTTGCAAACGCGATTATAGCGAAGCAATTTGGAACCACCAATAATATTCCAATAATGATTGCTCTGGAAGATGCCAACACTAACCCATTGTCCAGTCAGGTTCTGACAAATGGCAATTATTTGGCGGATTATCGGGATGAGTTTTGCGGGATTGCGTACCGGCCTTTGCGGCCCTTTATCGTGGATGTTTATAATAATCGGGCACAATTCGGCCCTAGTTTCCAGCAATATCTGGTCATGAGCCCCAACCAGTCACCATTGCTTTCCGTGCCCGTCGAGCGAGCCCCGTTTGTGACCCGGACGACCGGACTGAGCTTCAGTGATGGTTTGTTCACCGGGGCGAATTACAGTCGGCCAAGCCAAGCAGCGGCTATAGTCGGGTTGCCAGTGGAGTTTATCAGCAGCTACGTTTCTTCTGTCACCAATTTGTTGCAGCTAAAGCTGAATATCGCCACGGCCCAAACCGGCCTGCAACAACAGAACGTGGCTTTGCTCAACGCGACCACCAACCTGCTCCAGGCAGAACAGCTTCTGCAAAAAATGGAGTCGGCTAGTCCGGCTGCGGTGACCAATGCCCAACACTAATGCAGTGTCAAGAACTTTTTTCATTTTCATGCGCTTTTTTGCCGGCCCATCCAATCGAATCCCCAAGAAAATCGGTGCGTGTTGGATTTTTAATGAAGGGGTCAGTCCTAGGAAATGAGCACACCGGCGGCAGGTTGCGCTTTTTCACCCCGTGCTTTCGAATGGTGACGCAGCCGGGAGCACGTCACGGCGAAGTGAGCCTTACAGCGCATACGATCCCCTGCTCAATGAGTCAAACTATAGTCTGGCCATAATCCAAGAGTCTTCGTGCAGGCGTCAGTATTTTTCGCTTAGCAAATCGTGGTTTCTTCTATGCACGAAGCAAAAGCTCGCCTGCATCAGCCTGTACCGCCAAACGCCGTGCCCGCCACGTGGCACTGTCCCGTGGACCAGGGGCCATCCCGCAAATCCACTTGTGAATCCCGATGGCGCGCACGATACTTTTCCTGCGAGCATTATGCCCGGTGACCTGACAGAGCTTGAGTTTTCTCTCATCGATGGGATCGACAACCTCCCGTTGACCCGGTCACGGTGGATTTTCCGACCTTGCGCGGCTTTTTGGCAGTGGTCGAAAAGCTCAACAAATCATGAATGAAATTAAGGCATACTATTTATAACTCGATTGGACTGGGAGTGGCTGGAATCTGTGCGCTGTTGTGGCTGGGAAAGGTTCTGCTCTTGATGCGGATGAATTCATTGCCGAATCGGCATCCCGTTGACTTTATCGTTTCGTTCATCTTGCTCTTGATGACCGTGGTTCTGGTCGGCGGGGGCGGTGTGGCGAATCTGACGAGCGGGCGGCTGCAACCACGGGCTACCACGGTCATGGTAATCGCCTATTTCCTGACGATCATATTTATTCCACTCGGGATTTGGGGGGTGATTGAGCTGCAGTCCTGCCGGGAAGCACGCCGCCGCTATCGTGGCGGGAACCACGGCACGCCCGACTCCGCCATTTTTTCCAGGCCCTTGCTGCGGTGGATGGCGACCGCCAGCTGGGCCGGGCCAGCGGGGGGATTCGTGCTGGCGGTGCTTTGTGCCAGCACTCATCACCGACCGCTCGTCCTTGTCGCGGCTTTGACTTTCCTGCTGGTGGTGATGGCGAGCCTGGTCCTGGGGGCTGTGGCCCTTGTCCTGGCTATTTCGCGGCAGGATAAGCAGGGAATATTGGTACCCGCAATCATTGGCATTTCGGTCAGCGCGCTAATTATTTTGTTGTTATTGATCGCAGTTGTTGCGGGTGTTTTTAAATTCCGGCAAAAACACCGGGCTGCGACACCAAGTGTGGCTGCCGTTGGTGGAGCTCACCCGCCAGACTGCCACCTTCCCGGCGGCGGCGCCATCCCGCTCCTGCGCTAGCAACGTCGCCGCCAGCGGCAGCGCGGCGATTGCCTCCGCGGCCGTTTCCATGGAGTGGCTCTGGACCACCTCGCAGGTATGCAGGTAGTGCTTCATTTCACGGAGGAACCAGGGCCCCCTGCCCCAACTGGGTAAAGACGTCCCATGGCAAACCGTTGTTGATATCCAAAAATAGCTCTCAGGCGCTCCAGAATCTTTGTCAATACGCATTGGGGTCATGTCTACATTTGATAATTTTTAATTAATTTGCGGAACTTCATCAACCGTCCCAGGTGCTGGTAAAGGTGCAAAAATGACCGCACCACTCACCAGGCTGGCATGCCGGGGAATATGTCCCGTTAAATGATTACGCCTCAGAACCTTCTGCCCCTGTTTGCCGCGCCCCCACTCGCCGTCAAAAATAAAAGTATTCATAGTGCATTTTAGGTTGACAATGTGACCCGACGGGTTATCATGTGTTCGTCATAGTGCACCATAACAAAATAAACAATTATGCCACGCCAAGGAAAAATCGCCCGCCTGCCGCTCGCGCTCCGCACGGAACTCAACCAACGCCTCGCCGACAATCAGAACGGCGCCGCTCTCCTCGATTGGCTCAATGCCTCACCCGACGCCCAGGCCATCCTGGCCCGCGACTTTGGCGGCGAACCCGTCACCAAACAAAACCTCTATGAATGGCGCAACGGCGGCTTCATCGAATCCCAGACCCGTCAGGAACTCTTCGCGCAAGCCGGTGAATTGGCCGCCCCTGCCGCCGAATCCGACGCCCCCGCTTGCGGCAATCTGATCGGGCACCTGGTCGCCCTCCTCGCCGTCCGTTACGCCGCCCTCCTCGCCCGCTGGGATCGCGACGACAACGAAGCCCTCCGCGTCCAACTACGCGTCCTGCACACCTTCACCCGGGACCTTGCCGCCTTGCACCGGATTAGCCTGTTCGCGGAACGACAGAAAAGGGATCAGGCACGCTCCGACCGAAAGGAGAAGCAACGCGCCGAGTCCGAGACCCTGGCCCGGCAACCGTCCGCCGTCAGCCTTCGCGCCGATGACGAACACCTCGCGCAGCGGCGGCGGGAAGCTGAGGCCGTCCCAATGACAGTCCCCGCAGCCGTGGCGGCATCCCCTGAGTATGCCGCTCACCGAATGGCCACCAACCCAAGCGTCACCGTCAACACCGGATCACCCGCTCTGGACCAGAATCTGGCAAAAAGTTGCGCCACCGGGATGGAGCCAATGGCACCCCGACCGGGGCTCGGGTCAAACCAGGTAAAACCAATGCCGGGCCGAGGTTCGACTGAAACCAAAATTGAACCCATGACGATCCTTGCTGACGATCGTCCGTTGGCATCCGCTTCTGTCGTGATCCCCCACCCCTGCGCCCCGCTCAGTCGGGGTTCCACCACCGATTCAACACTGGATAAAGTGGTCCCCGTGCTGATTTCACCGGTGGATGCCGTGGACCAGTTCGTTGCCGCCAACACCCGGCCTCCCGAGACGGGCCTGTTGCCCGCCGCCCTGAGGCGCGAAATCTTTGATGCCCTATATGCCCCAAAATGATTTCGCTGGCACTACCCGGTCACCCGGTCAAACCAGGTAAAACCAAAATGGCCTTTTTGAATAATACCGGACGACACAAACCGACCCAACGCCAAGCCGAGGCTCGGCTACAACCAAAAATGAACCCATGATATCTCCTTTTTGCACCCCCTTTGATCTGGGTGTCCCGACCCGGCGTCCCGACCGAAACCGGCGCCTTGTAAAACCAGGTCAAACTTGGTAAAACCAAAATCGCTCTATTGTATAAAGCGCAATGAAAAATACCGACATCAAATTTGTGACCGGTCAAATGTTATTGATAACGGGCCTGGTCGTGCTATCCATCGGCGGTCATTGGTCATTTTTCACCGGACTTGCGTTGCTGATGATTTCAGGACTGTTTGGTTTGCGAGCCACGAGACCATGGAGTGGGTTTGGTTTGTTTTTCCAGCTAGTACTTTGGGTTGGCTGCATGGCATTTTTGTTTTGGTTTTCGTCCTTTGGAGCAGAGCCGCCGCCAATAGCTGCGCTCGTCGGTGTGTGGCTTGGATGCAGCATTGACGAGTTTAACACCTGGCGATTGAGCAGAAGGTCGGCGTGATGCCTCACCAACCCCGAACTAACCGGTTCGGCCACGAGTCATGACATTTTGCAAAGCCAAGCAGTATCCGATGATTACCCTCGATGAGCTTTCGGCTTTCACCGAGGACAAGCGAGCGGGAGCCCGTTTCGCGCGTCGATTTTGGCCGTTTTCACTGGGTTGCGTTGCCGCTTTTCTTTGCTTCGTAACATTTCTCTTTGTTCCGATTTCCTCAGGACAGACCGACCCAGTACCGCGGATTTATATGGTGTTGATGGGCGTTTCTTTTGCGGCTGCCATCGTGCTGTTCGTCATCACTTGGCGGCGGATGGTTTCGTATATCCCCAACAGTCAGGAGACCGCGAAGCCGATGGAGGTATACCAGTTGCAAGAAACGATTAAGCTCGAAAAATACGAATTGGTTTATTTGTGTCGCCAGCGCCGAACATTTTTTCGGGTGGTGTACAAAGCCGCCGGAGATTAATGGCCAGCCAGGTGGCGGCGCGGTCAGTTCCGCGGTCGCGGCGGCGGGTTCCCGGCGGCGCATTCACTCCCCTTCCGGTCGGGCATGGCGCAGGCACCCGATTCACAACGACGCCCAAAAATTTTTCCGATGGCCAGACGGTGGCGGGCGAACCATTCATAACCACGGTCAGCCAGCCAGCGCAGTCCCGGCCAGGCAGTGGGCGCCAGTACCCAACCCAGACCCACGGCGCGATAGGCTTCCCGGAAAACTTCCACCCGCTGAACCAGGCGTCCATCCGGAAAAACACCGTGAATCACCCCCATTAAATTTTCCCGGGTGGTGTGATAAAGCGCGGGATCAAACCCCGGCGCGGTAATGTCCTCAAACGCGAGCCAGCCACGGCGGTTGCGGGCTTGCAGGAAACGGGCCTCGCGTCGGCAGAGGGGACATTCGCCATCATACAAAAGTTTGAAGCGCCATTGATTCATGACCGGGCGTCCCCGGACATTCATCGGGTACCGCGTTTTTCGGCGGCATCGCCAGTTGAGGTTTTGCTTCATGGCCATCGGCTGCATTGATTCGTATAGATAGTGTATATACCTTTTAACGATGATATTGTCAATGGGTTTTCGTGCCTGGACCGGGCCTGATGGGAATCGTATTGAAGTGGGTAAATCACCGTTAAATACCTTATATAATGGCCTTTTCATGTCATTGAATGTCCCAAAATAGGCGGCGGTTTTGCTTGCCAAGAGCGAGTTTTATGTATATTTTTTGTGTAGTTATATGTCGAACGCAGGTCATCCCATCAAGGCAGTCGCCCGGCTCACGGGTTTGAGCGCCTACGTCATCCGGATTTGGGAGCATCGTTATGGCGCGGTCAAACCGGAGCGAACCCGGACAAATCGCCGGCTCTATTCCCTCCCACAAATTGAACGGCTGACGCTGTTGCGTGAGATGTCGCAGGCGGGTCACAATATTGGTCTGATTGCGCGGTTGCCCACGGAAAGATTGCGGGAACTGGCGGCGGAGGCCGGCAGCGTATGCCCACAGGAGAATTTACGACTGCGCCCAGACTCGCGGCCGGCGGAAACCGCGACCGCCCAGTCCGACGTTTCGCTCATGGAGGAATGCGTCGCAGCCATTCAGGCGTTGGATGCCACGACGCTGGAAGCGGCCTTCAAACGCGGGGCGAGGGCTTTGGGCACCGTGGGTTTGCTTCAGCGGGTGTTGGGCCCGCTGGCCCAGCGAGTCGGGGAAATGTGGATTAATGGCGCGATCACCGCGGCCCACGAGCATCTGGCGAGCGCGGTCATGCGAAATTTTCTGTGGAACTCCGCGAAGCCATATGGCGAGCCAAAAAATGGGCCCGTGTTGGTGGTGGGCACGCCCGCCGGCCAGCTCCATGAATTGGGCGCGCTGCTGGTGGCCGCCCTGGCGACCAATCTGGGCTGGCGGGTCACTTATCTGGGCGCCAGCCTGCCCGCGGCGGAAATTGCCGGCGCCGCGCTGCAAAGCGGAGCCCGGGCGGTGGCGTTAAGCTTGGTGTATCCCACCGACGATCCCGGGTTGGCGGGTGAATTGATCCGGTTACGCGAACTGTTGCCAGACGAAACCGACCTGGTGGCGGGCGGACGGGCCGCGCCGGCCTATCGCGCCACGCTTGAATCCATTGGCGCCGTTGTAATCGGGGATCTTTCCGAGGTCGCCCCCAAACTGGAAGCCTTGCGCCGACCAGCGGGAACGTCCGCCAAA
>Ga0302140_10013293_pt1 | contig 10070 bp, 8 predicted proteins | sample I_Bog_E1_1_FD_202095 | JGI IMG/M metagenome (GOLD analysis project Ga0302140, IMG submission 202095) | Peat permafrost microbial communities from Stordalen Mire near Abisko, Sweden - I_Bog_E1_1 | ecosystem: Environmental > Terrestrial > Soil > Wetlands > Peat | place: Sweden: Abisko, Stordalen...
CGCCAGCGGCCATGCGCGCATCACCCACAAAGCCATTGCCAAATCCCATCGCCTGCACGGACAGCAGGCCATTGAGCCCGACCGCGTAACTCAGATTCAGCAGGCCCTGATCCGCGAGCACTACCTGACCACCGAGGCCAATGGCAGGTGGGATGCCACCACTGAGGCAGCCATGCAAAAGTTCCAGGCCGATCAAGGCTGGCAGACCAAGCTGATGCCCGATTCCCGCGCCCTCATGAAGCTTGGCCTTGGCCCCGATTATTCCAGCGCCATCAATGCCAGGAACTCTTCCTTCGCCGCCCCGCCCACACCCGGCACGACACCCCCAACGCAATCCGCGGCCTTTGCCTCCGCCGCCGGCGTCAGCCGCTGATCTTTTCGCTTCCTTGATTGCAGCAAGAAGGGCCACCCTCAGGTGGCCCTTCTTGCGTTCCGGTTATCTTCCTTGGACTACACATCCGCCGGGTGCCGGGTGCCCCAGGTCTCGCGTTTGAGACCTGGGACAGCATGAACCCCAACCCTTGACCGGAAGGAGCCGGGGGCTTCAGCTCCCGGAAAATCTACATCCGCCCCGCCGGCATCCCCTTCAGCAAAAACTCATACCGCGGCCGCAGCACATCCGGCCCTGACGTAATCGTGCTGTCCAGGTGAATCAGCGAATCGTCCTTGTCGTACTTCGGCCATACCGGCAGCCCCGGCCCGTTCGGATCGCCCGTCCTGGCAAAGTTGGTCCAGTAACTCATCATTTCTTCGCTCAGCTTGCGATCCTCGGGACGCCATACTGCCCCCGGCCGCGTATCCAGCGTGCCAAACAGGTATTCAATATCGTCGGAATGGAACGCAAACGACCCCGGATGAAACTTGCTGGTCGGCGCGGCCAGTTCCAGGTGATAGCGGTATACCGGCGAATCCCCCGTCTTGCGTTGCGCCTCAATCCACTTCCATGTCCCGAAAGCGATCCACGAATCGCTGCCGTAAGCGATCGCCGACGCGACGGCCTGCTCATCCGTCTCGCCAGGGTAGAGCTTCAGGAACTCTTCCGCCCGATCACCGAAATGCTCCGCCGCGTATGCCTTCCACTTCTCCACCGTCATATCCTTGGCAAGATAAGGAAACTCATCGCGATTCCACCCCGCCAGCAGCGGCACATGCGCCTGTTTCCCCGCGGTATACGTCGCAGGCACCTGCTCAGTCAGGAACCTGCCGTCGATGTCCTCTGAAAAATGCACAGCGCCCTTGGCCGCCGCCGCTTCCAGAATCTTCGCTGTCGGCAGTGCCCGCAGCTCCGCCAGGCTCTTTACGCCCAGCGAATCAACCCATTCCCCATCCTTCTTCTCGCGCGCTTCCAGAGTCTCAGTCGCCAGGGTATCGCCAAAAGCCGCGCCGCTCTCCCCAATCGCCTTCGCAAACAGGCCCTTCGCCATCGGCGACGCCATCAGCGAGCTCACCGCAAACGACCCCGCGCTCTCCCCAAAAATCGTCACATTCTTCGGATCGCCGCCAAACTTCGCGATGTTGTCCTGCACCCATTGGAGACCGGCCACCATATCCATCAGCCCGTAGTTCCCTGCCGCTCCATCCGCCTCTTTCGCCAGATCCGCGGTGGCTAGAAAACCAAACACCCCCAGCCGGTAGTTGATGGTCACCAGTACGACGCCCTTGGTCGGCAGAAGGTCACCATTATGCCGCGGCTCTGAGCCGCCGCCGCCCGAGTAGCCCCCTCCGTGAATCCAGAACATCACCGGATACGCGCTCTCGCTCGTCGCATCGGCTGGCGCATAGACGTTCAAGAAAAGGCAATCTTCGCTCGGCCCTGCGTCCTGAAAAACCATATCGTCGAATACGTGGTTCTGGGCGCAGGATGCCCCGAACTTTGTCGCATCCCGCTCGCCTTTCCAGCTCGCCGCCGTCTGCGGCGCCCTCCAGCGCAAATCACCCACCGGCGCGGCAGCGTAAGGCAGTCCCAGGAACTCCTTCACCTTGCCATCGTTGATCGTCTTGCCGTGAACCTTGCCCTGTTCCGTCTTCACCGCCAGCGAATCCGCATACCCAGCCGCGGACACTCCCAACACCACGCCCGCAACCGCCAGCGCGCACGCCAGCTTCATCCTGATTTGCATCGTAAAAATCCTCCGGAAGTACAGTATCAGGACGCCCCGGAGGCGGGGCAAGTCTCACAATTCACTGTGATACGCGTCACTTCTGTGAAAGGTTCATCTCCGGCCCCAGCAAATCCGCCATCGTTTCCCGCCTTCGAATCAGCAGCGCCTTCCCGCCCTCCACCAGCACCTCCGCAGCCCGCGGCCGCGTGTTGTAGTTCGAACTCTGCGCCATCCCGTATGCACCCGCGTCGAGCAGCGCCACCAGGTCTCCCGGCTCCACTAGAGCAAGCTTGCGGTCGCGCGCGAAGAAGTCCCCAGTCTCGCACACCGGCCCCACCACATCCACTGTCCGCGGCCTTCCCGCTCGCCGCCGCACAGGAACAATATCGTGATGCGCCTGGTACAACGCCGGCCGAATCAAATCGTTCATCGCCGCGTCGGTAATCACAAACGTCTTCTTCCCATTCCGCTTCACCTGCAGCACGCGCGCCACCAGCGCCCCAGCCTGCGCCACCAGAAATCGTCCCGGCTCCAGCAGCAGCCGCCCCTCAAACCCGGCCAGCGCGTCGCCAATCGCCCCGGCATACTCCCGCACCTTCGCCGCCGCGTCAAAAGCCCCGCCATGGTAGTCGATCCCCAACCCACCGCCGGCGTCAATCGACTTCAACACGATCCCTTCGCGCCTCAAATCGCCCACCAGCTTGTTCACCCTCGCCATCGCGGCGCCAAACGGTGCAGCCGAGCGGATCTGCGACCCGATATGCACGCTCACCCCGTGCGCCTCAAGCCAGCGATTCCCCGCCACGCTCTTGTAAATCCTCAGCGCCTGCCGTATATCGATACCGAATTTGTGCTCACGCAGCCCAGTCGAAATATATGGATGCGTATCGGCAAACACATCCGGGTTCACGCGCAGCGCAAACCGCGCAGTCGCCTTCAACTTCGCCGCGCGCCGTGCCAGCAACGCCAGCTCCGCCTCGCTCTCCACATTGAATTCGAGAATGCCCGCTCGTAGCGCCAGGTCGATCTCCGCCGCCGTCTTGCCCACCCCGGAAAAAACAACCCGGCCCACCGCCCCCGGCGCAGCAGCCAGCACCCGATCCAGTTCGCCGCCCGACACGATATCGAACCCCGCCCCCCGGTCCGCCAGCAGCTTCAGAACCGCCAGCGCCGAGTTCGCCTTTACCGCATAGCAGACCAGGTGCTCGTGCCCCTTCAGCGCCTCCTGAAACAGCCCCAGCCGCTCCACAATCTGATCGGCGGAATACACATAAAGCGGTGTGCCAAACTTCCTGGCCAGCGCCTCGAGTGAAACCTTCCCGCAATAAAGCGGAGCACCACTCTCAGGATGATGAAACGGACGCGACGACGGAATAGAAGATGAGGTCAAGGCAAAGATTCCAATGCGAAAACGCTCTCTTGAGCCTACAGCATTCTGTTCAGTGATTGAGCGCCGTCTGCCCCACCGCAGGTGGTCAATCTTCCGGTTGCCGCAGCCACTCCGCCAGCAATGCCGCCACCTTTTCCGGCTGCTCGTACGCCGCAAAGTGCCCCGCATCCGGCAGCAAATGAAACTCGCATCCTCCCGGCGCAGCGCTGTACGTTTCCATTTCTGCGGGACTTGCCGTCGGATCCTCGCCCCCGGCAATCGCCAGCACCGGCGCGCTGATTGTCGCAACCGTCGGCAAAGAATCCGGCCGCGTCGCCAGCCCAGCCTGCACCGCGACAGCCGCTGCTGCAGTCACCGTCATGCGCGCCCGCATTTCAGTCACAATCGCCGGCCGCCGCTCCTGCGCTGTCTTCCCAATCAGACTTCTCGCCATCCCGTCAAACAACGGGCCTGTGCCGTTGGTCCGCACGCTCACAATATTCTCGGCACGTTTCTTGAGATTCGCCTCAGCATCCGCTTGCGGTTTTGAGCACACAAACGCCAGCCCCGTCACGCGTTCCGGAGCCATGCGCCAAAGCTCCAGCAGAACGGAGCCGCCTATGGAACAACCGGCAAAAACGGCTTCTTCAATCTCAAGGTGATCCAGAAGAGCAACAACATCGGCAGCCAGTTGCGTCATGGTCAGCGCCGGAGCATCGGGAACCAGCTTGAAATCACCCACCGGCAGCGACTCCACCGCGCCCAACTCCGACTCGCCATGCCCGCGCAGATCGGGAATGATGGCCCGCACGCCCGCCAATCCCTCGGCCAGCGGACGCCAATACTCGCGGTCAAGCGGTGTGGGATGCAGAAAAACCACCACCTGCCCCGCACCCGTATCCCGAAAACTCAGCCGTGCCCCGTTCGATTCGTAGGTACCCTTCATTTAAAAGCTGCCCTCAAGTAGCCCCTCATGGAGCGTCTTATGAAGGAGGATACGCTCCCGTAGACGGTGGATAGGTCCCCGCCGGCGGATATGTTCCCCCACCAGGAGGATATGCCCCCGGCAGTACAAACGGTTCTTCGGGAATCCCAATCCAGCCGGCCAGGTACGCTACGGTCACAATGCCACCCGAGCAGAAGAACGCCACCACAGTAACAATCCGCACCACGGCGACATCCCAGCCATTCGCCCGCGCCAACGCCAGGCACACTCCGGCGATCATCCGCCCCACCCGCGGCCGAACCAGCGGCGTACCGGGGTAGGTTGCTGTCACGGGAATCCCTGACCCGCAATTCGAGCAGAACCGCGCGCTCGTCGGTAATCCAGTTCCACATCGATGACAAAAGACAGCCATGACGGACTCCTCCAGCAAAAATCCCTATTCATCTTGACATACGCGGTGGAAGCTCCGCCGGTTCCATTCGGCGAGCGTGGCCGAGTCGATCCCCAACCCATCACAACGATTGTTGTAGAAGCATATAAAAGAGAACGACTGTCATCCTGAGCCGAGGACCTGCTTCTTTCTTTTCCGCTCTAATTCCCATGATAGGCCGACCGCAGCCGCTTTCTTGCCGTATCTGCTCGCGAAGTCTGAGGCCCGGCATCGATGGCCTGCTGATAGTCGCGGACTGCCAGTTGCCTCTCGCCATTCAAATCGCGGCACTCCCCCGCCGCCAGCAGCGACCGTATCTTGAGCTCCGGTCCCACATCCGGTGTCCACGCAGCCTGCTCATAACTCTGCGCCGCCTCCCCATAGTGTCTTTGCCCGCGCAGCGCGTCGCCCAACCCAAAATAGGTCAGCTCCATCCGCGCCGAGTAGTAATAACCGGGCTTGGCGTTCGCGGCGATGATCGCGCGATATGCCTCCACGGCCACCATCCCTTCCCCGTCATCCTTGCGCAGATTGGCGTCTTCCAGGGCAAACAGGTAGTCCCGCGGATACTCCTTCCTCAGCCCCTGCACCACCTGAATCGCTTCCTTGTACCGGGCCTCGCGCCGCAGAAAAAGCGCCATCGCCGTCCGCGCCTCTACGCTGGTCACCACGCCGCGTCTGCCGTCGTCGGTCAGCATCGCCAACCCCTTGCTCTTTGAACCCGTAATGCCCGCAAATCCGATCAGAAACTTGAACGGCAGCGGCAGCGCTCCCACCACGTACTCATACACTCCCACTACCAGCTTCGCGTCCACGTAGTCCGGGTCCAGTTGCAGCACCCGCATATCGTCGTCCCTGGCCTGCGTCGCCAGGTGGAACCCGCTGCCAAAGCCCCGTTCCACCATTGCTACGTACGTGCATTTCAGCGCCCGCGCCCAGCCCCGCGCATACAAGGCGTCTACATCGTTGGGATTCTTGCCCAGCCGCCAGTCCGCTTCGTGAACGGTCTCATCCGCCAGCGCCATGATCCGGTCCCGCGTCTTCTGGTCCTCCACGGTGGCGTGTCTCCCGGTCAGGAACCCGTCGTTGGCATAGAATGTCGTGTCCAGCAGGTCCAGCCTGTAGAGTTCCTGGAAGACCACCGCCTCCAGCAGCAGCACCGTCCCCTGCGGATCGCCCGGATGCGCGGCGTGAAAACGCTCAAACCGCTCCACCGCTCCCCCATAGTCCAGGTTGTAGAAGTGCTCCAGGGCCTCGCGCACCAGCGGATCGCGGTTCAGCGGATTCGTGTGTACCTCCGACGCCCAACCCACGCTGGCCACGATCCACAACACCAGTCCCAAAACAAATCCGCGCATCCAGACCCTCAGCCCTCAACTTCAATTCTCCCACCTGCACCCGCTCTGCTCACAGCGCCCTGCAGCGCCAAAAAAGGGAACCTCGGTCCGTTTCTCGTTATTCAACATTAGAAGATTTTGAAAAACATTCGTCCCCCGCTTTCATTCCCGAGGGGTTTCCAGATTGCCGCTCAACCTGCAGGTGCGTTCAAAAAGGATTAGTGAAATGAATCGGAAAGAGATGCTGCGACTGCTGCTCAATCAGGCTCAATTCAACGGATTCGAGTTCCGCCACTGGTTCCAGTCCAATGTACAGCCCATCTGGCCCGGCGCCGACCACGCTCTCTCGCTGCTCGCGGGCGAAGGCCGTCATTACACGCTTTTGTTTTCCCACGAATTCGCCCGTTGCTTCTGGCGCAGCGGCGCCAAAATGAGCCTTATGATTCCCTCTATCACCTATCCAAGGGTCACCTCCAGCGGCGACGTGGTGCAGGTAACGCGCAGACCCTTCACCCGCCGCACCATCAAGCCCGATGTCTGGAAATACCACCTCCGCCAGATGGCCGCCGCCCAAGACCCCATCGAGTATCTATGCCGCTTCCTGCCGGCCCAGGATCAGGTCAAGGTCCGCTCATCCTCCAACCCCGAGCCCATCGCTGCCCAGGCCTGACGATTTTCCCACCACCAAAACAGAGAATGTCTTAGGATTGAAGGATGCCCATCCCAGAGAGGCTGAACCCCACATTCGCCCCCCCGCGGACGGCCGCTCTCCCCGTCGCCGACCCCCTGGAAGAAGCGCGCCAGCGCCTCATCGTGGCCCTCGACTTCCCCGACGCCGCCTCCGCCGCCGCGCTCGTCGAGCGGCTTGAGGGCGCCTGCACCTGGTTCAAAGTCGGCATGGAGTTGTTCACCGCCGCCGGCCCCGCCGTGATTGAACCGCTGCTCAAGCGCGGCCACCGTGTCTTTCTCGACCTCAAGTTCCACGACATACCCAACACCGTCGCCGGAGCGGTTCGTTCTGCCGCCGCGCTGGGCGTGCACATGGTCAACGTCCACGCCGCCGGCGGACCCGCCATGCTGGCCGCGGCCCGCGCTGCGCTCGACGGCCTCGCCCATCCCCCTGAACTCCTCGCCGTCACCGTCCTTACCAGCATGGATCAGGCGCAGACCAACGCCATCGGGATCCCGCGCTCCCCCGCCCAGCAGGTTGAATTGCTGACCCGCATGAGCCTCGCCGCCGGCATCCGCGGCTTCGTCACCTCCCCTGAGGAAGTCGCCGCCCTCCGCGCTCTCACCGGTTCTCAGGGCATTCTGGTCACCCCCGGCATCCGCCCCGCCGGCTCGGCAAAAGGCGATCAGAGCCGCATCGCCACCCCTGCCGAGGCGCTGCGCCAGGGCGCCAGCTTCCTCGTTGTCGGCCGCCCCATCGCCCACGACCCGAACCCCGCCAAAGCCGCCCAGGCCATCCTCCACGAAATGGCCGAAGCCCTCTAACCAACCCACCGGTTTCGCCGACCACGGAACGATGAAACTCTGGAGTCCATCCATCGAGCGTCCCCAGGTGGGCGCCCTCTGGGCACAGCGACAGGTCCTTGTCGCTGGGACCGGTGGTCGATGGGTGGGAGACCACAAAGACCAACCATCCGCCATCGGGCCCCTACATCTTCCATCCTGTTTCTCACCAGGGAGGGACTTCACAGCTCGCTGAAAAACTCCAACTTGACGAAGATGTGCGAAAGGGGCAGGTGGCCCACTCATCACGGCACCAGGGGCTGTGCCCCGTTCATCGCGGCTCTATGCGATGAGCGGGTCTTCGCAGCCCTGACGCGGACCCCAACATGTCAAGGAGATCGAGGGCTGGGATGATTTCATTACGCGATGAGTATGTACTCAGATCGGTCCGCAACCAAAGCTACCACTCGCTGTTTTGAGTAGGAGCTGGGTGCCGGCCCTGGTTCGGATCGGGGTTAAAAAGCAGATTGGCGGGCATTCATTCAGGCATGGACTGGCAACAATGCTGCGTCAGAAGGGAGTAGACATCAAGACGGCGCAGGAGCTTCTCCGGCATGCTCACAGCCGGATCACCCAGGACATTTATCAGCAGTCTGTTCGTGAAGAAAAACGACTTGCTCAAGACCTGGTCTTCCGGGGGTCTGCTGGAAGGAGGCTCAGCTCAGCGCCCCTCGGCACCCTCAAAGACCAAATGAAAGCAAATGTCACTTCCATAAACCATTGGTTCCACTTTGGTTTATGGCGCGAATGACGGGGCTCGAACTTGCGACCTCTGCCGTGACAGATCTATGACAAATGGTAACCCATTGATTCTAAAGCGCACTGATGGCTCAGAAAGCGCGCAAAAAACACCCAAAATGAAGCTTCAGTACCCTAATCGAACCCTGATTTTAGGAACGAAGCAGAGGTCTAAGATACTAACTTCCGGAACCGCGGATCGCTCTTCCCTATCAAGTAGACGAGGGTAGACAAGCGGCGGCCTCGTGGTGAAGTATGTCATCCTAATGGTGCGGTTTCTCAAGCAAGAGTTTCGCACAATTGATAGAACCCACAGTCTGCCGGCTCGAGCCTTGGGTTATGAGCCCAACCGAAAAAAGCTAAGCCCCATTGATTTCAACGCCTTTGGCTCATGCCAAGGTGGACAAAACCAATCAAATTCACCCAGTTTTGGACCCTTGTTGGACCCTATCTTCAGTGGCTTGAACCCTTTCCGCATCAAACTGCGATCTCAGCCAGTGATCCCGGCACCTGCGTTTCAGTGAGCAGCGCAAAGATCCCCTGAAGTGTATGATCGTTTTCCTCGTCATGGATCTGGGAGCTTCGCCGAGTCCCCATGCTTCCAGGGCAAGGTCTATACCTCTTCATGCTCTGATCAGGTCAAAAGGGATTTCTCGTGGATGGGAAGAGATGACACCGGAGATGTGGGCGAGGGTTCGCGCGCTGGTAGAAGCGGCTATGTCTTTGCCGCCGGGCGAACGTACGGCCTATCTGAGCGCACAGGCTCCCGTCAAAGAGATCCGCGATGAAGCGGAGCAGCTGCTCGGGTTCGAGCACGAGGCCGGCGAGATCTTCTCGACAGAGCCGCGTCAGCCGAACCTGACAACGGCTAAAACAGAACCCAGCCTCGCGGGACGGCTGCTCGGCGACTACCGGTTGATCGAGGAAATCGGGAGCGGAGGCATGGGTGCGGTGTACCTGGCCGAACGAGCCGACGGCGCTTACCAGCAGCGCGTCGCGCTCAAAATCCTGCAGGAAGGCATCTTCACACCCCGTCTCGTCGAACGATTCGAAGAGGAGCGGCAGATTATGGCGCGCCTCTCGCACCCCGGCATCGCCCGGCTGCTGGATGGCGGCGTAACACCGGAAGGACGGCCCTTTCTTGTTCTTGAATATGTTGAAGGGCGGCCGATCGACCAGTTCTGTGAGGAAGAGAAGCTGGACACGGCCGCCACACTGAGGCTTTTTCTCAAGGTGGCCGATGCTGTTCAGTCGGCGCACCAGCAACTGGTGCTACATCTGGACCTGAAGCCCGCGAATATTCTGGTTACCGCGGCAGGCGAACCGCGGTTGCTCGATTTTGGCATCTCGCGTGTATTGGCAGAGGGTCAGGCGGGCGCAAATCAAGCGGCGGCGACTCTCCGAATGCTGACGCCTCGCTATGCCAGCCCGGAGCAGGCCGAGGGTCTTCCGCTCGGAGTGGCGAGCGACGTTTTTTCCCTGGCGACCCTGCTCTACAGGCTGCTCACCGGGCGGCTGCCTTACTCGATTGAGGGTGTGTCGGCTGTCAGCGCGGCAAAGATCATCTGCGAGGCCGCGCCGTTGCTGCCAAGCAAGGCTGCGCTGCCGGAAGTTTCGACGGCCTTGCGCGGCGATC
>Ga0302140_10013297_pt1 | contig 10068 bp, 10 predicted proteins | sample I_Bog_E1_1_FD_202095 | JGI IMG/M metagenome (GOLD analysis project Ga0302140, IMG submission 202095) | Peat permafrost microbial communities from Stordalen Mire near Abisko, Sweden - I_Bog_E1_1 | ecosystem: Environmental > Terrestrial > Soil > Wetlands > Peat | place: Sweden: Abisko, Stordalen...
AGAAAAACACGATTGCTTGCTGGAGAGTGGTGGGTTCCATTACCCAAGTCTACCAACTTGCACCGTGATTTGTCAAGTTAGTTATTGCCCGGGTTAGCGCTCGGGGCGAAAGCCTGGCGGCAAGGCCGAAGCCCCGACCCTACGAAGGGCGTCAGAATTCCTTCTTGCCGGGGACGGCGACTACCTTGGTGTCCGGGATGCCTTTGTTGTTATGCGCGTTGAAGTCTTTCACGTTCATAAGGACGAACGAGGAGACTCCCGCCGTTTTCTGAGCCTTGATGTTCTGGAAGTCGGAATCCGTTACGTCCTCAAGCACGAACGCCGGGCGGTGGTCTTCCTGCATGGTGCTCATATCGATGCCGTTCAGCTCGATGCCTTTCGCGTGGCGGATGAAGAAGCCCCAGGCGGGCAGGATGCCGAACATCGAAGGCTCGGGATATTCCTTCTCGCGCTCCGGCGTAGCGAAGGCTTCGCGCGGGGGCACGCCGCCGGAGGCTCGGAAGAAGAACGTATTCACCAGATCCGGCGGTTGCTTGGCAACCTGATCGAGCGTGAGCCCGCCCTTGGCAAGCAGCCGGATGTTGGTGAGCTTCACGTCCTCAACTTCGTGGCCGGGAATGCCGCTGATAATCGACGCGTAGCGCGGGTCCGCACCGTAGACCACAACGTTATCGATGTTCACCCGGCGAATCGCGCCGATAGCCACGCCTTCGGGCGCGCGCATGCGGCTGCCGATGCGGAAGAAAAAGGGCGCGTTCGAGACGTCGCGCATCGTGATGTTGGAAACCGCGATGTCCTCAATGATTGCGCCGTCGACCGATTCGAAAGCCAGGCCGCGCGACCGGTCGAAGACCACGTTAGAAATGGTGAAGTTGCGGAAATCGCCTTCGGATTCCGTGCCGATTTTGATGCGCCCGGTGGGGCCGTCGCGGTCGGGTGCTTTGGTCACGGTGCGTTTGTAAGTGGCGTCGAGCAGCGAGCCGATATCGTAGCCGCTCACGAGGCAATTGGTAACCGTGACGTTTTCGCTGGAGCGCGCAACGCCGAGCGCGTGGGTGCCCTTGAAAACGATTGCGTCGTCGTTGGGCGAATTCACGCTGGTGTTGGAGATGCGGACGTTGCGGCAGGAATCGATATCCATGCCGTCGCGGTTGGTGTCGATGGTGACGTTGTCGATGGTCAGGTTGTCGACCGCCGTGGCGAGGATGCCGAAATGCCCACCGTTGAGGATGGAGAAATCGCGCAGCGTGACGTTGCGGCATTGCTTGAGCGCGATGGCTTTATCGCCCACGCCGCCGCGCTCGCGGACGAGCGCCTTGCCGCTGATGAGGCCGCCGCCGACAATGGCGACGTTGTCGAGATTCTCGCCCCAGATCAGGCTGTTGTGCCAGTGCGAGTGGCCGAAGTCCTGAAACTTGTCGGATGCGTTGGGCTCGGCGGCGTCGTAGGCCTTCGGGTCGGCACTGGCTTCGAGGATGACGCCTCGCTCGAACTGCAGCGTGATGTTGCTGCGCAGGCGGATGGAGCCCGTGACATAGGTACCGGGCGCGAAGTAAACGGTTCCGCCGCCGGCCGCCGATGCGGCTTCGATGGCCTTGTTGATATCGCCGTAAGTCTTAACGTCGAAGACCGCGGCGGACAGCGAAAGGGTCGTGAGAATGAGCGCGGAGGTGAGCTGGAACATGCAACCCGCATCATATCGTGACTGTTATGCTTTTGGGGTTGAATATAAGGCTTCTGTTACGCATTTATTCGAATCCCGGCGCGGCGATGAGCGGGATTCTCGATCAGGGCAGTCTGCTTTTCGCCAGCATTGCGGTGATGGCGATCACGCTTGCGATGCGGTTGCCGCTGCCGTTTTATATGCCGCTGCTGGTGCTGGCGCTGTTTTATGTGCCGGGCATTGTGTTGCTGGGCAAGATCTTCGCGGGGCTGGGCGGCAGTCTGGGGACGATATTTCAGCGCGATTATTCGCCCTTGCTGACGTGCGCCGGGATGGCCTGGAGCGCGGCGGCGCTGCCGTTGGTGCTGGTGCGCTGGATGCTGCCGCTGCAACTGCTGCCTTCGGCGATCACGCTGATGGCGCTGTATTTTGTGGTGCTGATGTTCTTCGTGGTTCGCACGGTGTTCGGGACCGAGAATGGCGTGGCGGGCGCGATTGTGGGGCTGTCGTGGATTCCGCTGGTGGCCGCGACGTATTTGTGGGGGCCGCTGCGTTTCGTGCTGGGGTGGCTTGCGTCTCCCTTCTTCCTGTTTTATGCGTGGTATTACCTGGGAGGGGAACTCGGCAATCTGGGCGCGGGCCTGCGGAGCCGGCAGAATTTCCGGCGCATGCTGGATGCGGCGGCGGTCAATCCGCACGACGCGGGGGCCCAGTATCAGCTAGGGCTGATTTACCAGGAACGGCGGCAGGATGCGGAGGCGATCCGGCGGTTCACGAATGCGGTGACGATCGATGCGGGGGAGACCGATGCGCACTTCCAGCTGGGGCGGATTGCGCGGCAGCAGGGGCGTCCGAAGGATGCGCTGGGATATTTCCAGACGGTGCTCGATCAGGATGAGAACCATCATCAGAGCGAGATTCTGCGGGAGTTGGGGGCGCTGTATCTTGAGGCGGGCCAGTTTGCGGATGCGTGGCGCGAACTGGAAGTGTACGTGGAACGCCGCCCTTACGATGCGGAAGGGCTGTATTATTGCGGCCGGGCTCTGGATGGAGTGGGGCGGCGGGAGGAAGCGCTGTCGATGTATCGGCGGGCGGTGGAGGCGGCGCGGTCCGCGCCCCGCTATCTGCAGCGGGCGGCGGCGAAGTGGAGCCGGCTGGCGGTGAAGGCCGGGGGCGGTGGAGTTTGAGTGGGCTTCCCCACCCGCCTGATCATTCCGTGGGAACGGATGAGATCGGGGTTGTCCAGAAACTGTCACGAAATAACTGTGGCAAATCCAGTGGAGCGGACCCCTGTGGCGCACGCACTCTTGCGTGCCGTGTCGAGACTTTCTCGACACTTTTCGACGGAAGCAAAATGTAGATGACCCGGTAAATGTGGGGTTTATGGGCTTAGGATGGAGTTTCTCAACCCAACGTACCAGGCGCGGGCGGCTTCTGACGACTTCGCACCGATTTGCTTATATATGCCTGATAGGTCCCGCTCCGCGCGGGGCATGAGCTTAACCCGATATGCCATGTTCCGCTTCGAATTCGGCGAAGAACGCCTCCGCGTCGCGGCCCTTGCCCGTCCTGGCCTCCTCAAGCCCCTGGCGGATACCTTCGCGGGCATCGGCATGGGCAGCCATATCCAGAAGCCGTTGATACGACGCCGCATCCTGGATCACCGCTTCCGCTTTGCCCTTCACCGTCAGGACCACAGGTCGTTTGTTCTTCTTGAGTTGCTTCATGAAGAGCGCTTACTACCAAACCGCACCACTGAAGTGCTCGCGAATCGGACGATCTTTCCTGATCAGTTTGCCCCCGCCCAGCTTGACCGCCGCCACAACCGACAGGTCGAGGGGCGACCGTCCTCCTCCGGGAAGAGTATCAGGAAGGTGAGATATTCTCGTCCGGGTTCCACTCTGCCGACCAATCGATTTCCGCCAGGTCTTCCGGGTCGCCGACAATGAGTCCAGGCCGTCTCACAATTCGCACCCCCGCGCGTTCGCGCTCAGTGCGTACCGGCTGGCCTGTGCCGAAAACATCGTCCATTTTAACGGATATTCTCTCTGTCAGCTTCCCTGCCCGAGAAATCCAAGCCCCCGAAAGCCGGCGCCTACCAGACCGCGCCGCTGAAATGCTCACGAATGTGGCGATCCTTCGTGATCAGTCTTCCTCCCCCGGCCCTGGCATGCGCCACAATCAGGCGGTCGAACAGGTCGCGGGTCCATGTCTCGGAATAGAATGCCCGTGACACATCGTAAAATGAAACGGGACACACCATAACCGAGAAATCACGCTGCATAGCCACCAGCACCTCATCGGGACTTGCAGCAATACGCCCCGCTTCATATAGCAACTGAATCTCGATCAGCACCGCCGGTGAAATCCGCACGTCGGCGGATTCGAATGCGGCAATAGCGCTGGCCGACAGCCGGTGCTTCTCGCCGAAGTACACCCACAGCAACGTGTGCGTGTCGAGATAATTTACAGGAATGGCTTCCATTCCTTAGACCAGTCGATCTCCACAAGCTCTTCCGGGTCGCAAAGCAGCCCCGGACGTTTCACGATCCGCGAAAGCTTCGATCCGGGCAGCGGATCCGCTAAGATCCGCAACACCCGTCCCTTTCGTGCGATTTGAACGGGTTCTCCCGTTTCGATAACGCTGTCCAGAATATTGTAGATATCCTGGCGCAGCTTTGACGCCGTAACGGTCATGTGAATATTATCGCACGTACGCCATAGCGCCTGGCGTACGTACGTCCCGGCCGCTGCTATACTGGCCATGCCCATGAACCCCAGCGAACTCGTGTTCGGCTTCCTCGAATACGTGGTCTTCCTTCTTTCCACCACCTGCCACGAGGCCTCTCACGCCCTGGTCGCCAAACTCGGCGGCGATTCCACCGCATCCGACAAAGGTCAGGTCTCTCTTAATCCCATTCCCCACATCCGCCGCGAACCCTTCGGCATGGTCGTCATGCCTTTGCTGGGAATCCTTTCCCACACCGGCCTCATCGGCTGGGCCAGCGCGCCGTACGACCCCCTCTGGTCCCAAAAGTACCCGCGCCGCGCCGCCTGGATGTCGCTCGCCGGCCCCGGCGCGAACTTCGCCATCTGCCTCACCGCCGGTATCCTGATGCGTCTCGGACTGACGCTCGGCTACTTCGAACCCGGCGCCATTTCCACCTCGCGCATCGTCCTCGCGCACGCCGGAAACGAGGTGGCCGACGGCATCGCCACCATCCTGAGCGTCTTCTTCTCGCTCAACCTTCTGCTCGGCTGCTTCAACCTGCTGCCATTCCCGCCGCTCGATGGCTACAGCGTTCTCGGCCTCTTCACCACTGAGGCGGGCGCTCTGCGTCTCCAGGCACTCCGCCTCAAAATCCGCGGCTATTCCATCATCGGCCTGCTGATCGGCTGGAAACTCCTCGAGCAGTATTACGAGCCGCTGCTGGTGCATGGCATCCGCCTGGTTTACCTCGGTTATCGCTTGTCCTGAATCCCGATCAAGTTGATCATGTATCCTGAATACAGACGGAAAGACTTCAGTGGACCACCTCGACCTGCTCGAAGCTGAGAGCATTCACATCATCCGCGAAGTAGCGGCCGAATTTCAGAACCCTGTGATGCTGTATTCCATCGGGAAGGATTCTTCCGTGATGGTGCGCCTCGCGCAAAAGGCGTTCCATCCGGGCAAAATTCCCTTCCCGCTGCTGCATATCGATACCACCTATAAATTCCGCGAAATGATCCGGTTCCGCGACGAATTTACGGCGTCCATCGGCGCGAAACTGATCGTTCACACCAATACGCAGGCCATTGCCGATGGCGCGAATCCCTTTCGCCTCGGAACCCAGAAATGCTGCGGACTGCTGAAAACACGCGCTTTGCTCGACGGGCTCGCGGCGGGCGGCTACGATGCCGCGTTCGGCGGCGCGCGGCGCGACGAGGAGAAATCCCGCGCCAAGGAGCGCGTTTATTCCTTCCGCGACGAATTCGGCCAGTGGGATCCGAAAAATCAGCGCCCGGAACTCTGGAACGTTTATAATTCCCGCGTCGATAAAGGCCAGCATATCCGGGTATTTCCGCTTTCGAACTGGACGGAACTCGATGTATGGCAGTACATTGGGCGCGAGAATATTCCCATTGTGCCGCTGTATTACGCGAAACTCAGGCCGATGGTCGTGCGCGGCGCGTCGCTGATTCCGGTCGAGCAGGATTTCGTCGCCACACCCGGCGAGAAGACTCAGATGGTGATGTGCCGCATGCGCTCGCTCGGCTGCAGCCCCTGCACCGGCGCGATCTATTCCGAAGCCGACACCATCGAAAAGATCATCGACGAAATGAAGCTGGTGCGCCGCTCCGAGCGCGAGAACCGCGTGATCGATCACGATCAGGAAGGTTCCATGGAGATCAAAAAGCGCGAGGGCTACTTCTGATGTGCGCCCGCGTGATCGGCCGCCAAATGTGGAATAGGCGGTTCCGCCTGTTCACGGGCCCCAAGGCGGCCATGCAATTTCGGATTTCACTTTGGTCGTCACCCGCCGGGGGCCCGCGTCGGACGTCCAACCCATCCCGGATCTTCCCCCTATGAGCCTCCTCCGCTTTTCCACCGCCGGCTCTGTCGACGACGGCAAGAGCACGCTCATCGGCCGTCTGCTCTACGATTCCAAAGGCGTCTACGAAGACCAGCTCGCCAGCGTCGCCAAAGCTTCCGCCGGCGGCAGCGGCGGCCTCATCGACCTCGCGCTCCTAACCGACGGCCTGCGCGCCGAGCGCGAACAGGGCATCACCATCGATGTCGCCTACCGCTACTTCTCCACCCCGAAACGCAAATTCATCATCGCCGATACACCCGGCCACGAGCAGTACACACGCAACATGGCGACGGGCGCGTCCACCGCCGACCTCGCTATTATTCTGATCGACGCGCGCAACGGCGTACTGCCGCAGTCGCGCCGCCACGCCTTCATCGCCAACCTGCTGGGCATCCGGCATTTCGTCGTCGCCATCAATAAGATGGATCTCGTCGGCTTCGACAAAACCATCTACGACGCCATTAACGCCGAATTCACCGGCTTCCTGAAACGCATCGGCGGGCCCAAAGCGCTCTTCATTCCGATCAGCGCGCGCGAAGGCGATAACGTTGTCACACGCAGTCCGAAAACGCCCTGGTACGAGGGGCCGGCGCTCCTCGAATTCCTCGAAGACGTTCCCGTCGATGAGGGCCTTGACAAGCTGCCCGCGCGCTTTCCCGTTCAGTACGTGCTCCGCCCCAACCTTGATTTCCGCGGCTATGCAGGGCAGATCGCATCCGGCGTTTTCCATGCGGGCGATGAAGTTCTGGCTCTGCCCGCACGCCGCCGCTCGCGCATTGCCCGCATCGCCACATACGACGGCGATCTGACATCCGCCCAGGTTCCGCAATCGGTCACGCTCTGTCTCGAAGATGAAATCGATATCAGCCGGGGCGACTTGATTGTTCCCGTGGATTCCGTGCCGCACGTCGCGCGCCGCTTCCGCGCCAACTGCGTCTGGATGAACGCGAAGGCTCTCGAACCCGGCCGCAGCTATTTCGTCAAGCACACCTCGCATCAGGTGCGAGGCGTGGTGCGTGCGATTAATTATCGCCTCGACGTCAATACTCTCGAAAAGATCGGCGCATCGCGGCTCGAACTGAATGAAATCGGCGAGATTTCAGTCGAAACGCATCACCCGCTGTATTTCGATTCGTATTCTGTGAACCGTGTGACGGGCGCGTTCATCGTGATCGACCCGCTGTCGAACGAGACGCTCGGCGCGGGCATGATTATCGACCTCGAAGGCAAAGAAGAGACGCGGGGCCAGGTTTCCGATGCCGAGCGCCAGGCGCGCTACGGCCACCGGGGCGCGATTATCGCGGTGGAAGATACCGAATCCGCACTGCTCCTGGAACGCGAGTTATTCGACCGCGGCGCGAACGTTGCGGTCGGGATTTCGGTCGATGCCATCGCCGCCGGAATGATCGTCATCGTCGTCGGCCACATGCCTTATGGCTCGATTGACCTCCGCCGCATCGCCACGCAGGAGGCCGTGCGGTTGCTGGAACGCCGCGGCATTCTGACCGGTCATGAAGAGTTGCTGATCGAAGGCGAAGGCATTTAAGCCGCCCGGCTGTAAAGGGCCAGCGAATTGCTCGCTAAAGGCCCACTATGCCGCGCATTATTGTCCTGGCGATGGGGGTTGTCTGCGTCGTTGCGGGCGCAAACGCCCAGATTTCACAAATGGTGGACACCGACCGGTTCAGCCGGAGCCATCCCGGCTTTACCTGGTTCAGCTTTCTGAAGTCGAACGTGCAGGTGGACGGGACCAGTCCCGTTCCCCAAAGCGGCCAGGTTCCCTCGACCGGCGGCCCTCTGCAGAACTACCTGAACACCGAGGCGATTCATCCACAGCGTGACGCGATTTCGCCATTCGGAGCCAGCTTCGTGCTCCCAGTCGCGCATGGCCGGGCCGAGTTGTTTGGCAGCATGGGCGGCGTGTACGTGCCGTTTCGCTGGGAGTATGCGATGCCCAATGCGTGGCTGACACAGACCAGTTTCGGTGCGCGGGTAGCGCTCGATCAGGGCCGTCACGTCTGGGTGGGCGGTACGGCCCGGCATCTCACGGACTTCGCGGATAAGAACCGGCAATGGGGTTCCTGGTCGGCGGATTTGACGTTTCAATCGGGCCGCTGATTCGTTCATGATGACCAATTACCATGAAATTATGAAATTGGCGCTCATTGCTCTCTTTCTTCCGGCTTTGTTGTCGGGGCAGTCCGAAAATCGCGGCTAGCTTGCGCCGGAACTGGCGGTCGAGGCGGAAAGCCTTGATTCCATCGACTTCCGCCTCGCGACGGCGCAGGAGAAGGAACGGCTGGGTGAGATTACGAGCCGGGTCTTCGCCGGGCAAATAGCGGGCGCTCCGGCGTTCCTCGTCGACGGCGACAAGCCGTTCCTGTATGTCGAGATGGGGTCGCTCCGGAAATTTCCGCTGAAGCCCGAGAGGGACCGTCACTTCTTCGGAAGCATCCCCGACTGTGCCGAAATCCGGTTTCCTTTGCCCGGACCGGCCTACAAAGAATTTCCGGTTCGCGTTTGCGTCCCGCCCGTTCCGGAGAAGACCGAATCCCGAACGGTATGGCAATGGCGTACTCTGATCGCGGCAGCAGTTCGCATCGGTGGGCAGGACCTGTCGTTTGCTTTCGAATACGATCGGGCTCAGAATCGCGCGCTCCCCGACAACGGCTTGCAAATGTATGGTGTCCAGAGAATGATTCTCAAAGACGAACGGCCGGTGTATCGCTCGGGCGACGCCTACTTTTCCGTTCGGTCCATCGACACGGCCCACCGGACATTTATTCTCGACGCCCGCGCCGCCAGAGACTATACGCGGTTCGACTTTCTGATCGGCGAGACTTTTGCCGATTTCGCGTTCACAGACCTGGAGGGCGGCTCCCACAAGTTGTCGGATTACAGCGGCAAGCCGGTACTCCTCGATTTCTGGGCGACCTGGTGCAGACCGTGCGTCGCCCAACTTCCCCGACTGCGCGAACTGAGCGAACACGGCCTGCGGATTATCGGCATGAACGTTGACGAAGACCCGGAAGCGCCGCGGGCGATGAATCTGCCATGGGTGCAGGCGTCCCGTGCGAGCATTCGCGAAGTGTTGGAACGCCGCTGCCGCATCCAATCGTTTCCGACTTACCTGCTGCTTGACGGCGACCGGCGACTGATCGCGGTCGGCGAGCAGGCGCTCCGGCAATAGCGCATCCAGTCGCCGTGCCCTTTCAACATGGCGTGCAGATCTTCGAGGCACCGAAGCTGGTAACGCAGTTCGGTCTTGCCCACCTGAACGACAAGAGCGGGCGGATTCGCACCTTCATCGCGCACGTGCCGGGCGGCGTTTTCAGATTCCAGGGATTCTGTTTTGTACCGGCGGCGGTGGGCATCTCAGTTGCTCCCTTTCTCGGCGGCCTTTTTCAGGTCGGCGGCGAACTCGTCGAAGGCGGGCTGCAGATCGGGAATCGAGCGACCGATCAGCCCGGCAAGCAATCCGGTGTATTCTTCACGCATTACAAAACGAACCCATCCTTCGGGCTGAGGCGAAAGCGTGAACGTCCGTTCGCCTCTGAACAGACCGAGCGGCATGCCGCCGGACCAGACCATGCGGGTGGCGGGCGCGAATTCGGCGACGCGCACCGGGAATGCTCGGCCGGGATTGATTTTGGCGTGGACGGTGAGGCGCTCGCCCGGCGCGATCGTCCCTTCGACCTTGGAGACGGTGTTGTTCCAGACGGGATATTGAGCGGCGTCGGTCAGAATCGCCCAGACCCGCTCCGGCGTGGCGCGGATGGCGATGGTAGCGCTGAAGGATTTCATCGGTTCGCCCATTCTCCGTTGGGG
>Ga0302140_10013299_pt1 | contig 10068 bp, 8 predicted proteins | sample I_Bog_E1_1_FD_202095 | JGI IMG/M metagenome (GOLD analysis project Ga0302140, IMG submission 202095) | Peat permafrost microbial communities from Stordalen Mire near Abisko, Sweden - I_Bog_E1_1 | ecosystem: Environmental > Terrestrial > Soil > Wetlands > Peat | place: Sweden: Abisko, Stordalen...
CCTTTTCGAGGTCCAGCCTCGCGATGGCCGGCCGCGGCGCGGCCAGGGCCTCGATCTCGTCGTAGACGCTGTCGAGCTTGGCTTGATTGCGCCCGCACAGGATCACCGTGGCGCCGGCCCGCGCCGTTTCGACCGCCAGCGCCGACCCGAGGCCGCTGCTCGCTCCGGTGACCAGGATCACGCGGCCGCGCAGCAATTCGGAATGTGGAGCGAAATCCTTCGGGATAGTCAATCCAAGACTCCTTCGTGTCTGCGGTCGGGGGTCGCGCGCCGCGCGGCGCTCCACGCGTGGTACAGATCCCGCAAGGATACGTGCTCGCGCAAGCGCCGCGGCGGATTCAAGTTCCGCGCGCCGAGTTCGGCCAGCACCAGCAAATGACGCAGGGCCGGGCGGTCCTCCCGCCTCAAGGCTGCCGCGGCGCCCGAGAAATGGCCGGCCGCGCGCCCGAGCAGCCGTCCCAGGTACTCCTGAAGCGGCGGCGGCGGCACGGGCGCGCTCAGGGCCGCATCGTCGATTCCCGCGGCGAGCAACTCGTCCACGGCGAAGGGCGTGCGTCCCGCACGGGCCTCTCGGGCGTAGGCGCCCACGGCAACCGCCAAATACTGTCCGCACGCCAGCGCGTTGGTGCAGTCGAGGAGGCTGCCGGCCGGGGAGCCGGCAAGCCGGGCCGCGGCCACGAGCGGCGCTCCGTACAGGGCGGAGGCATGGCGTTCCAGATCGGCGGCGCGCTCGAGCGGCGTGCCCGCCGCATGGACCGCCGCGGCTTCGAGGGATTGCCGCAGCGGCGACGCGTCCGCAGGCGTGGCGCCGCGAATCTCCGCCAGCCAGCGGGTGATCGGATGCAGGGGCGAGCCGGACGACCAGCGCTCGAGCTCCTCGCGCCACCACGCCATTTTCAATGCCGAGACGCCGGGCTCCGTCCCCGGGTCCATCAGGGCGTGCCATTCGGCCGCCAGGGCATAAATGCCGAGCAGCGGATCGCGGGATTCACGCGCCGCGAACAGCCAGCTCCAATAGCGCGGGCTGCCGGCGGGAATCGCGCGGCTGCGATACGGTTCCTCAAGCGTCGGCATTCGTGCCATGGGCGGTCCCGGCCGGCGCGGCCTCCATCGGCGTGCGCGTCGCCCCGGCCGCGGGCTCGATGGATTCGAGGCCGCTGCCCACGCGCAGGCCCAGTTCGGGAAAGCGCCGGGCCGCCGGCAATACCTGATGCTCCAGGGATCCGACGGCCTTGTTGAAGGACTCCACGCCGCTCGTCAGCGACTTGCCGAGCCTGCCCAGATGTTCGCCGAACACCGCCAGCCGCTTGTACAGCTCCTCGCCGAGCCGGCGGATCTCCGCCGCGTTGTCGGCCAGCAGCGATTGCTTCCATCCGAACTCGACCGCCTTCAGCAGCGCGACGAGGCTGGTGGGCGTCGCGAGCATGACGTTCTGGCGCAGCGACTCATCGAGCAGCCCGGGGTTCTCCTCGAGGGCCGCCGAGAGAAACTGATCGCCGGGCAGGAAGAGGACCGCGAAATCGGGGCTGTGCTCGAACTGCGACCAATATTGCTTCGAGGCGAGTTCCCGGACGCGGGCGCCGACGATCTGCGCGTGGCGGCGCAGCTGCGCGGCGTGTCCCTCGTCGTCCGGCGCCTCGACGGCCGCGAGATACGCCTCCAGCGGCGTCTTGACGTCCACCACGATGTCGCGATGCCCGGGGAGATGCACGATCATGTCGGGCCGGATCGCTCCCTCGTCGGTGCCTCGATGGTGCTGCTCGGTGAAGTCGACGTGAGCGGTCATGCCCGACAACTCGACCAGGCGCTTCAAGGTGATCTCGCCCCACTGGCCGCGCACCTGCGGCCGGCGCAGCGCAGTCACCAGGTTGCGCGTTTCGCGCGACAGCAGGCTTTGGCCCGATCCCAGGACCTCCATCTGCGACCTCAAGGCCGCGAAAGATTGCGTGCGCTCGCGTTCGATCGTCTGAATCTGGCTTTCGGTCTTCGCCAGGGCTTCGCGGATCGGCCGCACCAGCGATTCGACGGCGGATTCGCGCTCCCTCAATGCCGCCACGGCATCCTGTTCCTGGCGCGCCAGGCGCTCCCGCGCGAGCTGCAGGAACGTCTCGCTGTTGCCGGTCAGGCTGCTGCGCGCAAGCTCGGCGAACGCCCCCTGAAGCTGCAGCCGCGCGTCGGTGAGCGCCTGTTCGCGCTCCGCATTCACGGTCTCGTCGGTCTTGACCCGCGAGCGCAGGACCTCGAGCTCGATGCGCAGCGCCTGTTCCCGCCGGGCGCGCAAGACCAGAGCCAGCAACGCGCCCAGCAGGACGCCGAGGACCGTGCCGCCGGCGCCCGCAATCATGAGCCAGATGGGGTCGGCGCCGCTCACAGGCGCCCGCTGTTCTCGATCCAGTCGAGCAGCTCGGCGGGACGAGCGATGGCGCCGTCCCCGCCCCAGGCCCTCCAATCCTCGTCCGGGTGCAGGTAGCCGTACGTCGCCACCAATCCCGGCATTCCGGCCGCGTGCGCCGCCTGGATGTCGCGCTCGGCGTCGCCCACGTAGACGCATTCCGCGGCGGCGACGCCGGCCAGGCTCGCCGCATGCAGCATCGGCAGCGCGTGCGGCTTGGCGTGGCGCACCGTGTCGCCGCTCACCACGCAGGCGAACAACGGGGTGAGGTTGAGCTGCGCCAGCAGCGGATCGGTGAGCCACCCCGGCTTGTTGGTGACGATGCCGCAGCGCAGGCCGCGCGCCGAAATCGACTCGATCACGCAATCCATGCCCTCGAACAGCCGTGTCTGCAGGCTGGCCGCGCCCGAATAGAGCTCCAGAAAGCGCCGCTGCAGCGGGCCGAGATCCTCGGCCGCCGTGTCGGGAAAGCCGAGCTTGATCAGGCGCGCCGAGCCGTGGCTCACATACGGCCGCACGCGTTCGTACGGCAGCGGCTCGAGAAGGTTTTCCGACCGCAGCTGGTTCAGCGCGCCGGCCATGTCCGGCGCCGTGTCGAGCAGCGTGCCGTCCAGGTCGAACAGGACCGCGCGCAGCGCCGGCGCGCCGTCAGCGCCCATCGGCGCCCGATCGAAAGTGCGCGAGGTAGTTGACACTCGTGTCCTCAGACAGGCGAAACGCCCGGGTCAGCGGGTTGTACGCGATGCCCGCGAGATCCTGCAGCTCGAGCCCGGCGCCGCGGCCCCAACGGGCGAGCTCCGAGGGCCGGATGAACTTCAGGTACTCGTGCGTTCCGCGCGGCAGTACCCGGGCGATGTATTCGGCCCCCAGGATGGCCACCGCGAACGACCGGGGATTGCGATTCAAGGTTGAAACGACGATGTCGCCTCCGGGTTTCGCGAGCTTCGACAGCGACTGCAGCACCGCCGCCGGGTCCGGAACGTGCTCGAGCATTTCCATGCAGGTGACCACGTCGAAGGCGGCGGGGCTCTCGAGCGCCAGATCCTCCGCCGAGATCGCGCGGTACTCCACCGGGATCTTCGCCTCCAAGGCGTGCAGCTCGGCGACCTCGAGCACCTCACCGCCCAAATCGATGCCCAAGACCTGCGCGCCGGCGCGCGCCATCGACTCGGCCAGGATGCCGCCTCCGCATCCGACATCGAGCACCCGCTTGCCGGCGAGGCCGGCGACACGCTCGACGTATTTCAGGCGCAGCGGATTCAGTTCGTGCAGAGGCCTCGACGGGCCCTGCGGATCCCACCAGCTCTGCGCGAGCGCGGCAAACTTGGCGAGTTCCCTGGGGTCGGCGTTTACGGCGGTGTTCATCGTCAATCTCCGGTGGTCGGCCATTCGCGCCAGGTACCCACGCGGGCCGCGAGATCCGGCCAGTCGAGCCGCGTGTAGGCGCCCTCGTTGAGCAGTTGCCGGCCGCAAACCCAGACGTCGCTGACCAGGTCGCGGCCGCCGTTGAAGACGAGAGCGGCCAAGGGGCCGGCGTCCGGCGCGGCCTCGTCCCACGGCAGGGCCGGGCTGCGCAGGTCGACGCAGCAAAGATCCGCCCATTTTCCGCGCTCCAGTGTGCCGACCTCCGCGCGGCCGCGCGCCGCCGCGCCGCCGCGGGTGGCGGCGGCGAGCGCACCCCACGCGTCCATCCCGGTCCCCGATCCGTCCGGCAGGCGCGACAGCAGCGCGAGCAGCCGCAGTTCGGTCCATGGGTCGGCGACGGCCGCGCCGCTGCCGAGGCCGAGGCGCAAGCCCGTGGCGGCCCACGAGGCCACGGGCGGGGCGCCCTCGAAGGAGAGAAAGTCCGCCTGCGGACACAGAGCGACGGAGACGCCGCCGCGCCGCGCGAGCGCGATGTCCGAGGCGTTCACGTGCACCATGTGCGCCGCCGTCAGCGCGGGTGTGAGCAAGCCCAGCCCCTGCAGCCGCTCGATCGGCCGCGCGCCGTGGCGGGCCAGCGAACGCGACACCTCGGCGTGCGACTCGTGCAGCGCCATCACGATGCCGGCATCGAGTTCGTCGGCGAGCGTGGCGATCTTGCGCAGGGTTTCATCGGCGAGCTCCTCCGGGGACAGCGGAGCAAATGCGGTCGCGATGGACGGATGGTCGCGGTACTCGTCGCGGAACTCGAGGGCGCGGGTCAGGCACTCCGCGGGACCGCCGGCCCAGGAACCGGCGGCCGGCGCGATCGGCAGGCCGATGAGCGCGCGCATCCCCTGTTCCACGGCCGCGCGGGCCGACAACTCCGGGTGCAGTCCGGAGGCGCAAAAACAGGTCGTGCCGGCCCTGAGCATCTGTGCCATGCGCAGCTCGGCGGCATCGTGCAGCCGCTCGGGCCGGGCCGCGCGGCCTCGAGCGGGCACGACATGCGCATGTGCGTTCACCAATCCCGGCAGCAGGACGTGGCCCGGGCGCTCCACGGTCACCACGGCGTCGTAGGCCCGCCGCGCATCGCAGGAGGGGAGCAGGTCGGCGATGCGGCCGTCGCTCACTATCAGCGTGTGGTTTTCGAGGACCTCGCCGGGGGAGGTCATGGGCACAATCCAGCGCGAACTCAAGGCTAAATCGGCGGCGGCGGCGGGCATCCGCCAAGTATATCGGCTAAACGGCGCCGGAGGCTTAAGACCGGTGGGGATGTGTGCTAGAATTCCCGGATGCCGAGACCACGTCTCCCGTTGAATAAATCCGCTTAAATTGAGCCTCGAAGGCTAATCCGGACTCTCGCAAATGGCCGAGATCGCACGCGAAATATTGCCCGTAAATCTCGAAGACGAGATGCGCAAATCCTATCTCGATTACGCCATGAGCGTGATCGTCGGCCGTGCGCTGCCGGACGTGCGCGACGGCCTGAAGCCGGTCCATCGGCGCGTCCTCTTTGCGATGCGCGAGCTCGGCAACGACTACAACAAGGCCTACAAGAAGAGCGCCCGCGTCGTCGGCGACGTGATCGGCAAATATCACCCCCACGGCGATGCGTCGGTGTACGACGCCATCGTCCGCATGGCGCAGCCGTTTTCGATGCGCTATCTGCTGGTGGACGGCCAGGGGAACTTCGGGTCGGTGGACGGAGACCCGCCGGCGGCGATGCGCTATACCGAGGTGCGCATGTCGCGCCTCGCCGCCGAGTTGCTGGCCGACATCGACAAGGAAACCGTCGATTTCACCCCGAACTACGACGAGTCGGAAAGCGAGCCCGCGGTCCTGCCGACGCGCATCCCGAACCTGCTCATCAACGGCTCCTCCGGCATCGCCGTGGGCATGGCCACGAACATCCCGCCGCACAACCTGGGCGAGATCATCGCCGCGTGCATGGCGCTCATCGACAATCCCGACATCACGCTGGCGGAGCTGATGCAGATCGTGCCCGGCCCGGACTTTCCGACGGCGGGGCTCATCAACGGCGCGCAGGAAATCGTCGCGGCGTACAAGACCGGGCGCGGCCGCCTGCACGTACGCGCGCGCACCCAGATCGAGGACGTGGGCAGGGGCGACCGTCAGGCCATCATCATCACCGAGCTGCCCTACCAGGTGAACAAGGCGAAGTTGATCGAGCGCATTGCGGACCTCGTCCGCGACAAGCTCATCGACGGCATCGCCTCGGACGGGCTGCGCGACGAGTCGGACAAGGACGGCATGCGGGTCGTCATCGAGCTGAAGCGCGGCGAGAACCCGGAGATCCTGCTCAATAACCTGTTCGCGCAGACGACGATGGAGACCGTGTTCGGCATCAACATGGTCGCGCTGGTCGACGGGCAGCCGCGCCTGCTGTCCCTCAAGGAGATGCTCGACGCGTTCCTGCGGCACCGCCGCGAGATCGTCACGCGGCGCACCGTGTACGAGCTGCGCAAGGCGCGCGAGCGCGGCCACATCCTGGAAGGCCTCGCGATCGCGCTCGCCAACATCGACGACATCATCGCGGCGATCAAGGCCTCGCCGTCGCCGGCCGAGGCGAAGGTCCGGCTGATGTCGAAGCCCTGGAACTCGGGCGCGGTTCCGCAGATGCTGGAGCGGGCCGGGGCGGCGGCCACGCGGCCCGAGGGCGAGCCCGCCGGCTTCGGCCTCGTCGAGGGCGGCTACCGCCTCACGGAGATCCAGGCGCAGGCCATTCTCGACATGCGCCTGAACCGGCTGACCGGCCTCGAGCAGGACAAGATCGTCGCGGAATTCCTGGAGCTGCTGGCGCAGATCCGGGACCTTTCCGAGATTCTCGCCGACCCGATGCGCCTGCTGGACGTGATCCGCAAGGAACTCGAATACATTCGCGACACGTTCGCCGACAAGCGGCGCACGGAAATCATCACCGATCACGAGGACCTCAGCATCGAGGACCTGATCACGCCGCAGGAGGTGGTGGTGACCCTGTCGCACGGCGGGTACGCGAAGGCGCAGCCCGTTTCCGATTACCAGGCGCAGCGCCGCGGCGGGCGCGGCAAGGCCGCCACCACCGTCAAGGACGAGGACTTCGTCGACAAGCTGTTCGTCGCCAACACCCACGACACGCTGCTGTGCTTTTCCGATCACGGCAAGCTCTACTGGCTCAAGGTGTATCAGTTGCCGCTGGCGAGCCGCGGTTCGCGGGGCAAGCCGATCGTCAACCTCCTGCCGTTGCAGGACGGGGAACGCATCAACGCGATGCTGGCCATCCAGGCCTTCGACGAGGGCAAGTTCGTGTTCATGGCGACGAGCCTGGGCACCGTGAAGAAGACGCCCCTCGGGCTGTTCTCCAGGCCGCGCGCGAGCGGCATCATCGCGATCGATCTGGAGGAGGGCGACAAGCTGGTCGGCGCCGCGATCACCGACGGCACCAAGGACATACTGCTGTTCACCACGGGCGGCAAGTCGATCCGCTTCTTCGAGGACGAGGTTCGCCCGATGGGCCGCGAGGCCGCCGGCGTGCGCGGCGTCCGTCTGAGCGACCTGCATCGCGTGAACTCATTGATCGTCGCCGAGCAGGGCTACATCTTGACCGCCTCGGAGAACGGCTACGGCAAGCTCACGCCGCTCGAGGAATTCCCGAAGCACGGCCGCGGCGGCCAGGGCGTGATCGCGCTGCAGGTCACGGACCGCAACGGCCGGATGATCGGCGCGCTGCAGGTCAGCCTCGACGACGAGGTCATGCTCATGAGCCAGGCCGGCGTGCTGGTGCGAACCCCGGTCAAGGACATCTCGGTGGTGGGCCGAAACACCCAGGGTGTGCGGCTGATCCGGCTGGAGGAGGGGGATCAGTTATCGGGGTTGGAGCGCATCGACGGAATGGTCGACGGCGGGCCGGCTCCGGGCGAGGCCCCCGAGAGCGGCGACGCGCCCGCGGCCGGTGAGGCGCCCGCGGAGGGCGGCCCGGGGGCCGGCTCGTCCGACCCTTAAGCGGCCGGGCCTGCACATGCGCGCGATCAATTTCTCACCGGGACCCGCCGCGCTGCCGCTCGAGGTGCTCGAACAGGCGCGCGAGGAGATGCTCGACTGGAAGGGCAGCGGAATGTCCGTCATGGAGGTCAGCCACCGCGGCCCGGCGTTCATGGAGATGGCGGCCGAGGCCGAGGCGGATCTGCGCGACCTGATGGCCATTCCGGGAAACTACCGGGTCATCATCCAGCAGGGCGGAGCGACGGCGCAGTTCGCGTTCGTGCCGATGAATCTCACCGCCGCCGATGCGGCCGTGGACTACCTCAACACGGGACATTGGTCCGCCAAGGCCATCGCCGAGGCGCGGCGCTATTGCAAGGTGCACGTGGCCGCCGATGCCGGCGGGCAGTATCTGCGGGTGCCGCCGCAGCGCGAACTCGATCTGTCCGCCGACGCCGCCTACCTGCACTACACCCCGAACGAGACCATCAGCGGCGTCGAGTTCGGATACATTCCCGAGACCGGGCCCATACCGCTGGTGGCGGACATGTCGTCCTGCATCTTGTCGGCGCCGGTGGACGTGGCGAAGTTCGGCCTCATCTACGCCGGCGCCCAGAAGAACATCGGTCCGTCGGGGCTCGTGGTCGTGGTCGTCCGCGAGGATCTTCTCGGCCGGGCCCGTCCCGGCACGCCCACCGTGTTCAATTACAAGGCGGTGGCCGACGAGCGTTCCCTGCTGAACACGCCGCCGACGTTCGCCTGGTACGTGGCCGGGCTGATGTTCAAGTGGCTCAAGAGAAACGGCGGAGCCGCCGCCATGGGCGAGCGCAACCGCATCAAGGCCGCGACGCTGTATGCGGCCATCGACGGCTCCGGGTTCTACCGCAATCCGGTGGCGGTGGATTCGCGCTCGCGCATGAATGTCACCTTCACGCTCGCCCGGCCGGAATTGGACGGGCGGTTTCTCGATCTTGCGTCGCAAGCCGGCTTGAAGGGCCTGAAGGGCCACCGGGTCCAGGGCGGGATGCGGGCGAGCCTGTACAACGCCATGCCGCTTTCCGGGGTGGAGGCGCTGGTGGATTTCATGCGCGACTTCGAGCGCAGGCACGGATGAGGTCGCTGCATGGCAGGTCGTAAAGTCAAGCCGCCGCAACGCAGGGCGCCCGCTCCTTCCCGGGATGGGCCGCCCGCGGAGGGCCGCCCGGCCCTCGACGACATCCGCAGGAGCATCGACGACGTCGATGCGCAGATCCAGGAATTGCTGAGCCGGCGCGCGCGCTATGCGCAACTCGTGGGAATTTCCAAGACCGCGTCCGGCAAGGCGGTCGACTTCTACCGGCCCGAACGGGAAGCCGACGTCCTGCGCAAGGCGCTTGCCCGCAACAAGGGCCCGCTGCGCGACGAGGAAATCGCGCGGCTGTTCCGCGAGATCATGTCGGCGTGCCTCGCGCAGCAGGAGCCGCTCAAGGTTGCCTTCCTGGGACCCGAGGGCACCTTCACCCAGGCCGCCGTGCTGAAACATTTCGGATCCTCGGTGCGCGCGCTGCCGCTGGCCGCGATCGACGAGGTATTTCACGAGGTGGAGGGCGGAGTCGCCGATTTCGGCGTGGTGCCCATCGAGAACTCGAGCGAGGGGACGGTCAATCATACGCTCGACATGTTCTTGAGTTCGTCACTCAAGATCTGCGGCGAGGTGGAACTGCGCATCCACCATTGTCTGATGGGGCGCATGAGCCGCATCGCCGACGTCAAGCGCGTCTGTGCGCACAGCCAGGCCCTGGCCCAGTGCCGCGGCTGGCTCGACATCGAATTGCCGGACGTGGAGCGCGTGGCCGTGCCGAGCAACGCGGAAGGCGCGCGCCGCGCCCGCGACGAGCGCGGCTCCGCCGCCATCGCCAGCCGGGCCGCCGCGGACATCTACGGTCTCACGGTGCTCGCCAACGAGATCGAGGACAGGCCCGACAACACGACGCGGTTCCTGGTCGTGGGGCGCAAGCTGTTCAGCGCGAGCGGGTGCGACCGGACGACGCTGCTGGTCTCCGCGCAGGGCACGGACGATGCGGGCGCCTTGTTCAGGCTCCTGCAGCCGCTGTCCGAGCACCGCGTCAACATGACCCGGATCGAGTCGAGGCCGTCGCACAAGCGCAAGTGGGACTATGTGTTCTTCATCGACATCGAAGGCCACGTGAGCGACCCGCCCGTGGCGAAGGCGCTCGCGTCCCTGCAGGAGCGGGCCTCGCTGTTCAAGGTTCTCGGTTCCTATCCGCGGGCGGTGCTGTGACGCGGCGGGA
>Ga0302140_10013304_pt1 | contig 10064 bp, 2 predicted proteins | sample I_Bog_E1_1_FD_202095 | JGI IMG/M metagenome (GOLD analysis project Ga0302140, IMG submission 202095) | Peat permafrost microbial communities from Stordalen Mire near Abisko, Sweden - I_Bog_E1_1 | ecosystem: Environmental > Terrestrial > Soil > Wetlands > Peat | place: Sweden: Abisko, Stordalen...
TGAGGCGCTCACACGCTTAGCCAAAATTGATTCACGGCAAGCTCGCCTGGTGGAGCTGCGTTTTTTTGGCGGCTTGGATATCGAAGAAACCGCCCAGGTCCTTGAAATCTCTCCGGCGACGGTCAAACGAAGTTGGCTGGTGGCGAAAGCCTGGTTGGCACGTGAGCTTTCAGTCGCACAATCACGATAGATGTACTGAAGGCCAGAATCAGTTGGTGTTGATCCCCCTGGAAGCCAACACATGGAACACTGCCCTTCACAGTTTTGAAAACACAGCATCGATGATGGCCGGGCGGGGATGGCAATGCATGAGAGATGGGAACAGGTAAATGAGATTCTAGCGCTTGCGCTGGAACAAAATCCAGCCGAGCGCGAGGCCTTTGTTCGCCAGGCGTGCGGCGGTGACGATGCACTGCTCGCCGAAGTGGAATCTCTTATAGCTCATAGCGGCGATGCCGATGGCCTTCTTGAGGATTCCCCGTTCGCGCAGTTCCTCTCATTCCAACCGAATTCAAATCTCGGGAAGAAATGCGGGAATTATCGCATTGTCCGAATGATCGGGCACGGCGGAATGGCTCAAGTCTACCTGGGAGAGCGCGACGATCAGAGCTTCCGAAAACTCGTTGCCATCAAGATGGTCCTGCCTGGAACCAATGCGCAGGAGATCTTCCGTCGTTTTCGCAACGAGCGCCAGACGCTCGCCTCGCTGGACCATCCATATATCGTGAAGCTCATTGATGGCGGAAGCACTGAAGAGGGCCAGCCTTACCTGGTAATGGATTATGTTGACGGCGTACCGATCGACCAGTACTGCGACGTTCATTCTCTGTCGATTGACGAGCGCCTGCGATTATTTTGCCAAGTCTGTTCGGCCGTTGAATATGCTCACGAAAAGCTGGTCATCCACCGGGATCTCAAGCCTGCGAATATTCTGGTCACCCGGGATGGAATGCCCCGTTTGCTGGATTTTGGGATCGCCAAGTTATTGGACCCGGACCTCTTTCACACAAAGCTGGTGACGCAAACCTCCTGGCGGCCGATGACACCTGAATACGCGAGTCCGGAGCAGGTGCGCGGCCAGGAGGTGACCAGGTCATCGGATATCTACTCTCTCGGCGTGATGCTCTACGAGATGCTGACGGATCACCGTCCCTACCGGGCGGGATCCCAGTCTCTCTTGGAGATGGAGCGGTCCATTTGTGAAGAGGAAGCGGAGAAGCCAAGCACCGCAGTGGGGAGAACTGAAGAACGGGCTGGGCACGGCGATGGAGAAGCTAAGGTTATCACTCCGGAAAGGGTTGCCACGAGGCGCCGGACCCAGCCGAACGAGCTTCGGCGCCGTCTACAAGGCGACCTCGACACCATATCAATGAAGGCTGTCCGCAAGAAGCCGGAAGACCGTTATGCCTCTGCACAGGAGTTTTCCGATGACATCGCACGCTACCTGGGTGGCAAGCGGGTGATTGCGCGAAGGCCGGCTCTTTGGTATAGATGCGGCCGGTTTATCGCGAGTCACAAAGAGTCCCTCGGCACTGCAATTATCTTGATCGTTGTTCTGGCGGCGTACAGTATTTGGAGAGCGCCAGTTCTAAGGACGCGAGAGGCCGACAAAGGAACGGCGAATGTTTCCTCACACTCACGGCGTTCCGTGGCAGTATTGGGTTTCAAGAATCTCTCGGACCGCCAGGACACTGCATGGATCTCGACTGCTTTATCGGAGATGCTGACGACTGAGCTTGGAGCCGGCGAACAGCTTCGCACCATTCCAGGAGAAGCCGTTGCGCAGATGAAAACGGATCTTGCTCTTGCTGACGCAAATAGTCTTGCCCCCGATTCGCTCGGCCGCATTCGTCGCAATCTGAACGCTGACTATGTTGTTACAGGGTCCTATCTTGACCTGGGCAAGGATTCTGGAGGTCAAATCCGCCTGGATCTTCGCATGCAGGATGCGGCGAAGGGGGAGACGATCGCATCCGTTTCCGAAACGAGCAGCGAGCAGCAATTGCTTGACCTGGTATCGCGAAGCGGAAGGCAACTGCGGGAAAAGCTTGGCGTTGCAGACGTGCTCGCTATGCAGTCGACAGGAATCAGAGCATCCGTGTCATCCAGCCCGGAGGCGATGCGCTTGTACTCCGAAGGCCTTGCAAAACTCCGAACATTTGACGCTTTGGCGGCCAGGGACCTGCTCATGCGCGCCGTGAGCGCAGACCCTTCCTATTCTCTTGCACACTCGGCGCTGGCGCAGGCCTGGGCCGGTCTTGGATACAACGAGAATGCAAAAGTCGAAGCGGAGAAAGCAATGGATCTGGGAACAATGCTATCCAAGGAAGACCGAGCGGTGGTTGAGGGACATTACTACGAAGCTAATAGAGATTGGGATAAAGCGATTCAGACCTACCAAGCTCTCTATGCTTCGTTTCCAGATGACTTGGAGTATGGCATCGACTGGGTGAATGCACAGATTGGCGGTGAAAAGGCGAACGATGCGCTGAGTTCACTCGCGAAACTCAGAAACGCCTCCACGGAGGCGAGGAATGATCCACGCGTCGATCTGGCCGAGGAACAGGCGGCATCCCTTTTATCAGATAACAAGAGGGCGGTCAGCGCCGGAAACGCAGCCATCAGGAAATCCGAAGCGGCTGGGGCGAGACTATTGACCGCGCGCGCCTCATTCTTTCAATGCCGCGCATACGCCAATTTGGGCATGACAGCGCAAGCGGAGAATGCCTGCGATCGCGCGCGGCACATTTATGGCGAATCGGGAGATTTGGCAGGCGAAGCACAAGCTTTGCACGCCGCTGCTGAAGTTCCTCTGAATCAAGGGGATCTTTCAAAGGCGACAGAGTTGTACGAGCAGGCGCTGGCATTCGCGCGAAAAACCGGTGACAAAAGACAGATGGGCCGGGAACTGGGGAATCTTGGTTTGATCGCGGCTCAACAGGGCAACGCGGCCTCAGCCGAGAAGTTGGACTCCGAAGCTCTCCAGGACTTCTACGACGTTGGAGATAAGCATGGAATGTCTGTCAATGAAGGCAACTTGGGAGACGTATTCCATTTGGAAGGTCGATTGGACCGGGCTCTTGCGGAATACCGCGATGCGTTGCTGTTGGCGCGCGAAGTGGGCCACAAGAGTTCAGAAGCAATCGACCTCTGTGTGATTGGCGAGGTCTTAATGGAGCAGGGGGATTTGAATGCGGCCATGCAAGTGTTGCAACAATCGGCCGGAATTCAACTGCAGATCAATGACAAAGGCTACTACGCGCACACCCTGACTTCGATAGGGGAATTGTATCGGCAGCGTGGCGACCTTGATGGAGCCAGGAAGTCATATGAAGAAGCTCTGTCCCTGCGTCAGCAACGGGGCGAAAAAGGTGCTGTTGCAGAGACAGAACTCTTCCTCTCTGAGCTGGCAAGCGATTCAAATGAAGGTGCAACCGCCGAGAAATACGCACAGGATGCCGTTGAGGAGTTTCAACGAGAGAAGGAATCGGACGCGCAGATTCTGGCGCTGGCCTTGTTGTCCCGGTCGCTGGTGCAGCAAGGAAAGACTGCCGAGGCACAACAGGCCGTAGCTAAAGCAACCCCCCTTTCTCAAAAAAGCAGCGACGTAATCACGCACCTGGATTTCGAGATCGCCAGCGCGTATGCCTTGGCGGCGGCAAAGAATTTGGTGGCAGCAGAGCGTCTTGCCAGGGACGCACAAGCAGAATCGAAGAGGCTTGGCCTTTTCCACACTCATTTGGAAGCAGCTCTCGCCTTCGGCGAGATCCAAATGATGGACAGGAATCCATACGCGGGCAGACCCCTGCTACAACAAGTCGTAAAAGATGCTCGTGCAAAAGGGTTCACATTCATTGCGAGGAAGGCTTCGGCGGCTCTTGAACGTAAATCCTCCGAATGATCTCCCTCTCCTCCCCGAGGCATTGAGCGATCGAGCTCACCAGGCCTGAATCAAAGTGAGTTGGCTGAGCAGTTGATGGGGGGGTGCCGTTGCATTAGGCAATGTTTCGCGAAGTCAATCGACCACCAAGTCCGCCTTAGGATTTCAGACGACTCGGTCGAGGTGCTTTCGGCCGACGCCGTTCCGCCTAGCTTATGAGAGGTATTTGTTGATTTTCGCTTGGCATCAGTGATGTGGTTGTGAGCGGGAATCTAATGATTTACGCTCACATCAGGATCACTCCCCTGAGCGAAAAACCGGCGGCAGATTGGTCCCCATGTGTTGGCCAGTGTTTACAGATCCAGACCACCTGGACGTAAAACCGGCTCGGACAAGTGCCCCTTGGCTCAACCGTTGCCCTGTTCACGCCAACCGATGAAAATCCGCAAACATATCGGCAGGCCCTTGCCGGCTCAGCGTTTCAAATCTCCACTTCGATTCGATTGGACAATGAATATCTCCTTCGGCTCAATGCAGTGTCAACTCTGCCTCGGGTCGGAGTCTCTTCTCCGACCTCTTGATTTGTGATGTCAGAGGTTTGTGCGAGTTAGAATTGCCGGTATGCCTGCGGAACAGAGCTTTGTCTACCGGTTCGCCGGATTTGAGGTAAATCCTGTAGCGCGCACCCTCAAGCGCAACGAAACACTTATAGGACTCAGCCGGAGGTCCTTTGATCTGTTGCTCTATTTTGTGCAGAACTCCGGGAAGATTCTAAGCAAGGAAGAACTGCTCAAGAATATCTGGTCCGATGCGTTTGTTGATGAGAATAGCCTTACCAAAACCATCTCTGTGCTGCGTAAGGCACTCGACGAAGCTTCAGCCGAGAGGTCATTCGTCCTGACTCTGCCCGGCCGCGGATATCAGTTTGCGTCGTCGGTGGAAATAGTGGTTCCGGAAAACGAACCTGCGCAGGCCCTGGCAGAGTTGGACGATGAAACCCATTCCATCGGAATTCTGCACCAGCGAAGAACCGTCCGCACCAGCATCAGCAAGGTGCAGGGAGGTGACGCCGACTGGAGCGCGCGCGCGGCGATTGCTCTGGCACTGGGAATAACGATTGTTGTAGCCGCCATGACGGGGGGAGGCTATCTCTTGTGGCGGCATTTCCATCCAGTCGCTCAATCCGCATCGGTAGTGCTGGCGGATTTTGAAAACACGACCGGCGAGAAAGATTTCGACTTCGCAGTGAACAGAGCTTTCCAAATCGAATTGGAACAGTCGCCCTTTCTTGACATTCTGCCCCGCACTACCGTCAAAGACACCCTGGTCCAGATGCAGCGCAAGGCAGACGAGCCGCTTACTCCTGACCTTGCCCGCGAGGTTTGTGAGCGCAACAACGCACAGGCCGTCATCAGAGGGTCCATCTCCAACTTTGCAGGCAAGTACCTGCTCATCATGAACGCCAGCAGTTGCGTGACCGGCAAGAACGTAGCCGGGACCAAGCAACTGGTTTCTCAAAAAGCCGATGTGTTGCCGGCCTTGGATGCAGCTGCCGGGAAGGTTCGCAAACAGTTGGGAGAGTCGGCGGCATCGTTGGAGAAGTTCCAGACTCCGATTGCCCAGGCCACTACCAGTTCGCTCGAAGCGCTGCGGGCCTACACGCAGGGGCTGGACGCTTCAGATCGCGGAGATTTCACTAACGCGCAGACGTTGTTTCAACTTGCTATTGCGCTCGATGCAAACTTTGCCTCCGCGTACAAAGGCCTGGCTGCAAGCTATTACAACCGCAATAATCACCCGCAAGCCCTCGTGAACATTCAAAAGGCATACGCGCTGCGGCGCAATACCACCGAGCGGGAGCGGCTGTCGATCGAGATCTCGTACTACACATACGGCACGTTCGATTACCAGGCGGCAATTTCCGCAATGCGGCTTTTCAATCAGCTCTATCCCAATAACCCCACCAACTGGGGCAATCTCAGCAACATATACACGCAGGTGGGAGATTATGCGCAGGCAGTGCTGGCGGGCGAGAATGCCTGGCGCCTGGGACCTCATACCGGTGTGCGGGCTGAGATTCTGGCGCGAGCTTACAAGCGAGCCAATCGCTTTGCGGATGCCAAACGAGTGACGGCGATTGCCATTGCCGACGGAAAAGACCGTATCGGCCTGCACAGCATTCTGTTTCAAATTGCCATCGCCGAGCACGATCTGCCGCGCATCAAGTCTGAAGGAGAGTGGGGATTCACGCATGGCGATCCGGAGGGGGCGCTCGAAGGCCTGGCTCAGGCTGCAGCGACTGAAGGTAGACTGCATGAGGCAGCCGCCGATCTTTCCCGCGCGCGCCAGCATGCGCTGCGAGAAGGCGATCAGGATTCAGCCGAGTCTTATCCCCTTGAACTGGCAGGGCTGCTTGCTGATGCGGGCGATTCGGCCGGAGCCATCGCCGTCCTCAAAGGCACACATGGCGACGGTGGAGATCCGGGAAGTTTTGCCCTGCTCATGGCGGCGCTTGGGGACCTGACTGCCGTGAAGAAATTCGTCGTCACTGCCAGCAGCCGTGATGAAACGAATACGGTCTACCACGAGTATTATCTGCCAATGGCGCACGCCTGGCTCGATCTTGATGCGCATCAGCCGGCACAAGCCGTTCGGGATCTGGAACCTGCACGTCCCTATCAAATGAGCGACTTTTTGGTTCTCTCCCTGCGCGCGCAAGCTGAGGCCGCGGCCGGCATGCTTGATCGCGCGGCTGAGGATTACCGCATCATTCTTGCCAACCAAGGCATCGATCCGCTTTCGCCGCTGTACAACGTCGCGCATCTGCGCCTGGCTCGGGTTCTTGCAGCGCAGAAAAAGTTCGAGCCGGCGCGCAAGGAATATGAGGCTTTCCTTGACGCCTGGAAAGACGCCGACCCTCAGCTTCCGTTGCTGCTCCAGGCAAAAAATGAATTCGCAAAACTACCCTCGCATTAGCGTGCTCCAGCGGAGAAGAAATCAGCTCTTCCGGCAATTAAAACGCGCGATCGGATTGTCACAATCTGTCATAACCGGTCACTTGCGCTCCTCTGCAGATCCGCAGACACTCGGTCCAATGAGAAAGACCGGCAGGATGAGTCGACTGCTACGCTGGTTCCGTCAGCGATGCGGGTTTCTCCGCGCAGGAACAGTGTTGCGTGGAAGCAGCCAAACCGTCACGACCGTGGAAACAATCGAGTCCGAGGAAAGGACCATTCTGATCGGGCTCCAGCAAGTCAGCCATGCTGACGTCTGCCCACTCTGCGGATCGAGGCTCAGTGCGAAAGGTAAGGACAGGGTTCAGCGCCAACTGGGCGAGTGATACCCCGTGATGCCGCCTGCGCCAAACGCGCTTACGAGAGACTTCTGTTTAAGACACCAAACTGCGCGAGCCGCGGACCTGGGGTCCGCGGCTCGCGCTGTCTTGGTGTTCTCGATCGCTTAGGGATGGGCTACGGGTTCAGGATGGTTTACGAGCTCTGAATGCGTTGCGTTCCCGGGCCGAGTGCTTGGAGGGATAGGCCGAGGGTTTGGAGCCTGCCCGCCTCCCGGCCTGCGGGTCAGCCTCGGTGTCGACCGAGTGACAACGGGTTTTGGATCTACCATGTGCGCTTCTACCTCGGCTTTGGAAGCAGTGGCGCCTGCGGCTGGCATCCGCCGTTTTGCTCGTGCCTGCCCAGCGTTGAAGCGGTCGGTCACATCGGTCAGCCGCCGGGCTTCATAGCCGCGCCGCTTGGCGACGATGCGATAGTCGAAGGTCAGCGACGAGATGCCACCCTTGGATTCACGCACCTCGAAGCTGGTGGCTGTCTTGTTAATCACGAAGAGTCCCTCCGAATCGCCGTTGGGTGTGATAAAGACGTGATAGCTGGCATCGGCTGTGACTGTGCCGGCGAACGCTGGGTCAATGGCCACCACCGCGACTCCCTTCTGCAACGTGCCGGTACCAAAGTCTTCCATCCAGTTTTCCGGCGACTGCATGGAGTAGGTCTCTACCTCTCGCCCGCTCTCGGCCGCCTTGACCATGTTGCTCACCGCCCCGGAGCAGGCCAGATCGCCGCTTCCGTCGATGAAGCAGAGACCTCCGCTTCCCACATACCCTTGTGCCTCAAACAAAATCGCCCCACTGTTCGTGGAATCGTTTTGGATGTGAAGCGTTGAGGCTCCGGCACCGTTGTTCTCGAAGTAACCGGCGTTGTTGTTATCCGCCGTGCCGATAACGCCCCCGTAGCTCCCGGCAGGATCCAACGACGTGTCACCCCAAACGCCAGCGACTGGCGCAAGCGGCAAGTAACCGTTGTAAACGCCGCTATGGCCAGCGCCAATACCCAACACCCCCAAACCAAGGTCCGCCAAGCCATACACGCCGGTCGACACACGAACCGAGTCTGAGGCGCCGCCGACATGAGCGAAAAGGCCGTACCCGCCGGTGCCGGTCGCGTCGCCCACCAGGCCGTTGCCGTCGTTGCCGGTGACGATACCTTTCACGCCGGCGGGAGCGTTGCCGGTGCCACTGTCCACGGCGCCATCCGACTCGCCGTAGATGCCGATCGAGCCATTGCCGGTGACATCGCTATTAACGCCGCGCGTATTCAGGCCGGTTGTGGCGGCCACCACGCCATAGGCGTAATCACCACCGGCGGCTGCGGCGAGGACCGTAGGATTGTTGCCGCTGGAACCTTCTGCGTCGTTCTGGGAGTAGATTGTCGGGTAAGTGACGCTGCTGTTGAAGAATACGGCGCCGTTTCCGTTGTTCGCACCACCGTAGATGGCGTAGGCGCCCGCTGGTGCATTCGATTCGGTTACATCGCCCCACACCCCGGTGTCGGTGCCGCTGCCGTAAACGCCTGCGGAAACAGTTCCCGTGGCTACACCCGAGATGGCGGTGGGATAGTCGCCGGCGCCGGTCGAGTTGGCAGAGTCTATGGCATAGAGGGCAGGATTGGTGGTGCTTGAATTGGCGAAGTAACCGCCGTAGCCACTTGCTGACACTCCATTCACGCTCACCCCGCTGTCGGTGAGCCCGTAGAGAGCGGTCGCCCCGTTCGTGCCATTTCCAAAAACTGCGACACTCCCGCCACCTGAGGCGCTCCCCTCAAGGTAACCTGCAAAGATGCCGTTTCCGGTAAAGGAATTAGTCGTCGCGCCCAGCTTGGGATAGACGGAATTAAGCGTGGTCTCCAGCGCCGAGGTATTCAGGCTCAGTGCCACAGAGCCAGAGGTGCCGCTGCCGGATAGCGGGCTGGTGGTGGTGATGCCGGTGATGGTTCCTGCGCCCGTGCCGGGGAAGGTCTGACCAGAGGCGAAGGTGATCTTACCGGTCTGCGCGATGGAGAGGCCGGTCGAGTTAAGGGTCCCTGATCCGGCACCGAACAGCAGCGCTAGATTTCCCATGGGAGTGGAGGTGTCGTTGTCCGCGGCCTGTGTCTCCCAGGCGAACTTCTGATATACCGAACTGCTACTCGTGCTGGAGTAAGCGTTTGCGTCTATCTCGAGAGGCGGTGAGTTCACCCCTGCGGCGGAGGTTGCCGGGGTCGCCGGCTGTATCCTCACTTCGCCTTCCGCCAGGATGCCGGACGTCGCGGTTGTCTCTCCGCTTACGGTCAAACTGGCCGCAGTCAGCGCGCCTGTCAACGTGGCGCTTGGGGCCGTCACGGCTCCGCTTACCGAGAGGGTGCCGGTGATGGACTGGTTGCCGGTAAACGTGTTGGCCCTGCCCAGCTGCGCGTAGACACCGTTGAGGGTGGTCTCCAAGGCTGAGGTATTCAGGCCCAACGCTACGGAGCCGGATGTTCCGGAGCCAGTCAGCGGGCTGGTTGTGGTGATGCCTGTGATGGTGCCAGCGCCAGTTCCGGGGAAGGTTTGTCCGGGGGCCCAGCTGATGACGCCTGCGGGCGAGATGGATAGGCCGGTCGCTGCGAGAGGTGCAAACCCCGCCCCATACAGCAACGCGAGGTTTGACGACGGCGTGCTGGTGTTGTTGCCCGTGGGAACCACCTGCCAGGCGAAATTTTGATGCACGGCGCTTGAGGATGTGCTGGAGTAAGAGCTGCCGCCCAGCTCGAACGGTGGCGAGTATACCGGGGCGGATGAGGTCGCCACGTTGGGCGGCGTTATCGTCAGCCCGCCGTAGCTGGTCATCAGGCCGTTGCTGGCAATCGAGAAA
>Ga0302140_10013308_pt1 | contig 10062 bp, 10 predicted proteins | sample I_Bog_E1_1_FD_202095 | JGI IMG/M metagenome (GOLD analysis project Ga0302140, IMG submission 202095) | Peat permafrost microbial communities from Stordalen Mire near Abisko, Sweden - I_Bog_E1_1 | ecosystem: Environmental > Terrestrial > Soil > Wetlands > Peat | place: Sweden: Abisko, Stordalen...
TAATGAAAACTTTAGAAGGTCATTCTCAATCAGTGAATTCAGTGAATTTTTCTCCTGATGGAAATCAAATTTTAAGTGCATCAAGTGATAAAACTATCAGACTATGGGATTTAAAAACTGGATCCCTATTGAAATCTTTCGAGGGGCATTATCATTCAGTGAATTCAGTGTGTTTTTCAAATGATGGAACTCTAATTCTAAGCGGGTCAAGTGATAAAAATGTGAAACTATGGGATCGAAAAACAGGTTCCTTCATAAAAACCTTCTCGGGGCATTATAATTCAGTGAATTCAATCTATTTTTCCCCTGATTCTAATCGAATTTTAAGTGGATCATTGGACAACTCAATAAAAATGTGGAATCGAAAAACGGGGTTCTTGTTGAAAACCTTTGATGGTCATTCTAATTCTGTGACTTCAGTATGTTTTTCTAACGATGGCAATCTAATTTTAAGTGGATCCTGGGATGGGACTGTTAAATTATGGGATAGCATATCTGGATCATTGATGAAAAGTTTCGAATGTGCTTTTGAGGGTCATTATAAGGTGAGTTCAGTATGTTTTTCTCCTAATAATAATTTTATTTTGAGTGGATCAAGTGATAATAGTGTATTATTGGATAGAAAAAATGGAGCATTGTTGAAAACGTTTGAGGGTCATTCGAATTCAGTGACTTCCGTTTGTTTTTCTCCGGATGGAAATTTCTTTGCAAGTGGCTCCAGAGATAAAACCTTGAAATTATGGGTTCGAACTGGATCCTTGGTAAAATCCATAGAAAATCAATTAGATTCCATGAATTCATTATGTTTTTCTCCCAATGGAAAATATATTTTAAGTGGATCTTGGGATAATACTGTGAATTTATGGGATCGTATCACAGGATCTTTGTTACAGTCTTTCGAGGGTCATTCTGATTCCGTTAATTCAGTGTGTTTTTCTCCCGATTCAAATCTCATTTTAAGTGCCTCAAGTGATAAAACAGTGAAATTACGCGATCGAATCACAGGCACCTTGTTGAAAACCTTTGAAGGTCATTCCAATTCAGTGAGCTATGTCACTTTTTCTCCTGATGGAAACCTCATTCTCAGCTCGTCATGGGATAACACTGTGAAATTATGGAATCGAATAACTGGATCTTTAATGAAAACCTTTGAGGGTCATTCTAATTCAGTGAATATGGCTTGCTTTTCACCTGATGGAAGCCTCATTTTAAGTGGATCATGGGATAACACCATGAAATTATGGGATCGGAAAAGTGGACTCTTAATGAAAACCTTTTCTGGTAATTCACATTCAGTGACTTCAGTGTCTTTTTTTTCTGATGGTGATATGATTTTAAGTGGATCTACTGATAAAACAGTGAAAGTATGGGATAGAAAAACAGGGACTTTGATACATTCTTTTAATTCACCTCATTCAATTCCTCTTCATATTCAATTGCTGTTAAACAAAAATCTTCTAAACTCTTATAATTTTGTATGCTCATTGACTTTAAGCAATAATGAAACACAACACGATTGCAAAAATATGCTAGTTCTTCACCCAGTTTCTCTCTCTTTAAATAATATCAGAGTTTTCTTAGCCAAAAATGCCATCATTCCTTTGAATTCTGATATATTAGCTGATATTCCTCCCAAAAAAGTATCAGAAAGACATTCTTCAATAAACAGAAATCGTTCCAATTCCAATAACCCACTTCTTCCATTGCAACAGAAAATAAATTTTACATCCTGTAAATGTGTGCTGATATGAAATTTACATTATTAAACCCAAAAATTTAAATTTAGTTTCAAAAAATTTGTTTTTTATTTTTAAATAATTTTTTCAGGAAATTTTAAATAACATTTTTTTTTGGAGTCTTTCCATAAATAAAAAATGCTTTTTTGTAATATTTTTGGATAGCATAAAATAGATTATATCAGAAATCCAAATCTTTTTTTTAAAAAAAGAAATCAAAAATACAAAAAAATTAAGACATCAATCAATGAATCTCATTTTATTTCTCATTTGCTTCCTTCCCGTCCTCTTTTTGGTCATTTATATTCTAACTTCACCCAAACGCAAAAGTAGAAAATACTTATTTCTTTTCAGCCTAAATATTTTTTCTATTTTCCCAAGAAAATCAAACCCAAATCAAAGGCAAGGTTGCAGTCAACAATTCAGAGATTTTTGTTCCTTTGATTGACAAACAAAAAGTAACCCATGACACCTACAATTTCGTCTTCCGGTTGCCTGAAGATGACATGGTTTTGGGAATTGGAGTTGGTCAATGCATTGTGCTTTCGTAACACCTAATAAATAATTTATAAAACTAAAATTGGCTCTATATTAGAGCTTTTATGAAAACTGCTGAACATCCTGAAGGTGAAGACATTTCTAGGAAATACACTCCAACTTCAAAAGTTGAGGAGAAAGTAAAGAAAAAATTTTTTATCAAAAATAACGAATTTTAGGGGAAATTCACGTTGATTGTAAAAATTTATAAAAAAGGAGTGCATCCAAAGTTCCCAGATGGTGGCAAAATGACCCAATATCTTGAGAATCTTCAGGTATTTTTACCATTTTGATAAAGATGAAAAAAGTGAAAGATTGGAGATAAAATCAAAATAATGGGTCCGAAGGGAAAGTTGGAGTATAGAAGTCTAGGAAAAACATCGATAAGGTAATTTATTTTTTTTTATTTCCAAGAAAAACTTAAGCTGTCTTAAGAGGAGATGAAGGAGTGAGAATCAAGAAATTTACCTCTATTGGAATGATTGCTGGAGGGACTGGAATTGCGCCAATGTATCAACTTATCAGAGCAATTGGGGATAATATTGAGGATAAAACGAAGATGAATTTTTTGTTTGCGAATAAAGCCGAAGTAATAAATTCTTGGATGTTTTTATGAAAATGAATGAAATATGATAGGAAGATATTTTACTGAGAGAGGATTTGGAAACCATTGAAAAAAATGGCAAAATCAAATTGTTCTACACTCTTGATAATGTAAATTTTCTCGAATTTTTAATAAAATTAAAATTTCTATTATGAATTTTTGTTTTATAAGCCCCCAGAAATTTGGAAGCATTTTGGAGGATTCATAACTAAAGATATGCTAATCAAATCAATGCCTTCTCCTGGCAGTGATGTCTTGATATGCACTTGTGGCCCACCTATGATGAATAAGCTTGTAATCGACCTATTGCAACAAATAGGGCATAAAAAAGAAAACATCTTTAAATTTTAGTTAAACATTCTAAAAATTCCTAATTAATTGATAATAAAATTAATTTTGATGAAAATTTTTTTTTTCTAAATTTTTAATTTTATTTTTATTCAATACTTTTTTCAAAATTCAACATTAAACCATTATACAAGAATATTCATATAAATTGGAAAAAATTTCCATAAATAAAATACCAAATAAACACAAATAAACTAAGAAGCTATATTTCTCTGAATTCAGACACTTCAGGCATGTTGTTAATTATGTCTTGAGAGACAATAAAAGAAGGCAAATTGGCCAAGGATTATTAATGATGGGGGTTGTTGAGGTGGGTGGAAGTGATGGCAAATATATTGGAACTTTTGCGAGGTCTTATGAATTTAGTGTGATTTGATCCAATTAAAAAATACTCCCTTCCCTCTAAGTTCTAACGATATAGGTTAACAAATTATAATATATTTATAACATTAAAGCACTCATAATACAATTTTCTGATGAAAAAAAATCATTAATTTCTAAAAATTCATTAAAAAAACCAATAACAATTTATTCAAATGAAAAAAAACGACTTCAACCATTATTCCAGATTTTTTTCCCTGATTTTCGAACTCTACAAAGAACAGCAGATTTCCTTATTCGAGAAACGCATTTTGAAACAAGGCATCTTCGAGGAAGAAGATAACATAAATAATTTCATAAAGGAGTTTAACGAATCCCATGATGAACAACAGCTCAAGAAGAATTTAATTAAATTTGTGAAATTCAAAGACCAGTCGTCTCCAAATCAACGTAATAAATCCATCAAGAACTCAAGAACAGAAATCGCTCAACCGAAAGTCGATCAATTCAGTCCTCGATTGTCCTCAGACTCAAAATTGAACTACTTAAAGGGCTTTGATAAAGCCCCCATTAATAAAAAATTAGAAAACTGCAACTCATTAGAAATTAACATGATAAAACAAAACGAGAATAAAAAAAACCTTGCAACGGTAAAAATGGTAGGTTTATGGATTTTCATATCATTTAATAGGTGAGAGAAAATGACCAAATCATGGAGATTTTGAACACGACGTATGAAAAGCTCAGCATGAGTGATCTACGAGACGGAAGAGATTTTCAAGGAGAGACCTTTCAAATTCTAAAGAAAACGCTTGAAAGCATTTTGAAGAACAAGGGACAAAAGTATTTTAATGTTGTTCTTTTAAAAAAAAATAAGATTTTTTAGTAGTGAGATGGAAAAAAGCCTCATAGAAAAGTTTCTGAAGACCAATACTGAATTTTTAGAGAGGTTCAAGGTAATTTTTAAAAGTTTATCAAGAATTATGATAAAAAATCTATGAATTTGCAGTTTTGTTTCCATGAAATAAAAAATGCTGTGATTGACCTGCTGACGGATCGACTTCATTACGTCAACATTTTCACTTTGATAAAGAAAATGGTGAAAAATATCAACGATGCGGATGAATTCGCCTTTTTTTGCGAAACAGATGGGGGTAAATGGCAGATTTACGATTCATATTATGACAAGACAAAAATTTTAGTAAAATTCTGATTTTTTTGAATTTTTAACGAAATTATCAAAGGACCTTGAATTTCAAGAGAAATTCCAAGCTGCCATTGGAAAAATATCTACAAAGGATATTTTGGAAATTACAGTTGATGAACAAAACATCTTCAATATGTTGATCAACAATCATAAATATCATAAGATCTATCTGTTGAAATTGTTTTATAAGACAAAGCCATATTTATTCTCATATAATTGGGCAAAATCAACGATAAAAAACCGATTCATTAAAACCTTTTTCGAGTTTTGAAAGAATTTTTTATTTTGTTTAAAAGAATTTTATTTTGGCTAGAAGCTCCAAATGCGGACATCTGACAAATTTAGTCGAGCTGTTATCCGAATTGATCATTGAATCTATAAAAAGCATAACTAACGATTATGGTGGAAATTATATGTTTATACTATTATCATTTTTAAAAAATTTATTTTTTTTGTTCGCTTTTTTAGTTTAGAAGACATCCTTGAAAAAATCTTCGAAGTCAATGAAAATTTCATGATTCATTCGAAATGCATCGTCCTCAATAAACTCTCACAAATCCTTCAAAACACCTTTAGAACACATATGTATACCTATTTAAATTAAAAATTTTAAAAATCTTGTCAAAAGTGAATTCGAAAACGAAAACGATGACACCTTCTTAGAAACTGCGGCTCAAATGAATAATTGTTCTTATCAATGCGACCAAAAAAGGGTCATCAAATCCTCCATATTCCGTTGTGCCAAAGGTGAGAGATTTAATGATTCCCCAATCTGGTGCCCTCGGAAATATTCAAATGGGTTCAACAAGAACTACCCAAAACTAAAAAGCCAAAATTTTACCACGATCATTGATCATAACAAATCCAAATTCGATCGCAAGGATTATAATTTATTTGAGATTGAGAGCTTGAATTTTAAATTGTATTATAAGACAGAAATGAACAATAATGAATTCATTAAAAATGCATTGCATGCGATAAAGATTCCTGTGTTGAAATTCTTTAAATATGTGAACAAAGAATTGCATAAATCGATGTTTTATCGCTATTTTTCATCTGAGGAAGATAAAGTAGTCATGGAATTTGATTGTCATGGGGTTTTAAAATTCATGAGTCGACCATTAAGCGAAAAATTCATGTAAATTCTTTTATTTTTTAGAAAATGTTTATAAAATATATATAAAAATAAAAAGATTGGAAAATAAAATCATTTTCACACCCGTGAAAAATGAAAATATTTACCTGTTTAATCAGATTTTTTCGAGTGTCGATTCCTTGAAAAGCAAAGTGAAGGAACTTTTGATGAAAAACCGATGGTTCTCCAGGAAAATGTCCGTCAATGAACAAAATGTCGTTTATGAAATCCTCAGCAATTTCAGCCATAAGAAAAATAGATTAAGAAGCCTTTTTCTAATAATTCAAGAGAATTCCAAAGCGAGAGGGTATTTAATTAGAAAAAATGCTATTAAATTATGAATTATTTTGAAGCAAAATGAAAAGACAGACTTCTTCGAGACATTTGGATTCGATACTCAGTGGAGGTGTATCCCCGAATACGAGTAAGAGAAACTTGAAAGCTCTCTTTAAAAATAGCGTCAAAACTATCAGATCCATCATCACTCTTCATTCACTCAAAAGAACTTTGGTAACAATTATGATTAGTATTATTATTTATAAATTAATACTATTTATTAATTGTAGTATTAATAATTTGTGTTCTCCCTTATTAATCATTTTCGAACAAAACATTTTTTTAAAATAATAGAGTCTTCTAAAAGGTGAAAGTAAAAATGACACCTATATCCAAGAATTCGTGCCTGATAATTTGCAGAAGGAATCAATTGAGGATGATGAGTTTAAATCTAAAGATTCAGAAGATGAGATCCATAGTTCAAAAACATCTCCTCGCGACAACTCCAAAGGTGAAGGGAACAAAGTGACAAACATAAAAGCGAAAAACATTTTAAAATAGTATCAAAAATTCCAAAAAATTAATTTATATGATAAAAAAACAGCACGATATCAAAACTATCCGCTTTAAATAAAGAAGAAATCGACAAAAACAGCTTGAAATTCCGAGGTTACAATACGAAAAAACTCGATTCTTCTCCGGAAATATTAGAGAAATTCATAACTCCTGATTTAATGACCCTGAAGAAAGAAAAAGATGACACTTTGGATTCCTTTGCTTTCAATATTTTGGATGAAAGCAACCCCCTTGAAAAACAAAGATTTGTCTGGTCGATGTTCGAAAAAAACGGGTTTATGGAAGAATTCATGATCCCCATCAACACTTTATGCGATTTCATCAATATCATGATGATCAAATATAATAAAAGAAGTAACCCTTTTCATAATTTTGACCATGGAATTTCAGGTAATTTTTCTTTTAACAAAAGAACAGACTATAATTTATAAAAGTTATGCAATGTTGCCATGTTTTTTGTAATAAAACGGCTTTGAAAAATTATTTCACGTCATTGGAGAAATTCGCATTGATATTTTCTGGATTATGTCATGATGTCGCACATACAGGACATAATAATGTTTTCGAAATGAATTGTCTTTCGAAATTGTCTTTAAGATATCATGATAAATCCGTAATTTCTAAAATAAAATTCATGTATTTATATTTTTTCTTGATGTTTTCTATAGGTTTTAGAACAACATCATTTAGCCATAACCTTCAAGATTTTACTCATTGAAAAATATAACATTTTCTTTAATCTTTCGGTTGAAACGGTGAGAGAAATTCGTAAATTCATGATATCAAACATATTATCCACCGACATGAAGGAACATTTTTCATTATTGGCCTCATTCGAAACTCGGATGAAAGAATTAATGGATGGCAAGGGCGAATTTTGTAAAAAACAGCTTAATTTTCTTAATTATTTTTAATAAAAACCCAAGGCAAAAAGGAAGATGATAAAAAATTGCTTTTAGGAATAATGATTCATTCCGCTGATTTTAATGGAACAGTCAAAGATTTTTCAATTAGTCGAATTTGGAGTGAAAAAGTCAACCTAGAATTTTTCCGACAGGTCATATTTCTAATATCTATCTCTCAAAAATCTCTTTCTATAGTATAAAGAAGAAGGTCTTATTGGTTTACCACAAACCCCTTATATGAAGGATTTAGATCAAATTGGCATCATGGCCAAAGCCGAAATGGGGTTCATAAAAATGATCGTTCAACCGCTTTGGGGTTTAATGAATATTTTCCTCGATCATGAACTCGAAGATGTCATCAAAAGGCTCAATGACAACGCCAATAGTTGGGAGAAAATCTATTTGGAAAGCAGCAATGACCCTCAAAAAAGGTCATTTTTGACCACTTTGGCCCAGGAGGAAGGACATAATGAGAATAAGGAGGATGACAACGCGTTCAAAAGGTCGAAAAGCATGTTTTCCTACTTAAAGAAGACGATTTTGAAGGATAAGGATAAAGAAAAGGATAAAGAAAAGTAAGATAATAAAGATAAAAAGAAGGAATAATAAGGAAAATTTTGGTTTTTTTTTTTTCTTTCGAAATGAAATGAAAATTTGTGTTAAAACAATATTTTTTTTAACTACATTGATTTTTCTCAGGAAAAAAAAAAAGATTTTTCACTTCATTTAAAATTATTGAAAGTTCGAATTTAGTTGGTTTTCGCGGGGACGGACTTCAACGGGATTTCCTTCCCTGCAGTGATCAAATCGAACTGTTCCTTTAAAACGGCCAATTCATCATCGAGTTTGAAAATATCCTGTTCCATTCTTTTTGATTTATCATGTTCACCATTTGATTCCGCCCAATACATATGTTGCTAATTTCAATAAACAAACATGAAAAAAACGCATAAAACAACCAAATTTATTAGAAATACCAAGAAATCTCTCCTGCTGTTTCGCAATCGTTCATATTGATCTTCGATTTCAGTGAGACGTTTTTCGCGACGATAATAACGCTTGACTCGGCCATAAAGCATGAATGAAACATAGGCTATTAGGATACTGGCGAATAGGATAATGAGTTCATAGAGATAAAGCATTTCTGAGGTTTCTTTGAGTGTTGTTTGAAAATTATTGGAATTAATTTAGGAATTATTAATTATTTTGAATATGATCGAATGTATATATATTCAATTATTAATAAAATTTTGTTTTTTCTTTATTAAAATTTATGCTAAAATAGAATATATATATTAAGGTTATGATGGATTCTTCAAAGAAATTAGGTCCAATACCCTTGATCTTAACTCTTCATTCTATATTAAAAAAATCATTAGAAAATCATTCATTAGGAAAATTCTTAGAAAAATCAATAAAATTATTAGAAAAATCAATAAAAATAAAAATAAAAATCCAAGAAAAATCAATAAAATTACAAGAAAAATCATTCCATGAGAAAAATGATTATTAGAAAAATCAATAAAATTATTTAAAAAAAAGAAAAATCATTAGAAAATCTTGTTTTTTACTGTTTGCATCAATTGTTCTCTTTCATTTCTTTTCTCAGTCAATAATTTATAACAATTCTTCACTTCATCCTTAAGATTCGTTATAATGACCTTCAATTGTCTTATTTGTGCCTCTGAAAACCTATTATCTCCCTCCCATTTCTCTATAATCCCCTCCTTTTCCCTCTTAATATCCCTATTTTCCGTTCTTTTAGCTTCCAAATCGTTTTCCAAATCCATTATTCGCGTTTTTAGCCCATTATAAGACTTTTTATCGATCAATTCCTTATTAATTTCTATCAAATTCGTGATTTCCTGACGACTATCGTTTATTAAAGCCTGTAATTCCGAATTCTTGGCTTTTTGGCTTTTGAAATCGTTATTTTCGACTCTCAAAAAGTCAATAGTTTCTGTTAATTTCTCGTTTTCCTTCAATAAAAGCTCCAATTTCTCTACTAATTCAGTTAATTTCCCTATATTTGCCTCTTTTTCTCTCAATAAACCCGCGTTTTCCTCATAAATTCTCTGTATTTCTAATGATTTCCTCTTAATTTCCGCGTTTTTCAATGAACTCGTGTTAAAAGAATCCAATAATTCATGAATATCATCAGCCAATCTTTGGAAAATATTGGAAAAAGGGTCTTCTTCTTCATTTTGGAACTGGAAACTGGAGTTTTTCATCGATTTGCCTTCGTTTTCTCTAATGTTATTTTCGATTTCCAATATCAAATTCAGGTATTTCGCAATAACTTTAGTCTGATTTTGCGAGATGCGAAAAACGAGACTTTCGATTTCTCGATGTTTTTCCTTATGAAATTCGTTTTTCGCTTCAATTTCCTGATATTTTCCTTGTAAATTCTCATAATT
>Ga0302140_10013309_pt1 | contig 10062 bp, 16 predicted proteins | sample I_Bog_E1_1_FD_202095 | JGI IMG/M metagenome (GOLD analysis project Ga0302140, IMG submission 202095) | Peat permafrost microbial communities from Stordalen Mire near Abisko, Sweden - I_Bog_E1_1 | ecosystem: Environmental > Terrestrial > Soil > Wetlands > Peat | place: Sweden: Abisko, Stordalen...
TCCATACCTGCCATCACTCTCACTGCGATCCAAGAGTCGAAACCAAAATCTATCTTCATTGTAGATGGCTTTGGGCCGCTCGTCAAGGCGCCTGCTCTGCTAGCAGGGCAGAATTATACGGGCGGCAGTGGCGCGAGCTGGTCGGATTGCTTTGAGATTCGGGCGCCGGCTGATAAATGGGGGTTCTTGGGTTACTGGGTCAATTCCACAGAGATAGTTCAGAAGCTCGCGCTGCTGTAAAAGACACAATTGATGGAGAAGTGCTAGGAGTTTGAATCGAATCCACATGGAAGCCTAATAATGAAGACTGAATGACCGTGACCGCTTATGAACAATCATCAGAGCATACCATTATCGTCATCGGTCTCTGATGTTCCAAACGATCGGTGAATACAATTTCTGCCGACACCCCAGGTCGTACGCCACACATCTCCCACGTTCTTGTCGCCCCTTACAGGTCAGCCAATGGTTCATAGTGTAGAATTATGTATTAACTTACCTTTCCTTAACAAGGACGCGTTCAATTTCCACAGCGCCGAAAAAGAAATGCCGGAGATACAGGAGAATCCGTCCGTTGCTTTCCCATGCGCCCTTTGAGCGAGCTTTAACCAGGTAGAGCTCTTCGTTTCCACTGAGCAAAGTTCCGTTGCTGACAAGTTTGAAAGTCTTCAGGCTACACATGTGACTCGCAGAGACCTGAAGAATGCACCCTTGGAATCACCAAACCGTAAGAAAATTAGCTGTCGATCCGCAAAGCTTTTCCCAGAGTGGGGCACGGGGCTTCTCCCAGGAGAGTCTGGAACAATGACAGGGTGGCAAAGAACGCGTCTCACACACTTACGATTACAGGTGTCGCAGTCAGGATCATCAAAATGTGCTTTCCAACCAAATATCAGTTGCAAGCTCACGGCTATATTGAGCACCCTGTGATCATATGGTGATTGTTTATGCACGGGCGGCGAAACCCGCACACAGTCCGGACAAGTATTGGTATCGTAGAAAACAGTATCTGTTCGGAAGTTGAAAAATACTCTCCATTCTGAATCGTGGTCGAGCTGAAGTAGCGTGTGAGCCTTCAGGAATACGCGGCGGGACTCTTGGCAGACCGAACGAGTGGGGAGAGGTGGGCGAGGCGAGAGGTAACGCCACGTGCCGTATTCCCACGGCCTGGGCATTCCGTCATTGAACACTGTACGACTGACTTCCTTTTCGTAAGAAACGTGGTGTACCCGAGCTATATACAAAAGACCCCAGATCATCACCCGGATCTCGGGCGGAAGTAGTGCAAACTTGTGGAATGTTTTAGGCCGACGTTTCTTTCCCATAGGTTGAGAGGCCACCCTTGAATAGAGTTTCGTGATATCAGCAACAGTTGGTGGTTGTTCAGGCGGAGGTGGCAGGTCGACATTCTGTTGTTGGGCCATATTGACTGGCGTGGGCTCGCCTGAGAACACACGGCTTGATGCCTCAATGGATATCCGCGACGAGGATGTGTTCTTCGTATTGCTGTTCGCAAAGAAATGCTCAAATCAGGATAATGATGGTGATGCTCATTGCACGCTGAGGTGCGCAAGTGAATGTTGATGTTGATGCTTCGTTGACGTTTGGCTCCGACTTTCAGTCTTCGAGCCGAGCCACAGAAGTAGAAGGCGCGAGACACGGCTCAATCCCAACTTTTGAAGCAGGAGGTACATCGCCACTGCCATATCGAGAAGCGGCGTCGCCTGGGTTTTCCGTGAGTGTCTTGCATTGCTGATTTAAGCAGTACGGACATTGGGCCATCTCGAATTATCCCTGGCAAACGACTGTTGTCTGTACCATGTCGTGACAGATTCACCTTGGCAGTGATGGCAGGAGCCGAATGCCTAGTGGCTGGGTGTTTTGTTCTCTTCCAGTGAAGACAGAAGCAGGTCAACATCACATAATCATCTCGATAGCTGGAGATTCGACACTCGAAAGTGGGCTGCCAACATCGTCGTCTTCTTTCTCGTCCTTCCATGTCAAAAGATCTTGTTTCCTTCTCAGACTAAAAGCCAAAGGAGCCGCTTGTCGGATTCCAATAATATCAGAAATCCATCGCAGGCGTCCTGCAACCCACTCGCGCATCATGTCCGAGACTAGGTCAGTGACAGCGGCGGTGTAGAGAGGCCATAGCAGCAAGTTGCCACTTACGGCTTTGGGAATCGCTCTTGGCATGCGCTTGTCGGCGTTGGGGTCGAATCCTAGGTAGAATGGAACGCTGGCGCAGATGTCGTGGCAAAGTTGTAGGAGAGTGGCGTTCGATGCGAGAACTTGGTTCTCGTAAAAGCAGGTATCGTTCCAGAGCAGAGAAGATTCTGGGCTGTTCAGGTAGAGATGGCACAGTTGGTCGAGGATGAGTTCGTTAATGAGAAGTCGAACGGAGCGATAGCTGTTCCAAACTGTAGCGATCCAGAGATTGGGGTAGACATGGTAATGATCAGAGAAAACCTCATCGCTTCTTTCTTTCAAGGTCACGGTTTGATATATCATCTGGTATGGGCAAGTCTTCGCCCAGATATCGTAATCGTTATCAATGGCACATGCTGTGGTGATGATACGTTCAGGATCGCTGTAATCGTGGAATGAGCTCATCGAAGATCGGAGGTCGCAATATCTGCTCGCCAGGTTGACGAGAGAGGTCGCAGCTGCTTGCTCAGGAGTCTCGAAGTCGATCTCATTTGACCAATCAGTGATGATTTTTGGAATCGGGGCGTGCCTCTGGATGCAGCTCGTGAGCTTGCAAGCATTAGTAAGAAGTCATCAGAGGAAGACCAACCAACATACAACTTGGGATCTCAAATGAATGAACATGTGGTACCCCAGAGGTGTTTTCAAGGCTTCTTTGCCGCGTAGTTGCATGAGTGCAACAGCTCCGGTAATGTGTTTCGTCCAAGCCTCCATTGATGAGCGGGAGTTGCAGGTATTGGTCTACTTCCGGTTAGCAGAGTCTCTTGAAGTTCATAGGGTAATGTCTACAGTACCTCATAGAGTCCGAGCAGTAAAATTGAGATCAAGGTCTGATCTGACTTGGCCTGCTCAACATTCCTCAACTGTGAACTGATGGTTCGCATTGCAGAATTGTACTTGATCACGGCGTTTGACATGATGTTTGGGGCTTTCCAGAAATTGGCAAGACCAACCATCCCAAGAGAAGCAACGCTATCCGCAAGTCCGCTCCCAATCTCCTCGCTGCTGTAGATGTCGGATAGATAGTCTATGTGGCCTTTGAATATATCATTGCCTCCCAAGACATAGTTCTGGAAGAAGAAGCACGTTGCTTGATCCTCAGGCGAGGTTGCCAGGTTGATGGTCAATGGAGGTAAAGGCTGAAACTGCGTAGGTTGCGGCAATGACATGAGGGCAAAGTCGAGATCAGATGTGGAAGGGAGATCGATTGCACGTGATCTTACAGCCTTTACTTGAGCCTGAGCTTCAGTCGAGCGTCGGTGCTTTTCAGAAAGCCCTTGAGACTCATCTCGAAACATCATATCATTCGTATCCCGATAGCCTTTACATGAACGGCCAGCTCTCAAGCACTGTGTGCATGATGGTCTTTTGTAATCACACTATCTCATCTTTAGCAAACAGCACGGAATAGAGGGGTAAGTAGACACAGGCCACTTACTCTTGTTCTTCGTAGCCTGCATTCTCCACAAGCCTTACTTGGCTTGCCGCAATAGACCATGTTGTCGGTTGATAGTCTTGTTTAAGGTTGGGACAAGGTTTGCTGTCAACTTGCCCAGGATCACCTTCTGCACCAATTCAACAACGTATTAACGAAAGGCTGTTTCTGTGGTCTGCGAAAGCTGCGAAGGGCTGCGCTGTAGGAGCTTGTATATCTTTATTATTCCTTCGTTGAGGCGCAGAGATCGTCGTCATCATTCCCCGACGAGAAGGGTTCGGGAGAGCATTTGCTTACGGGATGCCCGCGCATGCGAACCGCGCTCGCTGGGACAGTGCCACAGCCTATAGGGCTGGCGTTGACGACTGCACATCGTACCGGGCTCTTAAAACAACGACCGGTTGACGGTTGAAAGGGGCCGCTTCCCTGGATGCTTGTGTGACTGTGCTGCGGCTGGTGGGGTTACGAGCAGAAGAGTGGATAGAGGCAGTCTCAGGTAGAGGGAGTGAAGTGTGGTCGGTGAAGGTTGCGCCGATGGCTGCGATGCAGTGAGTGATGCACAGTGAAGCGAGAAAGCTTGATTTGCTGCGAACCGCGGCGAAGACCCCAGCACTAACCGCTTTCGGGGCTGCTTGAGTAGCGTCTCCCAGGACCTGCTAGGATCTACAAGGAAAAGGGTGAAAGCAGTTTACCGCCATCGGCTTCCTCCCAGACAGCATCAAGGCTGCTGGATCTGCTCATGCACGACTTAATCATCAACGCTCGGGGTAGCAACAGGTAGTAGCAAAGAGTATCTCTCACGGGGGGTCCCGAATTCCCGAGAATTCCCTTGAGGCACTTCTGATTCGTGTTTGCGATTAAGGTTCCCAAACTTGACTTTGTTGCGTTGCGCAGCTGTCGGGATCGTAGCCGACAGTCACCCATTCCTAGAATTGATGGTTGCAATACAGTGTTCTTGCTTGTTGAGACATTTCTCTGCTATGGGTGCATTGAAAAGTTTCAAGATGCATTTCTGTATAAGAGGAAGACGAAGTACCTCCTCAAATCTTCTCTCCATCACAACATCCACGCTCAACATCTTCTCCTGTTCGCAATCATCCATTCAAGATTTCAATTCTTGATCCAATATCAATCATATATCTCATCACTTCTACAATTCTTTCGCAATGGTGTCTACCGCAGAAGCTATTGCTTATGCTGAGCTCGTCGTCTACATCCCAATTTTCCTCCTCACTGCCATTATCATATTCCGACATGGCTTCCAAAAACAACTTGGGTGGATCTACCTTACACTCTTCTGTATCGTACGAATTGCTGGAGCCATCTTCGAGATAAAACGAGAACATGCTCCAACAAACAAAACCGATATCGAGTGGTCTGAAATCCTGCAATCAGTTGGCTTGTCACCTCTCCTGATGGCAAGCTTGGGCTTGTTGAAACGAGTGTCAGTTACTCTACTCGCCTCTGAAGACGAAATAATGCTGACATACCAACAGTACAGATGAAGTCTCAGCCCACGTGCGAAGCATGAACAACCAATTCCTACCCACATCCGGCATCGCAAACATCATCACCAAACGCGCAACAGCCAATTCTCGACGAAGCCGCGTCATACAAATTGCTCAGTTGCCAACAATGATCGCTTTGATCCTCTGTATCGCTGGTGGAACCGACGAGGCCGGCTCTGAGGTCTCGGAAGGAAAGAATCTCATGAAGGTCGGCATCGCCATCTTCGCCGTCATCTACGTTCTCCTCTTTGCACTCAGCGTCATCACGATGAAGGACGTTGGCAATGCTCCTCGCGAGGAGAAACGCATCTACATTGTCGTTCTGATCGCTCTACCGCTCATTGCTGTCCGTCTGCTTTGGAGCATTCTTTCTGCTTTTGGACACAGCTCGGATTTCTCTCTTCAAAGCCCGAAGCCTTTGATTCAGTTGTTCATGGCGACGATCGAGGAATTCATTGTTGTTGTTTGTTATACTACGGTGGGACTTATAATTTAGGAGGAGTCAACGAGAAGTCTCAAGTTTGAAAAGAGAAGCTGAAGGCGCAGGAGAATCAGGAAGCCAGAGGAGGGGAGTCAACTGGGGGTTGTACGATTACAGTAGACATCTCTTGGTGTTTTATGGAGTTATGGGCAAATAGACCCTTCAATTAGAATTTCACCTTCATCTTATACAATAATTACTCTCATGTCTTTAATATACATATCCAACTTCAAGTGATCTGTGCGGAGTCCAGCCCCAACAACAGTAGTTAGAGGAATAGGGTTACAGCACGTGACCTTTCTTGCACAACTTCTTCATTACTTTCGACCGAGGAGATATGCAAACGTAGAGCCTTGGCCTCTTCACGTCGCATCTATCTGCCAATCGCCGCACTCATGGCCTAAAATAGTGTGCGAGGAGCTCGCTGGACAAATCCCGACGTCGTACACACTAGGCCTAAGAGGGTATGCTGGGCGCTCGCGAATCAGAGCTCACCTCCGTCTTGCAACATCACCACTTCCATATGTAGATGAGCCTCCTCGGCCTCGTCTCAGCACGAGTGAGATGCCCATGGCGCAAGCATCTGGACGGGACTGCTTCGAGCAGCCCCATTGCAGGTTAGTGCCCGGCAGTCTCGCCCTCTACGGCCAAGCCTTGGCATCCCGGACGTCACCTGTCGCGGCTTCGACGGCGCAACAATCGTCCCACGCACGCCGAGGCCACGCATTACTCAACATCGATATTGCCCAGAGACCGCTTTTATTGCCTTCTGTTGCGCACTGCGTGCTGGATTCGTCCATCATGCCTCCCTTTCAGGTCTTGGTTCAGCGAATCTTGGCGGCCGGGTGAACGAAGTCTGTCCGCCCCGCCCCGGATCTCGATGAAGTACCTCTCGAGCACAAACTGAGGCTGGCCGGATCATTTGATTTGGAGATGAGGACGCATTCTTTGGAATACTTCCGCCCCCTCTTGCCATCGCCATCTCGCAACTGACATGAGATACGAATACGCTTCGCCCTCCAGCCACGTCTTGCTGATCCTAGCGAGTCTCACTCAGCCTCGATACCATATCTACCTGAAAGAGCGCACTGCCGACATTTCAGAGTGATTCCAAAATCACAGATACCCCGCAATGCCTATCATCGGGCTACTGGCCGTCGGAGTCAGTCTTGCCATAGACAAGTACCAAGAAAGACAGGCAGCGAGGAACGCTGAAACTGACTCTCATGATCCAACAGGCGGCTTTTGTTTGTCACGTTTTCCTCCAAAATATATGTGCATGCTGACCATTCTTCCAAGCGACTGGGATCACATCCCCAGAGATCGAACGGCGGCGGGAAGAAGAAGCTTTCAACGAGCTTCAAAATTACGCCGACTTCCAAAAAGCGCTTTCGAGCAAAGTACTGGATGAACTGTCACTAGATGACTCGCTTGAGGCACCTTACTCTCCCAACTTCAACGAAATTAGCGATGTATCACTTGGAAATCAGTGGTACCATCCATCCGATGGGACACGATACACGACTCGAAGTCAACTACCATGTCCGATTATCCTCTCTCAGAAAGATCCGGGACTTGACGGACCCGGCTGGGTCCGAACCTATTCGCCTGCTCTAATGGATTGTGGGATCCCTCAGCAATCGTTCCTCAAGTTCCTAGATTCTTTTAATGAGTCTCTTCAGGTTCGTATTTTCTTAACTGTGTTTCGAGGAACAAACTAACTTTGCTGCGTAGTTCTTCCCAGATATGGAAGCCGTGAATATCGCAGCTATCGAATCGGGAATCGGATGGCGAGACAAATCCGCGAATCTATCCACCGCCATTCCTAATGCGATTCAACTAGCCAAAGATGCGCAAAGAGGACGAGAGTAAGTATTTGAATCATTCCGCACCTAAACTTGCTGGAGTAGCTAATATCTCCTAGGCAAGAAACTTTCCTCGACCACGCCAACGTTTCTTTCTTCTCCCCCCGTGGGCTCTTCGCCATGGTAATAACATCGAACGCTAAAGATCTATCACCAATTCTCACCATCAACGTCTTCGAAGCATCAATTCCCAGTATGTCGGAACCTAGCGCGCGGGACTTACATTTCAGCGACATGGACTACGGCCAGATGACACTTAATTTCAGCAAAACGAAACAATCTCGACCTCAGCGGTCGAACAAGCTTCAGAAAATGAGCAATTTCATCTCCGACTACGGCGATCGAAAAGCGCACATACAGCCCACTAGTCCATCTAACAACCTTCCCATTTTCTCCCTGATATCGAGCATCTCGAACGGTCGCGAAAGCAAAAAGGACTCCCGAAAACGACGGCAACACCGATTCCAGCACGCACGTCCTACTTCTAGAGCCAGTGGCGTCAGCTCTGCCGAGGTTCCCTTCGGCGTCACGAAGGTTGGGAAAGTGCCGACGTCAGCGAGGGGGATAATGGAGCGGATGAGGAGGGATGATGGAGATGACAATGATGCGGGACAAGATAAACATGTTAGGGATGCAGAGATACAAACGGTCTGTACTTTCACTCATGAGATGTGTGGTTCTATGGTGCTGACGAGCGAGCAGGGAGCGCTTTATCTAGTAATCGTCAACGACCTGGGCGCCCAGAGAATACTAGGTCTAGATGAAATATACGACGATCCAAGCTTTAATATCGACCCATCACTCGACAAAGGGAAAGGGAAGGATAGCTCTTGGTTTATGCAGGACGCAGGAGAGGAAAGTTTGCCGGTGGACCCTGCACTCGAGGACCCACACTTCGAGGATGCGGACGAAGAAGATTTGCCTCCACGGTACAGCAGCATACACCCAAAACACCGGGCTCGAGTCCAAGCATGGCGAGAACAGAACCCGGAATCTTTCGATCCCACTTTATGATTGCACAACAAAACTTTGGCATTCTGGCATGGAGTTTGGCGTACAGCGGCATCACTCACTTGGAAAATGTAAATATTACATACGAACAGGAGTAATCCTTCAATACCATACATCACACTTCAGTAATCAATCCCACGCCTTCTGCGTCAGACTAAACTCCTCCCACCTAACCCCCCTCTCCCTCTCATCATCCCAACTGCCCCACACCTCCTCATCAACGCCCACCACACTACTCCACCCCCTGACCAGAGCCCTCCAATAGCACACCTCGCTCGCTTCACTCAAATACCCCTTCTCCACGACCTCTCTCTGACTCTGCGCAATCCTCTCCGCAATCTTCGGGTGCACGCTCAGCCAGGTAATCGTGTCCTCGAGATCCGACCAGTCTGGCGCGATGAAGATGATGTTTGCCTGCGACGGCGAATAGGCTTTTGGCCAGCGGGTGCTAGGCTCCGGTCGTGTTGTCGAGCTAGTAAATAGCGGGAGAGAGGAGGAGAAAAGTGGGCGAAGGAGGTGTGTAGTGTGCATTTGGTACGTCAAGGGAGGCGTGAGGATGATAGAGCGACAAGATTGGTGGAAGGGCAGGCGACCGGAGTAGGTAATTCCCTATTCATATGCCATCAGTTCTCCTCTCTCTGACTTTGAGTCTGAGGTAGAGGAAGGTAAGGGAAAGGAATGGGAAGCCAAGGTACCTCGGTGTAGATAATATACTTATATTTACAAAACTCCTCAATCTGCAACGCATTCCGCGCTTTCTCTCCGCCGTCATACCACACCAGATCCTCAACATCAGCCCATGGCTGTCCCTTCGTTACCTCCAGCAACTTCGGTCGTAAGTTAGTGTTACCTACTGAATTAAACCACGCTGTGCCGCGCCAGACTACTTTATCAATCTTCTTTTCCCATGGGTGTGAGGCTTCGATGGCGGAGATGCGGGATAGGGCAGAGTCGAGTGTGCCGATGAAGGGCAGTGGCCATGCCCAGAAGGAGAAGTGTGGCATGAGCCAGTAGAGGGAGGGGATTTGCGGGTCGTTGGAGCGTGCGAAGGAGAGGGCGTGTGTGTGTGGTGTGTCGAGGATGGAGAGCGTGAGGATTGTGTTGGGGAGGGGTGTGGGAGAGGTTATGAGGGCGCGGTGGAGTTGGTGGAGGACTGCGTTGCGTTCCTGTGTGTTTATTAGTATTCTCAATTGTAGTGATGTGAGTAAGTCTTCATACAAAGCCCATGTCTCTATTTGGTCTGTGTTCTGCGGTTATGATGTACATCTTTCAGTCCCGAGGTCAGCAAAGGGATCAATTGTCATTCTTGACAGAAACATGTGCTTACCTTTCCATCTTTTATTCTCAACTGTACCAACCCAGTATAATCATCTGGTTCCTTTTTCAACTCAAAAGGCCCTTTTGCAACCGCATCGTCAATCTCCTTCATCAATCCCGGAAACGTAACTCTACATTGCTCCTCCGTCAAAGCGAGATTCCCAAATACTTCCTGAGGTGTTTTTGAAAGGGAATAACGTGAGAATAAACCAAAATAGTTTCCGTTCATCAATGATT
>Ga0302140_10013315_pt1 | contig 10059 bp, 16 predicted proteins | sample I_Bog_E1_1_FD_202095 | JGI IMG/M metagenome (GOLD analysis project Ga0302140, IMG submission 202095) | Peat permafrost microbial communities from Stordalen Mire near Abisko, Sweden - I_Bog_E1_1 | ecosystem: Environmental > Terrestrial > Soil > Wetlands > Peat | place: Sweden: Abisko, Stordalen...
CATGAAGACATCCTCGGCTGAGAGGGGTATTTGGCGAATCTTGACCCAGCGAGCGGCTGCCCGAAGAATTGACAACACGCAAGATACGACCAGACATGCTATCAGCGTTCTCTGCTATATTATCAGTATTGTTTGTCGCTGGCAATGAGGGATGCCGGTGAGGACACCTACCCTCAGGGTTTCATCGGAGCCATCTCGAGTGTCGACGGGCAATTCTCGACGTGTATGCATCGAGATGCGATTTCCAAAAGGTCGGACTCGAGTTTGGTGAGACTTCAAGACATGTCAGCTGAGGATGTTGAGGAGGGGAGCGAGAATTCAAATTAATACGACGTCGGGGCAGAAACTCGTAAGGAACGTGGCGCAAGGTCAAAGCACGAAGGACCATGCAGCATCCCGCGTTCCGGGCTAGCGTCCACTGTTTCCCCGTCCCTGCAGCGGTTCCAGGGTCGAAAGCCTGTCCCTGTGTCTTGACTAACTAAGAAAGTGGAAGTACCCCGCATTGACGAGCTGCAAAAGGAGACGCATAAACCTGAAACCCGTCCACCCACCGCTGTTCAAAAGTTCGGATTGTTCTACGTAGTTCCGATGATTGAAAGGGTCGCTGTGTATATATTGCAGTCACATCCCAACAATCAAGGTAGAAAGCCCTTGAATTTCGTCACACCTCTACGCAAGATCCAGCTAGATTTACTCGTCGTGAGCAGCACGTTTACTCAGGAACATCAGCAGATATGCTCCTCCAATAATCACATCTTGCCCCCCGATTATTCTCAAAAGTGTATGCATCCAACAACGTAATGTTATTCGACAGACCCGGCTCGACATTCTCCAAGACAGGAGGTCCACCGAATGGCAATGTCACATTGGCAGGCGTCCCACCAGTCTCGTCGAGGTTAATCATGTTGGGTGAAGCTTTGCTGTACAATGGCCAATGACTTGCTGGGTTTGGAGAATTGGGCGATGGCGAGGAGGCGCCGTTGGCGATGCTGTTGCTTATTGATGGGTTGTTGGTTGTGATGAAATTTCCCCAGATTGCTGGAATAGAAGTCAGGGTCGCTACTTTAAGTGGAATACAGGGAAGTGGTAGGAAAAGGGAATAAATACTTTGAAAAGCTTTCACAAAGTCAGGCCCTTGATTTGGTGCTGGCGGACCGAAGTAGGCGAAGACGTCTGTTGAATGGTCTGCAAGTGGCACCGAATACTGGTATTTGTAACCCTGCAAGGGACCTTTGGCTGAGTACGCTTCAGCTAGCCACTGGAGTAAATTAGCAAAATATTCCCTTTGGGTCCCTTGGGAAAGAAGAGCAGAGGGTGTGTCAGGAGGATTGTTCCTTCCGTGTGAAAGAGGCGCTCGGGATTCGGAAAAACAGGTTCTTTACATAGCTCGGGCAGACCAATGTGGCATCGGCATATATTTCCTGCCCTGGATGTCAGCTCATAACTTCATCATTACTCAATTTGCAGATCTCACATAAGCCGCTTCCTGTGGAGAACTGATGAAGGAGTAGTAATTGAGAAGTGTCGATTGTTCCACACTCGAAAGCATAAAAAACGTCTGGTTGACCCATGCAGCTAAGGCACTTTGTGTCGTAATACCTGCAATGACGAAAATATTCCCTTCGTTTGCATTATTCTTTTCAATAATCAGCTGCGATTTGGGGGGCTGAAACGCACGTGACTCACCCCGCTCAGCTGTCGGACGCCGTTGACCTTCTTTTGAAGTAATGCTTGACTCGGTCGTTGCTGAATGTAGGTCCCATCAGTCACTGGTGCGAAGCCCCATGTCCCGTATGGTGCAGATCCAGTGACATTGAACGAGGCTAGCTGCAGTGTAGTCGTGTTTTGTGCTACCAAGCAGGCAAACGTAGAATGTATCGAGCTCGTTGTTGGTTGAATGGAGCATCCAGCTGCCTCAGCAAATTGGTTGTAGAGCTTAGTTGGTACGGGATCTGCATATCCGTACTGCTCTGGAGTATATGGGGAAGCAGTAATAGACTGAAAGCCAAATCAATAATAAGTTCACGGTATTGAAATCAAAGGCAACGTACATTGATGAAGAGCGAGGTACCGAGATTGCCACCAAGCGCGATGTCATGCAACATCACGGAGCCAGCTCCTGCTGAGTCGCCAGATATCGTGACACGGTCCGGATCTCCTCCAAAGCGAGAGATGTATTTCTGCACCCAGTGTAGGGCAAAATTCTGATCCAGGATACCTGCGTTGAGTACACCCTTACTCTTCACTTCAGCCGACGACAGAAATCCGAAAGCACCAAGCTTTAAATAGCATCAACGAGTATCCCGAAACGAAGAATCGTGAAACGTACTCTATACTGAATGACGACAGCAATAAAATTATTTCCGTTGCCATTGATGATGGACGTGAGATCCTGCTGTCCGTTCCCCGCGCCGTAACCCCCGCCATGAATGTAAACCAAGACAGGGATGTTCCCAGCATTCGTCGGAGCATATACATTAAGGAACAAGCAATCCTCGTCTCCAAAGATCTGCCCCGCTGATCCGAAGGGTCCTAAGCTCAGAGGGCTGTTTGGACAGATGGGCGCAAAGCTACTGGCGAGGATAACGGTGCTGCGGTTCACAGCGGGTGCCTGTGGTGCCTGCCACCTCAGTGACCCCGTTGGTGGGGCTGCATAACGAATTCTGGAGAAATGATCAGTGTTTGGAAATTCTAGAAACAATGCAAGGAATAGACACACCCAAAATAAGTAGTCAGTCCAGTCGTCGAGTTTGATACTCCTTGGTATACAGAGTATCCTAAGTCAACTTTCGTAGCTGCCAAGCTGAGCGTTGCAAACAAAAGCCAGCTTGCGAATATTCTAATCATTGTTGCCGTGCCGAATTCTCGTCGTTCTTGAACAGACGAAGTACAGTAAGGTGCTTCTTTTCTCGGGATTTTACCCTCCTTCTTATATGACTGCTGCCTCCATCGTGGTGCATGCACAGCTCTATCAGCTCACAATCCCTCCACTCGGGGAGGTCGAGGTCGGTACAGGCGGGGTACCACTGAACTATTGGATGCATGCATATTCTGCACCCTTCCCGAGGGTCGGAAAAGCAGCTTACAGGGCTATTCTTCCAGGACCTGCAGCAACATGTTCACCGTTCTCCGGACGAGTGGACGAAAAGGTTCCGTTACTAGGGCATTGGCTGTTGTTAAATTTAGTCATCCTACCAGCGATTGTACACGCACGAACAGAGTGTAGATAATTAGAGGGAAAAGTGCCATACGGCTACTGCGCGACGGTTTTAGCGGTTGCGGAGGCCTCGAGAGCCCTATAAACATTAGTGCGAGGTTGCTCCAGGCCATGCCAATAGGACCTACGGGACGGCCCGCTGTTGTGCGATGTTGCACCATGGCTGTCGCGGGATTTTGTGATACAAACCATGCTGTGAAGGCGCTAGATGAGACCAAGAATTAAGGATATACTTCTGGTGTCGATATGGATAAGGATTCGAATGAGCAATTCATCAGAAACTAAAGAAAGCAGTGTTTTGCTCATTTGCTCAGTTCGAAATTTTTCAGGTTAAAAGTATGCCCGTGTATGCAAGATTTCTTGAATTGTTCAGGATGAAGTTGTACATGTAGGAATAAGGTATATTGCAATGCTGCCCATCCCAGAAACTCCCCCGCCAGCCACAATATGCAACCCCTGTGTTATTTATACAATCTCGCTGGGAACATGACTTTCATGTGAGCCTCTCGAATGATCTCTGTCCTGTTCGCTCCCACTTCCTAAACCATCTGGCCCGATTGTAGTAGATTGTTTGCTCAAGTCCTCCAGCTCTGAGAAACTAAATACATGACTCTTCGCTGTTCCATCGCTTTGAGTGCTGAACTCCTGTAGGGGACCCGAGGGCGCTTCACGTGGGGGAGCACTTCCATCCCCAGTTCCGAAAATTGGCAGCGGACTGCGAGTTCGGAAAGTGACGCCCAGGGAGGCTAGAAGTCTCTGGACAACGTGTTTGAAGCTGGGCGAGCAGGCAGCGATGATACCGATGAACAGCTCAGCGCAAGTAAACAATGAAATCTTAAAACCTATTGTGAATGAATCGACGGCAGAGGCCCATTGGCGGACCGCCACCGCCTTCGCGACGGAAACTCCTGAAGCTGCCAGTCCCACCGCCATCAAGACGCCAATGAGCACTTTCTCCAGAAATGGCCTGCGGATTTGTCGTAAGAAAGTTATGGGAAACAGCGAGAGGATGAAATCGGTGGCAATCGTGATGCCTGTGTTAGAGTTCGACACCTTTGTGAATGTGTCGTAGTTGATGCATGCTGCTCCTTGGATAGAGAAGTCCCATGTTGCTGCTAGGGGTCTACATTGGAGGAGATCAACCAGGAAAAAAGAAATATGAGAAGCGATAATCATTCCGATCAGGACGTATAAGAAGATTTTCTCGGTCTTGTTTTGCTGGAATCGTAGGAGCAGACATGCCACACTGACTTTGATGCAGGCGATCGAAAGAATGTAGACAGGTACCGCAAGAGCGCCGAACTTGATGATCTGTTCTAACTCATACAACGAAATGAATGGTTGCGATGACAGACGTGCAGCTATGACTGAGACCAGCATGGCCCAGGTTGCAACTGCGAGGGCCTGCGCATGTTAACGAGTGAGCTAAGCTTGAGGTCAGGTCTTCTTACAGCACCAGCCACGATCAGGTAATCGTCCACAGTCAAGAGGAGCCTCGAGCGAATCTTGAAGGTGATCCGAGCCGCCACCGCTGCGAGAGAGAGCGTGAGGAGAGCAACGGTGGTGCCGATGAATACTCTGGCCTCATGGTGATCGAGTTCAGAGACCGGATATTGGGTCGGTAGCGCTGCCATTGTTCAGTGTTCGACATTGCGCTCTCGTGTAGCGGTGGGTTTCTGGAGAGCCTTTAGGGAGTTCGCCGTATTTAAGATGACGAGAGATGATCGAGTCTGAAGTCCTGATGGTGCGCCATGTGGAAAGAAACCGGCTCGTCCTGCACATGAGACGAGTCAACGTCCAGTTCGTGGCTTACGGGCCTTCCTTATAGTGGTTCGCCAAATTACAATCCACTATCCTCAGACAGGCGCACGGTGCAGCAGGTCCCGCGTCTGAAATTCTAAATTCTGGGGCCTCTCGTGGGAAACCGGGTGCCAGCCCTTGCAGGCGGCACGGAGCCCTTGGCAGGCAGCCGATTGGACGACTATTTCCCCAATCAAAGCTGATAGGGCCCCTGCGAGATCCTCTGGCAGGTGTCAAGAGCGCTTTAAAGTGGGTTGCCAGTAAATGTTCCCAATCATACGCTCTGCTCCTGTCTGATGAGAATGACGAATATTGAGCTGGACACTTTAGGAGGATCGAAGCGTTACACTATCTTCCCCGCACCATCCCAAGTCCCCTGTGGCCTTTCCCATCGAGGATCTGCACAGGGCTGACCCGGTGTTTCGGCTCAACAGTTCTTCAGTTGGTAGCTTTTGGTAACATCGCGATTGGCGAGCCACCATGTATGGAGGCTTTCCCACGGGGAATCGAGAGGGGCTTTTGGGCTTCAAAAACAAGGCAGCGAATGGGAAAGAACCAATGAAGTAACTTAGACAGGTCAGCGAGAAAGTAAGCCACAGCAGAATGTTGCCAGATCAAGTCAGACCTGCGCCGCTTCCCCTAAAAAGCAAAACTCGGTTCCTTGTTTGCTGACTTTCGGGCGGTAGGATCGGCTCCAGCGTCCACTTCGGATTCCCTGACATCCGCTTCCGAGTGTGGAGGTGGCTGCATAATGCGAGGTGGAGGACCGACAAATAAACCACAATGGAAGATCCCTTCGGAACTAAGCGCTGGTGTGGCAGTTTTGCTTTTGCAAATCTCCTTCGGCTGACACTATCCGGGGGAGAAGACTCGGCGCGATCGGGCGAATGACGACTGACGAGCGAGGATGACTGAGGCTCTGAAGTCCAAGGAAGCGTTTTTTCTCATTTTGAAACGCCAAATCGGTGGGAAGGAAGAACAGTGTCAGAGAAACTTTGTCCATACCATGTCATCGGCCCCGATCCACAACTTGAGCATCCCCTGACCTCTCAACTACCCGAGTCAGGTCAGGCCTGACTGATGCTAGTCTTACAGTCTGGAACTGACATGTGTGGAGATGGGAATTCTCCACACCATATGTTGCATGTGACAGAACAATGAGGGTTTTAGGGCTGAAGCACCGGTTTTTGGGGAAGGAGAATCCCGTCTTCCCCTCGCTTTTCTTCGTTTCGCGCAAGCCTCCGGCAATAGCTTGACCGTTCCCACTTTCCCAAGGCCAGGGATATGGGATTCCCAATTCCGTTTGACGCTCCCACAATTAAGTCCGAGCCGAAGAACACTGGCTACTCCGAATTTCTTCAGATTGCGTTTCCCGACACAAATCCGTATAGAATCATAAATGACATTAGCAAGGCCAACGCTCAAAACGATCACAGCGACTACACACGCCCATGGAGTATTAAGAAAGGAGAGGCGCCTAAGTCCTAGCACCCGAGGAAAAGTCAGCCTAGTAGGATGAACTTTTCTCCCAGAATTGATAATCCAGCTGCTAAAGCGCCGAATTCAGAATTTCTGCAAGTGTGGTCCTGTTTCTTTTTTTTTTCTTTTTTTATATTTTGACCATGAAGCAATGGAAAGGAGATTTAGGGCATGTTGTTCAGTCTGTTTATCGCACCCACACACTAGGGTACTCGGCTTTGCAAATGAGAGAAGGGGTAAAGTCACGTGAGAAGCGCTAATGTCAACATCTGCATTTCAATGAATGCATTGCTTCTGTTGCTGGCTTGGAACCACTACCTAGAGCCATTGAATACGAAAGAAATGCATTGAAAAGAGGAGATACTTCTCCCCGGTCAAAAGCATAAGAGGACGGACTGATGCCAGTTCATCGTACAACAAAATCATAACATGCATTGTGAAAAGTGGTGCAGAATCTGACAGACATCGATAACACCGGATGCTTTGACTTCAAAGGTGCATCTTGAGTTTGCTTGATGTCGCCCTTGAGAAGCGCTATGTGCCTTGCAGTTCCTATCAAGGCATACAATGGAATGTGGCTGGGTTTTGATTCGCCCCGAGGGACAACTTCGCTTTTGTCTTCATAGCAGATGAGAAACTCGCTGTCAAGCATGTTCAAAAGATCTGTACTTAGATCTTGCATGTTAACAGTGTTTTGTGGAGATGGAACGCGGGAGCTTTCCAAGGCTGTGGTACTGGATTCACTAGAATTCTTCTTTCCATTCCTAGAGCATCCTCAAGTTCATTGCTGACGGTGATCGGGGGCACGGAACTTGTTTTCTCCGATTTCAGTCTTTCAAGCACAAAGTATTCGCCTTTGCTATGACGTGCGTGTGAAAATTTCCACTGGCAAGGGCTCCTTCTTCCTTTAGCCCTTGTCCTTTCTTACCTCCTTCCCTTCTTTCCACCAAACCTCAAACTTCCATCCTCGACTAGAATCCCAAACCCAACACCTCCAACTCAACCTCAAGACACGATCTTCCATAATTCCACAAAGAGCAATCACGTTGCTCAACATGAAGATCGTTCTTCTCCTCCTCCTGCTTGCAGGAGTCCTCTTCTCCTCTGTTGTTGATGGTCAAGTCCCCGATGGCTGTGTCAATCTTACTATCCCGGTCACCGTCACTGCGGATAACATGGGCCTTCCCTTGAATCTGGACCCTGCCGACTTCCTGGTCATTGTTGAGGAGCTCATCGGTGATGTACTCGACTCAACTGTTAGTGGTACATTCAACATTGCTGCAACCTACTGCGAGCCTGTCTACAAGGTTCCAAAGCGCTACAACACCTTGCAAGTTCTCGTTCATGGGTAAGCCATCTCAAATTCCATCCACGACCGTAAAGGAAGCTGATAGCGCGATTAAGAGCAACCTACACCAAGGCCTATTGGTTCGGCGAGTACTTCTCTGATTACTACAGCTGGGTAAGTCCTTTCCCTACCTCCTTCCTCTTGCTCGTGGTACTATTAGCCATCGAGCAACTATCCTGTTTTTCCTGGCTGCATTCCCGACTTCGAGTCAACTTCTTAAGAGCTGTTGTGCCTTCAAATTCTCTGAAAGAGTCAAATGCTAATTCCTCTGTGCTTCAATATAGGTCGTCTACGCCTCCAATGCAGGTTATCCTACCCTCGCAATCGACCGCCTTGGCAATGGCCAATCCCAACATCCTGATCCAATTCTCGATGTCCAAGACCCTATGCACGTCGAGATCATCCACAACATCATCGGTATGGCTCGCAACAACGAATTGGACATCCCTCTGCCTCGAAAATTCGAAACTATCGTCCTTGCAGGCCATAGTCTCGGTTCCGTCATCTCGAACGTCTTGAACTACAAGTATCCATATGATGCAGATGTCACCATTCTGACCGGCTTCGCACCCATCCTGCCGATCAACGAGATTGGTATCTTGGTTCAAGGTTGGTTGCTGCCAGCCGAACTCATCGACTCTCGTTACCGTGGCTACAACCCTGCCTACCTCGAATTCGGCAATCGCGTTGACTTCGACTTTCTCTTCTATTATCCTGGTCAATATTATGCTGGTAAGTGCCTAACCTCTCCTGTATCTCAACAGCCAAGTATCCTATCAGCTTTTGGACTGTAATATCTATTTTCAGCCGGCCCCTTCTGCTTGTAGCATTCCTTGAAGCAACCTGCTGACTTGACTCCTAGGTATGGAGAACACGGATTGGAATAGTCGCGGTACATTTTCACTTGGAGAGGCTGCTACCGCTGCGCTGCCGAGCCAGGTTGCATGGGAATACACCAATCCTTTGCTGGTTGTTACTGGCAGCCATGATTCGTTCTTCTGCTCCCTCCTCAGTCTTGATATCCAGATTCTGCTCGGCGCTCCAAACTGCGACCTCAGCGAAAATGGTCCGGCGGCCAGTGTTCATTACCAACTGTATCCGAACACTCGTTCTTTTGGCGTCTTGTTCCCTGATGCAGGTCACTGCTGGCACTTGCATTATGTGGCTCCGGAGACCTTCGCTCAGATCCACGACTGGCTTGCGAATGAGAGCTTTTAAGCACTTTGACGAGGGCAAGAGGAACTGTTAAAGATTCTCGATGGGAAATACTTTTAGATGCTTCGAAGTAATTTGCTGGGAATGGTTTGCTAGATTTGCAACTTCATTGTGAACAGAGACCATAGATAATAGGTGCAGTGTTTCGTAGACACACAAATGCACTGAATTTCAAACAGTGTTCCTGGTGAGAAATTGTTTTACTCGGGCAGACGTGACCCACAAGAGGCTCCCAGTGGATAATTCGGCACTCACAGCACAGGTATTTGGGCAAGGTTCTTGCCAACAATTGAAATTCACCACTAGCAGTTTATGAAGTGCTCCTTTGGTGTGCATGCCATCAACCTGCCTGAAAGCTGGTGTGGAGCAGCCATTCGCAGAGTGAAGATCGGGAAACAACGTCCTGCTCTCAGCAATTAAGGTACAACCAATGCACTCTTGCAGATTCTCATGGCACAAAGAAGCCAGCCAGGCATAAGCAGCAAAGTATAAACTTCATTGTCACGACGGCAGGAGCGAATTTTGCTGGTGACGGATCTTTCCGTTCGCCCTTTCCGACTCGAGATGGTCAAGTGGAGATGCAGACAAATGACGAGTACACTTCTACTCCTCGATCCTATCATAATCGCAGTCGTAAATTCGATTAAGGTGTTGATTCATACCCGGAGAAGTCATTGTGCGGGTGTGCAAATTTATTCTTCATTCGTATAAAGTCCGAGTAACGTCTATCCCTGCGCAGCGGAAAGCCTTATATGCCAGGAAAAATAATAGGTACTTTGACTTTAAGTATCTTAAAATCTATGCATACTTTAACTTCTCCTATATTTTCTTATAAGTTATATTCTATAGCTACTCCTGGATACCCTAAGCCCCTTTAGTTCCATTAGAAAACCACATTTATATTATTGCCTTTACGCCTAATTTATAAAGAGTCACCTTTTATAATATAATAGACTTCCTTTATTATAGCTCTACTACTAAGGGGTCTTATCTGAGCTCT